>Ga0182008_10002048_pt1 | contig 12926 bp, 10 predicted proteins | sample Sormic07211129_1_FD_120482 | JGI IMG/M metagenome (GOLD analysis project Ga0182008, IMG submission 120482) | Rhizosphere microbial communities from Sorghum bicolor, Mead, Nebraska, USA - 072115-129_1 metaG | ecosystem: Host-associated > Plants > Roots > Rhizosphere | place: USA: Nebraska...
AGGTCGCAACAACAGGGTGGGAGCCGACTTCAGCTCACATATCGTGCTTGTTCACCTCGAATCCCGCCTTCTTGTACTCCGTCCAGCGCACACGCGATCCCTCGCGTTCGGCCGGATCGGCCGCGACTACTTCCAGCACCCGGTCGAAGCGGCCCTGCGCGCAGGTATCGCGCAGGTTGATCACCATCGGCCGGTCGGCGGTTTCCACGCCCGGCGGCACGATCAGCACCGCCGTGTTCGCGTCGTCATCGTCGCCCGCGAGCTGGTGCGGAATGAAGCTGTCCTCGTCGAACGACCACAGGTATTCGTCGACCGCCTCGGCCTGTTCGAAATCGCGGGTGAGGATCAGGGTCGGCTGCTGGGCCGCGAACGCGCGCTTGGCGAGCTCGCAGACCAGCAACAGCGGGTCCTCGCGGAACCGCGGCTTGTCGATCAGGTAGAAATCGGCACGCGGCATCGGAGCGGAATCAACCGGCGGCGACGCGGTCGAGCAACCACTGGGTCAGGAGCGGCACGGGGCGGCCCGTGGCCATGCCCTTGCGACCCTCGTCCCAGGCGGTGCCGGCGATGTCCAGGTGCGCCCAGCGACGCCCTTCGGTGAATCGGGCGAGGAAGCAGCCGGCCGTGATCGCACCGGCGTACTTGCCGCCGATATTGGCCACGTCGGCGAAACCGGACTCGAGCTGGCTCTGGTAGTCGTCCCACAGCGGCAGCCGCCACGCGCGATCGAGCGTGGCCTCGCCCGCGGCGAGCAGTTCGGCGGAAAGCGCCTCGTCCTTGGTCATCAGGCCGCTGGCGTGCTTGCCCAGGGCGACGACGCAGGCGCCGGTCAGGGTGGCGGCGTCGATGATGGTGTGCGGATCGAAGCGCTTGCCGGTGTAGGTGAGCGCGTCGCAGAGGATCAGCCGGCCCTCGGCATCGGTATTGAGCACCTCGATGGTGATTCCCGACAGGCTGGTCAGCACATCGCCCGGCCGATAAGCGGCGCCGTCCGGCATGTTTTCCACCGCCGGGACCACGCAGACCAGGTTCACCGGCAGCTTGAGCTTCACCGCGGCGACGAAGGCGCCGAGCACGCCGGCCGCGCCGCACATGTCGAACTTCATCTCCTCCATGCCCGGGCCGGGCTTGAGGCTGACGCCACCGGTGTCGAAGGTGATGCCCTTGCCGACGAAGGCATAGGGCTTTTCGCCCTCCTTGCCGCCGTTCCACTGCAGGATGACGAGGCGCGGCGCGTTCGCCGAGCCACGCGCGACGGCGAGCAGGGAGCCGAAGCCCTCGCGCTCCATGTCGGCGCGGTCGAGCGCCTCGAAGCTGACGCCCTCGTGGGCGTCGGCGAAGGCGCGCGCCTGGTCGGCGATGTAGTCGGGGTTGCAGATGTTCGGCGGCAGGTTGCCCAGTTCGCGGGCGTAGCGCACGCCCTCGGCGATGGCGCGGGCCTCGGCGAGCCCGGTTTCGCCCTCGGCGGGACCGACCAGGGTGACCGAGGCCAGTTCCGGCTGTGCCTTGTCGCGCGGCTTCAGCGTGGCGGTGTAGCGATAGGCGGCATGGTCGGTGACCAGGGCGGCGACGCGCAGGCGCCAGGCGGCATCGCGGCCGGGCACGTCGACCTCGGGCAGCCAGCTGACGGCTTCCGTGACCGGCAGGCGGCCGATCGCGCGGGCGGCTTCCTGGGTGACCCGCTGGTAGCGGGCGGCATCGAAGGACTTCTGCGCGCCCAGGCCCAGGATGAGCACACGGGCGGCGGCCACGCCCGCCGGCTGCAACAGGGTGACGACGTTGCCGACCTTCCCGGTGACGTCGCCGGCCTCGAGCAGGCGCTTGATGGCCCCGTTCGCGGCGGTGTCGATCCGCGCCGCGGCGCTGGTCAGGACACCATTCTCGTAGACGCCGACCACCGCCACCGGGGTAGCGGTCGACTCCGGAGCGTTGGAACCGAGGCTGAACTGAACCGTCATAGCTTACTGTCCTGCGAAAGCCCGCCGGGGGTCCGGACAGGCTAGACTTATGGTTTGCCGGCCGGGACTGACGCGGCACGAACCGCCAATTCTATCAAATGCTCAGCATCCTCGACCGTTATTTCCTGCGCGAACTTGCCTACGGGGTGCTCGCGACGGCCATCGTGCTGCTGGTGATCTTCGCCGGCGGCGCGTTCGCGACCGTGTTGCAGAAGGTGGCCAACGGCAGCATCCAGCCCAGCGTGATGTTCGAGGTGCTGGGCTTGCAGATGGTCGACCTGCTTTCCACCCTGCTGCCCATGTCGGCCTTCCTCGGCACCCTGATCGCCCTGGGCCGCATGTACCGCGAGAGCGAGATGCACGTGCTGGCCTCGTCGGGCATGGGCCCGCGCGGCATGCTCCGTCCGGTCACCCTGCTGGCCGTGCTCTCCACCATCGTGGTGGGCCTGGTCTCGCTCTGGCTGGGCCCGATGTCGGCACGCACGGCCGACCAGGTCATCGCCGCGGCGAACAAGTCGGTGATCGCCGCCGGGCTCGATGCCGGCCGTTTCACCGAATTGCCCGGCAAGGGCGGCATCATCTTCGTCGACACCTTGAGCCGCGATGGCACCGTGCTGGGCAAGACCTTCCTGGCCACCGACCGCACGGACAGCGAGGGCCGTCCACAGGTCCGCGTGATCAGTGCGAAGCATGGGCGCATGTACCAGGAAAGCGATGGCCAGAACCGCTTCCTCGCCCTCTACGATGGCTGGCAGTTCGAGATCCCCCTGGCCGCCGACAACTGGCGGCGGATGAAATACGAACGCAACGACGCTTCGCTGTCGTCCATTTCCGACGATGACAGCGACACCGATCCGGCCCACGAATCGGCGACGACCGACCTGTTCAAGGACATCACGCCGGAGAACCTCGGCGAACTCGTCTCCCGCTTCGCCGCGCCGGTCAGCACCCTGGTGTTGATGATGATGGTGTTGCCGATGTCGCGGCAGGCACCCCGCGACGCCCGCTACGGGCGCCTGCTGATCGCCGTGCTGGCGTACTTCCTCTACGTGGTCTGGCAGTTGATCGCACGCGCGCAGATCATCAAGGGCCACCTGCACACCTCGGCGCCCATCTGGGTGTTGCACGCCATCGTGTTCGGCGTGGCGGCCTGGTATTTCTGGCGACAGAACAGCGCCCGGCGCGTCAAGGGAGCCCACTGATGGCCACGCTGACCGTCAAGCGCGCCGACCGGCTGATCGGCGCCAGCGTCCTCGGCACCCTGCTCCTCGTCTGGCTGGTGCTGACCGGTTTCGACGCGCTCACGCAGTTCGTGCGCCAGCTGGGAAATATCGGCAAGAACGGCTTCACGCTGTACGACGCCATCGCGTACATCATGCTCACGGTGCCGCGGCGCCTGTACCAGATGTTCAGCAACGCCGCGTTGATCGGTGGCCTTCTTGGCCTGGGTGGCCTCGCCGCCACGGGAGAACTGACCGCCTTGCGCGCGGCGGGGATGTCGAAGCTGCGCATCGCCGCCTCGGCGGCGGGCGTGATCGCCGTGCTCACCATCGGCGTCGTCATCATGGGCGAAACCGCCGGCCCCTACGGCGACCAGCATGCCCAGGCGATCCAGGTGCGCATGCGCTCGAGCAACCTGGGTTCCACCAGCAGCGGCCTGTGGGCGCGCGACGCCGGCAAGATCATCAACGCCAAGTCGGCCATCGCCACGCAGGACGGCGACCGCACCACGGTGAAGCTGGTCGACGTCCGCGTCTACACTTTCACGCCGGACGGCCAGGTGAGCGTGTTCTCGCACGGTGACAGCGCCATCCATGATGGCAACCGCTGGGTGATGACCAACGTGCGCACCACCACGCTCGACGCCCAAGGCACGCATTCCTCGCACGAGGACACGCAAACCTGGGCTTCGCGCCTGAACCCGCACGTACTCGAACAATCGGTGATCCACCCCGAATACCTCTCGATGGCCGACCTGCGCCGCAACATGCGCTATCTCGAGGCCAATGGGCAGAATCCCGGCGCCTACGCCGTGGCCTTCTGGGGACGCGCCCTGTTCGCGGTGAACACGCTCGTGCTGGTCCTGTGCGCCATGCCGTTCGCCTTCGGCTCGCTCCGTTCGGGAGGCCTGGGCAAACGCCTCTTCATCGGCATCATCCTCGCGATCGGCTGGTACTTCCTGCAAGGCGCCATGGTCAACTTCGGCACCGTGTACGGCATGCCACCGCTGCTGGCGAATCTTCTTCCGACCACCTTGCTGGTCGTGGGGGCGCTCGCGTACTTCAGGCGCTTCGGTTAACGCAGGTTTTCCGGTGGAGCTACACCGGTCGGCTCTTCGGTGGGAGCCGACCCTGTCGGCGATGGGTGCTTGCGATAATCTTGCCCGCTGCCGCGGGATCGCCGACAGGGTCGGCTCCCACCGGAGGGTCCCCACCGGAGTGAGAATCCTTCACTGCGTCGTGGCGGCCAATGCTTGGCAGGCACTCTCCAGCACCGCGTCCAAGTCGTCGCCCGTCATGGGTTTGCGCAACAAGGCGTCCATGCCGGCCTCGCGGATCGCCGTCAGTTCGTCGCCGGCGGAGCGCGCCGTGACAGCGATGATCGGCAAGCCATCCAGGTGTTCCATGCGGCGGACGAGGCGCGCCACCTGGAAGCCATCGACCACCGGCAGGTCCAGGTCGAGCAGCATCGCGTCGAAGCTGCCGCGCGAGAGTTCCGTCATGGCGGCAAGCCCGTCGGCGACCGCCGTGACCACATGGCCGCGCCTGCCCAGCAAGCCGGCGATCACTTCGCTGACGAGGGCGTCGTCCTCGACCAGGAGCAGCCGTTTCCCGGTGAGGGCGAACGAGGGGACGGGGCTGCCGGCATGACCCTCACACGTACACGCTTCGAACGGCAGTTGCACGACGAAGGAGCTGCCCCGCCCTGGCTCGCTGCTCACGCGGATGCTGCCGCCCATCAGGAGGCAGAGCTCGTGGCAGATCGCAAGGCCCAACCCGCATCCCTGGGCGCGCTGCGGTGACCCACCCTGCTCGAACCGGGAAAACACTCGTGAGCACAATGCCGCCGACATGCCCGGGCCGGTGTCGTTCACCGTCATGACGAGGGTTCCGCCATCGCGCGCCATGTGCAAGGACACTCCACCGCGCTCGGTGAATTTCACCGCGTTGTTCACGAGATTCTGAAGGATCTGGCGAAGGCGGATCGCATCGCCGCGGATGGCCTCCGGCACGCCGGCGTCGATCGCCGATGAGAGGACCAGGCCCTTCTCCCCCGCGCCGCCGGTAGCCAAGGCGACCACCTCGTCGCCGATGGCGCGTAGCGAGACACAATCCGACTCGAGAACCAGGCGGCGCGATTCGATCCGGGTGATGTCCAGCGCATCGTTGACCAGCCGCAACAAGGTGGCTCCCGATCGGCGGACCGCCTCGACATAGCTTCGCTGGGTATCGTCGAGCGGGGTCCTCGCCATCAGTTCGGCCATCCCGAGCACGCCGGTCATCGGCGTACGGATCTCATGGCCGAGCGTCGCCATGAAATCGGTCTTTGCCGCGTTCGCTTCTTCGGCAAGGCGCTTCTGCTGTTCGGCAAGCTTGAGCCGCATGGCCTGGCGAACGCGCCGGCGCGTGCTGACGACGATGGCGAAGGCGACGCCACCCAGGGCGACCGCATAGGCGAGCCATGCCCACCAGCGAAACCAGGGCGGCGCGTCGACCGTGACCGTCAGCGGTTCGGGAAGCGATCCCTTCACGTCGTCACGCCCCGAGCCGGAGATCACCAATCGATAGACGCCCGCGCGGAGCGGGCCGAAGTTGCGCTCGCCATCCTTGCCCGTGCGCAGCACCGTCGTACCGCCATCGTGCTCGAGCGTGAAAACAAGGTGGTTACGATCCGGATTGACGTAGGAAAGCGCACGCGCCCGCACGATCAGTTCACGATCGTTCCAGGCGAGGCGCAATGATCCATCGTCGACCGGCACGACCTGGCGAACGCCGCCACGAGATACCGTGGCGCCGAGCACGGCGATGGCGGGCGCCCGTACGTGGTCGCGCTGACGATCGGGCCGGAATCCCACGAGGCCGCCGAGGGTGGCGCCGTACATCGTGCCGTCATCGAGTAGCACCGTCGTCGCGTTGGTGAACTCGCCACTGGCCAACCCGTCGGCAAGCCCGAACGGACGAAAGTTGCCGCCGGCCGGATCGAAACGCCAGACCCCTGTGTGCCCGTACAGCCAGATGCGGCCAACGACGTCGCGACGCACGTTGAGGATATCCGACGAGGGGAATCCATCCGCGCCACCGACGTGGCGATCGCGTCGTGCTCGCCGGCCGTCCCAGCGGTAGTGTTCCAGTGCATCCGGGCGTACGACCCAGAAGCCGTCTTCCTCGGGTTCGAAGGCATTGATCCGGCCGGGCGCGACACCTTCGATGAAGCGCATCTCGCCCGAACCGCGGTCGAGCCGGGCGAGACCGGCCAGACTGGACTGCCAGAGCTCACCACCGACGATCTCGATCTGGCGCGTGTCCGCCGCACCGCGCCGCGACTCGGCGAAGGGAACCGTGGTGGCCTGGGTGAACTTCGTATCGAGCGCGAAAAGGCCTTGGCCCAGCGAGGCGACATAGACGGTTCCGTCGTTACCCGCGACGATCGCCGTCACGGGCCGGTCGACGCTTCCCCGCAACAGTGGCTGCGCGCGTCCTCGCCGTGCGAGCGACAGGCCGTCCACCGTCCCGATCAGAAGGCCGCGCGGTACCTCGAGCAACGATTGCACGCGTACCGGCTCGATATCGAATCCTTCATCGGTACGCCCCGTGGCGGGATTGAAGCGACGGATCCACCCGCGCAGGCCGCCGACCCACAGTTCCGTGTTTCCGTGCGCGGCGACGGCCGTGACCGCACGCCCGGGGAAACTGAAGCGGTCGGTGGCGACATGGGCGAAGCGGGCGAAGTCTTCCCACGCCGGCCCGAGGTAGGCCAGCCCACCATCGCTCAGCGCGAACCACAGGCCATGCTCACGGTCCTCCAGCATGCCGCGCACGGTGCGCCCGGGTAGTCCACCGGATGCGGTCCAGGAGCCTGGAACGGTGTGCAGTCGGCCGTAGCGATCGAGCATCGACAACCCATCCACGCCGGCGAGCCACAAGCTGCCGTGGCTGTCGACAAGGGAGGCATAGGCCGTCGATACCGGGAGGCGCCGGTCGCGGCGCAGCTGGCCGTCGTGGGCCAGGCGATAGAGCCCGCGTTCGGTCGCGAAGCGCAACTCGGCCGCATGGCCGTCGATCCGCAGCACGCGCGGATGGCTTCCGTCTTCGAAGGGCACCCGGTCGATCCGGCCGGACGCGTCGACGACATCCACGCCACCATCCGAGCCGATCCACACACGACCGTCGTCCGACGCATGGACGGCACGAATCGATGCCGACGATGGTCCGCCGGCACCCGCGTCGCGATGCTCGAAGGCGCTGCCGTCGGCCCGCATATGGGCCAGGCCACCACCGGTTCCGATCCAGATCGAACCGTCGCGCGCCTGCGCGATGGCGCGAACGTCGTTGTCGGCCAGGCTGTCGTGCCACTGCACGAAACCACCGTTCGCGGGGTCGTAGCGCCCGAGGCCCATTTCGGGTCCGCCGATCCAGAGTCGGTCGGTGGAATCCACCAGCAGGGCCACGACGCCACCGGTGGGCAACGGGTGGCTGAAGTCCGGGCCGATGCCCGGGGTGGTGAATTCGACGCCATCGAAACGGGAGAGGCCCACCGACGTGCCCACCCAGACGAAACCACGGGCGTCCTGGGCCACGGCCTGGACCTTGCTGCTGGGCAGGCCTTCGTGCAATCCGTAGCTACGGAACTGTGGTGTGGGGACCGGCGGCATGGTGGCCGCGTCGGTGGTGAGAGGGGCCGCGATCATGAGGATCGCGGCCACGAGGATCCATCTCGTGATGAGCGTGTGATGCATTACGCAGGTTCCCGGTACGAGCCCGATGATGGCATGCCGGTGGCGGCGGCAGAATGGGCGGACCCGGGCCGGGGACGTAGGTGCTCGCCTACTCGCTGCCCGTAGAATGGGGATATGTCCCGCCGACTCCGCCTCCTCGTCGCAACCATCGGCTTCGCCGCCGTTGTCTGGCTACTGCTGGCGGCACTCGACCGCGCCCTCGCGCTGGCCCAGCGTTTCATGGGGTTGCCCGAGGGTTTGCGCTGGGTGGTGGGCGGTCTTCTGGTCGTCCTGGCGGTCCTTGGCGCGGGCCTCGCCGCATGGTGGCTGCGCCCTCGCAAGCCACGCGCTCCCGTCCTCGCGCCGGACCGGGCGTCACTCGAGACGCGGATCGCCCGGCTGCGCGACACCGACGCCGGCGTTGAGGAACTTCGTAGTGAGCTGGACGAACTCGACCGTCGCCGCGAGAGCGCGCACGTCTATGTCGCGGTGTTCGGCGAGATATCCACGGGCAAGTCGACCCTGATCGCCGCGTTGATCCCGGGCGCTTCGCCGTCCAGCGACGTGCTCGGCGGCACCACGAGGGAGATCGCGCATTACGAGGGCGACACACCGACGGGCGAGCGCTGGACGATCGCCGATGTGCCCGGTTCCGCCGAGGCGGACGGTGAATCGCGCGAACGCCTCGCCCGGCACGAAGCGCTGCGCGCGCACGCCGTGGTCTACGTCTGCGCCGGCGACCTCACCCGCACCCAGGCGGACGAATTGCGCTGGCTGGGCGACTTCGGCAAGCCATTGCTGCTCGCGGTGAACAAGGCCGACCAATGGGTGCCTGCCGAGCGCGGGCGCATCCTGGCCCGCGTTCGCGAACAGGCCGCCGGCATACCGGATGCCGTGGTCGCGATCAGTGCCGGTGGAGAGGAACGCTTCACACGGCGCCTGTCCGATGGCGGTACCGAGGACGTCACCCGGAGACGCGCCGCCGATGTGCAGCCACTGCTCGATGCGCTGCGCCGTCTCCTGGCACCGGGTGCGGCCGCGCTGGAGGCGCTGCGCGAAAACGCGGTACTCGCCGGCCTGCACCAACGGACGGCGGAACAGGAAGCCGCGCACCGCGCCGTGGAGTCGGAGCGCATCGTCCACCGTTACGCGCGGCGCGCCATCGTCGGCGCGATGGCCGCGGTCGCGCCGGGAAGCGACCTGGTCATCCAGGGCATCCTGGCCACGGGCATGGTTCGCGCCCTGGCCGACCTCCACGGTGTCCGCGTGACCGACGTCGAGATCGACAATCTCCTGCGCCAGGTTCGCATGACCTTGCGCACCGGGACCTCGGTGGTGCTCGCCGTGGCGGGTAACGCGATGAAGGCTTTCCCGGGCCTGGGCACGCTTGGCGGCGGTGTCTTGCACGCTTTCGCCTATGCGCTCATTTTCGACAGCTTCGGACGCGCCCTGGCGGCGACGCTCGCCGAGCGGCGCACGCTGGACCAGGCCGATGCGAGCGAGCGGATGCGCGAACTGCTCGCGGACGCCGGGACTTCCCGCCTGCGCCGCCTCGCCGAACTGACCGGCGAAGTCTTGCGGGATCGCTGAGTGAACGATCCGTTCGCCGCAACCGGGCTGACAAGGCCGCACGGCTCGGCCACACTCCTTCCACCGGCCGCCCGGCGGCCCCATGGCAGCAGGCTACCCCGCATGCGTCTCGCCCGTTTCATCCTGCCTTTCGCGCTGGCCGCCGCACCGCTCGCGGCCGACGCGGAAGCCGTCACGTATCGCATCGATCCGGTGCACAGCCAGGTCGTCTTCAATGTCGACCACAACGGCTTTTCGCGATCGTTCGGCCGGTTGCGCATCGCGAGCGGCACGATCGTTTTCGACCGCGACGACTGGTCGAAATCCTCCGTCGACGCGACCATCGACCTGACCTCCGTGGACATGGGCGACAAGGACTGGGACAAGGCGGTGCGCGGGTCCAGCCTGCTCGACGCCGATCGCGCCGCCACCGCGCGCTACACCAGCGAATCCGTGGAGAAACGAAACGACGACGAAGGCGTCGTGCATGGCAAGCTCACCCTGCGCGGCACGACCTTGCCGCTGGACATTCCGTTCCGCGTGAACCGCATCGGCAAAACGATCTACGGGCTGCACACCGTGGCCGGTTTCTCGGCCCAGGTCATTCTCGACCGCACCGCCTACGGCATGACCTCCAACCGCAACTCGATCGGTACCGGCGTATCGGTATGGCTGGAGATCGAGGGCATCCGCGGCGGTGAATCCGCCGACCAGAACAAGGAGACGAACCATGCCGCTGCGCAGTGATCATGCCCGCTGGAGCCCCGTCGCCAAGACCTTCCACTGGACGATGGCCTTGCTGATCCTGGGCAACGGCGCGTTCGCCTTCTGGATGGATGGCCTCAAGCCATCGCTGCACAAGATCAACATGTTCGCGCTGCACAAGTCGATCGGCTTGACGGTGCTCGCGCTGTTCCTGCTTCGCGTGCTCTGGCGCGCGATCGATCGCCGTCCGCACGACGAGCCCGCCCCCGCCTGGCAGAAGGTCGCCGCGCACACGGTGCACGGTTTCCTGTACCTCCTGATCGTCGCGATTCCCCTGACCGGCTGGGCGTACAATTCGGCGCACGGTTATCCGCTGCAGTACTTCAAGCAGTTCAACCTGCCGGCCTTGCTGGAGAAGAACGAAGCACTGTCCAACGCCCTCGGCGCGGTGCACGAATACCTGTTCTGGTTCCTGCTCATCGTGCTCGTCGCCCACGTCGGTGGCGCGCTCAAGCACCACTTCGTCGACCGCGACGACACCCTCCGCCGCATGTTGCCGTTCGGCCGCGCGAAGCGGAACACCCCCACCCTCCCCGGAGATGCCCCATGAACCCGACGATCCGCCGCCTGTCCACGCTCGGTCTCGCCCTGGCCCTGCCTTTCGCCGCTTCCGCCGCGGACTACAAGGTCGGCCCCGGCAGCACGCTCGGCTTCAGTGGCAAGTTCCAGGGCCAGCAGTTCGACGGCAGCTTCGGCAAGTTCGACGCCGCGATCAGTTACGACCCGGCGAACCTCGCCGCGTCGAAGTTCGACGTGAACGTCGACGTCGCCACCGCCAAGACCGGCGATAACGACCGCGACGGCGCATTGCCCGGCAGCGACTTCTTCGATGCATCGAAATTCCCGAAGGCGCACTACGTCACCACGGGCTTCAGCAAGGATGCCAAGGGCAACGTCGTCGCCAACGGCAACCTCACCTTGCACGGCGTCACCAAGCCGGTGGCGCTGAAGGTCGCTTTTTCGCCGAACGCCGGCGGCGCGCGGCTGTCGGTCACGGGCACGGTGAACCGCCTCGACTTCGGTGTCGGCAGCGGCGACTACAAAGACACGACGACCATCGCCAACGAGGTGCTGGTCAACGGCTCGCTGAACCTGCTGCCGAAGTAAGCGGCCCATGACGGGCTGGCGCGAACGCCTGCGGGACATCGCCGGCCGCTTCCGCAGGGGCGGCGTCACGGCGGCGCCTGCCGCGGACGAACGGGGCGGCGCGGTGGCCGCCAGCCTTCGCGGCCTGCTCGATGACCCCTCGATACCGTCCAACGTCCGCGAGGCGATGGCCGCCGACTTCCAGCGCGTCGAGCGCATGCTCGACCGCCTGGAGAACGAGGAGTTGCACGTGGCCGTCTTCGGTCGCGTATCCGCCGGCAAATCGGCGCTGGGCAACGCCTTGCTCGGCCGTGACGCCTTCGAGGTGGGCGTGCTCCACGGCACCACCACCGAGGCCGATGCGGCGCGCCTGGACGAGGCGGCCAGCGCGGGCCTGGTGCTGATCGATACGCCGGGAATCAACGAACTCGGCGGTGAGGCACGCGAGAAACTCGCTTTCGAGGTCGCCGAGGTGAGCGACCTGATCGTCTTCGTCGCCGACGGCGACCTCACCCGCGAGGAGCGTGACGCGCTACGCACGCTGGCCTCCACGCGCCGCCCGCTGCTGGTCGCGCTCAACAAGGCCGACCGCTACAGCGACGAGGAACGCGAAGGCCTGCTCGAACGGCTTCGCCAGCATGCCGCGAACCTGGTCCGGCGAGAGGATGTCATCGCCGTGGCGGCACGGCCGGCCCCACGCGATATCGTGGAAGTGGATGCCACGGGCCAGGAGCGCCATCTCAGCGAGCCTCGCGCCGCCGACGTGGCGGCGTTGAAGGCGCGCCTGCTCGCCATCGCCGAACGCGAAGGCAAGACGTTGTCGGCGATCAACGCGGGCCTGTTCGCCGGCCGGCTGACCGACCAGGTCAGCGAGCGTATCGCCGCGACCCGTCGCGACGTCGCCTCCGGTGTCATCCGCCAATACTGCATCGCCAAGGCCGTCGCCGTGGCGTTGAATCCCGTGCCGGTGGCCGACTTGTTGCTCGCCGGCGGGTTGGATGCGGCGATGGTCGTGCAACTCGGGCGCGTCTATGGGCTGCCCCTGACCCGAAGCGAATCGGGGCGGCTGGTCGTCGTCATCACCACCCAACTGGCCGCGCTGATGGGCGCGGTATGGGGCGTCCAGCTGGTGTCGTCGGCGTTGAAGGGCTTGAGCGGGGGATTATCCGTGGTGGTCACCGCGGCCGCCCAGGGCGCACTGGGCTGGTACGCCACGGTGCTGATCGGTCGCGCGGCCGAGCACTATCTCGTCACCGGGAAGTCCTGGGGCGAACACGGTGCCAAGCGCGCCGTGGCCGAGATCGTCGCCAGCCTCGACCGGGATTCGATCCTGCGCGAAGCGCGCGAGGAAATCCTGCGGAGGCTGCGCAAGTAGGCATCGCCCTGACTTTGTGGGAACCGGCTTGCCGGCGATTCACGCCGCGAAGGCCCGCGCCGCCTCCACATCGAACGGCCACTCCAACTCCACCCCATCGCCCCGCCGCAGCACCGGCACCCGCGCCCCATAACGCGCCTCCAGCCCGTCGTCGTCATCGATCCACACGGAAACGAAATCCGGAAACCGAGCCTCCGCCAGCACCGCCAGGGCCTGGTCGCAGAGATGGCAGTCGTCG
>Ga0182008_10002049_pt1 | contig 12925 bp, 11 predicted proteins | sample Sormic07211129_1_FD_120482 | JGI IMG/M metagenome (GOLD analysis project Ga0182008, IMG submission 120482) | Rhizosphere microbial communities from Sorghum bicolor, Mead, Nebraska, USA - 072115-129_1 metaG | ecosystem: Host-associated > Plants > Roots > Rhizosphere | place: USA: Nebraska...
CAGATGCCGGTTGACGATGCACTCAGCGTCATTTCCAGGCGGTCTTTTGTTTCCTGAAGCTTTAACTGGGATTTCCTGCTTTCTGTAATGTCGATGACGGCGATATAGTACTTGATTTGGTTAGCCACAGTATTTTGAACGGCTATGCCCTCAACCCTGGTATAAGCAATTTCATTGTTGCCTAACAACAATTTAATTTCCGTCGATTGACGGTTGGCAAAGTTTTCTGTCTGGTGTAAAAAGCTGTAAAAATCCTCCCAGGAGTCTGGGGTAATGAAAGATTGAAATCTTTTATACATAACTTCCTCTTTGGATGCTTTCAACAAGCCAACACCACGCTCGTTAACATCGGTAATTATTCCAAGATAATTAAGAATAAAATAGCCCACTGGTGCCAGGTCATAAAGGCTTACGAATTTTGCACGCTCTTCATCCAGAGATTGATAAGATTCCTCCAGTTCATTCAGTAATAACCTTACATCTTCTTTGGAGATGTTTCCATAAACTCCCGAATCGAAATTCGATAAGATCTTTTCTGTCTGTTTCCCCGTAATCTGCTTAGAAAAGTGATATGGCTCCTTCAATTTCTTAATCTTAATGATGATAACTTTGCCTGCCTAGCCCATTTATTTAGTTAACAGCAATTTATCCAATTTGTTTATCCCAAATTTTCTGTAAAACCCCCTTTTACAAGCCGTCAACTAAACTCTCCCTAATGTAGGGTAAATTATATAAAATGAAAAGATATTGTTTTTCTTAAAAAAACAGGCAGAATAAATCCTGCCTGTTAAAAAAGAAAAATATAGGCCATTATTTTGAATTGTAATCACTCCATTGCATGGCCCCTATCGGAGTGGCGGATTTGATTTCCTCGCTTCTTGTAGCAGCCAGTGTTTCATCTGCTTCGGCAACGGAGGCATCTGTCCGATCGGTTCCTTTTGGTTCAAGTGTCGACAATCCTTCAGATTCTCTCACCATCGGTAATGGATCGGCGATATACTGCCAGGTTTCTCCTAGTTGTGTGCTTTTACCCTCGTTCCAGGGACCACGGCCATCCCCATTCTGTCCCTGCGACATATTGTAATAGGTATTGCTATGGCGGGGATCGCTTTGCAAAACACCTGGAGGAAAATTGGGCTGAATAGTAGCCAGTGCCGCTTCAAACATTTGATAATGCGCTACTTCCCTGGTCATTAAAAATCTCAAAGTTTCCTTGACATAAGGGTCATCGGTATACTTCATCAGGTATTCGTAAACAATTTTTGCACGGGATTCTGCTGCCATATTCGACCTCATATCTACGGTAGGGTCACCGTTGGCATTCACATAAGCACCGGACCATGGAATACCGTTAGAATCGGTCACCGCTGGCCCGCCGCCAGTGTTTACATAAAAATGCGGATTAATCATTGCTTCGTGAATATAACCTTCTTTGGCGGCTTTACCATCTAATAGCGTCGAAATTTCATCCTGTTCCGATGCATCTTTCAACTCTCCATTTACGCCCGTAAGCAACATTTGAATGGTAGCACCAACAATTTCAAGGTGGCTGAATTCTTCTGTAGCGATATCCATCAACATATCGTACTTATCAGGATAGGGTTGTTTACAAGAAAAAGCTTGTGTAAAATACTGCATCGCAGCTTTTAATTCGCCATTCCCTCCCCCAAACTGCTCAAGCAGTAATCGTGCAAATCTTGGGTCGGGCCGAGAAACCCTGGCGTTAAATTGTAGTTCTTTAGCGTGATAAAACATAGTTGTTGTATTAGTGATAAGGTTGATAATTATTTAATCGTGACCTTCAACTTTTACGATCTTATTGTATATACCCAATAATAAAAAAGAAGGTGCCCATTGGCCAACAAATAAGGCCAGGTGATTTTTTCCGATGCATTTGAAAGTCAGCGAAACGGCCATTGAACCTAAAGCGGCCCAGAGGAATACATCAGAAGGTATTTTCGCAGTCTGCTCTTCAATGGTTCTGGCAATCGGCCCTTCCTGGTGCTGTGGATTGTCTTTTAAGTCCATGATTTCTCTATTTTAAATGATCAATTAATTAGTTATATTTAAGACAGCCTAATTGCAATTATTGTTTATTTATATCGCATAAAGGGTAGTTTCCGTAAAGGAACAGGGGTCCAAACGTATAAATACGAATCAAGTTGCCTTTACTTTATGTTCCCAATGGTCCTTAATAATTCTTCCGTCTTGGGCAATCTTTAATCTCCTGGCATAACGCTCACCTTTAATTTGCCCCTTGTCATCCTTCTGACCGATAAACAAAAGAATCGGCCTCCCCTGTTCATCTGTTTTCATGGAAAGTGCATAACGTTTAAAACTTGTTTCCACCATAGCTGATGGTTCATAGTGCTTATTTAGTATTTTTAGAACTGGTTCTTTTATTTTCATGAGATCATTTAATCAAAACAGTTAAGTATTTTAGCTTAAACGGTTAGCTATCTAAAAAGGCGAGGAAATTATAAAGTTTAGGAAGCAAATGAATTCCATTTCCTTTCGTCGAAGAAACGATCCAGGGCATGGTCCAGGGAAGGCAAAATCAGGCCATGCATGCTTGTTAATGCACTGAAATTTGGTCGCACAGCCGGGTAAGCCATTTCTATAACTGGCATAGGCACCAGATAAGAAGTGTTGAAATTACCCCGCCGGGCCACTTCAACAGCTAAATCAGACCAACTTAGGGTGCCTTGATTAGATAGGTGCCAGATGCCACGCTCATCATCGACTAGTAAATCCAAACTCACATGGACCAGGTCCGGAACATAGGTTGGGGATATCACCACATCAGCAGCTACTTTCACATGCTCCCTTTTATTCAAAGAAGAAATAATATGGTATACGAAATTATAATTGTCCCAGGGACTAAAGAAAGCGCTTGTGCGAATGATCAGTGCCTCCGGATCATTTTTTAAAACCTCTTCTTCTGCCTGTGCCTTGCTGGCACCGTACACATTCAGCGGATTAACCTTGTCACTTTCAATGTAGGCAGATTTCTTTTCCCCGTCGAAGACCAAATCTGAAGAGAAGGTTAAAAATTTAATCCCGTATTTTCTGCATGCTAAAGCAAGATTTGCAGGACCTTCTGTATTGCTTAAAAAACAATCTTCCTGTTCAATTTCTGCCGCATCTACCCGAACGAAGCCGGCGGCATTGATCACTGCCCAGGGATTATACTTCTTTATGGTTTCGTCAATTTGTGCCGGTAAAATCAAATTAAGGTCTTGGCGGGTCATTGCGAGGTGATGGATGTTGCGCTCCCGACAGACTTTCGCAAAGGCTTTTCCCAGTGTACCGTTGGCACCGATGATTAAAATTGGCGGACAAAGATCAGGAGATAAAATATTTAATTTTTCGGGGTAAAGGATCCGCTCCGGGCGTTTCCACCAGCCTTTCCCCTGCAGCAAGGGATGATGATAGGGTTGCCCGAGGGCCAGGCTCCTGACCAGTTTTGCCATTGCTGTAGCCCTTGGAAAGCCTGAACGCAAGTCAAAAACCCCACTTTCATAACTCCCCTGATTTTCGGTGAGCAGTTTATCCCATCCATAAGCGCCAAACAACGACCAGATCGTTAAACCGATGAGCTGTACACCTTCTTTCTCCAGCTCATTTGCTGCTTCCCAGATTTCCCTCAACCAGCGCAGTTGTTCTTCACGCCAGCAATAAAGATGTACTTCCGTTAATGCCAATGGCATATGATACCGTTCCCAGGCTTCTTTCAATAGCTTTTTCGGACCGCATATATCCACCTTTCCACTTCGAACAGCCTCCACGTCGGCGTATTTCACTTGTCTGTTACCCCCATGGGTATGCGTGGGGTATTGCGACAGCTGCTCATCCAGATAGCGCTCGGAAGTAATATAATGGTTAAATCCAAGGATATCGGGCGGCATGGCATTTTCGTTAAAGAATTTAAGTTCCTCTGCTGTAATACCGCTATCGCATAAATATCGCCACATGAAATGGCTGGGGTTAACTTTCCCACAGAGTAAATCCAGTCCTAACCAGCGCCGTTCGTTCTCAAAATCTGCCTGGTATTTCAAAAGTGGGGTGCTGTGAATTTTCCCTAAATCTTCTGTATGCACAAGCCTGGCTTTAGGGTTTATTTTTCTGATGGCTTGCATCGCTAAAATGGTGGCCTTGCATTCATTGAGCAGAATCCTCAGAAAGGCATAGTCATCATGACCATGTGGAAACCATAAACCATACAGGCCACAAAATCTGGCCGTAGTGAGTGGTTCGTTCACAGGCGTATAGTATTCGATCCAGGGAAACTTGGTGGCAACGGCTGCAGCATAAGACGCCAGACCATCAGCAAAAGAGTCATCCATCAGGTTAACGTACGCTGGTCCGCTGCCATGATGCACCAGTCCGGCAATCACTGTGACATCATTTTGCTGAAAATATTGAAGGTTTTCTGCTATGACTCCCCAATCTGGAGGTGCATCCTGTTGCTGCTGGTGCTTTTCCCATAATATTGGATACCTTATCTTTTGAATACCGAGGTTGGTAAGCAGAGACAGGTCTTCTTTTCGCCCATAATGCCCCTGACAATCAAGTTGGTTAAAATACTGATCCTTAACCCGGTTAATGGTACATTCAATACCTCCCCATATTTCCATAACGGTCATATTTGTCCAACACTCGTTTTAGTTTACCAGGATCTCTTTATTCCTGATCTTTTTAAACACGGTCAGTGCCTGGGCAACAACCTGGTCCATATTATAATATTTGTAGGTAGCCAGCCTGCCTACAAAATGTGTCGACTGCAATTGCCTAGCCAGATCGTGATATTTTAGGTACAAAACGGCGTTGTCTGGTTTTGGAATCGGATAGTAAGGATCGCCTTCTGCAGTCGGATATTCATATACTACAGATGTCCGGTGGTGCTTTTGCCCCGTTAGATGTTTAAACTCCGTAATCCTTGTAAAGGCATAGTCATTAGGATAATTAATGGTCCCTGTTTGCTGGAATTGCTCCACATCATGACTTTCAAATTTAAAATTGATGGAACGGTAAGGCAATTTGCCGAACCTGTAATCAAAAAACTCATCAATCGGACCGGTAAAAATAAGTTCCTTGTAGCCAATTTCACCAAGTACATCTTTGTAATCAGTGTTCAGCATGACATGGATATTCGGATGATCCAGCATTTTCTCAAACATTTTGGTATAACCATGCAATGGCATTGCCTGATAGGTATCCGTAAAATACCGGTCGTCTTTATTGGTTCGTGTTGGTACCCTTGCCGTTACAGAAGCGCTGAGTTGCGAAGGATCCAGGTCCCATTGCTTTTTGGTATAACCTTTGAAAAATTTTTCATAAAGCTCACGCCCAACGGTGCTGAGCACCACATCTTCTGATGTGAGCACTTCTTTCTTTTTCTCTGCCCGGGAGGCAAAAAAATCAGTGAGCTGATCGCTGTTCAGATTGAGGCCATACATGGAATTGATGGTAGTTAAATTAATAGGAATGGGCAGTAGTTGGCCGTCTACATTAGCTAAAACGCGGTGCTGGTAATTTCGCCATTCCGTAAATTCAGATAAATAATTAAATACTTCCTTACTGTTGGTATGGAAAATATGCGGCCCATATTTATGGATTAAAATTCCCGCCTGGTCATAATAATCATAGGCATTACCGGCAATATGATTTCTTTTATCAATGATAAGGACCTTTTTCAAGGCTATATTGGCCAATCTTTCAGCTAATACGCTTCCAGCGAATCCAGCACCAACAATTAAATAGTCATACATGATGATTAATTTTAACTTGCAATAGATATTGCATTATTATCATTTAAATGATTTTGAATAAGTTTGTTCATTTGGGCATAGGTATCATCCCAGGATACGGAACTTAAAAACTGATCTACTTTAAGGATCCATTGTTTTTTATCAGATCTCTCTAACTCGAATTCAATGCATTTCACAAAGTCAGCACCTTTTTCACCGATATGGACCAGCTTCTTGATTCCATAAGGTCTAATGACATCCCTGATCGGTGTAGAGACCACAGGAACGCCCGCAGCAAGATACTCAGGGGTTTTAGTCGGACTGATAAACCGCGTAGATTCATTGAGCTGGAAAGGAATTAACGCAACATCCCAACCACAGAGGTAACGTGGAAGTTCTGTATATGATTTCTGTCCCAGGTAATGGATATTCGGATGTTGAGGTAAACTTTGAGGATCAATTTTAACCACGGGCCCGATCAGAATGATTTGCCATGATGGCCGGTGCTCGGCAATATACCGGATCACCGCCATATCAAACCGCTCATCGATGACGCCATAAAAGCCAATTTTGACACCTGTAATCGATGCCTGGTCAACAGGCTCCATAGTCAGCCTGCGCGCCTGAGCAAAATGTTCTTTATCTATGCTACTTGGAAAAGGAAAAATATTTGCATGTTGCTGTTTTTTTGCTTCAAATAAGGAATGACCACCTGTAAAGACAAGGTCTGCTTTGTCCATTAACTTTTTCTCCAGTCCGGCTAATTCCTTTGGTGCGAATTTAAACGCCGTAAGCTCGTCCATGCAATCATATATGGTCAGTCTGGGCTTAAATTTTTCTGAATAAGTTAATGCCATCGGCGTATAATACCAGAACGTCCAGTCATTGAGGTTGGAATGCTGGAAAAACTGATCAAGCAACCTGGTCATGGAAACATTGACTTCCTTAGCGCACAGGTTCCCGGGCAAATGCGGGACAACAATACTCAATTGAGCAGATTTTTTGCAAATAGCGAGGAAGGATTCTCCATCGGTGTCAAAAATCGGTTCTTCCAGAAAGTAAACATTCAATTCCCGGGCAAAGCGACTTAGTAAATGCTGTGGTCTTTGGAATACAAAATCCCAACGAAGGTGAGAAAAACAAAGAAGATGGCGAGGTGGTGTGTGAGACGAATTTTTCATAGAGTTTGGGTGGGCTAAATATTCACTTATTGGTTATTTATTTAGCATTTAATTGTATTCATATCAACGAGTTAGAAAAGAAATTGTTCGAGTAGTAACTACTCGATTTTGTTGCGTAATACCACTTAGTTCCATACGGGTAATACGAAATAACTTCTTTAAATACGTGAAATACAATTAGTCAAATCAATTAACACTTGGGTTCGTTTAATTAACCAAGACCTTAGATATAATCAATTTATGTATACACTTGGAATAAACGCAGTTTTTCATGACTCTTCCGCTTGTTTGATTAAAGACGGGCTGTTGATTGCAGCCGCCGAAGATGAACGCTTTACACATATCAAACATGGCAAAAGGCCCCTTCCCTTTTCCACTTATGAACTTCCTTTTCATGCGATTGATTATTGTTTGAAGGTGGCCGGGATCACATTAAAGGAGGTTGACCATATTGCTTACTCCTTTAATCCTCATTTACTGGTTCCGGAGGATGAGGTCAATCAACCGCTCACTTATATTCCTTTTTATCCTTCTCTTCAAACTAAAGCGGAAAAAGATCCCTGGAATAACTTATTCGTTTCTTCTATCCTCAACGCGCCTGCTCAACTGGTGGATGGCTATCCGCACCATCTGCAAAAAAGGTTCAGAGACTGTACTGAAAATGACTGGTCATGGCATTATGTAGAACACCACCTGGCACATGCGGCGAGTGCTTACCTGCCATCACCTTACATGGATGCTGCAGTAATGACGATTGATGGCCGTGGCGAACTGGCAACCACAACTTATAATATTGGCCAGCACAATGAGCTTTCCAGAATCGGACAGGTTAATCTCCCGCATTCTTTTGGGTTATTGTATGAGCGGCTCACCACTCACCTTGGTTTCCTTCATTCTTCTGATGAATATAAGGTAATGGCCCTGGCTTCTTATGGAAAACCTACCTTTGTTAAGGATTTCCGGGAAATCATAAAAATTGGCAGCAATGGCCAGTACACGATCGAAAATGAGAATTTTGTGGAAAGGTTTGGACTGGCAAGGTTATGTGATACGCCTTTTACAGGTCACCATTTCAATCTTGCACATTCCCTGCAGCTGGTGCTTGAAGAAAGTGTACTCGAAATAACCAACTGGCTCCAGGAAAGCACAAAACAAGATAACCTCTGCCTAGCTGGAGGTGTGGCCCTTAACTGTGTACTTAACGGCAGAATCAGAGACCGTGGCGGCTTTAAAAAGGTTTGGGTGCAACCTGCATCAGGAGACTCGGGTACTGCCTTGGGGGCCGCATTGTACATCAACCAGCAGGAAAAGCCAAAAATCGGGAAAAGCTTTGTGATGAACCATGCCTACTGGGGCCCCGAATATACTGATCAGGAGATAGAAAGATTTTTAAACTGGGCAAAGGTGCCTTATAAAAAAATGCAGGACGTAGCAGAAGAAACGGCACAGATCTTATGTGAAAATAAGATAATTGGCTGGTTCCAGGGAAGAATGGAATTCGGGCCCCGAGCCTTAGGCAGCCGTTCAATTCTCGCCTCTCCAATAGATATGAACATGCAGAGCCGGTTAAATGAAGTGAAGGCCCGTGAAGATTTCCGCCCGGTGGCTCCCGTTGTGCTGGAAGAAGATGCTGCTGAATGGTTCAATGAAGCAAATAAATCCCCTTTCATGCTTTTTATTTTCGATGTATCCGAAGATAAAGCCGGTCAGATCCCCGCCGTTAAACATATTGATGGCACTGCACGTATTCAAACGATAAATGAAGAACAGCACCCGATCTATTACCAGTTGCTTAAAGCTTTCAAAGAAAAAACAGGCGTCCCCGTATTGGTTAATACCTCTTTTAATACTTTAGGAAAACCCATTGTTTGCAGTCCGCGGGATGCCATCGAATGTTTCTGGACTTCCCCATTTGATGCGCTGGTAATGGGTTCGTTTTTAATTGAAAAAGAATATGACAGAAAAGATTACAGTAATCATTCCTACCTACAAAAGAACGAAGCTATTGATTAGGTGCCTGGAGGCGCTTGTTTTACAAAATATCCCAAAAGCGGATTTTCGGGTGATTGTAGTAAGCGACGGACCTGACCTGCAAACAAAAGAAGTTTTGGAAACCTGGCGGGCGAACAGGTTACTGAACCTGCAATATGTTCAGACACCCTTCAAGGGTGGTCCTGCCGCAGCCAGGAATTACGGTTGGAAAATGACGGATACTCCGCTAATTGCTTTTACGGATGATGATTGTATTCCCGATCAATCCTGGCTTAATGCCTTTTTAATGTGCTATTCCGGACAGGACTGTATTGCTTTTACAGGAAGAACAAAAGTACCCCTGCCGGAGAAGAAAACTGATTTCGCCATAAACATCGCTCAATTGGAAGATGCGGATTTTATTACCGCCAATTGTGCTTGTACAAAGTCGGCCTTAAATAAGGTACAAGGTTTTGATGAAAAATTTAAAATGGCCTGGCGTGAAGACAGTGACCTTGAATTTAAATTGATCACTAATCATATTAAAATCCTCCGGGTTCCGGATGCACTGGTGGTACACCCGGTGAGGGAGGTGCCATGGGGCATCAGTATTAAGGAACAAAAAAAGGGGATTTATGATGCTCTGCTTTATAAAAAATTCCCTACCCTCTACAGAAAAAAAATAGGTTCAGTGATATGGAACTACTATGGCATGATCATAGCTGGGATATTACTGATGGCAGGACTAATTTTAAATTTGTTTTACCTGTACTTTTTTGCGGCTTTTGGATTAATATTTCTTTTAACAGGGTTTATTGCCCGGCGTTTACATCAACGGCATAAATCTTTTAGTCACGTGATGGAGATGATCAGCACATCTCTTGTTATCCCGTTTATCTCTGTTTTCTGGCGGCTTTATGGTTCTATAAAATATCGCGTATTCTTCCTGTAAAATGATAAATTCAAACATCAGCAATATTGCTATTTTCAGGGCACTTCAGCTTGGCGACATGTTATGTGCCATTCCTGCCATTAGAGCTTTGAGAATAGCCTATCCGCAGGCCCGTATTACCCTGATTGGTCTGCCCTGGGCCACTGCTTTTCAAAAAAGGTTCCCAAAATATTTTGATGATTTCATCTCCTTTCCTGGATACCCGGGCTTACCCGAACAGAATTTTGACCAGGCTTTATTTGACGCTTTTCTTCCAAAAGTACAATCTCATAAATTTGACCTGATCATTCAGATGCAGGGTAACGGCACCATTGTTAACCAATTAATCAGGTCTTTTGGTGCCCGCTACATTGCAGGGTTTTGTCCCCACCCACAAAACCCTGTACCTAATGAATTTTTCATACCCTATCCCAATCACGGACCGGAAATACTGCGGCACCTGGAATTAATGGCCTTTCTGGGAATCCCAGCAGACGGAACCGATCTGGAGTTCCCTATTTTAAAGACTGATGTAGATGAACTGAGTAAACTCAAGCTGCCGGTAAAACCTGGAAAATACATCTGTATCCACCCCGGTTCAAGAGGTAACTGGCGACAATGGCCAGCTTTATATTTCGCGGCTTTGGGGGATTATTGTGTTAAAAATGGTTATCAGGTAGTGATTACGGGAACAAAAGAAGAAATGCCTATTGTTACCGAGGTTTTAAACCTAATGAAATCAGTACCCCTGGTTGCCGCAGGAAAAACATCTTTAGGGGCCGTCGCCGTATTGATTGATGAGGCCTATGCCTTAATTTCAAATTGCACTGGTGTTGCCCACCTGGCAGCTGCTTTAAAAACTCAAAGCATTGTCATCAGTATGGATGGTGAACCCGAACGTTGGGCACCATTAAACAAGGAATTGCACGTAAGCATTGACTGGACTAAAACAGAAGATTACCAGGTAGTGCTTAAAGAAGTTACAGCGTTGTTTTTCAGGCTGTAGCTTAAGTTATAGCTTTTAAAGCCGCCATAATTTCAGCAGCTTCAGGGTATGGCCTGTAACGGCTATAAAGCAATTGATCAACCCACCTGATCACCTCATTATTACTCCTCAACGATTCTGGCACACTGTATTCCAGTACCTGATGAGGCACCATCCATGGGCTGTGTTGTGGGTTGGTTTGTGCATGCAACACCACAACCGGACATTGAAGCGCAGCAGCCAGGTGCACCGTACCTGTATTTACAGTGATCACCCCTTTTGCCTTCGCAATCAGTGCCGCAAATTCATCGAGATCCAGCAATCCTGCAACCGAAAAACAACCTTCGCCCACCATTCCGGCAATTTCATTCGTGATGTTCTGTTCGACTGCAGCGCCGGTGAGGATTAAAGGCAAATTTTGTTGCTGCAATAATTTTTGGGCAAGGCTGATCCAAAGTTCCTTTGGGTACCTCCGCTTTGCTTCACTTACCCCGGGATGTAAAATATAAAAAGGATACTGCTCTATATCCAACCCAGCCAAATTTATTTTATAGCGGGCGCTGTTTGCAGCTGATGCTGGAAGGTTTATTTGAAGGGGTTTTTCCGCAACTTTAATTCCTATGGCAGAAAGCAGATCAAGATCCCGCTGCACCTGGTGTTTGATCATTTGATAAGGCTCCGGATCAGGAACCCAATGGCTCAGCAAATGATAGGGATTCTCGCGGCAATAGGCCAATCTTAAGGGAATCCCTGCAAGATAAGCTAATAGTATAGCTGGCATTGGATTCTGACTATAAACAGTAAATACCACACAAGCATCAAATGCTTTGGCTTTGATAGCTGTTAAAAGACTAAAAAATGCTGTAGGGTCATCATTTCCTTCCAATTTAACCCATGGTACATCAAATACCAAAAGGTCATCAATAAAAGGCAACATACTCACTATCCCCTGTGCTTTTGTTGAAGTCAGCACCGTGATTTTACCGCCAAGCTGTTCTTTTAGAGCCTCCATGGCAGGTGAAGAAAGCAGCAAATCTCCCATGTTATCGGCACGAATGATAAGCAGATTTTTACAGTCGGCCCAGGTTTTCATTTATATGATTTATTGTTTAAAGGAGATAGTAATCAGCTAATATTGGATCTAGGGTGTATCTACCATGCATCTACGTTGCATCTACCTTTTACTGTAAAAATGTAGATGCAACGTAGATGCATGGTACATCCAATGAACTTCCAACTTCATCTGTATCCAATTTGTTGTTTAATAATTAGGAAGCGATCAATTCAGCAATGAAATTTTCAACCTGGTTGTTTGATCCATGCGGTTAATGATTTGAGTTGTACTTTGATTGGTGATAAAAGGTAAAAAAATGATTTCACAGCCTATCTTTTTTAGGATTTCGGCCTCAGGGAGCTGCGCATCTACATAATCCCCACCCTTAACAAAAACATCCGGCATCACGGTTTTGATCAGGCTAACGGGGGTATCATCATTCTTTGCACCAAAAGGGACGATATGATCCACGCAACTTAAAGCAGCAAGTACTTCCACTCGGTTAGCCAAAGAATTTACCGGTCGGCTTTTGCCTTTCAGGCGTTTAATACTTTCATCAGTATTCAGGCCCACGATCAAAATATCTCCCATAGCCTTTGCCTGATTAAGGTAGCTTACATGGCCGCTGTGTAAAATATCGAAACACCCATTGGTAAAAACGATCCTTTTACCCTGGCTTTTATACCAGGAACACCTGTTCTTTAAAAACGACTGTCCAGAAATGAATTTTTCAACAGGTCCCTGAGCTGCACGCAGCTCTTCATTGAAACACAATGCCGTAAGTTCTTTTTCAATAGCAATGGCTGCCGCCGCGGTGCCGATATCGGCTATACGCTGCAAACTTGCTCCGCTGAGCATAGCCAATAATGCAGCACTGATATAAGTATCTCCTGCCCCGCATACCTGATGGTTTGGTGCAGGTGGTGCTGCGACATGGCAAACAAATTCAGGTCCTTGGAACAACAAAGATCCTGCCTTATCCAGCGTTACAGCTGTAAAAGCAGCTCTGGTTTGATGATAAAGCATTTGACCAGCATTTTTTAATTGTTCAAC
>Ga0182008_10002052_pt1 | contig 12911 bp, 9 predicted proteins | sample Sormic07211129_1_FD_120482 | JGI IMG/M metagenome (GOLD analysis project Ga0182008, IMG submission 120482) | Rhizosphere microbial communities from Sorghum bicolor, Mead, Nebraska, USA - 072115-129_1 metaG | ecosystem: Host-associated > Plants > Roots > Rhizosphere | place: USA: Nebraska...
GCCCCGGGTGCGCTACCAGAAGGACGGCGCCACCCACGAGGTCGAATGCGACTTCATCGCCGGCTGCGACGGCTACCACGGCGTCAGCCGCGCCAGCGTGCCGGCCGATTCGCTGCACACCTACGAGAAGATCTACCCCTTCGGCTGGCTCGGCGTGCTGGCCGACGTGCCGCCGGTGTCGCACGAACTGATCTACGCCAACACCGCGCGCGGCTTCGCGCTGTGCAGCATGCGCAGCGCCACCCGCAGCCGCTACTACGTCCAGGTCCCGACCGAAGAGAAGGTCGAGAACTGGAGCGACGAGGCCTTCTGGAACGAGCTGCGCCTGCGCCTCGACCCCGAGGCCCGCGACCGCCTCGTGACCGGCCCGTCGCTCGAGAAGAGCATCGCGCCGCTGCGCAGCTTCGTCGCCGAGCCGATGCGCTTCGGCAGCCTGTTCCTGGCCGGCGACGCCGCCCACATCGTGCCGCCGACCGGGGCCAAGGGCCTGAACCTGGCCACGGCCGACGTCGGCTACCTGTCGCGCGCCTTCGAGATCTACTACCGCGAGAAGACGCCCTCGGCCCTGGACCGCTACTCCGACCTCTGCCTGCGCCGGGTCTGGAAGGCCGAGCGCTTCTCATGGTGGTTCACCTCGCTGATGCACCGCTTCCCGGACACCGGCGAATTCGGCCAGAAGATCCAGGAGGCCGAACTCGACTACCTGGTGCACTCGCATGCCGCCTCGACCTCGCTGGCGGAGAACTATGTGGGGTTGCCGATGGAAGATTTCTGAGTCCTTGCGGGACAGACCAACGAACGCGAAGCGGTTTGTTGCTCCGTCCCCAACTGACCAGATTTTTCAGGCCGCCTGCATCAACCGCCAGACCCGATCCGGGGTCAACGGCATGTCCAGATGCGGCGTCCGGTCCGCCAGCCCGTTGCGCGCCAGTGCATCCGCCACCGCATTCACCACCGCCGGCGTGGCGCCGATGGTGCCCAGCTCACCCACGCCCTTGACCCCCAGCGGGTTGTTCTTGCACGGCGTCGATTCGTCCATCTCCATGCGGAACATGGTGGCGATGATGTCGGCCCGCGGCGCCGCGTAGTCCATCAGGCTGCCGGTCAGCGGCTGGCCGGTCTCGCTGTCGTAGACCACCCGCTCGCACAGTGCCTGGCCGATGCCCTGCACCGCCCCGCCCTCGAGCTGGCCGCGCACGATCAGCGGGTTGACCACCCGGCCGACGTCGTTGACCGAGGCATAGGTCTGCACGCTGATCTCGCCCGTGGGCGGATCGATCTCGATCTCGGTGATGTGGCAGCCGTTCGGCCAGGTCGGCCCCGACACCGTGCTGGTCGAGTCGACGAAGATCTGCTGCTCGGCCTGCTTGCCGGCCAGCGTGAACAGGTCGAGCTTCAGGTCGGTGCCTGCCACCTTGAAGACGCCGGCCGCGTATTCGACGTCGGCCGTCGCCACCTCGAGTTCTTGTGCCGCCAGTTCGCGGCCCTTCTCGATGGTGCGCTCGGCGCCGATCCGGACCGCCGAGCCGCCCGTGAACAGCGAGCGCGAGCCGGCGCTGCCGAAGCCGTCGCCGCGGTCGGTGTCGCCCAGCACGATGTGCACCTGCTCGATCGGCACGCCGAAGGCGTCGACCACCAGCTGCGCCAGGGTGGTCGCGATGCCCTGCCCCATCGCATTGACGGCCGAGAACACCTCGATCACGCCGTCGGCGCGCACCGCGACCGTGACGCGCTCCTCGAACACATTGCCGCCGGTCCACTCGAGGAAGGTGGCGATGCCCAGTCCGCGCATCCGCCCCTGCCGCTTCGATTCGGCCGCCCGGGCATCGAAGCCCTGCCAGTCGGCCAGCGCCAGCGCCTGGTCCATGACCGATTCGAAGGCCCCGGTGTCGTAGACCTGCTGCATCGGATTCTTGTAGGGCATCTGCGCCGGGCCGATGAAGTTGCGCCGGCGCAGCTCGATCCGGTCGATGCCGGTCTGGCGCGCCGCCTCGTCCATCAGGCGCTCCATCGTGTAGATCGCCTCGGGCCGACCGGCCCCGCGGTAGGCGCCGGTGGGCGCGGTGTTGGTCAGCACCGCCTTGAAATGGAAGTCGATGGTCTGGATGTCATAGACGCTGGTTTGCACCCACGGGCCGATCAGCAGCTGGATCGCGACCCCGGTGCCGGTCGCGTAGGCGCCGACGTTGGCATGGGTGCGGATGCGCAGGCCGAGGATCTTGCCCTGGGCGTCGAGCGCCAGCTCGGCCTTGGCCTCGATGTCGCGGCCATGCGAGGTCGTCAGGAACTCTTCGCTGCGGTCAGCAACCCACTTCACCGGGCGCCGCAGCGCGCGGGCGGCGTAGGCGACCGCGATGTCCTCGGGATAGGCGCCGGTCTTCATGCCGAAGCCGCCGCCCACGTCGCCCACCACCACGCGCACCTTGTCCTTCGCGAGGCCGATAGCGTCGCACACCGAATCGCGCACGCCGGAAGGCATCTGCGTACTCATCCGGATCGTGATCCGGTCGGTGGCCGGGTCGAACTCGGCCAGCACGGTGCGTGGCTCGATCGTCAGCGCAACCACGCGCTGGTTGACGACGTCGAGCGCCACCACGTGGCTGGCCTTGGAGAAGGCCTCCGCGGTCGCTTCGGCGCTGCCGTGGCGCATCTCGGCCGCGATGTTGCCGGTGCCCTCGTCGCAGATCAGCGGCGCGCCCTCGGCGGTCGCAGCCCGCAGGTCGACCACCATCGGCAGCTCTTCGTAGTCGACCATCACCGCCTCGGCCGCATCGCGCGCCTGAGTCAAGGTCTCCGCGACCACGACGGCGACTGGCTCACCGACGAAACGCACGCGCTCCAGCGCCAGCACCCGGCGCAGCGGCGTCGCGCAGTCGGCGCCGTCGGCGCGCTTGAAGGGCGCTCCCGGCATCGGCTTGACGCCGGCCCGGTCCAGGTCGGCCCCGGTGAAGACGCCGAGCACGCCGGGCATTCCGCCGGCCGCCGCCGTATCGACCGTGACGAGCCGCGCGTGCGGATAGGGCGAACGCACGAAGCAAAGCCAGCTCTGGCCTGCCGGTGCGACGTCGTCGGTGTAGCGGCCGGCGCCGGCCAGCAGCTTCTCGTCCTCGAGCCGTCTGACCGCCTGGCCGCTGCCGAAGCGCATGGGATTCGTATCTGTGGTCACCGTGGGTCCTCTTGCTTTGTTGGGGGCATTTTTTGCGGGTGCAGGAACGACTATAGGGTTTTGGCGATCATTCGGCTTGTGCGACCGGATGCGCCCCGTCCGAAGCCGTGTATACCTCCGACCATGCAACTGCCCTGGCTCGATCCTGGAGATCCCCTGCCCGATGCCGCCCTGGCCTGGGGCGATGCCGATCCCGTGCCCGGCCTGCTGGCGGCCGGCGGCAGCCTCGACGTCGCCAGTCTGCTGCGGGCCTATGGCAGCGGCATCTTCCCATGGTTCAGCGAGGGCCAGCCGATCCTCTGGTGGAGCCCCGACCCGCGCATGGTGCTCCAGACGGCCGATTTCCGGCTCCACCGGTCGCTGCGCAAGACCCTGGCCGCGTTCCGCGCCTCGCCGCGCTGCGAAATCCGCTTCGACCACAGCTTCGAGACGGTCATCTCGGCCTGCTCCCAAGCACCGCGGGCCGGCCAGTCCGGCACCTGGATCCTGCCGGAGATGCTGGCCGCCTACGGCGAACTGCACCGCGCCGGCCATGCCCACAGCGTCGAGACCTGGATCGACGGCGCGCTCGCGGGCGGCCTCTATTGCGTCGCCATCGGCCGCGCGGTGTTCGGCGAATCGATGTTCACGCGCCGTCCCGACGCCTCGAAGATCGCCTTGGCGGCCCTGGTCGCGTTCTGCCGCCGCCATGGCATCGCCATGATCGACTGCCAACAGAAAACCAGCCATCTCGCCAGCCTCGGGGCCCGCGAAATGCCGCGCCAGCGCTTCGTGTCGCACGTCGCCCACGCGCGCCGCGAACCCGGCCCTGTCTGGCGCTTCGAGCCCGTATACTGGAATGAACTCCTGCCTGCGCGAAGCTCCAACCCGACGTGACGCACCTCAAGGATCTCCCGCTCCACACGCTGCAGTTCTACGCAACGGCCCCCTATCCGTGCAGCTATCTGCCGGACCGGCAGGCGCGCTCGCAGGTCGCCACGCCGAGCCACCTGATCCACAACGACGCCTACTCGGACCTGGTGCTGAGCGGCTTCCGCCGCAGCGGCATGTTCACCTACCGGCCGTATTGCGACGGTTGCAGCGCCTGCGTGCCGCTGCGCGTGCTGGCCAACGAATTCAAGCCCAATCGCAGCCAGCGCCGCGCCGTGACGCGCCACGCCAACCTGCAGGCCCGGGTGCTCAAGCTGTGCTTCGTGCCCGAGCACTACCAACTCTACCTGCGCTACCAGAACGGCCGCCACTCGGGTGGCGGCATGGACCACGACAGCATCGACCAGTACACCCAGTTCCTGCTCCAGAGCCGGGTCAATTCGCGGCTGGTCGAGTTCCGCGAGACGCTCCCCGACGGCAGCGCCGGCGCCCTCAAGATGGTCTCCATCCTCGACGTGCTGAACGATGGCCTGTCGGCGGTCTACACCTTCTACGAGCCCGAGCCGGGCGCCGGCTACGGCAACTACAGCGTGCTGTGGCAGATCGAACAGGCCCGCAAGCTCGCCCTGCCCCACGTCTATCTCGGCTACTGGATCGAAGGCAGCGCCAAGATGAACTACAAGGCGCGCTTTACGCCGCATGAAGTGCTGATCGACGGTCGCTGGCAACCGCAAACCCATTTCACCAAGTAAAATGGCGACCGGTCTCCCACCGCGTTGCACATGAGAAAACCACAATCTGACGTTCCCGCCACCCCCGTGATCCAGGTCATCGAGCGGATGTTTTCGCTCATCGATGTGCTGGCGTCGCGTGAAGAAGCGATTTCCCTCAAGGAAATCAGCGAAAAGACGGGCCTGCATCCGTCGACCACGCACCGCATCCTCAACGACCTGGCTGTCGGCCGCTTCGTCGACCGCCCCGAGGCCGGCAGCTACCGGCTCGGCATGCGGCTGCTGGAGCTGGGCAACCTGGTCAAGGGCCGGCTCAATGTACGCGACGCGGCGCTGACGCCGATGCGGGAGCTGCACAAGCTCACCCAGCAGCCGGTCAACCTCAGCATGCGCCAGGGCGACGAGATCGTCTACATCGAGCGCGCCTACAGCGAGCGCTCGGGCATGCAGGTGGTGCGGGCCATCGGTGGCCGGGCGCCGCTGCACCTCACCTCGACCGGCAAGCTGTTCCTGGCGGTCGACGAGCCCCAGCGCATCCGCAGCTACGCCACCCGGACCGGCCTGGCCGGCCACACGCGCAACAGCATCACGCAATTGCCGGCCCTGGAGCGCGAATTGTCCAAGGCTCGCCAGTACGGCATCGCGCGCGACAACGAGGAACTCGAGCTCGGCGTGCGCTGCATGGCGGCCGGCATCTACGACGACCAGGGCAAGCTGGTCGCGGGCCTGTCGATCTCGGCACCCGCCGACCGGCTCGACGAGGGCTGGCTGCCGAAGCTGCAAGCCACCGCCAACGAGATTTCAGGTGCGTTGGGTTACAAGGCGGAGCAGCAGGTCGCCTCGTGAGACCTTGCGGAACCTGAGACCTTGCGGGACAGACCAACAAACCGCGCAGCGGTTTTTGCTCTGTCCTCAACTGACCAAAGGTCCCCGCTCCCCTCGCCTTCAGCTCGCAGCGTGCGCAAACGCCTGCTGCATCCCCGGATTCGGCCTGCCCATATGGGTCGCCTCGACCCAGCGGCGGACCCGCTCCGCATCCCCGATCCGGCTGAACTTGCCGGCCGAATCCAGGAACACCATGATCAGCTTGCGACCGGCGATCTTGGCTTGCATGACCAGGCACTGCCCGGCTTCCGAGATGTAGCCGGTCTTCTGCACCCCGATGTCCCAATCCGGGCTCTTGACCAGGCGGTTCGTGGTGTTGAACTGCAGCGTGCGGTTGCCGACTTCCACCTGGTACTCGGGCGAGGTCGACAGCTGGCGCACGGTCGCGTCGGCGTAGGCGGCATTCACGAGCAGGGCCAGGTCCTGGGCGCTCGACTGGTTGCGGCTCGACAGGCCGGTCGGCTCGACGTAGCTCGTGTCCTTCATGCCGAGCATCTTGGCCTTGGCATTCATGATGCTCACGAAGGTGGACAGGCCGCCGGGGTAGGTGCGGCCGAGGGCGTGGGCCGCACGGTTCTCGCTCGACATCAGCGCCAGGTGCAGCAGTTCCCCGCGCGGCAGGCTGGTGCCCACCACCAGCCGCGAGCGGCTGAATTTCTCGGTGTCGACGTCGTCCTGGGTGATGGTGATCAGTTCATCGGACGGCAGCTTGGCCTCGCTGATCAGCAGCCCGGTCATGAGCTTGGTCAACGATGCGATCGGCAGCACGGCGTGGTCGTTCTTGCTGAACAGGACTTCCTGGGTGTCCTGGTCGATCACCAGGGCCACGCTGGACTTCAGGTCGAGCGCGTCTTCGGTGCTGTGCAGGCCGGCCATCTGTCCAAAGGATTGGCGCGCCGGCGCGGCTTCCGCGACGCGGACGATCGAGCGGCGCTGCACGGCCACCACGGTCTTGCCATTCTTCTGGCGGATCGTCGCCACCACGTTGCGTCCGCCGCTCACGCTCTTGTCGGCTTTGTCAACCTTCGCGACCTGCTTGCCGCCAGCGTGTTTCGCGCCCGCGCCCGAAGCGGCTTTGCGGCTCGAGTCGGCGCTCACGGCCGTCTTCTTCTTGGCCGCGGTGGCGGCCTGCGCCCCGGGCAACAAAAACGCCGTCGCACACAGAACGACGGCGGCAAGGCGGAGGGTGGGTAGGAACCGCTGGCTGGAAACTCGGTAGGAACGGGCTTCAGACATTTAAAACTCTCCAGCGGCGATAAAAGGTGACCGCAGTGTAAACGAAATCAAAAAAGACACGCAATATCAGTTACTTGCACCCTCTTCTTCAAATCGAATACAAGGAGTACCGAAAACCTAACCTTGTGCAGCCACTCTCTCAGCTTGGCTCTGTAACTTATTGAGAGCACTTAAGTATGCTTTTGCCGAAGCGACCACGATGTCGGGATCGGCACCGACCCCGTTGACCACCCGGCCCGCATTCTGCAGACGCACCGTCACTTCCCCCTGGCTCTCGGTCGACCCACTGATCGCATTGACCGAATAGAGCACCATCTCGGCCCCGCTCTTCACATGGGCCTCGATCGCCTTCAGGGACGCGTCGACCGGACCATTGCCGTCGGACTCGCCCGTGACCTCCTTGCCCTGCACGGTGAAGACGATGCGGGCCTGGGGCCGCTCACCTGTTTCACTATGTTGCGACAAGGATACAAAGCCGAACTGCTCACCAACGTGCGAGAGCTCTCCGTCGCTGACCAAAGCGAGGATGTCTTCGTCAAATATTTCGCTTTTTCTGTCGGCCAGTTCCTTGAAGCGGGCGAAGGCGGCGTTGATGTCGGCCTCGCTGTCCATGGTAACGCCCAGGTCCTGCAGCCGCTGCTTGAAGGCGTTGCGGCCGCTGAGCTTGCCCAGCACGATCTTGTTGGCGCTCCAGCCGACGTCCTCGGCCCGCATGATCTCGTAGGTGTCGCGGGCCTTCAGCACGCCGTCCTGGTGGATGCCGGAGGCATGGGCGAAGGCATTGGCCCCCACCACCGCCTTGTTCGGCTGCACCACGAATCCGGTGGTCTGGCTGACCATCCGGCTGGCGGCCACGATGTGGCGCGTGTCGATGCCCATCTCGAGGCCGAAGTAATCCTTGCGGGTCTTGACCGCCATCACGATCTCTTCGAGCGAGCAGTTGCCGGCGCGCTCGCCCAGTCCGTTGATGGTGCATTCGACCTGCCGGGCACCGCCGATCTTGACGCCGGCCAGCGAATTGGCCACCGCCATGCCGAGGTCGTTGTGGCAATGGACCGACCAGATGGCCTTGTCGCTGTTCGGGATGCGCTCGCGCAGCGACTTGATGAAGTTGCCGTAGAGCTCGGGAATGGCGTAGCCCACGGTGTCCGGCACGTTGATCGTGGTGGCGCCTTCGTGGATCACGGCCTCGAGCACCCGGCACAGGTAGTCCGGGTCGCTGCGGTAGCCGTCCTCGGGGCTGAACTCGACGTCGGCCACCAGGTTGCGGGCGAAGCGCACCGCCAGCTTGGCCTGCTCGAACACCTCGTCGGGCGTCATCCGCAGCTTTTTCTCCATGTGCAATGGAGAGGTCGCGATGAAGGTGTGGATGCGCCCGTTGGCGGCCCCCTTGAGCGCTTCGGCCGCGCGCGAGATATCGCGGTCGTTGGCGCGCGACAGGCCGCAGACGGTGGAGTCCTTGATCGCCTTGGCGATCGCGCTCACGGCATCGAAGTCGCCGTTCGAACTGGCCGGGAAGCCGGCCTCGATGACGTCGACCCGCAGCCGCTCGAGCTGACGCGCGATGCGCAGCTTCTCGTCCTTGGTCATGGAGGCACCCGGCGACTGTTCGCCGTCGCGCAGGGTGGTGTCGAAAATGATCAGTTTGTCAGCCATCGTGGTCTCCTTGTGCCGGGACGCGCCCAAGGGGCGCGTCCGTGCGTCGCCTTATGCGGGTTCAGCCACCGATTGTGCGCTGTGCGCGCCCCGCGCCCGCGCCCGGGTCAACCCCGAAACGATGGCCTTGAGCGAGGCCGAGATGATATTGGCATCGATGCCGACACCGAACAGCGTCATCGCTTCGTCGACGCGCAGTTCGAGGTAGGCGACCGCCTGGGCGTCGGCACCGGCGCCGATCGCGTGCTGGTGGTAGTCGATCACGCGGATCGCGTGCCCGGTGGCGCCGGCCAGGGCGTGGATGAAAGCGTCGATCGGTCCGTTGCCGCGGCCTTCGATCGGACGGATGTCGCCCTCCCACGGCAGGTCGGCGCGCAGCACCACCGATGCGGCGGCGCCTTCGCCCTGCTCTTCGAGCACCTGGTGCTGCGGACCGTTGTCGTCGCGCACGCCGTACTCGGACTCGAACAACGCATAGAGGTCGGCGGCGGTCAGTTCCTTGCCTGCGACGTCCATCACCCGCTGCACGGCCTGGCTGAACTCCATCTGCAGGCGACGCGGCAACTCGAGCCCGTATTCGCTTTCGAGCAGGTAGGCGATCCCGCCCTTGCCCGACTGGCTGTTGACGCGGATCACGGCTTCGTAGCTCCGGCCGACGTCCTTTGGATCGATCGGGAGATACGGCATGTCCCAGATGTCGCCGTCCTTGCGGTCGCTGAAGGCCTTCTTGATCGCGTCCTGGTGCGAGCCCGAGAAGGAGGTGTAGACCAGGTCGCCGACATAGGGATGGCGCGGATGCACGGGCAACTGGTTGCAGTGCTCGACGACGGCGCGGATCTCGTCGATGTTCGAGAAATCGAGCTCGGGCGACACGCCCTGCGTGTAGAGGTTGAGCGCCACGTTGACGAGGTCGAGATTGCCGGTGCGCTCGCCGTTGCCGAACAGGCAGCCTTCGATGCGGTCGGCGCCGGCCATCAGGGCGAACTCGCCGGCTGCCGTACCGGTGCCGCGGTCGTTGTGCGGATGCACCGACAGCACGATCGCGTCACGGCGCGCGAGATGGCGGTGCATCCATTCGATCATGTCGGCGAAGATGTTCGGCGTCGAATGCTCGACCGTCGACGGCAGGTTGACGATGCACTTGCGCTCGGGCGTCGGCGCCCAGACCTCGGTGACCGCATCGACCACCCGCTTGGAAAACGCGAGGTCGGTGCCCGAGAACATCTCGGGCGAGTACTGGAAGGTCCACTGCGTGGCCGGCTGCCTGGCGGCGCAGTCGTTGAACATGCGCGCATGGGTGGTCGCGAGCTCGACGATCTGGTCCTCGTCCATGCCCAGCACCACGCGCCGCATGATCGGCGCCACCGCGTTGTAGAGGTGCACGATGGCGCGCGGCGCACCCTGCAGCGCCTCGAAGGTGCGCTCGATCAGGTGGTCGCGGGCCTGCGTGAGCACCTGGATCGTGACGTCGTCGGGGATGCGATCTTCCTCGATCAGCTTGCGCACGAAATCGAACTCGACCTGCGAGGCCGACGGAAAGCCCACTTCGATTTCCTTGAAGCCGATCGCCACCAGCGTCTCGAACATCTTCATCTTGCGGGCGATGTCCATCGGCTCCACCAGCGCCTGGTTGCCGTCGCGCAGGTCGGTCGACAGCCAGATCGGCGCGCGGGTCAGCACGGCGTCGGGCCAGGTGCGGTCCTTCAATGCGATCGGGGCGAAGGCGCGGTACTTGCGGTCGGGTTGCTTCAACATCTTGGATTTCTCGCTGTGGTTGGGAGTCCACCAGCAACCCCAAACAAAACGGCCCGTTGCTGGTGCGAACGGGCCGTGGTGAGGGATTTGCGCGCGCGCTCTACCGTCTCCGCCCGAAGGGGATCAGTAGTAGGGCCAGCGAAATCTTGTTCATGAGGGTTTGAAATGTAGCACAGTGCGGCTCAATTGTGGAGTCCGCGTTCGTCGGGCTCATCCGTCGAAATGCTGATCACGCTCACCTGCTGCCCCTTGGCCTTGCGCCACGCGTACACCACGTAGCCGCTCAGCCCATAGGCGACGAAGACGCCGAACAGCACGGTCGGCGGGTGGATGTTGATGACCGCGATGCCGAGCGCGATCAGCACGATCACGGCGAACGGCACGCTGCGCTTCACCTGGATGTCCTTGAAGCTGTAGAACGGCGCATTGGTCACCATCGACAGCCCGGCATACAGCGTGAAGGCGAAGGTGATCCACGTGATCTGGTTCCACGACAGGTACAGCACCTCGCCGCCGCGCTTGCCCCATTCGGTCACGAGCCAGATGAAGCCCGCCACCAGCGCCGCCGCCGCCGGCGATGGCAGGCCCTGGAACCAGCGCTTGTCGACCACCCCGGTGTTGACGTTGAAACGCGCCAGCCGCAGCGCCGCGCAGGCGCAGTAGACGAAGGCCGCGATCCAGCCCCAGCGGCCCAGTCCCTTGAGCGACCACTCGTAGGCGATCAGGGCCGGCGCGGCGCCGAAGGACACCATGTCGGACAGCGAGTCCATCTGCTCGCCGAAGGCGCTTTGCGTGTTGGTCATGCGCGCCACGCGCCCGTCCAGGCTGTCGAGCACCATGGCCGCGAAGACGCCGAGCGCGGCCAGGTCGAAGCGCGCGTTCATGGCCATCACGACCGAGTAGAAGCCACCGAACAGGGCCGCCAGCGTGAACAGGTTCGGCAGGATGTAGATGCCCTTGCGCCGCTTGCGCGTCGGCACGTCGTCGGGAAGCGTGTCGTCATGCATGGGGTCGGCCTCCAGTGCGAAAGGGGCTCGGGGACGGGGCAGGACGGGAGATGGCAAACATCGGTGGCAGTTTAGTTCAGGCGCACAGCGCGCCTCCATGAAAAAGGGCCACCGCAGGGTGGCCCTTCTTGCATCGGAAAGAATCCGGATCAGTTGCGGGTCTGGTCGACCAGCTTGTTCTTCTTGATCCAGGGCATCATCGCGCGCAGCTGCTCGCCGACGACTTCGATCTGATGCTCGGCATTGATGCGGCGGCGGCTGATCAGCGCGGGCTGGCCGGCGGCGGCTTCGAGCACGAAGCTCTTGGCGTATTCGCCGGTCTGGATGTCCTTCAGCACCTGCTTCATGACCTTCTTGGTCTCGTCCGTGACGATGCGCGGACCGGTCACGTACTCGCCGTATTCGGCGTTGTTCGAGATCGAGTAGTTCATGTTGGCGATGCCGCCTTCATAGATCAGGTCGACGATCAGCTTGAGCTCGTGCAGGCATTCGAAATACGCCATCTCGGGCGCGTAGCCGGCTTCCACCAGCGTCTCGAAGCCGGCCTTGATCAGCTCCACCGTGCCGCCGCACAGGACCGCTTGTTCGCCGAACAGGTCGGTCTCGGTCTCTTCGCGGAAGTTGGTCTCGATGATGCCGGCCTTGCCGCCGCCGTTGGCGGTGGCGTAGGACAGCGCCAGGTCGCGCGCCTTGCCGCTCTTGTCCTGGTGCACGGCCACGAGGTGGGGCACGCCGCCGCCCTGGGTGTAGGTGCTGCGCACGGTGTGGCCCGGTGCCTTCGGGGCGACCATCCAGACGTCGAGGTCGGCGCGCGGCTGCACGAAGCCGTAGTGCACGTTGAAGCCGTGGGCGAAGACCAGCGAAGCGCCTTCCTTGATGTTCGGCGCGACGTCGTTCTTGTAGACGCTGGCGATCTGCTCGTCGGGCAGCAGGATCATGACGACGTCGGCGGACTTCACCGCATCCGCGACTTCGGCGACCTTGAGGCCAGCCTTGCCGACCTTGTCCCACGATGCGCCGCCCTTGCGCAGGCCGACCACGACCTTCACGCCGCTGTCGTTCAGGTTCTGCGCGTGCGCATGGCCCTGGCTGCCGTAGCCGATGATCGCGACGGTCTTGCCCTTGATCAGGCTGAGATCGGCGTCCTTGTCGTAATAAACCTTCATGAGAGTGCTCCTTCGTTGATTCGCTGGTGTGTGGATGGATGGGTTCAGACGCGCAGGATGCGCTCGCCGCGGCCAATGCCGCTGGCGCCGGTACGGACCGTCTCGAGGATCGCCCCGCGATCGATGGCTTCGAGGAAGGCGTCGTTCTTGCCGTGGTCGCCGGTGAGCTCGATGGTGTAGCTCTTGTCGGTCACGTCGATGATGCGGCCGCGGAAGATCTCGGCCATGCGCATCATTTCTTCGCGCTCCTTGCCGACCGCGCGCACCTTCACCATCATGAGCTCGCGCTCGGTGTAGGCGCCTTCGGTCAGGTCGACCACCTTGACGACCTCGATCAGGCGGTTCAAATGCTTGGTGATCTGCTCGATCACGTCGTCCGAGCCGGCGGTGACGATGGTCATGCGCGAGAGGCTAGCGTCCTCGGTCGGCGCGACGGTCA
>Ga0182008_10002055_pt1 | contig 12886 bp, 11 predicted proteins | sample Sormic07211129_1_FD_120482 | JGI IMG/M metagenome (GOLD analysis project Ga0182008, IMG submission 120482) | Rhizosphere microbial communities from Sorghum bicolor, Mead, Nebraska, USA - 072115-129_1 metaG | ecosystem: Host-associated > Plants > Roots > Rhizosphere | place: USA: Nebraska...
CTCGCGCGAACGCATGCCCTCGGGGTCCTTGCGCACCACCTTGCGCCAGTCGTCGACCCAGCCGATGGCGCCGAAGCCCAGCGTGACCCACAGCACGATCCAGACGAAGCGGTTGCTCAGGTCGAACCACATCACGGTCGAGAAAGCGATCGAGAACAGCACCAGCACGCCGCCCATGGTCGGCGTGCCGCTCTTGCTCAGGTGCGTTTCCATGCCGTAGCCGCGCACCGGCTGGCCGATCTTGAGCGCGGTCAGGCGGCGGATCGCGTAGGGGCCGACCGCCAGGCCGATCAGCAGTGCGGTGGTCGCCGCCATCAGCGCGCGGAAGGTCAGGTACTGGAAGACACGCAGGAACCCGAGTTCGGGCGACAGCGTCTGCAGCCATTGGGCCAGGCTCATCAGCATGGGGTGTTGCGCGGTTCATGCGGCATGACCGGCCTCCTTGTTGTTGTTGTCGTCGTCGTCGTTCGACGCGAAATTCGCGGCGGCGGCCGTCACGGCCTGCACCACCCGTTCCATGCGCATGGAGCGCGAGCCCTTGACCAGCACGCTGGCGGTCCGGGGCAGCTGTTCGCGCACCGCGGCCTGCAGCGCGTCGATGTCGGCGAAGTGCCGGCCGTCGCGGCGCTGGCGCGTGTCGTCGAAGGCCGCGACGCTGTGCGCCGTGGCCTCGCCCAGCGCGAACAGCACCTCGATGCCCTGCTCGCGCGCCCAGTTGCCGACTTCGGCATGGAAGCCTTCGGACTGGTCACCGACCTCGGCCATGTCGCCCAGCACCAGCAGGCGCGGGCCGGGCAACGCGGCCAGCACGTCGATGGCGGCGCGCACGGAGTCGGGGTTGGCGTTGTAGCTGTCGTCGATCAGCACCAGCGTGCGGTCGTCGGCCATCGGCAGCTCGAGCGCGCGCGAGCGGCCCTTGACCGGCTCGAAGGCCGCCAGGCCTTCGGCGACCTTCTCGATCGACACGCCGGTGGCCAGCGCGCAGGCCGTGGCGGCCAGCGCGTTGATCACGTTGTGGCGCCCGGCGATGCGCAGTGTCGTGTGGAAGGCGCCCAGCGGCGTGCGCACCTCGACCTGCCAGACGCCATGCGCCCAGGTGGCGCTGCCCAGCGAGATGTCGGCATCGGGCGTGTCGCCGAAGGTCATGCAGCGGCGGGTCGCGCCTTCGCGCGCGATCTCGTTCCACAGCGGCGTGAAGTCGTCGTCGGCCGGGAACACCGCGGTGCCGTTGTCGGGCAGCGCCGAGAACACGGCCGCGTTCTCGAGCGCCACCGCCTCGACGGTGCGCATGAACTCCTGGTGCTCGCGCTGCGCGTTGTTGACCAGCGCGATGGTGGGCTTGGCGATGGCGGCCAGCCGCGCGATCTCGCCCGGGTGGTTCATGCCCAGCTCGACCACGGCCAGCTGGTGCTGCGGACGCAGCCGCAGCAGCGTGAGCGGCAGGCCGATCTCGTTGTTGAAGTTGCCGACGGTGGCGAACGCGCGCTCGCCCCAGGCCGCCTGCAGGATCGTCGCGATCATCTGCGTGACGGTGGTCTTGCCGTTGCTGCCGGTCACGGCCACCAGCGGCAGGTCGAATTGCGCGCGCCAGCCGGCCGCCAGCGCGCCCAGGGCACGCAGCGTGTCGGGCACCTCGAGGCCGGCCAGGCCAGCTTCGCGCAGGCCGCCGTGGGCGATGGCCGCGACGGCGCCGCTGGCGCGCGCGTCGGCCAGGAAGGCGTTGGCGTCGAAGCGCTCGCCCTTGAGCGCGACGAACAGGTCGCCCGGCTGCAGCGTGCGGCTGTCGGTGTGCACGCGCGCGATCGGCGTGGCGGGGTCGCCCACCAGGCGCGCCTCGGGCACCCAGGCCAGCAGCTGGCCCAGCGTCATCATGGCGGCGTTGGCTTGCGTCATGCGGCACCCCTCGCGGTCAGCGCGTCGATCGCATGCACGCGGTCGGAGAAGACGATGCGTTCGCCCGCGATCTCCTGCCAGGCCTCGTGGCCCTTGCCGGCGATCAGCACCACGTCTTCGGGCGCGGCCTGGGCCAGCGTGGCGGCGATGGCCGCGGCGCGGTCGGGCTCGACCTGCGCGGCTTCCGGGCGGCTCAGGCCCAGCAGGATCTGGCTCAGGATGGCGGCCGGCTTCTCGCTGCGCGGGTTGTCGCTGGTCAGCACCACGCGGTCGGCCTGGCGCTCGGCCACGGCGGCCATCATCGGCCGCTTGGTCGCATCGCGATCGCCGCCGCAGCCGAACACGCACCACAGCTTGCCGCCGCGCTGCGCGGCCAGCGGCTGCAGCCCGGCCAGCGCCTTGTCCAGCGCATCGGGCGTGTGGGCGTAGTCGACCACCGCCAGCGGCCGGCCCGGCAGCGCGATGCGCTCCATGCGGCCGGGCACGCTGTGCAGGCCGCGGCAGGCACCGACCGCCTCGGCCAGCGTCATGCCCAGCGCGCGCAGCGCACCGATCACGCCCAGCAGGTTGGCCACGTTGTACTGGCCGATGAGCTGGGTGGCGAGCGGCTGCGGTGCCGCGCCCTGCTCGACCACCTCGAAGGACAGGCCTTCGGCGCCGTGATGGATGTTCTGGGCCATCAGCCGCGCGGCGCCGCCGTTGGCGGAGGTGGTCCAGATGTCGAGCGCGCCGGTGCCGCGGTCGATCAGCTGGGCCACCAGGCTCGCGCCGTGCAGGTCATCGATGTTGACCACCGCCGCGCCCAGGCCCGGCCAGCGGAACAGCTCGGCCTTGGCTTCCCAGTAGGCGTCCATGTCGCCGTGGTAGTCGAGGTGGTCCTGCGTGAAATTGGTGAACACCGCGACGCGGATCTCGCAGCCGTCGAGGCGGCGCTCGGCGATGCCGATCGACGAGGCCTCGATGGCGCAGGCGCTGAAGCCGCGCGCCACGAAGCCGCGCAGCTCGCGCTGCAGCATCACCGGGTCGGGCGTGGTCAGGCCGGTGTGGACCATGTCGGGCGGCACGCCGATGCCCAGCGTGCCGACCAGCGCGCAGGGACCCTGGCCGGGCCGCTGCGACAGCGCCTCGGCCAGCCACCAGGCGGTCGAGGTCTTGCCGTTGGTGCCGGTCACGGCGATCAGCGGGATCTGGCTCGAGGGCTGGCCATAGAAGGAGGAAGCGATCGGGCCGGTGGCGGCCTTGAGGCCGGTGAAGGACGCGATGCCCTCGTGCTCGAAACCGAAGGCCTCGACGCCCTCGCGCTCGACCAGGCAGGCCACCGCGCCCTGGGCCAGCGCCGCGGCCACGTGGGCGCGGCCGTCGGTGGCGGCGCCGGGCCAGGCGATGAAGGCGTCGCCGTCGCCCACACGGCGGCTGTCGGCATGCAGGTCGCCCGGCACGCACGAACGCAGCCAGTGCGCGGCTTCGTTGGGGCTGGAAAGAAGGATGTCGTCGTCCATTAGAAACTCTCGTCGACGCCCTTGGTCAGGACCAGCGGCTTCACGGCCAGGTCGGGTGCCACATTCATCATGCGCAGCGTCTGCTGCACCACTTCGCTGAACACCGGGGCGGCGGCGATGCCGCCGAAGTAGCGGCCGTCGCCGGGCTCGTCGATCATCACGCCGACGATGATGCGCGGCGTCTCGATCGGCGCCATGCCGGTGAACCAGGCGCGGTACTTGTTGCTGGCGTAGCCCTTGCCGACCTGCTTGTGCGCGGTGCCGGACTTGCCGCCGACGGAATAGCCCACGGTCTGCGCCAGCTGGCCCGTGCCGCCGGGGCCCGCGGCCATCTGCAGCATCTTGCGCACCGCGTGCGCGTTCTCGGCCGAGAACACGCGCACGCCGACGGCCGGCTCCGAACTCTTGAGCATGGTCACGGGGATGATGCTGCCGTCGTGTGCGAAGGAGGTGTACGAATGTGCCATCTGAAACAGCGAGGCCGACAGGCCGTAGCCGTAGGCCATGGTGGCCTGCTCGACCGGCTTCCAGTTCTTCCAGGGCCGCAGCCGGCCCGTGACCGCGCCGGGGAACTGGATCTGCGGCTTCTGGCCGTAACCCAGGGCGGTGTAGGTGTCCCACATCTCGTGGGGCGTCATCTTCTGCGCGATCTTGAGCGCGCCGACGTTGCTGGACTTCTGGATCACGCCCTCGACCGTCAGCGCGCCGTAGTTGTGCGTGTCACTGATGGTGAAGCCGCCGATCTGGTAGCGGCCGGGGGCGGTGTCGATGATGGTCGACGGCTTGACGCGGCCGGCCTCGAGCGCCATGCCCACGGTGATCGGCTTCATGGTCGAGCCGGGCTCGAAGGTGTCGGTGATGGCGCGGTTGCGCAGCTGTTCACCGGTCAGGTTCTGACGCTTGTCGGGCACGTAGCTCGGGTAGTTGGCCAGCGCCAGCACTTCGCCGGTGATGGCGTCGAGCACCACCACGCTGCCGGCCTTGGCCTTGCGCGCGATCACCGCGTCGCGCAGCTTCTGGTAGGCGAAGAACTGAACCTTGCTGTCGACGCTGAGCTGGATGTCCTTGCCGTCGAGCGGCGGCACGGTCTCGCCCACGCCCTCGACCACGCGGCCCAGCCGGTCCTTGATCACGCGGCGCGAGCCGGCCTTGCCGGCCAGCTCCTTGTCGAACGCGAGCTCGATGCCTTCCTGGCCGTGGTCTTCCACGTTGGTGAAACCCACCACGTGCGCCGCGGCCTCGCCTTCGGGGTACTGGCGCTTGTATTCCTTGCGCTGGTAGATGCCCTTGAGGTTGAGGTCGGCGATCTGCTTGGCGATGGGCGCATCGACCTGGCGCTGGATCCAGACGAAGGTCTTGTCCTCGTCCTCGAGCTTCTTGTCGAAATCCTTCTGCGCCATGCCCAGCAGCTGCGCGACCTGCCGGAGCTTGGCGCGCACCTCGGGGTCGTTGCGCTCCACGTCTTCGGGAATGGCCCAGATGCTGGGCGCGACCACGCTCGACGCGAGCAGCAGGCCGTTGCGGTCGAGGATGCGGCCACGGTTGGCCGGCAGCTCGAGCGTGCGCGCGAAGCGCACCTCGCCCTGGCGCTGGAAGAAGTCGTTGCCGATCACCTGCACATAGGTGGCGCGGGCGGCCAGCACCACGAAGCCCAGCGCGATCGCGGCCACGATGAACTTGCTGCGCCAGACCGGCGTCTTGCTCGCGAGCAAGGGGCTGGTCGTGTACTGGACGCTGCGGCTGTTGCGGGCCATCAGCCACCCCTTCGCGCTGGCGCCGGCGCCGGTGGGGGCGCCGGGATCGGCGGGATCACCGTGCCGTCGGGACGCACGTACTGCGTGATCGCCGGCGTGGTGGTGCGCATCTTGAGCTGCTCCTTGGCCAGCTTCTCGACGCGCAGCGGCGTGGCCTGGGCCCGCTTCTCGACCTGCAGCCGGTCGCCGTCGACCTCGAGCCGGCGCGCCTCGGTGTTGGCGCGGTCGAGCTCGGTGAACAGCAGGCGCGAGCGGTACTGCGTGTGCACGAGGAACAGCGCGGTCGCCATCACGGCCATCAGCAGGAGCACGTTGAGCCGCGCCATGTCAGGCCTCGGTGCGTTCGGCGATCCGCAGGATCGCGCTGCGCGAGCGCGGATTGCCCGCCACCTCGGCCGCCGACGGCCGGACCCGGCCCAGCGCGCGCAGCTTCATCACCTTGGGCGCCGCGAAGGGCGCACGGCGGTCGTAGACCTCCTTCGAGTGCGTCGCGATGAACTGCTTGACGATCCGGTCTTCGAGCGAATGGAAGGCGATCACGGCAAGCCGGCCACCCGGCTGCAGCACCGCCAGGCTGGCGTCTAGCGCCTGTTGCAGCTCTTCAAGCTCGGCGTTGATGAAAATCCGAAGAGCCTGAAATGTGCGCGTTGCAGGGTTCTGGCCCTGCTCGCGGGTTTTGACCGCGCCAGCCACGAGCTCGGCCAGCTCGGTGGTGGTTGAAATTGGGCCCCGTTCTTGTCGGCGAGCATCAATCGCCTTTGCAATCTGAACAGCAAACCGTTCTTCGCCATAGTCACGAATCACCTCTGCAATCTGCTGAGTTTCGGCCGTCGCCAGCCAGTCGGCCACGCTTTCGCCGCGCGTGGTGTCCATGCGCATGTCGAGCGGGCCGTCGAAACGAAAAGAAAAACCCCGTGCGGGGTTGTCGATCTGCGGAGAGCTGATGCCCAAGTCCATGAGCAAGCCGGTCACGCTGCGCGGCGGCAACTCCCCCAGATCCTTGAAACCCTGGTGCCGGATCGAAAAACGCGCATCGGTGATGCGCGCTGCTTCGGCCACCGCTTCCGCGTCCTTGTCGAACGCGATGAGCCGGCCCTCCGGCGCCAGTTTTTCCAGCAGCCGCCGGGTGTGCCCCCCGCGGCCGAAGGTGGCATCCACGAAGGTGCCACCGAGTACGTCCGGCCGGTCGGCGGTCAGTGCGTCGACCGCTTCATCCAGCAAGACGGTGGTGTGGGTCCATGAAGTGTCCAAGGCGGTACTCGTCATCAGAAAGCGAGGTCCTGGAAGGACTCCGAAGCGAGACCGGCCTGGATGGCTTCGGCCTCCTTGGCATCGTGCGTGGCCTTGTCCCACAGCTCGAAGTGGCTGCCCATGCCCAGCAGCAGCGCATCGCGCGAGATGTTGGCCGCGGCGCGCAGCTCGGGCGAGACCAGCACGCGGCCGGTACCGTCCATGTCGACGTCCATCGCGTTGCCAAGGAACAGGCGCTTGAGCCACTGGTCCTTGAGCGACATCGCGGCGATGCGTTCGCGGAACTGCTCCCAGGCCGGGCGCGGGAAGATCATCAGGCAGCCGTGCGGGTGGCGCGTGATCGTGAGTTGACCGCCGGCCGTTGCGGCCAGCACGTCACGATGCCGGGTCGGCACGGAAAGCCGACCCTTGGCATCCAGACTCAGCGATGAAGCGCCTTGAAACACGGCCACGAAACCCTTGTGATGGGACAGCGCGGGCACCTCGACGAGGTACAAACCGACACTTTTTCCCACTTAACTGCACTTTTTTCCACTGTAGCAGCAAAGTTCAGGCGTGCAATCAGGCGTCGCGAGTATTTTTTGTAATGGAATCAACGACTTAGCGCAGTTTCCGAACCTTCGGAAACCGCGAATTCCGTTGCAAATGAAGCACTTAGCTCACGCAGTGAATGTGTTGCGTGAAGCCATGGGCCGTGGCGGCCCGCCTCAAAGGATGAAACGCGACAGGTCCTCGTCGTGACTTAGTGCCGCCAGCCGCTGATCGACGTAGGCCGCGTCGATGCGCACGGTCTGCCCCGAGAGCTTGGTCGCGTCGAAGCTGATCTCGTCGAGCAGCCGCTCCATCACCGTCGACAGCCGCCGCGCGCCGATGTTCTCGGTGCGCTCGTTGACCTCGAAGGCGATGCTCGCCAGCCGCGTGATGCCCTCGGGCGCGAAGTCGATGGTCACGCCTTCGGTGGCCAGCAGGGCCTGGTACTGCTTGACCAGCGAGGCGCGGGTCTGCGTGAGGATGGCCTCGAAGTCGGCCACCGACAGCGACTGCAGCTCGACGCGGATCGGGAAGCGGCCCTGCAATTCGGGAATCAGGTCGCTGGGCTTGCTCACGTGGAAGGCGCCGCTGGCGATGAACAGGATGTGGTCGGTGCGCACCACGCCGTACTTGGTGCTCACGGCCGTGCCCTCGACCAGCGGCAGCAGGTCGCGCTGCACGCCCTGGCGCGACACGTCGCTGCCCTGTGCCTCGGCGCGGGTGGCGACCTTGTCGATCTCGTCGATGAAGACGATGCCGTTCTGCTCGGCGTTGGCGATGGCCTGGGCGCGGATCTCCTCCTCGTTGACCAGCTTGCCGGCCTCCTCGTCGATCAAGAGGCGCATCGCCTCGGCGATCTTGAGCTTGCGCGTCTTGCGCTGCCCGCCCCCCATCTGGCCGAACATGCCCCGCAACTGCTCGGTCATCTCCTCCATGCCGGCCGGGCCCATGATCTCGAGCGGCGTGCGGGTCTCGGCCAGGTCGAGCTCGATCTCCTTGTCGTCGAGTTCGTGCTCGCGCAGCTTCTTGCGGAAGGCCTGGCGGGTGGGGTTGGGGGCGTCCAGGGCGGCGGTGGCACCGTCGGCGCCGCGCGCGGGCGGCAGCAGCACGTCGAGGATGCGCTCCTCGGCCGCGTCCTCGGCGCGCATGCGCACCTTGGTGCTTTCCTTCTCGCGCGTCTGCTTGACCGCGATCTCGGCCAGGTCGCGGATGATCGCGTCGACGTCCTTGCCGACATAGCCGACCTCGGTGAACTTGGTGGCCTCGACCTTGATGAAGGGCGCATCGGCCAGCCGCGCCAGGCGGCGCGCGATCTCGGTCTTGCCGACGCCGGTCGGGCCGATCATCAGGATGTTCTTGGGCGTGATCTCGTGACGCAGCGCACCCTCGACCTGCTGGCGGCGCCAGCGGTTGCGCAGCGCGATGGCCACGGCGCGCTTGGCGTCCGGCTGGCCGACGATGTGGTTGTCGAGTTCGGAGACGATCTCCTGCGGGGTCATGGACATGTCAGAGCGTCTCAATCGTGTGGTGCATGTTGGTGTAGATGCAGAGGTCGCCCGCGATCTCGAGCGACTTCTTGACGATCTCGGCGGCCGAGAGCTCGGTGTTCTCGAGCAATGCCTTGGCGGCCGACTGCGCGTAGGCGCCGCCCGAGCCGATGGCCACGATGCCGTCCTGCGGCTCCAGCACGTCGCCGTTGCCGGTGATGATCAGCGAGGTGGTGGCGTCGGCCACGGCCAGCATCGCCTCGAGGCGGCGCAGCACGCGGTCGGTGCGCCAGTCCTTGGTCAGCTCGACCGCGGCCCGGGCCAGCTGGCCCTGGTGCTTCTCGAGCTTGGCCTCGAAGCGCTCGAACAGGGTGAAGGCGTCGGCGGTGGCACCGGCGAAGCCCGCGATGACCTTGCCGTGGTGCAGCCGGCGCACCTTGCGCGCCGAACCCTTGATGACGATGTTGCCCAGCGTGACCTGGCCGTCGCCGCCGATGGCGACCTGGTCGCCTCCGGGGCCCTTGCGGCGCACGCTGATGATCGTGGTTCCGTGAAATTGTTCCATCGGAGCCACTTGGGGACCCTGCCGCCCAATGCAAGGGCCAATGTCAGTTCTCGCGCACCCGCACCAGCGCATGGTCGGCGATGCCCACCACCTTGAAGAAGGCCGCGATCAGCCGGTGCGCGTCGATGAACTGCACGCGCTGGCCGCTGGCGTCGCGCTCGGTCACCCAGTTCAGCAGCGTGCCGGCGGCCGTGAGGTCCAGCCGCACCAGCGCGGCGCAGGAAATGGTGGCCGCGGCCGCCGGCTGGGCCGTGCCGGCCTCGGCGATCTCGGCATCGAGCCGGCGCCAGGTCGAGACCGAATCGCCGCTCAGGTCGCCGGCCAGCGCGGCGCGCATCGAATCCGGACCGGCGTTCGCCGCCGGCATGGCGTCGAGCGAAAGCGCGGCCGGCCCGGTGCGCGGCGTGCCCGGCGCCTCCGACGGCAGGCAGCGGCCGCGCGGCTCCTCCCAGGGCGGCGGCGAGACCTCGTAGGTGATGCAGTAGTTGAGCGCGGCCAGCTCGAAGGGATCGACCGCGTTGAGCAGCCGCAGCGCCGCCATGCGCAGCTGCCACCAGCCCTGTTCGGTGCTGCGTTCGTTGACCGGGGTGGCTTTCTCGAGGACGGCCAGCAGCCGCCCGACGCCCAGGAAGCGCATGTCGACCGGCGACGCGGCCCAGTGGGCGAACAGCGCCCGCAGCGGGCCGGCCGCATTGGGCTCGATGCCGCCGAGCGCCCGCCAGTCCAGCGTCCAGACGTTGCCGGCCGCGGACAGCGCGCGCGTGAGTTCGGCCAGGCTTTCGCGCGTGACCTGGGGCGGGCTGCGCCAGTCGGCCTCGTGGCCGCCGCCGACCGCCGCCTGGGTCTTGGCATGGCGCGCCAGCGCCCGCAGCGAGACCCATTCGGGCCCGTTGCGCTTGAGCCGCTGGGCATAGCGGGTGCTGGCGGCCGCGAATTTCTCGGCATCGCCGGTCGCGCGGTACAGGTCGAGCAGGGCCAGCCAGTTCTCGTTGTGGTCGCCCTGGCCGTCGGCCACCAGGCTCTGCAGCAGGATCGATTCGGCGCCGGCGTCGTCGCCATGGGCGAAGCGGATCGCGGCCTCGTCCAGCGCGCTGTCGTAGACCAGCAGCGGCGAGGGCACGCTGGACGGCGCATGGTCGAAGGCCATCGGCGACGAGGCCGGCACCGCGTGTTCGGGCGGCAGGCCGGGCGTGGTGTCGGCATAGGCGCGCGCGCGCTGCGCGGCCAGGTCCTCGGGGTGGACCGACGAGACCGATTCCTCGGCCGGGCCGCCCTTCCACCACTGCTGGGACATCTGCTCTTCGATCTCGTCGATCTTCTTGAGCGTCAGGGCCCGTCCCTCGATCTTGTCCGTGGAGTTGCCGACGTTGAGCGAGGACGGCTGGTCGGGATCGTGCGCGCCGGCCGCCTCGCGCTGGCGCAGCTTGCGCAGCACGTCGAACTCGCGCCGGCGCACGAAGTCGTTGCGCTGGCGCCGCTCGATCATCTCCTTGAGCATCTCGCGGCTGTAGCCGTTCTCGTCGGCACCGGTCTCCTGCGCGTCGAGCTCGGTCCAGTCCTTGAGCGGGTTGCGCACGAACTTGGCCACCTTCGACAGCAGGCGGCCGGTCGGTTCTTCCTTGGACATGGCCTTCCCGTCAGAAACCCGAAGAAGCGTCGCGGCCCGGGCCACGCACGCCGATGCAAGGCGGCCTCCGAAGCGGAAGCCGGATCGGCCGCAGCCCGGGACGCGCGCGCAGGCTAGTCACCGAACATCTTCTGCTTGAGTTCGCGGCGTTGCTGCGCTTCGAGCGACAGCGTGGCGGTGGGGCGGGCCAGCAGGCGGCCGACGCCGATCGGCTCGCCGGTCTCGTCGCAGTAGCCGTAGTCGCCGGCATCGATGCGCTGGATCGACTGCTCGATCTTCTTGAGCAGCTTGCGTTCGCGGTCGCGCGTGCGCAGTTCCAGCGCGTGCTCTTCCTCGATGGTGGCGCGGTCGGCCGGGTCCGGCACGACGACGGTGTCTTCGCGCAGGTGCTCGGTCGTTTCACCGGCGTTCTCGAGGATGCCGCGCTTGAGCTCGACCAGCTTCAGGCGGAAGAAGGCCATCTGCTTTTCGTTCATGTACTCGGCGTCGGGCATCGCGATGACCTCGGCGTCGACCAGTTCCTCGGCGGTCTTGGTCTTCCAGTTGTTGGCGAGCTTCGGGTCCTTCTTCACGGCCACGTGCGGCGGCGGCACCAGGGCGGTCGAGACGATCTGGGTGAAGCTGGACTTGGCGGCGGTCGAGGCGACCGACTGGGCCATCGAGGGCACGGTCAGTTGCGACAGGCGCGAGACCCGTCCGCCGCGGGCGGCGGGCGCCGGGGTCGTGGCGCTGTTCGGGGTCGAAGGGGTCGCCGGGGCGGTGGTGGAGGCGGCAGCCGTCTTTTTCATGGGGGTCGGGGGAGCTGGAAGAACGGCAGCGGAACTGCCGACAGGTTTGGATGACGATGGGCCCACGCCTGCAGTCTTGGTTGCAGCAGCGACAAGCTTGGCGGATTTTTTCGCAACGGTCTCGGCCTTGGCCGGTGACGCTGCGGACTTTTTGGAAGCGCTCTTCTCCTTCGAGGCAGAAGCCGGCGCGGTGGCGGAAACCTTCTTGGCCGCAGGGGTCGCCTGCTTGGCAGCCGCCGCATGCTTTGCTGCTGCGGCGGGCCGGGTGGCGGGCATGGCCCTGGCGGCGGGTTTCTTCACGGTGACTGGCTCCTTGAACGAACTGGAACGCGCTTTCACTGGGTGTCTCCTCCCATGGGCGCCCTGAGGGCCCCCGTTGTCGAGGTGCTCGCCTGTCGGCGAACCCCGGGGTTATACCCCTTAAAGCTCTCCAGAAACACGCGGCACCCCGTGCCGACAGCCACATCCCGTCGTGGGGGACCGGTCTGGCTCTCGGAACAGGCGCGCGATTGTATAGAGAACTCGAGGGCGCGGGCGATACAGCGAGGGGGCCGCCGCCCGGCCCCGGACGCCCGCCGCCGGGACGGCCCGGAAGACCTTGGACAAAAAGGCAGTATGGGGGCGCGCCCCAAGGCAAAACGGCGCGCCCCTCGCGGGACGCGCCGTCGTTCAGGGCCGCAGCCGCCGCGGAATCAGACCAGGCACTGGTCCAGGCCCTGCACCAGGATGTCGCGCGGCAGTTCGATGCCGATGAACACCATGCGGCTGCTGCGCGCCTCGTCCGCGCCCCATTCCGGGCCCAGGTCGCTGCCCATGAGCTGGTGCACGCCCTGGAAGATCACCTTGCGGTCGGTGCCCTTCATGTTCAGCACGCCCTTGTAGCGCAGCATGCGCGGGCCGTAGATGTTGACGATGGCGCCCAGGAAGTCCTCGAGCTTGGCCGGATCGAAGGCGCGGTCGGCCTTGTAGACGAAGCTCTTGACATCGTCGTCATGGTGGTGATGGTGGCCGTGGCCTTCGTGTGCATGCGAGGGATGGTCGCAATGCTCGCCGTGTTCGTGGTCGTGGCCTGCGTGGTCATGGTCGTGGTCGTCTTCCTTGAGGAAGTCGGGGTCGATGTCCAGCTTGGCGTTCAAGTTGAAGCCGCGCAGGTCGAACACGCTGGAGAGCGGCACTTCGCCGAAATGCACCTTCTGCTGCGGGGCGCGCGGGTTCATGTGCTTGAGGCGGTGGATCAGCGCATCGGTCTCCTCGGCCGACACCAGCTCGCTCTTGCTGATGAAGATCTGGTCGGCGAAGCCCACCTGGCGGCGCGCTTCCTGGCGGTCGTTGAGCTGCTGCGGCGCGTGCTTGGCGTCGACCAGCGTCAGGATCGAGTCGAGCAGGTAGCTCTCGGCGATCTCGTCGTCCATGAAGAAGGTCTGGGCCACCGGGCCGGGGTCGGCCAGGCCGGTGGTCTCGATCACCACGCGGTCGAAGTCCAGCAGGCCC
>Ga0182008_10002056_pt1 | contig 12884 bp, 13 predicted proteins | sample Sormic07211129_1_FD_120482 | JGI IMG/M metagenome (GOLD analysis project Ga0182008, IMG submission 120482) | Rhizosphere microbial communities from Sorghum bicolor, Mead, Nebraska, USA - 072115-129_1 metaG | ecosystem: Host-associated > Plants > Roots > Rhizosphere | place: USA: Nebraska...
ACCTGCCGCCACCGCGGCGATGACGACGCCGGCGAACGTGACGATGCCGAGCGCGCGGACGAACGTGTCGGCGAAGAACCGCCAGCGGAGGTAGGCAAGCACGACGAGCTCGAACGCGACGACGGCGACCGCGAAGAAGAGCGCAGCGTGGTAGTTCGGGATCAAGAAGGGCAACGAATGAAGAATGCCTCCGAGGAAGGTCCCTCCGCCGGTGATCGACCCGCGGACGACCGGGGAGCCGCGTCCGGTCAGCTCGCCCGTGTCCGACAGCGCCTCGGAGAAGCCCATCGAGATCGCGGCTCCGAGCGACGTCGCGAGGCCGGCGATGAAGGCATATCGCGTGTCGTGGGAGGCGAGCGCGACTGCGAAGATCGGCGCGAGCGTCGACAGCGACCCGTCGATGAGGCCGACCATCATCGGCTGGATGCGCTGCAGGAGGAAGGTGTGCTCGTCCGACATCAAGTAGAGTGTATCATTCAGGTTGCAAACAAGTAGAACATCAGGCACGCCTGACAAGCAGCGTCAGGGGCGCCTGACGTGCGCCTGAAGCTCACCGTCGAGTACGACGGCGCCCCGTTCCGCGGCTGGGCTGCGCAGCCGGGGCTCCCGACCGTGGAAGCCGCAATCCGCGCGGCCCTTGATGAGACGTTCGACCGTGTCGCCGACCTGGCGGTCGCCGGCCGCACGGACACCGGCGTCCATGCGCTCGCAAACGTCGTCTCGGTCGAGGTCGAGGGCGGGCCGCCGCCCGAGCGCGTCGCGGTCGCGCTCAACCCGCGGCTGCCGGACGAGGTGACGGTCGTGAGCGCGGAGCCCGCCGCGGCGGACTTCCACGCGCGCTTCTCCGCCCGCTCGCGCAGCTATCGATACCGCCTGTTCACGCGTCGCACGCCGTCGCCGTTCGAGGTCAACCGGAGCTGGTGGCGGCCGCAGCCGCTCGACGAGGAGCGGTTGCAGGCCCAGGCCGCGCTGCTCGCCGGCGAGCACGACTTCCGCGCGTTCACGCCGACGGAGACGCAGCACGAGGTCTTCGTCCGCGTCGTCCAGTCCGCCGAATGGGTGCGGCGCGGCGACCATCTGGACTTCGAGATCACCGCCGACAGCTTTCTCCGGCACATGGTCCGCACGCTCGTCGGGACGATCGTCGAGGGCGTCGACGTGCGTCCGCTGCTCGCCGGCGCCGCGCGGAGCGCGGCCGGCGCGACCGCGCCGGCGCACGGGCTCTATCTCGTCGGCGTTGCCTACGATGGCCCGGAGTGAGCACCTTCCCGGTCGTTCTCTTCGATCTCGACGGCACGGTCGTCGATTCCGGCGCGATCATCCTCGCGTCGATGCGCCATGCGACCCGGCAGGTGCTCGGGCGCGAGTACGCGGACCCGGAGCTCATGCAGGCCGTCGGCGGCCCTGGGCTCGAGGCGCAAATGGCCGCGCTCGCGCCGGATCGCGTCGAGGAGCTCGTCCGCGTCTATCGCGCGCACAACGAGCCGCTCCATGACGAGCTCGAGGCGTGCAACGGGATGGAGGACGTGATCGTCCGCCTCCACGAGGAGGGCGTGCGCCTCGGCATCGTCACCGCCAAGCGCCGTTCCACGGTCGATCTCGCATTCGCCCGGCTGCGCGTCGGCCACCTCTTCGAGACCGTGGTCGGCGGCGACGAGACCGAGCGGCACAAGCCCGATCCGCAACCGCTGCTCGAGGCGGCGCGGCGCCTCGGCGTCGACCCGATCGACTGCGCGTACGTCGGCGACTCGCCGTTCGACATCCGCGCTGCCAAGAACGCCCACATGTACTCCGTCGCCGTGACGTGGGGCCGCATCCACGACCGAGAAACGCTCGAGGCCGAGCAGCCCGCGGCGATCGTCGACACGGCGGAAGCGCTGTATGAGTGTCTCTGAGCGCGCGAAGGAGCTGCGCGAGCAGCTGAACGAGGCGTCGATCGCGTACCACGTCGACGACGCGCCGATCATGGAGGACGCGACGTACGACGCGCTCTACGACGAGCTGCAGAAGATCGAGCAGGAACACCCTGACCTCGTTGCGCCGGACTCGCCGACGCGGCGCGTCGGGGCGCCGCTCTCCGACAAGTTCCAGAAGGTTCGACATCTGCAGGCGATGGGCTCGCTCGAGAAGGTGACGTCCGACGAGGCGCTGCAGAAGTGGGAGAGCGATCTGCGCAAGCGCCTCGGAACCGACGAGCTCGTCGCGTACGTCGTCGAGCCGAAGATCGACGGCTCGGCGATCAACCTCACGTACGAGGGCGGCGTCTTCGTGCGCGGCGCGACCCGCGGCGACGGCGTGCAGGGCGAGGACGTGACGCCGAATCTCCGCACGATCAAGGCGATCCCGCTGCAGATGCGCGGCGGCGGCGTGCCTGCGCTGCTCGAGGTGCGCGGCGAGGTGTACATGCCGCTGCCCGGCTTCCGAGCCGCGAACGAGCAGCTCGCCGCCGACGGGAAGGCGACCTGGCCGAACCCGCGGAACGCCGCGGCCGGCTCGTTGCGGCAGAAGGATTCGTCGATCACCGCCGCACGACCGCTCTCGATCTGGGTCTACGGCGTCGGCGCGCGGGAAGGCCTCGAGCTCGAGACGCACTGGGAGACGCTCCGGTGGCTGCGCGACCGCGGCTTCCCGACCAACCCGTTCGCCGAGCGGCTCGAGTCGATCGACGAGGTCGCCGAGCTCGTGCGGGTGTGGGAGCTCCGCCGCTCCGAGCTCGACTACGAGATCGACGGGATCGTCATCAAGGTCGACGCGTACGACCAGCAGCGGCGCCTCGGCGCGCTGCACGAGCGGCCGCGGTGGGCGCGCGCCTTCAAGTGGGCGCCGATGACCGCGGTGACGCGGCTGAACAAGATCGCGATTCGCGTCGGCCGCACCGGTGCGCTCAACCCGTGGGCGATGTTGGAGCCCGTCGAGGTCGGCGGCGTCACCGTCTCGCGCGCGACGCTTCACAACGAGGAGGACATCAACCGCAAGGACATCCGCGAGGGCGACGACGTGATCGTCCAGCGTGCGGGCGACGTCATCCCGCAGGTCGTCGGGCCGGCGGGCAAGCACCGCGCCGGGACGAAGCCGTTCCGGATGCCGACGCGGTGTCCGCTCTGCGGCACCGAGATCGTGAAGCCGGAGGGCGAAGTCATGCACCGCTGCCCGAATCGCGGCTGCCCGTCGCGCGGGCTCGAGACGCTGATCAACTGGGTGATGGCCGCGGCCGACATCGACGGCGTCGGCGAGCAGACAGTCCGGCGCCTCTGGCAGGAGGACATGGTGCGGACGATCCCCGCGCTCTATCGCCTCAGCGCCGAGGAGTTGCTGGCGCTCGACGGCTTCGGGGAGATCAGCGCGACGAATGCGATCGCGTCGATCGGGCGGTCGAAGGAGATCCCGTTCTTCCGCGTGCTCTTCGGGCTGAACATCCCCGACGTCGGTTGGATCACGGCGCGCAACCTCGCGCTCCACTTCGGCAGCGTCGACGCCCTGACGGCGGCGACCCAGGAGGAGCTGGTCGAGGCCGAGGGCATCGGGCCGGAGCGCGCCGAGGCGATCGCCGAATGGTTCCGCGACGACGAGAACCGGCGTCTGATCGACGAGCTGCGCGAGCTCGGGCTCCGCTTCGAGACCGGGGAGGAGGAGCGTCCGGTCGAGGGCCCGCTCACGGGCAGGACGTACGTCATCACCGGCACGCTCGAGGCGTTCACGCGCGACGAGGCGGCGGCGCTGCTCGAGGAGCGCGGCGCGAAGATCGCAAACTCGGTCTCGGGCAAGACGACCGGCCTGATCGTCGGCGAGGAGCCCGGCAAGTCGAAGCTCACCAAGGCGGAGAAGTCGGACGTACCGCTGCTGGCCGAGGCCGACCTCTTGAAGCTGCTGGGCCGGTAAGGCGCTCTCCCGGAGACGGCTACGCCCACCTGTCGGCGCGGACACACGCCGGCGCGGCGGTGCTCGCGCGACTCGCCCTACGCGCCGCTTCGCTCAAGCGCACGCAGCCGAACCGTCACCAGGCACGACTCGCCGGCGTCGAGACACGATGCCGTCTCGCACCGGATCTCGTCGGCCTCGGCGCCCTTCAAGCCCTTCTCGACGAGCCCGGCCCACATGCCGCGGTCGAGCAGCGCAGCCTCCAGGCGCTCCGAGACGAGCGGCCGCAGCGGACAGGTCGGCGTCTCGATGACCACCGTGTCGCCCGCGATCTCGCGGACCGCCGCGTGGAAGCCCAGCCCGCGAACGGCAGCGCACACCGCGTCGAGCGCGGCGACGGCGTCGACGTGGCTCTGCAGGCAGGCGCGCTCGGCGAGCTGGCGGCCGAACCGAAGCCCGGCGAGGCGAAGGGCCTCCTCCCGACCGTCCTCCGGCAGCGCGTCGAGCAGTTGGGCGACGAGCGCGCGGAAGTGGTGCGACGCGAACTCGAGCGTCGTCGCCCGCTCCGGGGGCGGCGCCTCGGCGTGCTCGGGCAGCTCGACGACGCAGTGGCCGTCGTGCGCCGCGACGACTCCGGTCGTCGCGTGCTCCGGCGCGACGACGAAGGTGTTCGGTCTGCGCCTCGCCTCCTCGTACGCGTGCGGCGCGAGCTCGACCATCTCCGAGCAGGCGGGGTCGCCGCACTCGCACGCGACGACGAACAGGCCGGTCGCGTCCCAGAACGCGATGTTGACCTGCCACATCTTCTCGTTCAGCGCGCGGGCCTCGGCCGCGTTGGGCATGTGCCGACCTCCGGTTCACACGACGGGCGGCCCAGGCCGGATCTTCCCACGAATCGGTCAGCCCGTCGACGCGCCGGCGAGGATCGTCGCGAATCGATCCTGGGCGCGCCGGGCCCACGTCCACGAGACCGGCCAGCCGTTCTGGAGGATCGAGAACACGTAGCGGTCGCCCACGAAGCCCGAGAGCGCGGACGCGTTCGACGTCGTGCCCGTCTTCGCGCGGACCAGGCCCGCGGCGGCCGTGTGGAGCATCCGGTCGTGCAGCGTCCCGGTCCGCGCGGCGACCGGAAGCGAGGAGAGGAGCTCGAGGCGCTGCTCCGGGTCGTCCCACATCACCTCGAGCAGGGCGACCACCGCGGCCGGCGTCAGCCGGTCGAGCAGCGAGAGGCCGGAGCCGTCGACGAGGCGGACGCCGGTGAGCGGGACACCGGCCTGGGCGAGCAGCCCGGTGACGATGCCCGCACCGGCCGCCGTCGTGCCCGCCCCGGACTGAACGGCGCCGAGCTCCTTCAGCAGCATCTCGGCCTCGAAGTTGTCGCTGACCGTGTCCATGTGGTGCACGATCACGGCGAGGGCCGGCGAGTCGACGCTCGCCACGACCACGGCGTCGGCCGGTGCGACGCCGTGCGCCGGGCCGCCGGCGACGCGAACGCCCGCCCGGACCAAGGCCGCACGGAACAGCTGCGCGGCTGCGAGCGCCGGGTCACGCGAGGTGACGCGGCCGACACGGCCGCGGTCGACGATGAGCGCCGACAGCGGCGGCGACTCGCCGATGTAGAACGACGCCTTCCAGCCGAGCGCCGTCCGGCGCATGTCGAACCAGGATTCGTCGCCGAGGATGCGGCCGGGCACCGTCGTGATCCCCGCCGCGCGGACCTGGCGCGCGAGCGCGGTGAGATCCGCCGACGTCAGCGTCGGGTCGCCGTATCCCTTGAGGATGAGGTCGCCGGCGTCGTCCTGGAGGACGTCGGTCTCGATGCGGAACGCCGGGCCGAGCGCCGTCAACGCCGCGTAGGTCACGGTCAGCTTCTCGTTCGACGCCGGGATGAGCGGCAGCGTGTCGTTGCGGGAGTAGAGCGTCTCGCCGGTCGCGAGGTCGATCGCGACGGCCCCCGTTGCCTTGAGGCTGACGTGCGGGACGCGCAGTGCGTGATCGAGTTGCGGCGCGAGCGCTGCGAAGAGCGCTGCGGCGAAGGCCCGTCCCCGCATCGCGCTCAAGTGTAGGCCTCCCGTCCGCCGAAGATGAGCCGTCCGGCCCATGCCGTGCGGTCGTCCCGACCCCGATAATCGGAGACGGCCGTGGAACGGGCAGCTCTCCCAGTGGTCCAGCACATCGAAGACCTCCTGCAGGACGACGAGTCGACGCTCGAAGACGTCGAGGAGACGCTGACGGAGGGCTATGCCCGCGCGCTCGAGCTCGAGGCCGAGCGGCTGCGCATCGAGCGGCGGATCGGCGAGGTCGCGCGCGGCGACGGCGGCGACCAGGCCGCGGAGATCCGGCAGCTCGGCTCGCGCCTGACCCACGCCGACGGCGAGCTGCAGCGGCTCCGTGCCGTGCTCGCGTCGCTCGCAGACCGCGCCCGCGCCTTGCGCGGCCGGCGCTAGACGATTCCCGAGCGAACGGCGTAGACAGCCGCCTGGATGCGGTTGTCGATCTGCAGCTTCATGAGGATGTTCGAGATGTGGTTCTTCACGGTCTTCGGGCTGATGTGCAGCTCGGCGGCGATGACCGCGTTGTCCTTCCCGTTCGCGATCAGCTTCAGCACCTCGATCTCGCGGTCGGACAGCTCGGCGCGGATCGTGTCGGCGATCTCGGGCTGCGTGCTCGTCGCCCGCACGCGCTGCAGCACCTTTGCGGCGATGGTCGGCGAGATGAGCGACTCACCGTGCGACGCGGCGCGAATGCCCGCCATGAGCTCCTGAATCGACGAATCCTTGAGCAGGTAGCCGCAGGCACCCGCCAGGATCGCGTCCATCACGTCGTTGTCCTGGTCGGAGATCGTGAGCATGACGACGCGCGTCAGCGGTGCGATCCCGGTGATGTGGCGCGTCGCGTCCACGCCGCCCATCCCCGGCATGTTCAAGTCCATGACGACGACGTCGGGCGCGAGCTCGCGCACGATCCGCACGGCCTCGGCGCCGCCCGCCGCCTCGCCGACCACGATTACGCCCTGCTCCTCGAGCAGGTTGCGCAGCCCCGTCCTGAAGAGGTCGTGGTCATCGACGATGAGGACGCGAAGCGACTCTGTCTGACGCTCTTCGGCCTGCTGCACCATCTCGCTCAAGGTGATTCCCCCTTTGTGGCGCGGGAATTCTAGTGCAGCGTGATCGTGACCGTTCGCCGGCCCCAGCCGCGCGCCCGCGCGAGCGTCGGGAACCAGAGATCGATGTCTTTGCCGCGTACGCCGCTGCCGACGTCCGCTGCGACACCCTCCCCGTAGCCGGGAATCGTCAGCTTCGTGCCGAGCGGGATGACCGACGGGTCGACGGCCACGACTCCCCAGCCGACCGGCAGGCCCGTGGCCGTGTGGCCCGGGAGCGAATAGCCGGTCGACGTGACGACGAGCGCGCGGCCGCCGGGCGGCGGCGCTGCCGGAACGGGGGCTTGCGCCGGCGCCGCCGTCACAGCAGGCGCGGCGGCGGCGGTCAGCTGCGCCGCCTTCTGCTGCGCTCGGGCGACGCGCGCCTCCCAGGCGGCGATCTGCGCTCGTTTCACCTGTTCCTGCACCTGCAGACGCGAGATGAATGCAACACGTGCGGTTCGGGCCGCGATCACGGTCCCGAGCGTCTGACGTGCGGCCGCCAGGGCTCCGGCGATCTGCGTTCGATGCGCGGAGAGCGTCACGCGCAACAAGCCGAGCCTCGCCTGCGCGCGCGTCGTAACCCGCGCCACCTGCTCGTTCTGCGTCGCCACCGTGTTCAGCGTGTCGAGCTGGGAAACCGCGTCGTCGAGCGACTTCGCGCCGAGCACGACGGCGAAGGCGCTGACGTTTCCGCGCTTGTACAGGTCACGGAGCGTCTCGGCCAGGCGACTCCGGGACGTGAGGAGTGTCGCGTGCGCGGCCGAAAGCTGCTGCCGGATGAGCAGCTGCTGCGCGCGGAGGACGGCGGCTTGTTGTTGCAAAGCGGACAAGCGATCCTCGGCAGCCGCCACGCGCGAGTCGAGTGCGTAGAGATCGAGCACGGCAGCACGGCGCTGCGACTCGAGCGAGTTGAGCGTCGGGCCGGCGGCCGTTGCTTCCAGACCCGAGACCAGCGCGACTGCGAGCACCGCCGCAATGGTCGAAACCCTGCGCATGGGGGCGGGAGCCTACCACGTTCCACCTGCAAAACGGGGCACTTTGTGCGGACCGTCGCCGCCGTAGGATCGACCAGGTTGTGTCGAGAAATGCAGGAGCTTTACGTCAGTTGTGCGGTTGCGGGTATCCGAACCGGCTGTTAACCTGCCGAACTTGTGACGGACGGGCGCCATTTCGTGCGCCTGCGGAAGCCGATGGTCAAGCGTCAGGCGCTCATACTCGTCACCGCTCTCGTTGCGGTCTCCGTCATAACCGGCGTCGCTGTCGGCAACCCGGGCGTCGACGCGAAGCGCGCTCAGGCGCAACAGGTGCTCGCGCAGATCAACAGGCTCGACGCGAGCCTCGAGCGCGCGCGCACCGCGTACGAGGCGTCGACGCAGAAGCTCCACACGATCGACCACAACCTCGCGATCAACAAGGTCGGCCTCCACGCGGCGCGTGCGAACCTCAAGGCGTCGCAGGCGGCGTTGTTGCAGCGACTCCGCCTGATCTACGTCTCTCGCGACGACCAGTCGACGCTCGGTGTCATGCTCGGCGCGAAGAGCATCAGCGATCTCGTCACGCGCATCGAGGCGGTGCAGTCGGTGTCGTCGCAGGACGTCGCCGTGATGAACCAGGTCGTGAAGTTCAAGCGGCAGGTCACGCGGCACGAGCGTGCGCTCGTCCGCGCGCACCGCCAGCAGACGGCGCTCGTCCGGCAACGCGCCGTGGCGAAGAGCCGCATCTCGTCCGAGCTCGGCCATCAGCAGCGCCTGCTCTCGTCGATCAAGGATCAGATCGCACATCTGATCGCCGTCGACCGTGCCCGCGCGCTCGCGGCGGCCGCCGCCGCCCGGGCGCAGTACGACCAGGCACAGCAGGCGGCCGCGCTGCAGACGCAGAGCGCGGTGATCGGCGCGACCGCCTCGACGCCCGACGGCAGCGTCGCGCCGCCGTCGCAGTACGGGGGCGTCGTCGGGATCGCGATGCACTACCTCGGCGTCCCGTACGTCTGGGGCGGCTCGAGCCCGTCGGGCTTCGACTGCTCCGGCTTCGTGATGTACGTCTACGCGCAGATGGGCGTCTCGCTTCCGCACTACACGGGCGCGCAATGGAACGTCGGCGTCCCCGTGTCACGCGGCGACCTGCAGCCGGGCGACCTCGTCTTCTTCGACGGCCTGGGCCACGTCGGCATCTACATCGGCGGCAACCAGTTCATTCACGCGCCGCACACCGGCACGGTTGTGCAGGTCGCCTCGCTGAGCGGGTGGTACTCCGCCACCTACGACGGCGCGCGCCGGATCCTCGGCTAACGAGGCTGCTGCGTCTCGCGCCGCAACGACAGCGCGAGCACGACGGCTACCCCGATCGGGATCAGCCACCAGTCGTTGACGCCCGCCGCGACGACGGATGCAGCGGCGCCGATCGCGAGCGCGATGCCGATCGCGGCGCGCCAGTCGTCGCCGACGACGAAGTCCCAGAGGAAGAGGAAGAACCTCACGCGAACGCGAGCCTCCGCCGGCGGAGAAGTGCGACCGCACCGGACGACAGGAGCACGACGAACGCGAGGACACCCGGCAGCGACGCGTCGTCGCCCGGCCAGTGCGCGCCGACGCCCTCCGTCGCCCAGAAGATCCCGAACGTCGTCAGCATCACGCCGACGGCGAACTTCATCGTGTTCTCGGGGACGCGGGACAGCGGCGCGCGCACCAGCACGCCGACCGTCGCGACGAGCACGAGCGCGATCCCTGCGCCGAGCGCGGCGAGCCCGATGTTGCCCTGCGTGCTGCCGAACGTGATCACGATGAACGCCACCTCGAGACCTTCCAGCAGCACGCCCTTGAAGGCGAGCGTGAACCCGTACCAGTCGAGGCCGACGCGGCGCTCGCTCGCCGCCGAACGCGCCTCCTCGGCTTCGCGCGCGAAGATCGCGGTCTCGTCGTGCAGCGGCTTGTAGCCGCTCGCGCGGAGGATCGCCTTGCGCAGCCACTGCAGCCCGAACGCGAGCAGGAGGGCGCCGACGACGAGCCGCAGGGCGTCGATCGGGATCAGCTTCAGCGTCGGCCCCAGCGCGGCGACGATCGCGGCGAGCACGACAGTTGCTGCGGCGAGCCCGGTCAGCGACGCCCGCCAGCCGCGCGTCAACCCGGCCGCGAGGACGATCGTCAGCGCCTCGACGAACTCGACGGCGCTCGCGAGGAACGCGGAGGCGACGAGGAAAGCTGCCGTCACGTGTACAGCTGCTCGATCTCGTCCGCGAAGTGCTCCTGCACGACGCGGCGCCGGAGCTTGAGCGTCGGCGTCAGCTCCCCCTCCTCCTGCGTGAAGTCGCGCGGCAGGATCGCGAAGCGCTTGACCTGCTCGACGCGCACGCGGTCGCGGTTCACGTCGTCGACGATCTCCTGGACGAGCTCCTGCGCGTCGCGGCCGCTCGCGTTCACCTCGTCCCAGTCGAGTGTGATCAATGCGGTGACGTACGGCCGGCGGTCGCCGATCGCCACGGCCTGCGAGACGAACCGCGACACCTTGAGCGCGTTCTCGATGTTCTGCGGCGCGATGTTCTTCCCGCCGGCGGTGATGATCAGGTCCTTCTTGCGGTCCGTGATCTTGAGGAAGCCGTCCTCGTCGATCTCCCCGACGTCGCCGGTGCGGAACCAGCCGTCTTCGGTGAAGGCCGCAGCGGTCGCGTCCGAGTCCTTGTGGTAACCCGCGAACACGGTCGGGCTCTTGACGAGGATCTCACCGTCCGCGTCGAGCTTCACCAGGCAGTCCACGACCGGCGGGCCGACCGTGCCGAGCTTGAAGTTGTCCTCTTGATTGACGCTCAGCGAGCTCGACGTCTCCGTGAGCCCGTAGCCCTCGACGACGAGGATGCCGAGCGAGTTGAAGAACTCGAGCACGTCGAGTGAGAGCGGCGCCGCGCCCGACACGGCCATGCGGAGCCGCCCTCCGAGGCGCTGCTTCACCTTCGCGAACACGAGCCGGTCGGCGACGCGCTCTTGCAGCACGTCGAGCGGCGACACGCGCTCACCTGCGCGACGCTTCGCGCTGACGCGCGCACCGACCCGGAGCGCCCAGCGGCCCAGGGTCGTGCGGAGCCCGCCCGCGCGCTCGATCTCGCCGAGCGTGTTCGCATGGATCTTCTCGTAGACGCGCGGCACCGCCGGCAGGAACGTCGGCCGCGTGCGCTGCAGTGCCTCCGGCACCCGGGCGACGTCCGAGACGAGCGAGACGGTTGCGCCGTTGAACGCGGACCCCTGATGGGCGATGCGCGCGAAGCTGTGCGCCATCGGCAGGAAGAGCAGGACGACGTCGTCCTCGTTCGTCGACGACGTCGCGCGTGACGCGGCTGCGACGAGGTTGCGGTGGCTGAGGATCACGCCTTTCGGCGGGCCTGTCGTGCCGGAGGTGTAGATGAGCGTCGCGACGTCGTCCTCGGCAACCGGGCTCGCCGGCGGCCCGTCGTACGAGCGCCCCTCTGCCTCGAAGCCGGGGATCTCGGCGAACTTCACGATCGGTCCGCCGAAGACCGAGGCGAGCTTCTCGTACTGCTCCTCGTTCTCGACGAAGGCGAGCACCGCCTCGGCGTGGCCGACGATGTACGAGCACTCGGCGGCGGTGTTCGTCGGGTAGAGGCCGACGACGACGGCGCCGATCGACATGATCGCCCAGTCGAGGAGCAGCCACTCGAGGCGCGTTCGCGCGAGGACGACGACTGCGTCGCCATGCTTGACCCCGCGCGCCAGCAGCGCCTTGCCGAGCGCGTCGACGCGCTCGGCCGCCTCCGCCCAGGAGACCTCCCGCCAGCCGTCCGCCTGCTCCTCGAGGTACGCCGGCGCGGCGAGGCGCCGGTCGAGGACGTACTGCCACAGCGACGGGATCGTCTGGGTGCCGAGCGCAGGCGGGGCGGTGATCACGGTTTACCAATCGTATTCACAAGAGGAATTGCTGCTAGCAACTAGAATTCGACTCGCCCATGCGCACGATCTGGAACGGCTCCATCAGCTTCGGCCTCGTCAACATCCCGATCGGGCTCGCCCTCGCGACCCAGCGGGACGACGTCTCCTTCCGCACGCTCCACCGCGAGTGTGGGACGCCGATCAAGCAGAAGCGCTGGTGCCCGTTCCACGAGCGCGAGGTCGAGGCCGACGAGCTCGTCAAGGGCTGGGAGGTCGCGAAGGGCGAGTTCGTGATGGTCGAGGAGTCGGATCTCGAGTCGGTCGCGCTTCAGCGCTCGCAGTCGATCGAGATCCTCCGCTTCGTCAGTCTCGAAGACGTCGACCCTGTCTATTTCGACCGCACCTATTACCTCGCACCCGCGTCGGCGGACGCGCAGCGGCGTCCGTACGTGCTGCTGCTCCGCGCGATGCAGGAGACCGGAATGGCGGCGGTCGGGAAGTTCGTGCTCTGGGGCAAGGAGAACCTCTGCCTGATCCGGGCGCAGGGCGAGGTGCTCGCGATGGAGCTCCTCTTCTTCGCCGACGACGTGCGGTCGAAGTCCGAGATCGAGGAGGCGGTCGGCGCCAACGAGGTGAAGGACGCCGAGCTTCAGCTCGCCGGGCAGGTGATCAACTCGCTCGCAGGCGAGTGGAACCCGCAGGACTTCGAGAACGAGTACCGGCGCGATCTCCGTGCGATGCTCGACGCGAAGCTCGCCGGCGAGCAGATCAAGCGGCCGGAGCCCGTCGCCGAGACGCCGGTCATCGACCTGATGGAGGCCCTCCGGCGGAGCGTCGCCGAGGTGCAGACCTCCAAGAAGACGAAAGCCGCCCCGAAGAGCGGCTCTCGCAGGAAGACCGCGGCGAAGCGCTAGTGGTGCTGGGGCATCGCCCCGAGCGCCTGCAGCTGAGCCTGGAAGAGGTACTTGTCGATCTTGCCTTGGTAGATCGGGACTCCTTCCTGCACG
>Ga0182008_10002057_pt1 | contig 12883 bp, 12 predicted proteins | sample Sormic07211129_1_FD_120482 | JGI IMG/M metagenome (GOLD analysis project Ga0182008, IMG submission 120482) | Rhizosphere microbial communities from Sorghum bicolor, Mead, Nebraska, USA - 072115-129_1 metaG | ecosystem: Host-associated > Plants > Roots > Rhizosphere | place: USA: Nebraska...
GGAGGCTGGCCGCCATCCTGCTATGTACTTCTCCAATATCACACGAAGGACCTCACTCCCCCGGGTTTGTCTTGTTGATACACGGAGTTACGCTGTATAACATCCACCTTGCCAGTCGTTGTTAACACATCCTGAAAGGGCACGAAATGCTTAATTCAATTACTCGATTTATTGAGGACGAAGAAGGCGCCACTGCAATTGAATACGGAATTATTGCGGGCCTTATTTCAATAGCGATCGTCGGGGTTCTCTCCGGAACCGATGGTCTTGGCAGCAAGCTTTCCGGCCTGTTTACCTATATCGCCGGCAAGGTCACTGCCCCCGCCAGTTAGTACTGGCCACGCGGCACCGCTTCCACATTTAGCTCCCTTCGACAACTCTGAAAGACTCAATCATGACCAGTTCAATTACCCGTTTCCTTCGCGACGAAGAAGGTGCTACCGCCATCGAGTACGGAATCATTGCCGGACTCATCTCCATCGCCATCGTTGGCGTTCTGTCGGGTTCCAGTGGTTTGGGCCAGAAGCTCGCAAGCGTGTTCACCTACATCTCGGGCAAGTTGAGCGTCCCGGCGTCCTAAGCACCGTTCAACGATGCGATTGGTGTGTCTCCTCTGGTTGCTGTTCGTCGCCGTGTATGACTTCCGTCAACGTCGCGTTCCCAACTGGCTCGTGCTTGCCGGCGCCGCATCGGCGCTGGCTGCACTCGCCCTCGAGATGCAGCCTTTCGACATCGGCTGGACCACCGCATTCACCGGCGCTGCAGTCGGCTTCTGCAGCCTCTTGCTCCTGTACGCCGTCGGCTTCATGGGAGCGGGCGACGTGAAATTCGCTGCCGCACTCGGACTCTGGGTTGGCCTGTCGGCCCTGCTGCCGATCTGGATCGTGGGCAGCATCCTTGCCGGTGTACACAGCGCCCTCTTTCTCGCACTGCAGCGTTGGCCCGTGTTGCCGCGGCTTTCGCTGATGCTGCTCGGTCGCACCCGCGCTGCGGCCATCGACAACGGTAGCGCTGCGCCGAGGCGCAGGCGCCTCGTCGTTCCCTACGCGGCCTATCTCGCACTGGCCACAGCGGCATGGATGGTCTGGGGGCGACAGAGTTAGCAGCCTGTCTGCCTCTGTCGCCGCAGGCCCTTCATTCCTCCACTTCCATGATCGCTTGCCACCCATTCTTCATTCGCCGCCCATGATCAACCTCACCAAAATCCTCGCCGCCGTCCTGGTGCTCCTAGCCATTGCGCTCGGGGGCTATGCCTGGATGCTGAGCCGGCAGGCGCCGGCCCCCGCCGTGTTGGCCGCTGGGCCCGCGGCAGGTCCCGTGAAGGCTCGCGAGGTGCTCGTCTATCCGGTCGTGGTCGCTGCCAAGGCGCTGCCTGCGGGAGAGGCGATTCCTGCTGACGCACTGCGCGTGGAACGCCTCACGATCAATCCGGCCGGCGCTTTCCAGGACGTGGCAGTGGCCGCTGGCCGCGTGCCGGTGCTGGACCTCGCCGAGGGCACGCCCCTGATGGAAAACCAACTCGTGTCGGGCCTTGCACTGCGGATTGCGGAAGGCGAACGCGCCATCGGCATCAAGGCCGATGAAATCATGGGCGTGGGCAACAAGATCCAGCCCGGTGACTTCGTCGATGTCTTCATCATGCTCAAGTCGGACGGCAAGGACGTGGACCGAAGCCAAGCCCGTCTTCTGCTCGCCCGCAAGCGCGTGCTGGCCTTCGGAAATGCGTCCGTCGACGGCTTGCCATCCAAGTCGCCCGACAAGGCCGCCGCACAGCAGGCCCAACGCAACGAGCCAGCCCGCACCGCCGTTCTCGCCGTCCCCATCGACGAGGTGAACCGGCTGACCATCGGCGACGCCAGCGGCCGGCTGATGCTCGCGCTACGTAACCCGACCGACATGGCGCAGCCCGATCCCAAGCTCTTTGCCGAACTGCCCACCGCACTGCAGCCGCCGCAACCCAAGACCGGCGAGCCGCGCCGCGCCCCACTCGAAGGACTCGACCGCGCCCAGGCCGGCCTGACCGCAGCCGATCTAGTCACCGGCGGCAAGGGCCCGAGCGTGCGGCCGCCAGTCGCCGAAGTGCGCGCCGTCGCCAGCGGCCCGCGCGCGGCCAGCACCAGCACACGCGGCGGCCTCCAGGTCGAGGTGATTCGCGGCGAACGCAGCGAAACCGTGAACTACTGAACTTGAATCGCCCAGCGACACCCGCCCTCCAGGAAAAACACATGCCCTACATGTTTCGCGAGCAGTCGACCGATGCCGCCCCCGGCCCACAGAAGGCCCCGTCGCAGCTGCTGCGTTCGTCCTTTGTCGCGCTGTGCGCGGTGGCACAGACCACATGGCCGCTAGCGTCCACGGCCGCCGACGAACAAGCACAGGCGGCGCGCCCGGAACAACAGCGACAGCCCCAATCTCAGTTGCCGCGTCCGCTGGTGCTGAGCGCAGGCATGCAGCAGGAGTTACTGATCGACAAAGGCATCGACCGGATGGCGATCGGAGATGAGAGCGTTGCCAACGTCACCATCACGCGCAAGACACCCAATTCGCCCGCAGCGCGATTGATCGTGACGGGCAAGGCCGCGGGGCGCACCTCGCTGATGGTCTGGGAAAAGGGCAACGCCGCGGCAACCACATACACGGTCGAAGTGCGGCGCCGTTCTTCCACCGTCGCCGGCTCCGTGGACAGCATGACGGCGCACCAGCAGGCACGCAGCACCGCGCTCGCCAGCGCCGGAGAAAAGACGGACCTGATCGACCGCTCGGTCGTGAACGTGCGCAGCAGCACGGTACAGGTCGAAGTGAAGATCGTGGAGTTCAACCGCAGCGTGCTCAAGCAGGCGGGTCTGAACATCTTCAGCACGCGCCCCAACTCGAACGGGTTCAGCTTCGGGGTGTTCACGCCTTCGTCGCTGCAGACCGCCACGTTCAACACCAACGGCCAGATCACCTACGAGTACAACAACCCGATGGCGCAAGCCTTCAGCCTGCTGTTCAATTTCAGCAAGGCCGGCCTCGGCTTGGACGTCGGCTTCCTCGAAGGCAACGGCATGGCCCGCGTGCTCGCAGAACCCACGCTGGTGGCGCTGTCGGGCCAGAGTGCCAGCTTTCTGGCCGGCGGTGAACTGCCGATTCCCGTGCCGCAAGGCCTGGGCACCACCAGCATCGAATACAAGCCATTCGGCATCGGCCTTACGCTCACGCCCACGGTGCTCTCGAATGATCGCATCGTGCTCAAGGTCGCCCCCGAGGCCAGCGACCTGGACTACACCAACGCATTGAGTCTCAACGGGGTCGCGGTTCCGGCAATCACCACGCGCCGTGCCGACACCACGGTGGAACTGGGCGACGGCGAGAGCTTCATCATCGGCGGGCTCGTGAGCCGAAGCACCACGTCGAATGCGGACAAGGTGCCGCTGCTGGGAGACCTGCCGATCCTTGGCGCCTTCTTCAGCAGGAACAACTACAAGATGAACGAGAAGGAATTGGTGATCCTGGTCACGCCGCACCTCGTCAAGCCTATTGCGAAGGGCACGGACCTGGCCCCGTATCTGCCCGGATCGGCCGAGCAACGCGACGGCGCGGTGTGGCGTTCGTACTTCCTCGGCGGCGCGGCCGATACCGCAGTTCCCGGCTTCTCCCGCTGAATGGATGAGCCTGACACCCATGTATCGCAGGCAAGCCCGATGAACGCCCCACGCGACAGCATTCCCGAAACAGGCAGCGAGACCTATCTGTTTGCGTCGAGCAACGGGAGTCACATCACCTGGTTGACCGACGCCTTGGGCTCGCTCGGCTCCGTTGTCGTCCTGGCCCCAGACACGAAATCGCTCGACGAACGCATTGCCCTGCTCGGGCCGGTCGCGGTGTTCATCGATTTTTCGCCCGAGCAGAGTGCGATGGCCAGCCAGCTCCATCAGCGCCTCAAGCGCGACTGGCCGACGCTGCCCGTGCTGGCCACCGGCACCTCTGCCGAGCCCGCGGCCATGCTCTCGGCCCTGCGCGCCGGCGTGGACGACTTCATCGACATGGCCGCGGCTTCCACGGAAGCGGTGATCACCTTGCGCGCCCTGCTCGACCGCCGCGGCACGCTGCAAGGCGGCACCCGAGGCAGCACGCTCGCACTGCTTGGCGCACGTGCCGGCCTTGGCGTGACAACGCTGGCCACGAGCCTGGCCCTCACGCTGAACGACCAGCTTGTCCAAGCCCCTGCGCGCCCTCAGGGACGCAGCGTCCGGCATGGCGTGGCGCTGCTCGACCTGGGCCTGCCGGCGCGAGATGGCCTCCTCTATCTCGACACGCAAAGCGGCTTCAGCTTCGTCGATGGCGTGCGCAACCTGCGCCGGCTCGACCAGACCTTGCTGCACACCGCGCTCGCGCATCACAGCAGCGGGGTCGCCGTCCTGCCACTGCCCGCCAGCCTCGCGCAAGTGCGCGAGATCTCGCATGCCGACTCCGTCACGCTGATAAAGCGCCTGGCGGACTTCTTCGATTTCCAGATTGCCGACCTCGGCGGTTTCTCCACCCTCGACTTCGTGGCGCAGACGGTGCGCGAAGCCCAACAAGCATGGGTGGTGTGCGACCAGAGCATCGGCGGCATCGTATCGACCGCCAACATGCTCAAGGAATTGCGCACGCGCGGCGTCGAGACCGAGCGCCTTGCCTTGGTGGTGAACAGGTTCGACAGCCATGTGGGCCTCTCCGCCAAGGACATCGCCGAGCGGCTCGAACTGCCGCTGCGGCACGTTCTGCCTTCACGCGGCGCGCAGCTGTTGGCGGCGGCGAGCCGCGGCGAGATGCTGGTGCGCACCTCGCGCGGCGACCCTTACGCGCAAGCCGTGACCGGAATCGCCCGGAGCCTCCACCAGGAATACATCTCCGCAACGGGACAACCCCCGGCCAAGGACCCACGCTGGGTTGCGCTCATGTCGCAAGTCACTGGTTTCTGGAAGAGTTCACACGAAGGTTGAACCCATGTCTACCGATATCGAATTTGCCGACGACGACCAGACGTTCATCAACTCGCAGCAGTTCCAGGACATCAAGAGCTGGACGCATGACCATCTGCTGAGCCGCATCGAGGAGTTGGGCGCGGAGTTCGGCCGCTGGTCGCGCGCCTCGATCCAGCAGTTCGTCGAGCTCGAGGTCGACAGCTTCGTGCGCCTGCGCCGCGTGCCGATCAACGACCGCGAGATGCAGCTCATCGCCGATGCGCTGACCAAGGAGCTCGCGGGCTTCGGGCCGCTGGAAGATTTGCTCAACGACCCGGCCGTCGAAGACATCCTGATCAACGGCTACCAGAACGTGTACGTGTCGCGCCACGGCATGCTGGAGCGCGAGACGGTGCGCTTCGCCGACGCGGAGCATGTGATGCGCATCGTGCGCCGCATCCTCGCGCCGCTCGGTCGCCGGCTGGACGAATCCAACCCGATGGTCGATGCGCGCCTGCCGGACGGCGGCCGCATCAACGTGATCATCGAGCCGCTGGCCATCGACGGGCTGTCGGTCTCGATCCGCAAGTTCCGCAAGGAACCCCTCACGCCCGCCGACCTGGTGAAGCTCGGCACCTTCGATGCGGGCATGGCGCAGTTGCTCGAAATCGCGGTGCGTGCGCGCTGCAACATCCTCGTGAGCGGCGGCACCAGTTCGGGCAAGACCTCGCTGCTCAATGCGCTTGCGAGTTTCATCCCCGGACGCGAGCGCGTCATCACCATTGAAGATACGGCCGAACTGTCGCTGGGCACCAGCCACGTGGTGCGGCTCGAAAGCCGCCCGGGCGGCTTCGACGGAACTGGCGTCATCTCCATTCGCGACCTGCTGCGCAACAGCCTGCGCATGCGTCCTGACCGGATCATCGTGGGCGAAGTGCGCGGCGCCGAAGTGATCGAGATGATGCAGGCGATGAACACCGGCCACGAAGGCTCGATGGGCACCATCCACGCGAGTTCGCCGCGCGAATGTCTCTATCGCCTGGAAATGCTGGCGGGCTTCGCCGGCTACCAGGGCAGCGAAGTGAGCCTGCGCCGGCAGATCGCCAACGCCATCGATTTCATCGTGCAGATCGGCCGGCTCTCCGGTGGCCAGCGGCGCATCATTTCGCTGAGCGAAGTCACCGGCGTCAACGACAACATCGTCGCGATGCAGGAGTTGTATCGCTACGAGCCAATCGTCTCGCCCGATGGCGAGGAGCGCGATCGCTGGGTGTCGCTGGGCATTGCGCCGCATTCGCCCAAGATCACGCGCTTTCGCCAATCGATGACGCGTGCGGCGCAGGGAGACAACCGTGCGTGAAGGCCTGCTCGTCGTGGCATGCATCGCGCTGCTGATGGCAGCGGCGGGGCTGTTGCTGTGGCAGTGGGCAAAGAGGCGGCAAGTGCGCCAGGCCACGGAACGGCACTTGAGTCAGCAGATTCTTGCCACCGGCACGGCCACCGCAGTGCCGATGCCCGTGCGGGATCTCCCGGGAGAGAGCGCGACCTCGACGCTGACGACCGACCCCTGGCTGGAATCGGAAGCGGCGACTGCAGCCGCGGCGCCTGCCAGCCTGCTCGAGCGAGCCCTCCCAGGGTGGCTGGAGGGCGTGATCGAGCCACGCACCGTGGTGTTCGCGCTGCTCGCCATTGTCGGGCTCTGCGTGCTGGTCGGCGTGCTGGCGGGATGGCTGGCTGCACTGGCCGTGCTGTTCCTTCTGATGCTCGTCGCGAGCTTCGTGCTGTGGTGGCGGCTGCAGAAGGCTCGCCGCAAGCTGGTGAGCCAGTTGCCCGCGTACATCGATGCGATGGTACGCCTCATCACCATCGGCAACTCCACCCAGGCCGCCTTCCAGCTGGCGATTCCCACCACACAGGAACCGCTGCGGGGCCACCTGGAACGCTCGGCCACACTGGTGCGCGCGGGCGTGGACCTGGACCGCGCGCTGCACCAGACGGCAACCCACGTGCGCGTGGAAGAAATGTTCCTCCTGGCCTCGATCCTGGGCCTGGGCGTGCGCTACGGCGGCCGCGCCGACCTGCTGCTGGAGCGCGTGGGTAACTTCATGCGTGATCGCGAGCAGGCCGAGCAGGAACTGAGCGCAATGTCCGCGGAGACGCGCCTCTCGGCATGGATCCTCGGCTTGCTGCCCGTGGGTGTGGGCGCCTTTTTGATCCTCACCAATCCCAGCTACTTCATGGGCATGTGGAACGATGGCACCGGTCGCATGCTGATCTTCTCTTCCGTCGGCCTGCAATTGACGGGTGCGGCACTTCTCTACCGCCTGGCGAGGCTCGCATGACGTTCACCTCCAATCAACTGGCGATCTTCAGCCTCGTGCTGCTGGCGATGGGCCTGGTGATAGGTGCTGGTGCGCTGATCGCCACCGAGCTCCGCCGCACGCGCAGCGGCCAGGTCATCGGCCGCGCCATCCGGCAGGCCTCGCTCGCGCCGGACGCCTTTAATTCGCCCGTGGGATCGGACGAAGAAACCGAAGCGGCATTCCGCCCCGAACTCGACCTGCCGTTCCATTGGCTCAATTCGCGACTGGGTCGCGCACTGGTAGCGGACGAAGACCGCAACCTCATTGATCAGTGCGGCCTGCCTTCCAAGCGCGCACAGCTGATCTTTCTGATAACACGGATCACGCTTGCGCTGCTGCTTCCGCTGCTGGCTTACATGCTGTGGAGCAGCGGGCATGAGCAAGGCACTGTCGTCGTCGTGCTGACGGCCGCGGCTGCCATCGGGTTCATGGCGCCCAAGTGGGTACTCGGCCGGATTGCGGCCGGTAGGCGCGAGCGCGCCGCCAGCGAGCTTCCGCTGTTCATCGACCTGCTGCGGCTGCTGCAAGGCGTGGGCCTGAGCCTGGACCAGAGCCTGCAGATCATGGCGACCGATTTCCGGCACGTGCTGCATGTGCTGGGCTACGAACTGAGCATTGCCAATGCCCAGTACAGCCAGGGGCGCACCCGCGAGCATTCGCTGCATCGCCTGGCCACGCTGCACAAGAACGAAAACCTTCGGGGCCTCGTGTCGCTGCTGGTGCAAGTCGATCGGCACGGCGGCGCGGTGCAGGAGCCGCTTCGCGTGTTCAGCGACCGCCTGCGCGAAAGCCGGCGCTCGGAGATGAAGGAACGCATCGGAAAGATCACCGTGAAGATGACCGGCGTCATGGTGACTACGCTGCTGCCGGCGCTCGTCATCGTAACGGCGGGGCCAGGCTTTATTGCGATATTCCGTTCACTGGGAGCCATCAGCAAATGACACTACCCGACTTCTCCGAGCGTTCGCACCGTATCGGACATCTGCTGGTTTGCGCCGCCGCTGCGACGGCTACTCTGGCCATCGCCGGCTGCAGCCTCCTCAAGGAGCCAAGCGGCTACGCCATGAACAGCGACGCACAGCAGCGCGCGGCCGCCGAAGCCGCGGCCGAGACCAAGGCCGGCGCCAACATCGATACGAAGCCCACCTACCTCAAGCTCGTCGAGCAGATGCAAAAGGAAGGCTTGTGGTTCGCATCGCTGGCGCACATCGATGCGCTTGAGCGGCGCTGGGGCGTAGCACCCGAATCCACCCGCATGCGTGCTGACGCGCTGCGCCAGACCGGCCAGGCCGCCTTGAGCGAGGAAGCCTACAAGCGCCTGATCGGCACCCCGCTGGAAAGCGCCGCCTATCGCGGCCTGGGCCTGCTGGCTGGTGCGCGCGGCAGCTATGCCGAATCCGTGCAACTACTCAAGCAGGCGCAGCGCCAGACGCCGACCGATGCCTTGCTGCTCAGCGACCTGGGCTATGCCAGCCTGCGCGCGGGACAGGTCGCCGAAGCGCGGCTGCCGCTGATGCAGGCGCTGCAATTGAGCCCCAACAACACCCAGGCCCAAGCCAACCTTGCGCTCTACCTCGAAGCCACGGGCCAGAGCGAACAGGCCAACAGGCTGATGGAGGCCAACCGCATGCCCGAAGCGTCCCGCGCGGCCGTGCGGGGCGCCGCACGCCAATTGCGCGCAGGCAGCACCGCACCGCTCGCGACGAACACGGCGCTGCCCCCGCTCTCCGCCAGCACCACGCCCGACAGCGCGAGCACGGTGCGCGACGAGGTGGCCACGCTTCCCCTGATGCTCAAGGCGTCACGCTGGTCCGGCAACGGCGGCCTGCGCACGGCCAGCCAGATGAATCCATCCGCCACGGAAGCCGCCGTGTCCCTGTCTCCCAATTCGACCTCACGAGGTACTCCATGAGAAAAGAACGCACCACCAGCCTCGCTGCAATGTCGTCCATGTTCGCGCTGGCCACTGTGCTGATGACAGTCGCCCACACGGCGTTCGCACAAGATGTCAAACCCGTCGCACCCCAGGCGGCGGCTGTTGCAAGCGCTGAGGCGCCGGCCTCTACCGGCGCCGAAGGCCAGGCCCAGATCGCCGAGGACGCGGAGCCTGCATACGTGCCGCTGCAAGTGGGCGATGCCACGCAAGGCCTGCTCGCTTGGCAGCGCAGCGGCGAGATCGCATCGCCCACACGGCGCCCCATCGCTGGCGACGTTGCAAACCGTAGCTACGAGCGGTATCTGAAGAGTTTCGAATTTCCGATCCCGGAGCGCATGAGTTCGATCGTCAAGTCGGGCTCGAGCGGCGGCACAACGAAGTAACGGCGCACGACGTGCCGAATACAAGAGCACTGCCATGAAAACGTCACGCATTTCTGCCGCAGCGCGCAGCCAGCGTGGTGCGTATGCGGTCGAGTTCGCTCTGGTATTTCTGATTTTCTTTTCGTTGCTGTACGCAATCATCTGCTATGGCCTGCTTTTCACATTTCGCGTTGGTTTGCAGAATGCCGCGGAAGACGGAGCGCGCGCCGCACTTCAATATCAAAGCAGCCTTGAGGCTCGCAGGCAGCATGCACAAGACGTCGCAAGAACGCAAAGCAATTGGATGCCGCCCATTGTAAATTTGAATCCGCTGGCTCAGATTTGCACGGTCGAAGGCAATAGTTGCATCTCCGCAAAATGCGGCTCCAATTGGGCGATGCGCTGCCAAGTTATAGTGACAGTTACCGCAACCAATCTTCGCGCACTTTTGCCTCCATTACCAAACTTCGCAATTCCAGATCAAATCTCGGGGCAAGCAAGCATGCTGCTTGATGGGAAATCACAATGAGCAAAATTCAAAGGAATTTTTGCAAAATTCGGGTTTCCCAATGGCAAAAAGGATTGGCAGCAACGGAGTTTGCGCTTGTATTTACGGCGCTCTTTTTTGCGATCTATGGAATTGCCTCACTTGGTTCGATCCTTTACGTGCAGCAGGTCGTCTCACGTGCCGCTGAAGATGGCGCCAGGGCTGCGCTTCTTTTGAGCCAGGATGTTTCTAGCAACGACGTTCGCGTTCAATCTGCCATTTACCAATCGTTGGCATCGTCATCCATAACTCCTTCTGCAGCCGGCACCACGACTGCATCGAAGTTTGCTTGGTTGCAACTCAACATGGCGGGCAACCCACCTACAGTAAATATCGCAATTCCAACCCAGATTGCGGTAAACGTTAATTACCCCTATGGCGCAAACCCTATCGTTCCCCCGCTGCCTTTTACAGGAATTTTGACACCAGCAATTTTGCAGGGAAAAGCGACGAGTACGAAATCTTTGCCGTAAAGCACTTTATGTCGCCATCATTTTATAGCCTCACATCCCGACACAATCGGCAGTGTGGCTCGATTCTTGTCAATGCAGCTATCGCATTGAGCTTGGTTGTTATCACCTTGGTAGGCACTGAACTCGGTTACCTCTTTTTTCTGAAGAGGGAATTCCAAAAAACGGTCGATCTTGCTGCATTGGCAGGCGCCCAAGCACTGACAACGAGCACTTGCACCGAAGCGACAACCGCTGCGACAACCAACGCGGCGCTCAATTTACCAGTCGGATTTCAATTGAATTCCGCAGATGTGGTTTGCGGCCGTTGGGACCCATCCAGCATTCCTGGGCCAAAATACTTTACAGTAGGTTTGACTCCTTTCAATGGCGTTCAAATTTCTTTTCAAAGAACCCCTCCAATTCTTTTGCCTGGAATTTCTGGAGGAATTCAGCGGCAAATCAAGGTAGAGGCCCTTGCGGTCAAGGACGAGCCTACGGCGGTGTTTTCGGTTGGGTCCAAACTTGTCGATATAAGCCCTGGTGGAGCACTGACCTCGGTACTCAAACTGGCGGGAGTGAACGTCGATCACGTCTGCATCGCTTGTTATACGGGGCTAGCGACGGTCAATATCAGTTCGGGGGATCTCCTGCGTGCACTGGGGATCCCAGTGAGCGCAGACCTGACCGTTGGCGGCTTGAATTCGCTGTTGGCGGCGAAGAAAGTCAGCATTGGAAAATTGCTCGAAGTTATCGCAACACTGGCGGGACAAAGCGGCCTGGCCGCAGCCAATGTGGCGCTTCTCAATTCTCTTGTGGCTGCTGGTATAAATGTCGATGAACTCCTCATACAGATAGGTACTGACCCCGCATCAACTAACGGAACAAGGGGTTTATTCACTGTTATTCAAGCGCCCACTAGTTCAGCGGCTCTGAACGCGCAGATCAATGCATTCGACCTTTTAAAAACGGCTATCGGCGTAGGAACATCGGATCACGCCCTAACGTTGGGACCGACAATCATCAATGCGTTAGGACTCAACATTGAAGCCCGGGTTATCGAGCCGCCATCAATTGGAATTGGCGGCGTCGGAACAACTGCATACAACGCGCAAATCAGAGTCCATGCGGTCGTCAATACAAACTCCAGTATTTTGGGTGGAATTTTGGGGGCTCTGGCTACAGAGATAAATCTTCCGATATCCATTGATATTTCCAATTCACTCGGCACATTGACAAGTATTGATTGCAGTTCGACGCCAACCAAAGCATCCATCGCTGTAAATGCGCCAATCCTTAGCGCTTGTATCGGCCAAATTTCATCTACCGCACTTTGGTCGAAGGCTGATGTGTGCAAAACGGACCTGCAACCCATGTCCTTGGTCAAGATTCTTGGGATAGATCTTCTAGCAGGCAAGGCGTATATCCCAGCCTTGCCAAACAATAGCACTGTGACCTTGTCTCCAGGTCAAACAGTCACGACGGGTGGCAATTCTCTAGAGATTGGCACCACCGTCTCCAACCTTTTGAATGAACTATTGAAGTTGCTTTTAGGAAATTCGGGCGGCACAGACGGGGTTCCAGCAAATCGCCCCACGACACCAGAAATTGCAGCGGCTCTCGCCAATCACTATATTCCGACGACAACCAGCACTAATATGAGTCAAGCCGCTGTCGATGCCGTTCAAAGTGCACTAGCCGCCGATGGTTTGACATGGAATCGACCACTGCTTGGGATTCTTTCCCAGTCAATGCCAACTGAATGGGCCTCCAATCTCGGCAGCTGCAAGGTCACATTTACCACGTATCGGACCTCATGCGTTCGCGACGCACTGACTCACTCCCTCCAAACCCCCAATCAAAACGGACTGTTGACTGGTCTTCTCGCTGGTCTGGTGCAATTGATTACCGGTTTGCTTGGTGTCGGAGCCTCAGATGGTGGGACGCCGTTACTGGCCGGACTTCTGGGTCCGCTAGTCAACCTCTTGCAACCGGTTTTGAATGCAATTGGTAATTTTGTCTCCGACATACTAAAAAATTTACTTGGCTTGCAACTGGGCCTGACGGATGTTAATTTGAATTCCATAAGCTGCCGAAATTCAAAGCTTGTTTATTGATTCAAATACAGAAATAAATTGCTAATCCTTTATCGCTTCAAATGAGTTCCCCCGCCCACTTCGACGAACTCGACCTCTTTGTCTGGGAAGGCAAAGCCGACATCCTTGACCGCATCGCGCGGTGCATGGCGAGCTTCGACGTGGAAGTCACCCGGGCCGACGGGCTGCCGCCTCCGCAACA
>Ga0182008_10002060_pt1 | contig 12878 bp, 15 predicted proteins | sample Sormic07211129_1_FD_120482 | JGI IMG/M metagenome (GOLD analysis project Ga0182008, IMG submission 120482) | Rhizosphere microbial communities from Sorghum bicolor, Mead, Nebraska, USA - 072115-129_1 metaG | ecosystem: Host-associated > Plants > Roots > Rhizosphere | place: USA: Nebraska...
CTAAGTCTGGAGAAAGCAGGTGTTGGCCATAGCCATTCGATTAATAAAATTATCTGGAGCCGTGATGGAAAATATTTGATCTCGACCGGGGATGATCGGCAGGTAATGGTCTGGGAGATGAGGTAATTTGATTTAATGAGTTACCGGCGCACCCTGAACCGAGCCTTAGCGAGCTCACCGAAGGTAATTCATTTCAGGGTCTTTCATTATAGAAGCTGAAACAAGTTCAGCATCACGACTTCAGCGTAATTAAAGCAAAATATCATTTTTTTCAATAATATACACCCGAGAACATTATTCCACAAAACGTTTAATAATTCTCAATTTATGCGAATATTTTCCCAGTTCTTTATTAAAAATCCCCTGATCATCAATCGGATCGATTTTTACCTTTGCGGAGGAATGGATGATCTGATTCGGACTTAACATGATGCCCACATGGGTAATCCGGCCTTCATCGTTATCAAAAAAAGCGACATCGCCAGCTCTGCATTCAGCCAGAAAACCAACCAGTTCACCTTGTTCAGCCTGCTGTGCAGCATCACGCTTTAATTTAATACCCAACATCTTAAATACAGTTTGCGTAAAGCCTGAACAGTCTAAGCCAAATAAATGTCTCCCACCCCATAAATAGGGAATATTTTGAAAAAATTTAGCCGTTTCAGTTACTTTATCTATAAAATTCAAAGCATGGTTATCATATGCTTCGAAATTCAGTTTAAACTTTTCTTCTCCGGCATAACAATACCCGTCTTTTAAAAAGGGAAGATTACTTGCCGGACTTAAATGATACAAACTTCCATCGTTAGCCGTTAATACATTATTGAAGCTCAATGGGGCCATTAAATGGCAATCGTGCATTTCCGCAAATTGATTCTGGCTGATGGACGCCAGCTGCCTGAAATCCATCCAGCCTTCATAACCATCATAACCATTCTGGATCAGCCACCAACGTTCTTCTTTCTGAATAACTTCAACATGATCGCCAAATAACAGTTGCGAAACAATTTCTGCTTTATCTGATGCATCTGCTCTTAATGGGGCTACCGCGACTCTACAAATACCGTATTGATTTTCCATTTAAACTTGCTCGTTAAACTCTTGTAAAACTAATAAAATACATCCATTGCCTAACATTTTGAATACAAATTTGTTATTTTTATGATGTACATTTTTAAATAGCCCGCCATGAATTTTAAAAAAATATTAATTGCCGTTGATAACAGTACCTGCTCAGAAAAAGCGGCAAAAGCCGGTTATGATATGGCTGAAAAGGTTGGTGCCGAGGTAGCCTTGGTCAACATTATTGAACCTATTCCGGCTAATGTAAATCCTGACTTAACGCTGGCCCCGGTTTTCCTGGAAACTTATGATAACAGCGAAGAAAACAGCCACATTCTACTAAAAGAAATAGAGACTAGATATGGAAAAGGCATAACCACCACTTACCTGAGCATTGTTGATACCGCAGCACATGGCATCATCCAGCAATCAGATGAATGGGGTTCGGATTTAATTGTGATCGGAACTTACGGACGAACGGGTTTATACCACTTTTTAATGGGAAGCGTTGCGGAACATGTGGCTAGAAAATCTGCCTGTCCGGTATTAATTATCCCCAATAAATGGGAAGCATCTGCTGAATAAATGAATAATGCGATGAAAAAACTATTTTTCTTCCCCTTGCTGTTCCTGTTATTTACCTGCCGGATCGCAACCGCACAAACCAGCAGCAATGCCTTTACCGTTTCTGAAAAACAAATCCGTCAGATCGACCAGCTTTTTAAACAATACCTGGATAGCGGCTGGATAAAAGGCATTACAGCCAATATCGCCATTGACGGAAAAATAGTGTACAACAAAGCATTTGGCCACCAGGTAGGAAGGCCATTCAAAACGGATGATATTTTACGGATTGCCTCACAAACCAAAGCAATCACCAGCGTTGCCGTAATGATGCTGCTTGATGAAGGAAAAATTTCATTGGATGATCCCATTTCAAAATATCTCCCCACGTTTAAAAACCCTCGGATTTTAGAAAAATTTAATCCAAAAGACACGACCTATACCACCAGAGCTGCTAAGCGTGAAATTACCATCCGCGAATTGCTTACCCATACTTCCGGCCTCGGATATGCACAAATCGGTTCGCCCGAAATGCAGGCCATTTATGCCAAGGCAGATATTTCAGCGGGTTTTGTAGACCATAAAAAACTGCTAAAAACCGATATGGATAAACTGGGTCAGCTTCCACTCTCTTTCGAACCGGGCCAGAAATGGCAATATAGTTTAGGCATGGATGTATTGGGCAGGTTGGTTGAGGTCGCATCAGGTTCAAATCTCGACCAGTTTTTCAGGGAAAGAATCTTCATTCCACTGGGCATGAATGACACTTATTTTGCTTTGCCCAAAAATAAACAGCCAAGATTATCATCCGTTTACACAGAAGATCCAAAAACAAAAGCAGTTATTCCCTGGGTAGACGGTACAGTTAAAGGATCATCCATTAATTATCCCATCAATGAGAATGGTTATTTTGCAGGCGGTGCCGGTTTAGTATCAACCGCTAAAGATTATGGAACCTTTTTACAAATGCTTTTAAATGGAGGTGAATACAATGGCAAAAGAATTTTATCTCAAAACAGCGTAGCCTTAATGACCAAAAATCAAATTGGCAGTATTCCATTCGGAGACAATTATTTCGGATTGGGTTTTGAAGTAGTTTCTGACAAGGGAAGTAAAAAACTGGGACAAACAGCTGGTTCGTATGGATGGGGCGGATTTTTTGGTTCAACGTATTGGGTAGACCCGAAAAAGAAAATGGTAGCGCAAATTTATGTTCAGCAATCACCATTATCTCACGGACAACTGCCCAATCAGTTTAAGGCATTAATTTATCAGGATGCTAAATAAATCAGATAACCCTTTAACCAAAGCAATAATACCGAATCTGTTTTGAGATAACATTCCTATACTTAAGTAACAGTTCTACAGCTTTTCGAATATCCCGAATAAATGCGATTTTCGAGATTCATTTTTATCATTAAACAAAATGAAAATTCATTTATTTGGAGCATCTGCTTCCGGTGTTACGACGCTTGGTTATGCACTGGCAGAAAAACTAAATGTATCCTATTTTGATAGCGACCAGTATTTCTGGTTGCCTACTGATCCTCCTTTTACTTGCAAGCGAAATCCTGAAGAACGAAACCGTCTTATTAAAACTGCGCTAACAGCAACGGAGAATTGGATTTTTGGCGGTTCAAGCGTAAACTGGGGCGAAAATGTGTTCCCCAAATTTGATTTAATCGTATTTCTATGGCTTCCACCTGAAATAAGACTGAAAAGATTAAAAGAAAGAGAATTTGAAAGATATGGATCAGAAATTTACGAAAATCCGGATCGGAACAAAGCCTATCAGGAGTTTATGGAATGGGCATCACAATATGACATTGACCCAAAGGAATCAGGCTTTACCGGCCGATCGTTAAAAGTACACGAAGATTGGATAAAATCTTTAAACAGGGAAGTATTGGAGATCAGAGGAGATTTTAGTGTAGCAGAACGGATTCAGAAAATAATGAAATATCTTTAAAACAAAAAGGCGCTTAAAAATAGCGCCTTCAAGTTATATTTTTTAAAGCTTATCCTTCCTGGTGTAACCAGGCTTTCTTAGCCAATAATTCTTCTTCTGTTTCGCGGATATCCTCATCGTCTACACAACAGTCAACCGGGCAAACTGCCGCACACTGGGGCTCATCATGAAAACCTTTACACTCCGTACACTTATCAGATACGATATAATATACTTCATCTGAAACGGCTTCCTGAGCAGCATCAGCTTCAATCTGTTGATTACCAAAATCGATGATACCTTCTAAATTCGTACCATCAGAAAAACGCCAAGCAGTTCCGGCATCGTAAATTGCGTTATTTGGACATTCTGGTTCACATGCCCCACAATTTATACACTCATCTGTTATTTTAATTGCCATGTTTTCGTCTAATTCTTTTGCTTAGTTTACCTTTGCGCTGCAAATATAAGATATAATCCATTAATAATAATTCTAAATATGTCAGCATTAACTCAGGAAAAAGCAATAATCGCATTTAGTAAACTCGGCAAAAAGCTTACAAACCCTGCTGACATACTGGGAAATACACTTTACAGCGCTGAAAGTACAAATGCATGGTTTACGCAGGAAAATATCAAAAAATCTATCTTATCATTTGCCGAGATGTTAAATGATGCTGACTTGGCCTTTTGGTTCCAATCAGTACAGTTCAGTACATCACCCAAAAAAATTGGTTTAATCCTCGCAGGAAACATTCCTTTGGTAGGCTTGCATGATGTTTTATGCGTTTTAGCAACAGGAAACATAGCCTTAATCAAGCTTTCTTCATCAGATGACAAATTAATTAAAACTGTTCTTGCCGAACTAATCAATATCGAACCGGCCTTTACAGCTAAAATTGAATATGTAGAACGTTTAAAAGACTTCGATGCCGTAATCGCCACCGGAAGTAATAATTCATCCAGGTATTTTGATTACTATTTCAGTAAAGTGCCCAACATTATCCGCAAAAACAGAAATAGTGTAGCCATTCTGGACGGTTCTGAAAGTTTCGAAGATATTCAAAACCTGGGCAACGATATTTTTGATTATTTTGGATTAGGCTGTAGAAATGTCTCTAAAATATACCTTCCGAAAGGATATGACATCGCTAATTTCTATGAAGGTATAGAAAGTTTTCAGCCCATTATTAACCACTTTAAGTACCAGAACAATTACGATTACAATAAATCTATTTACCTGGTTAATGCTGCCAAACATTTTGATAACGGCTTTTTGTTATTAAAAGAGGATGAAAGCTTTACATCGCCCCTGGCCGTGCTCTTCTATGAAGAATATAATCACCTTGAGGAAGTTGAAGATAAATTAAAGGATAAATCGGAGAATATCCAATGCATCATTACCCAATCTCCTTTAAAATTAAACACATTCAGCTTTGGCCAAAGCCAGCATCCAAAACTTTGGGATTATGCAGATAATGTAAACACTGTTGAATTCTTAAACAACCTTAATTAAATTTCTGCACTTTAGTCTTTCAGCTTTCTCCTTTGGTCTTTCAGCTTAAATAGCTATTTTTGGGCACAATGTATATCGTAAAAGTTAAAGGCATAGCCAAAATTCCGGATTACGTACAGTTAAGAGATGACAAGTTTACACTTTTAGCTTATTTCAGGGTAGACAGACCCGATAAATCGCTGGAGAAACTCGGACTTGGAGACAAGCAAGAATACATTATGGAAATGGTTAAAGATTTGCCTTTCGGGCAGATTGCAAAATTAGAAATATAATATGGCAGGCAATTCAGTAATTCATCTAAACAATGTTGACGTTTTTCAACAGAAACATCTAGTTCTCTCCAATGTAAATTTACACATCGAAAAAGATGAATTTGTATTCTTGATCGGCCAAACTGGTTCTGGTAAAAGCAGTTTGCTTAAAATATTATATGGCGACTTGCATATTGGCAACGGCGATGGCAATATTGCCGGCTTTGACCTTAAAAATCTAAAAGAAAGTCAAGTGCCGTTTTTGCGCCGTAAATTAGGGGTTGTTTTCCAGGATTTTCAGTTACTTACTGATAGAACGATAGAAAAAAACCTCGAATTTGTGCTTAAGGCCACCGGTTGGAAAGACGAAAAGCTGATTAACGAGCGTATTAAAGATGTTTTGGATAAAGTGGGTTTACGGTCGAAAATCAAAAAAATGCCACACGAAATTTCTGGAGGCGAGCAGCAGCGTATTGTGATTGCAAGGGCTTTGCTTAACGATCCGGAAATTATCCTGGCAGATGAGCCAACGGGTAATCTGGACCCGGAAACTTCCGAAGAAATTGTAACCCTGCTAAAGCAGATCAGCCAGGCCGGAACAGCAGTTTTAATGGCTACACATGATTACCACATCATCCGTACTTTCCCATCGCGCATTATTAAATGTGAAAATGGCATCGTTCACGAAGATGCACAAATAGCATAAAAATTCTGACACCAGTCAGCTAATCAGCCAATCTGTTCAGATAATCATTCATAAATCTGACAGCTTGGCTGATTTACGTTTATGGCAAAATAGTTGAGATTAACACAAAAAATTCAGCCTTATATTATGTTTAATAAGAAGAAAAATCACGATAAAGAAGAAAATATAATGAATCCTGAAAACACATCAGAAAATACTACAGAAAACGTAGAAAATACTGATGCCACTGCACATGAGACTGAGCAAGCACCAGAATTAACTGCCGAAGAGAAATTGCAGGCAGAGGTTCAGCAGCTTAACGATAAATACCTGCGTTTATATGCAGAGTTCGACAATTACAAACGCCGTACACAAAAAGAGCGTGTAGAGTTGTTACAAACAGCCGGTAAAGATGTGATTGTATCGCTTTTACCTGTTTTAGATGATTTTGACCGGGCGTTAAAAGCAATGGAAAGCGCCGCCGAAGTGGCTCCCGTAAAAGAAGGTATTTTATTGGTAAGCAATAAGCTAAAAAGCACTTTAGCACAAAAAGGCTTAAAGGATGTAGAAAGCATCAACCAGCCTTTTAACACGGATTTCCATGAGGCTATTACCAATATTCCGGCCCCTACCGAAGATTTAAAGGGTAAGGTGATAGACGAGGTGGAAAAAGGTTATACCTTAAATGAGAATGTGATCCGCTTCGCTAAAGTTGTTGTTGGAGCCTAAAAATAATTATTGAATGTAAGAATGTGAGAATGAGGGAATGTCAAAGTTCACTTCTTTAATCATGTTAATCATGCAATCATTCTAGAAAGAAAAATGAGTAAAAGAGATTATTACGACGTATTGGGTGTAACCAAAAGCGCAGGTGCTGACGAGATTAAGAAAGCTTACCGTAAGATGGCGATCAAATATCACCCGGATAAAAATCCGGGGGATAAAGCGGCTGAAGATAAATTTAAAGAGGCTGCCGAAGCATACGAAGTTTTAAGCAGTCCTGAAAAGAAACAACGTTATGATCAGTTTGGCCATGCGGGTGTAGGTAGTAGTGCTTCTGGTGGCTATGGCGGCGGCAATATGAACATGGATGATATCTTCAGTAATTTTGGAGATATTTTTGGTGGACACAACCCATTCGAAAGCTTTTTTGGCGGTGGTGGCGGCGGTGGCCAGCAACGTGGTGGCCGTCGTGTAGCTAAAGGTACTAACCTTCGCATAAAAGTTAAATTAACACTTGAAGAAATTGCACACGGTGCTGAAAAGAAAATCAAGGTTAATAAATTAATTGTTTGTAAAACCTGCGACGGCTCTGGTGCAAAAGACAAATCATCAGTAAGTACCTGTAGTACTTGTGGTGGTAGCGGCCAGGTACGCCGGGTTACCAACACCATTTTAGGCCAGATGCAAACAGCATCTACCTGTCCTACCTGTAACGGAAGCGGACAGCAAATTACCGCAAAATGTAGTGTATGCCATGGCGATGGTGTGGTACGCGGTGAAGAAACCATAACCATTAATATTCCGGCAGGTGTAAGTGAAGGCATGCAGTTAAGCATGAGCGGCAAAGGAAATGCGGCACCAAATGGTGGAATTCCGGGTGATTTGATTATCTTAATTGAAGAGATTCCACACGAAACTTTAAAACGCGAAGGCAATAATGTAGTTTACGATTTGCATTTAAGTTTTGTTGATGCTGCTTTAGGTATGAGCATTGAAGTACCAACAATTGATGGCAAAGCCAAAATTAAAATTGATCCAGGTACACAAAGCGGAAAATTATTACGTTTAAAAGGCAAAGGGCTACCTGAGGTAAATTCTTACCACAGAGGCGATGAGATTATCCACATCAATATCTGGACACCAAAAGCCTTAAGTAGCGAAGAACGAAATGTTTTAGAGAAATTACGTGAATCGCCAAACTTTAAGCCTCAGCCTGGTAAAAATGATAAAAGCTTTTTCGAAAGAATGAAAGAGTATTTTGAGTAAGTAACTCCCTATAATGGAAAAGCCGATGTTTTTAGCATCGGCTTTTTTGCTTTTAATACTAATCTACAAAATTGTTGTATGCAGAACGCATACTGTCCTGGTGGCGCACCAATTCTTCAATATTATAATCGGTTAATTTACCAGATGCAGCAGCATCACGCATCATTTTTCGCGCAGCAATCAGATAGTCATTAAACCTTTGGTTAAAATTTTTAAAATAGCCATCCTTGCCAGGATACTTTGTTGCATCTGGTGCCGCCATGGCTTCATGTTTATGATGCTGATCCTCAAGGGCCTGATAGGCAGTTTTAGCTTTAACCTCTATTGATTTGTAACTTTTGTTACTGGCCATTAATTTAGTAAATGCGGCGGTCGCACTACGGTCGTCTTTTAGCGCAAATATGTATTCCTTTAACGGATGTGTCTTCAAAATTACACGTTCTGCATCATCGCCAATCAGGTTTAATCTGGCCAAAACCAATTCATCATGTGTATAGTATTTTTTACCCAAACCGTAAATAGAATCTACCAAAGCTTTTCCTTTATTTCCCTTATCATCTTTCCAGTCTTCTGCCTTAATGTATTCATCTAAAGCACTGTAGGTTTCCTTGATCTTATCCAATAAACCAGTCATCGCAACTACATTCTCCTTAAAAAATTTCTGATCATCATTGTTTAATGCACTGGGTGGGGTATCAGGCTTTACACCATTTCTGGTAATTGTATTTATTGAAAACGGCTGGATTAAACCAATAAATGCAAAGCGATCATTTGGATTTTGCAGTCCTTTTTCAATTTTAACTATATTACCTTCAATACGTTGGATATAATCGTTGTTTTTATCCGTAAAGCCAACCATCACATTATTATATTCAATAATGGCATTTACATCTTTTTCATCTGCTTCGGCATAAGCAGTTTTAGCGTTATCATCCTTTTTCTGATCATTTTTACAGGCGGTAAAAGACAATGTAAGCGCAAGGGCCGTTACTTTCAAGATAGTTTTCATAGTATAATCGTTTTCATAAATCTGATCTCCGATCGAAGCAATTTTTAAACCAAAAAGTTGTAACCAATTAAGCGTTTTTGATTTAAACATCTTTTTGGTTATTATAGAGAAACAATTTAAGACACTCCTCAATCTTGCCAAAACCGCCAATGTTAAAAAATAAACCTGATAACAATGATATTTAGCTGAACTAACTTTAATTTAGCAACTGCATTAACGAAATTTAATGGATAGCAGGACAACCGTTCCCGAAGAGATACTGTTTCTGCTTTTTGAGAAAATATAAAACAAAAAACATGCGTGTTGCCGTTATCGATCTTGGAACCAATACTTTCCACTTACTTATTGCCGAAACAACAGGGAAAGCATTTGAAATCTTATATAAAACCAATGTCCCCGTTAAACTGGGCGAAGGAAGGATTAATGATCGTATCATCATTCCGGCAGCATTTGAAAGGGGCATAACGTGCTTAAAAGATTTTAGCCAAACCATTGCCAGGTATCAAGCAGAACAGGTTAGGGCTACAGCAACTTCGGCCGTTAGAAGTGCAGAAAATGGTCAGGATTTTGTTCATGCAGTAAAAGAACAGACCGGAATAACGATTGAAACCATTAGCGGAGATGAGGAGGCTGAACTGATTTACCAGGGGGTAAAACTGAGCGGTGCTATACAAGAACTATCTTTAATTATGGATATTGGAGGCGGCAGCGTAGAATTTATGTTATGCAATACGGAAAAATTAATCTGGAAAAAGAGTTATAATATAGGTGCAGCAAGGTTGATGCAACAGTTTTTTAAATCAGACCCTATAAATGATGCGGACAAAAACGCCATTTTATTTCACATTCAGAATCAGCTGACCGATCTTTTTGAAATTTGCGAAAAACATAAACCACAAATTTTAATTGGCTCGGCCGGCGCATTCGAAACATTTGCCGAACTGGTTGGCGTAAAGCATCATCAAAATATAGCTATTGAACAGTTGAAAACTTACCTGTTCAACTATGATGACTATATTGAGGTTGCACTAAAGCTGATCAATTCTACACACCAGCAGCGTGTAGAAATGCCCGGCATTATCCCGTTAAGGGTTGATATGATTGTAATTGCTGCCTTAATTACAAACTATGTATTAGGCCGCGTGAAAATAAACCGCTTAATGCTTTCTACCTATGATTTAAAAATGGGTATTCTGGCCAGCCTCATGTAAATTTGAAAAATATCGTGTTTGCAGCTTAAAGTTTGGGCTTATCTAACCCATCCCATTATTAAATTATTTTTCCCGATATAAGCTGTACTTCAAGTACAACCCAAAGCGCTTATATCCATTTAAAATTAATTCTTTTTGGGCGCAATCAATACTCTGCCCATAATCATAGGTTCTACTTTCTTAATTTCGAGGTTCTTTTGTTTTTCCTGAGTAAAATCAAGCGTTAAAAATGCTGAATAACGTAGGCTTTCTACCACCAGTTGGTTTTTACTGATATCAAACTTCTTATCCAACAGAATTTCGTATCGGCCATTTTTATCAGTTAAGGTGGCATATTTTGTATCCAGAATATACAGCCTGATCCCTGCAATTGGTTTTTTATCTATTCCTGTAATATATCCAAATATTCTTTTAGGTACAACTGGTTTGTTATGGCCGCTTTTGCTATTTACGCTTGTCGTTATTTCAATAGGTTGTTTTAAATTTTCAGCCCTGGCATCCATCATAAAAATGCTCATCCCTATAGCCAAAACACCCAGGTATTTCATCCAGTTTTTATTGTTTGTTGGAACAACAGCTAAATGATAGTTGAGCTGGTTTAACTGACTTTGACTCATTCTACCGCATACAGTAGCGCCGGCATTGGCCAGCACATTGATGATTTCGGCATTGGTATAACCCGAAAAATCGATTACATTTTTGCTGCAAACTTTACAGAAATTAAAGCCTTCGCTTTTATCCATTTCATCCCAGTTTTGGGTGCAGGGCTCGGCAATGGTTACTTCGTTAATCTTGTTTTTCATCATGCTAATTTTCATAGATGATGAAACTTTCAGCAGGTTTCCACAAGAAGTTTTAAATAAACTTCAAAAGTTCGTTATATAACTTTTCTGTCGGCAAGCCCATTACATTTGTATAGGAGCCTTCTATGCGTTCTACCACAACAATGCCCCACCAGTCTTGCACACCATAGCTACCAGCCTTATCAAAGGGTTTATAGTTATCGATATAAAAATCAATTTCTGCTGATGTAACCGTCTTGCAATACACGATGGTGCGATCATAAAATGAATGAATCTGGCCTCCCTTAGCCAGTGTTACGCCAGTAAAAACCTCATGTTTACTTCCTGATAGCTTTTTCAACATTTCTTGTGCATGTTTCCTATCTTGTGGTTTACCCAAAATTTCCCCGTTTAAGGCAACTATGGTATCAGCTGTAATTACGATCTCGCCATTAGCGGTAAAGGCTCTGGCCTTTTTTTCTGCAATGTAAACGGCTATTTCTGCCGGACTCAAATCATCAGGATAACTTTCATCAACATCTTTCAGCTCAACGTTGAAAGCTAAGCCCATAAGACTTAAAAGTTCTTGCCGACGGGGCGATTTAGAGGATAAAATAATAGGAGGAAAATTGACTGGCATATTTTATTTTTTTGCTAAAATAAGAAAAGCGACATAAAGCCGCTTTCTTATTTTATATTTCACCAGGATTAGTTATTTCCACCACCCTGTCTACGTTTTTCCATCTCCGCGCGTTGCTCTTTTTGCCAGGCTTCGTAAGCTTTTTTCTGATCGTCGGTTAAGATAGCTGTTACTTTTGCATCATTATCAGCACGCATTTTCTGCATTTTCTCTCTCATGGCATCTCTATCCCCACCACCTTGCATTTCTTCACGCATTTTTTTCATGGTTTCAGCCTGTTCAGTAAAAACGGTGGTCAGCTTTGTTTTCTGATCATCAGATAACTTTAACTTTTCATCTAACATTTTTACTCTTTCTTCAGGCTTCATCATCATTCTGCCTGGCCCACCGCCTTGTTGTGCATTAGCGAAACCAGCTATTCCCAGCATTAATCCGCAAATCATCATTAACTTTTTCATGTTTTTCTTTTGTTATTTTTGGTTCAATTGAGTTTATTGGAGTGCAAAAGAAAATGAAAGTTTAACGGCAGTATGTAACTTAGCTGTTGCATGGTAAAACACGTCAATCTTTCAATAGTAAAACCGGAACATTGGATGTAATGGTTAACCTCTGAGATACACTTTCGTGCAATAAGCCTTCAAAAAAACTATATTTCTTTGGAAGTGCAATAATTAACTGGGCTTGTTCATTTTTGGCAAATTTTACGATTCCCTTAATGGTATCGGGATGATCAGCATAGTGATATGCAGGTGAAAAATCTTTGAGCATTTCTTGTAAAATCTGTTTTTCCTGTTGGTTGACAGCATGACCGGAATTGATATTCAGCACCAACAGTTTTAGGGCATGTTTGCTTAAAATATTTTTTAAGGCCTGCATAGGCATAACCTCTTTAACCTTTTTAAAATCGCAGGCTAAAACGGCTTTACGGATGGATTGATAATCAGCTTTAGGTGGCACAACCAAAACCGGTACAGGACTGGATTTGGAAATTTTAATAGCATTGGAACCAATATCACTTTCATCTTTGGCTTTTTTACCATTGCTGCCAATAATGATCAAATCGACCTCTTCCTTATTGATACGGTTGATGATTGATCTTAATATGGTTTCCCTGGTCAAAGAAATCTCGATTTCTGCATCCGGATTAATCGCTAACATCTTTAACTTCAGTTTTTCAAGTGCTTCAAGCCTGCGTGCCATTTCATCGGCGATATGTTCATC
>Ga0182008_10002061_pt1 | contig 12877 bp, 13 predicted proteins | sample Sormic07211129_1_FD_120482 | JGI IMG/M metagenome (GOLD analysis project Ga0182008, IMG submission 120482) | Rhizosphere microbial communities from Sorghum bicolor, Mead, Nebraska, USA - 072115-129_1 metaG | ecosystem: Host-associated > Plants > Roots > Rhizosphere | place: USA: Nebraska...
CGTGTACCTGGCGATCAGTATCAGCATTTCCCTGCTGATGAACTGGTACAACAAGCGCATTGCGCTGATCGAGCGGTGAGGAAGCGCCCATGACGACTCATACCTTCAAGCCCGATATGCCGCCGCCCAGCCGCAGTATCGGCGTGCTGGCGTGGATGCGCGCCAACATGTTCTCCAACTGGCTCAATACCCTGTTGACCCTGTTTGCCTTCTACCTGATCTACCTGGTGGTGCCGCCGCTGCTGCATTGGGCGATTCTCGACGCCAACTGGGTCGGTACCTCTCGCGCCGACTGCACCAGGGGCGGCGCCTGCTGGGTGTTCATCCAGCAGCGCTTCGGCCAGTTCATGTACGGCTACTACCCGGTGGAACTGCGCTGGCGAGTGGACCTGAGCGTGTGGCTGGCGGTGATCGGTGCCGCACCGTTGTTCATCTCGCGCTTCCCGCGCAAGGCGATCTACGGGCTGTGCTTCCTGGTGGGTTACCCGATCATTGCCTACAGCCTGTTGCACGGCGGTTACCTGGGCCTGAGCACGGTGGCCACCAGCCAGTGGGGTGGCCTGATGCTGACCCTGGTGATTGCCACCGTGGGCATCGCCGGGGCACTGCCGCTGGGAATCCTGCTGGCATTGGGAAGGCGCTCCAACCTGCCGGCGATCCGCGTGGTCTGCGTGACCTTCATCGAGTTCTGGCGCGGCGTGCCGCTGATCACCGTGCTGTTCATGTCCTCGGTGATGCTGCCGCTGTTCCTGCCCGAAGGCATGAACTTCGACAAGCTGTTGCGTGCGCTGATCGGGGTGATCCTGTTCCAGTCGGCCTATGTGGCCGAGGTGGTGCGGGGTGGCTTGCAGGCCATTCCCAAGGGCCAGTACGAAGCGGCTGCGGCCATGGGCCTGGGCTACTGGCGTGCCATGGGGCTGGTGATTCTGCCGCAGGCCCTGAAGCTGGTGATTCCCGGCATCGTCAACACCTTCATCGCCCTGTTCAAGGACACCAGCCTGGTGATCATCATCGGCCTGTTCGACCTGCTCAACAGCGTCAAGCAAGCCGCCGCCGACCCCAAATGGCTGGGCATGGCCACCGAAGGCTATGTCTTCGCGGCCCTGGTGTTCTGGATTTTCTGTTTTGGTATGTCCCGCTACTCCATGCACCTGGAGCGTAAGTTGGACACAGGCCACAAGCGTTAGGAGTATCTCCATGAGTCAAGCGAGCAAAAAGCCTGTGGGCCCTGAAGGCATTATTCAGATGCAGGGTGTGAACAAGTGGTACGGCCAGTTCCACGTGTTGAAGGACATCAACCTCAACGTCCGCCAAGGCGAACGCATTGTCCTGTGCGGGCCTTCGGGGTCGGGCAAATCCACCACCATCCGCTGCCTCAACCGCCTGGAAGAACACCAGCAGGGGCGCATCGTGGTGGACGGCGTGGAGCTGACCAACGACCTCAAGCAGATCGAGGCCATTCGCCGGGAAGTGGGCATGGTGTTCCAGCACTTCAACCTGTTCCCGCACCTGACCATTTTGCAGAACTGCACGTTGGCGCCGATGTGGGTACGCAAGATGCCCAAGCGCAAGGCCGAGGAAATCGCCATGCATTACCTGGAGCGAGTGCGCATTCCGGAGCAGGCCAACAAGTACCCGGGCCAGCTCTCCGGTGGCCAGCAGCAACGGGTGGCGATTGCCCGGGCGTTGTGCATGAAGCCTAAGATCATGCTCTTTGACGAGCCCACCTCGGCCCTCGACCCGGAGATGGTCAAGGAGGTGCTGGACACCATGATCGGCCTGGCCGAAGACGGCATGACCATGCTCTGCGTGACCCACGAAATGGGCTTTGCCCGCACCGTGGCCAACCGGGTGATCTTCATGGACAAGGGCGAGATCGTCGAGCAGGCGGCGCCCAACGACTTCTTCGACAACCCGCAGAACGACCGTACCAAGCTGTTCCTGAGCCAGATCCTGCATTGATGCTGCAGCGGGGCCTGCGCTGACGATAAACCCGGACTGGCTCCGGGTTTATTTTTGCCCGGCGTTCAACGGCCGGCAGCGCCGAGCTGTGGTTCGGGTTGGTCGCTCAAGGCTGAGGGCGCCAGTTGCGGTTCGCTGAGCTCCAGTACGTCCTTCATCAACTGCGGGTGGCGATCCAGCAGGCGCATCAGCATGTACAGCGGTTGAGGGGCACCGACTTCGCCGCGCTCATAACGGGAAAAGGCATTGTGCCCGCCACCCGACAGCAGCCTGACCGCTTCTTTCTGGGAAAGGTGCAGCTTGCGGCGGATGCGCTTCATGTCGGCGGCGACGATCTGCCGGTAATCCTCCAGCAATTGGTCGCCCGCGGCGGCGTAACGTTCTGCGCTCGGTGCGTCGAATTCGATTTCACCGCATTCCTGGCATTCCCAACCCGCCAGGCCATGGAGGTGATGCTGCAGATGCCGGTAGTCGATGAGCTCGCTGCGCTGCTCGAACGCCAGCATGCCGGTGGGAGCGCCGCAGCTGTAGCACTGTTGTCGTTTCATGCTTGTGCCTCCTTGAAGGAGATCACTGGAGGCCCTATGCCGGGGCGCTGGGTGATCTTGATGTAGAGCGTCCGGTTATCGATGCCGGTGTAATACACGTCCTGCCACACCCGGTGATCGTGATAGGTGGTCATCGATTTGTAGAACATGCTGCCCTGGAGTCCGGCTATCACTCGTTGCATGGCCGCCAAGGACAATCCGAGTTCCTTGCCACAGAGCAACGCGCTTCGAGTGAAGGCTTGTGCCCCTTGCCGAACGACCTGTGCCTTGATCAGCGACAGGTCATAGTGAGGTGTTTTCTTTTCCATGAGACACCCTTGAGGCTTGATTGAAATTACCCTTATAGGGTTTTTTGTCAAGGCCTGGCTGAAATGGTGAAAGTGCCTGCTCCAGCCTAAAACGTTGAACTCTGGGAAAGGTCTGAATACCATGCCAGGCAATTCGTCCGATGATTGGATGAAAGAGTGAGTTCAATGAGCGAAATATCCCCCCTGATCAAACGTTCCCTGGTCGACCAGGCCCTGGAGCAATTGCGCCTGCGCATCACCAATGGCGCCTGGGTCGTGGGCCAGCGCCTGCCCACCGAACCTGAACTGGCCAGTGAGCTGGGCATCAGCCGCAACACCGTCCGCGAGGCCCTGCGAGTACTGGCGTTTTCCGGGCTGATCGAGATCCGCCAGGGTGACGGCAGTTACCTGCGGGCGGTGGCCGATCCCTTGGACATGCTCCAGGCACTGTCCCAGTGCTCCCTGGAGCAGGCCCGGGAAACCCGCCACATTCTGGAAGTTGAGGCCGTCGGCCTGGCCGCCCTGCGCCGTACCGACGAGGACCTGCACGCCCTGAGCGATGCGCTGGCCGTGAGCGGCGGGCACTTTCATGGCGAGCTGGAAAGCTATATCGCCTGCGACCTGGTGTTTCACCAGCGCCTGGTGGACGCCGCCCACAACCCGACCCTCAGCCAGCTGTATCGCTATTTCTCCAGCGTGGTCGGCGCCCAGTTGCGCCAGACCCTGACCGTGACCCCCAGGCGTCAGGAAGTCTTCGATCGGCACCAGCACCTGCTGGATGCCATCGAGCAACGCGACCCCGAACGAGCCAAGAACATTTCCCGCCAGCTGATCAACGAATCCTGAGTCCGAGACCTCCATGTCCAATCAAACGGTACCTGCGAATACCCCGTCCTCGCCTCGGCGTTCTGCCGAGCTCGAAGAGCTGCTGATCGACGCCGAGGCTGATGATGAGGAGGTGCAGCAGGCTCCACCGCCTCTGCAGCGCCCCTGGCTGTTGCTGCTGGGGCTGATCCTGGTGGCGCTGAACCTGCGTCCGGCGCTGTCGAGCATGGCGCCACTGCTCAGTGATGTGTCGCAGCACCTGGGGCTATCGGCCGCCAAGGCCGGGCTGCTGACTACCTTGCCGGTGCTGTGCCTGGGGCTGTTCGCGCCTTTGGCGCCGCTGCTGGCCCGGCGCTTCGGCGCCGAGCGGGTGGTGCTGGGCATCCTCATGACCCTGGCCCTGGGCATTGTGCTGCGCAGTTCCTTCGGTGAGGTCGGAGTGTTTGCCGGGAGCATCCTGGCCGGCGCCAGCATCGGCGTGATCGGGGTGCTGCTGCCGGGTATCGTCAAGCGTGACTTCGCCCGGCACGCGGGCACCATGACCGGGGTCTACACCATGGCCCTGTGCCTGGGTGCGGCGATGGCGGCGGGGGCCACGGTACCTCTGAGCCAGCATTTCGGGGGCAGTTGGGCCATGGGGCTGGGCTTCTGGGTGGTGCCGGCGCTGGTGGCGGCCCTGTTCTGGTTGCCTCAGGTGGGGCACAAGCACGGTGCTCACCATGTGGCCTTTCGCGTGCGCGGCCTGTTGCGGGACCGCCTGGCCTGGCAGGTAACCCTGTACATGGGCCTGCAATCCTCCCTGGCATACATCGTGTTTGGCTGGTTGCCGTCGATCCTGATCGGCCGTGGGCTGACCCCGACCCAGGCCGGGCTGGTGCTGTCCGGTTCGGTGATCGTGCAATTGGCCAGTTCTCTGGCGGCGCCCTGGCTGGCGACCCGGGGCAAGGACCAGCGCCTGGCCATCGTGATTGTCATGCTGATGACCCTGGGCGGCCTGTTCGGTTGCCTGTACGCGCCCATCGAGGGCCTGTGGGGCTGGGCGGTCCTGCTGGGCCTGGGGCAGGGCGGCACCTTCAGCCTGGCCCTGACCCTGATCGTGCTGCGCTCCCGGGACCCCCATGTGGCGGCCAACCTGTCGAGCATGGCCCAGGGCATCGGCTACACCCTGGCTTCCATGGGGCCGTTTGCGGTGGGCCTGGTGCACGACTGGACCGGGGGCTGGAACGCTGTGGGCTGGATTTTCGCGGTGTTGGGCTGCGGTGCGATCATTGCCGGGCTGGGCGCCGGTCGTTCGCTGCATGTGCAGGTGCAGAGCGAGAGAATCTGACGGGCCTTGCTTGCGCTATTTGCCCGGTAAATGCCGATAGTGTTCGCCGGGGTTGCGGATTATTGTGCTGCATCCCCCTTGCCCTTTCGGAGTCCGTTCATGAGTGATGCCCATCGCGCCCTGATCACCGAGTTCTATCAGGCTTTCCAGCGTCTGGATGCCGAGGCCATGAGCGCCTGCTACACCGAGGATGTGCTGTTCAGTGACCCGGCGTTCGGCGAGTTGCGCGGGCGTGATGCCGGCGATATGTGGCGCATGCTCACCTCCCGTGCCAAGGACTTTTCCCTGACTTTCGATCAGGTGCGTGCCGACTCGAATTCCGGCGGCGCGCACTGGGTTGCCACCTACCTGTTCAGCCAGACCGGCAATACGGTGATCAACGATATCCAGGCCCGGTTCGTGTTTCGCGACGGCAAGATCTGCGAGCATCACGATCAGTTCGACATGTGGCGTTGGGCGCGCCAGGCCCTGGGCACCAAGGGCCTGCTGCTGGGTTGGACGCCGCTGCTCAAGAATGCTGTTCGAGCCCAGGCGCGCAAGGGGCTCAAGGCCTTCCAGAGCGGTCGCTGAAAGCCATCCTCTGCTAAGATCGCGGCTTGTTATCCACAGGCCTCGATACCTTTTGTGACCAGCCCTCTTTCATCCTCCAGTGCCGAAACGGCGCAGCCTGCCACTGACGCCAAGCCCTGGTTCGTGTATCTGGTGCGGGCGGCCAACGGTGCCCTGTACTGCGGTATCAGCGACGACCCGGTGAAGCGCTTCGCCAAGCACCAGAGCGGCAAGGGCGCGCGTTTCTTTCTCTCCAGCCCGGCGGTGGCGCTGGTCTATACCGAGGCTTGCCGGGACAAGGGCGAAGCCTTGCGCCAGGAGCGGCTGATCAAGAAGCTCAGGAAGAGTGCCAAGGAATGCCTGGTGGCTTCGGCCACCGCCGCGGCATCAATCTGACTGATAGGTTCTCATCAGCCGGATCTGTAGGCCGTCCACGGATTGCGCGCTAAGCTCAGCGCTCTCCCTCTTCCGGCGGACCCCAGCATGTCAGAGTTGATTCTCCACCATTACCCGACCTCTCCCTTTGCGGAAAAAGCCCGCTTGCTGCTGGGTTTCAAGGGGCTGTCCTGGCGCTCGGTGAAGATTTCCCCGGTGATGCCCAAGCCCGACCTGACCGCCCTGACCGGTGGCTATCGTAAGACCCCGGTGTTGCAGGTCGGCGCGGATATCTATTGCGACACGGCCTTGATCGCGCGGCGCCTGGAGCAGGAAAAATCCTCGCCTGCGCTGTTTCCCGAAGGCCAGGAAATGATCAGTGCGGCCTTCGCCGCCTGGGTCGATTCGGTAGTGTTCCAGCACGCGGTGACCCTGGTATTCCAGCCTGAATCCGCAGCCGTGCGTTTCGGCAAGCTGCCGCCGGAAGCGGTCAAGGCCTTCATGGCCGACCGTGCCGGGCTGTTCAGTGGCGGCAGCGCCAGCCGGCTGCCTCTGGAGGTGGCCAAGCATCAGTGGCCGACCCTCATGGCGCGCCTGGAGCAGCAGTTGCAGCGCGAGCCCGGGGACTTCCTGTTTGGCCAACCGTCGATTGCCGATATTGCCTTGGCTCACCCGCTGTGGTTCCTCAAGGGCACGCCGGTGACCGCGCCGCTGGTGGACGACTACCCGGCGGTTGCTGGCTGGCTGGCGCGGGTCCTGGCTTTTGGGCATGGCTCCTTCACCGAAATGAGCGCCGAAGAGGCCCTCGAGGTCTCGCGCAGTGCCACCCCGGCGGCGCTGCCGGATGAACAGTTCGTCGACCCCAACGGCTTCAAGGCGGGCCAGCAGGTGGTGATTGCCGCGACTGACTACGGTGTCGACCCGGTGGCGGGCGAGTTGCTGTTCGCCGGTACTGAAGAGCTGATCCTGCGCCGTGAAGATCCACGTGCCGGTGTGGTCCACGTGCACTTCCCACGGCTGGGCTTTCGCATCCAGGCCCAGTGATGCATATCTGCAGGAGCTGGCTTGCCTGCGAAGGCGTTCCCAGAGCGGCCGCCCCCTTCGCTGGCAAGCGAAACGGCTCCTAGGGCTTCAGCGCGGCCATGATTGCGTCGGGGTCGTAGGTGCGGATCAGGGTGCCATTCACGTCCAGGATCGGAATCCCGGCACCGCCCAGGGCGGTGTAGGCCTGGCGTGCCGCGGCGTCTTTCTCGATGTCGAATTCCCGGAAGGGAATGCCCTTCTGATCGAGAAAGCGCCGGGTGGCCTTGCAGTAGCCGCACCAGTCGGTGGCGTACAGCACCACCCGGGCATGCTCGCGGGTCTCTTCGCTGACCATTGCCGAAGGGTTGAACAGCCGTTCGATCTTGCCCCAGTGCTGGTAGGTCACCACCACCAGCAGGATCAGCAGGAACTTCTTCAATACCCCCTGGAGCATCAGTTACGGCGCTTGAGCTGGTCGGTCAGTTGGGTGGGCAGGCCCTTGATGATCAGGGTCCCGGCTTCTTCGTCGTACTCGATCTTCGAACCCAGCAGATGGGCCTCGAAACTGATGGACAGGCCCTCGGCGCGACCGGTGAAGCGGCGGAACTGGTTCAGGGTGCGTTTGTCCGCCGGGATCTCCGGCGACAGCCCGTAGTCCTTGTTGCGGATGTGATCGTAGAACGCCTTGGGGCGATCCTCGTCGATCAGTTCCGAGAGTTCTTCCAGGCCCATGGGTTCGCCGAGCTTGGCCTGGCTGCTGGCGTAGTCCACCAGGGTCTTGGTCTTCTCCCGGGCCGAGTCTTCCGGCAGGTCCTCGCTTTCCACGAAGTCGCTGAAGGCCTTGAGCAGGGTGCGGGTCTCGCCCGGGCCGTCGACACCTTCCTGGCAGCCGATGAAGTCGCGGAAATACTCCGAGACCTTCTTGCCGTTCTTGCCCTTGATAAAGGAGATGTACTGCTTGGACTGCTTGTTGTTCTGCCATTCGGAGATGTTGATCCGCGCCGCCAGATGCAACTGGCCCAGGTCCAGGTGGCGCGACGGCGTCACGTCCAGCTGGTCGGTCACCGCCACGCCCTCGCTGTGGTGCAGCAGGGCGATCGCCAGGTAGTCGGTCATGCCTTGCTGGTAGTGGGCGAACAGTACGTGGCCGCCCACCGACAGGTTGGACTCTTCCATCAGCTTCTGCAGATGCTCCACCGCCACCCGGCTGAACGCGGTGAAGTCCTGGCCGCCGTCCAGGTACTCCTTCAGCCAGCCGCTGAAGGGGAACGCACCGGACTCGGGGTGGAACAGGCCCCAGGCTTTGCCCTGTTTGGCGTTATAGCTTTCATTGAGGTCGGCGAGCATGTTCTCGATGGCCGCGGACTCTGCCAGTTCGGAATCGCGGGCGTGCAGGACTGCTGGGCTGCCGTCGGGTTTTTTGTCGATCAGGTGGACGATGCAATGACGGATCGGCATGGGCTTCTCGGCTGATTGAAGGGGGAGGGCGGGCTCCCCGAAAAAGTGCCCAGTGTACCGCACCCGCTGGTTTTGGCGCGGTTTGCCGGGTGATGAACGGCTCGTCGGTAAGGCTTATGCATTTTTTTACCGATTTAGAGCAATAAAGCTGACCAAATGGCTAGGTAGAGGCGGATATTTCCCCGTCTGTGTGCTAGTTTTGCCCCGTCTTACGCGATGTCTCAGCGTTAAGCGTGCATTCAGCATTTGTCGGGTCGAACCAAACCCTGATTTCGGTATCTATAACCCCGATCTGTCGTGGTTGTAACCGGGGTGCCAGATTCACAAGATCTGGCTCGATGGCTGACACTGCACTCTGCAATCCAAATGAATTTGATAGGGAAGGAACACCACAATGGCTATTACTAAAGACCAACTGATCGCTGATATCGCTGAAGCTATCGACGCGCCGAAAACCACCGCGCGTAACGCCCTGGACCAACTGGCTCAGATCGTTGCTGATCAATTGGAAAATGGCGGCGAAATCACTCTGCCAGGTATCGGCAAACTGAAAGTGACCGAGCGTCCTGCCCGTACTGGCCGTAACCCATCGACTGGCGCTGCCATCGAAATCGCTGCCAAGAAAGTTATCAAGCTGGTTGTGGCTAAAGGCCTGACCGACGCTGTTAACAAGTAATACTTGCAGTGAAACCGTGCTCAGAAGTTTTCCGGGCACGGTTTGTGTAACACCGATTCACGCAAGGTGAATCGTCCTTGAATCCCCCGCCTCTTTAGTTCTTCCTCATCCAGCGTTCCTGGCTCCAGGCCTGTTGCTGTGCCTTGTCCTTGAAGGTCCAGGCGACGAAGCGGCTCTGTTTCTGCCCCTGGGACATTTCCACCACCTGGCTTTCCAGGGCTCCGGCCTTTTTCAGCGCGCTTTCAATCGCCGGCAGGTTAGAGGCCTTCGACACCAGGGTGCTGAACCACAGTACCTGTTGGCCGACGCTGGCGCTTTCACTGATCAACTGGCTGACAAAGCGGATCTCGCCGCCTTCGCACCAGAGCTCCCGGGCCTGCCCGCCGAAATTCAGCACCGGCAATTTGCGCTTGGGGTCGGCCTTGCCCAGGGCCCGCCATTTACGCTGGCTGCCGCGGGTGGCTTCGTCCAGGGAGGCATGGAAGGGCGGGTTGCACATCGTCAGGTCGAAACGCTCGGTGCTGTCCAGCAGGCCGGTGAGGATCTGCTTGGGATTGCCCTGCTGGCGCAGGCTGATGGCCTTGTTCAAGCCGTTGGCCTGGACAATCGCCTTGGCCGCGGCCAGGGCGGTGCTGTCGATGTCCGAGCCGAGGAACTGCCAGCGGTAGTCGCTGTAGCCGATCAGGGGGTAGATGCAGTTGGCGCCGACGCCGACATCCAGGACCCGCACGGCCGCGCCACGAGGGATTTCACCCTGGTTGTGGCTGGCCAGCAGATCGGCGAGGAAGTGCACATAGTCAGCGCGACCGGGCACTGGTGGGCAGAGGAAGTCCGCCGGAATATCCCAGTGGGCGATGCCGTAGAAGGCCTTGAGCAGGGCCCGGTTGAATACCCGCACGGCGGCCGGGTCGGCAAAATCGATGCTTTCCTTGCCATAGGGATTGAGGATCACGAATTGCCCCAGCTCCGGGGTGCTCTTGATCAGTTGCGGGAAGTCGTAACGCCCCTGGTGACGATTGCGCGGATGCAGGCTGGCCTTTTCCCGGGGCGTGGCGGGCTTGGCTGGGGAGGCAGGCTTGGGCTTTTTGCGCGAAGGCTTGGGGGTGCTGGGGGCGGTCATGGGGGATCGATTCGGGGCTGGTTCAAAGTGGCGGGCATTGTCCCATATCTTGCGGCGTTGGGGCGGGAGGCTTCGCCGCCGGCAAGCCGGCTCCTGGCAAACCACCGCGTAACGCTTTCGCTGGCTTGCCAGCGAAAGCGATCTGCCGCCAATAAAAAAGGGAGGCCTTTGCGGCCTCCCTCTTTCACACTGCGCGAATCGCCGTTACAGGCTGGAGATCCGTGCGTGCTGCTCCGCCAGCTTGCCCAGGGCCTGTTCGGCCTCGGCCAGTTTGGCGCGTTCCTTCTCGATCACTTCGGCCGGGGCCTTGTCGACGAAGGACGGGTTGGACAGCTTGCCGCCCACTCGCTGCACTTCGCCTTGCAGGCGCTGGATTTCCTTGTCCAGGCGCGCCAGTTCGGCGCCCTTGTCGATCAGGCCGGCCATGGGCACCAGCACTTCCATCTCGCCCACCAGGGCCGTGGCGGACAGCGGCGCTTCGTCGCCGGCAGCCAACACAGTGATGGACTCGAGACGGGCCAGCTTCTTCAGCAAGGCTTCGTTCTCGGTCAGGCGACGCTGGTCTTCGGCGCTGACGTTCTTCAGGAACAGGGCCAGGGGCTTGCCCGGGCCGATGTTCATTTCCGCGCGAATGTTGCGAGTGCCGAGCATCAGGCCCTTGAGCCATTCGATGTCGTCCTCGGCGCCTTGGTCGATGCGGGTTTCGTTAGCCACCGGCCAAGGTTGCAGCATGATGGTCTTGCCGGTGCTGCCTGCCAACGGCGCCAGGCGCTGCCAGATTTCCTCGGTGATGAACGGCATGAACGGATGCGCCAGGCGCAGCGCCACTTCCAGCACGCGCACCAGGGTGCGACGGGTGCCGCGCTGGCGTTCAACCGGCGAGTTCTCGTCCCACAGCACGGGCTTGGACAGCTCCAGGTACCAGTCGCAGTACTGGTTCCAGATGAACTCGTACAGGGCCTGGGCGGCCAGGTCGAAACGGAACTGGTCGAGTTGGCGGGTGACTTCGGCTTCAGTGCGCTGCAGCTGCGAGATGATCCAGCGGTCCGCCAGGGACAGCTCGTAAGCTTCGCCGTTCTGGCCGCAGTCTTCGCCCTTGTCCAGTACGTAGCGCGCGGCGTTCCAGATCTTGTTGCAGAAGTTGCGGTAACCCTCGACGCGGCCCATGTCGAACTTGATGTCGCGACCAGTGGTGGCCAGGGAGCAGAAGGTGAAGCGCAGGGCGTCGGTGCCGTAGCTGGCGATGCCGTCGGCGAATTCGGCGCGGGTCTGCTTCTCGATGGCTTTCTGCAGTTTGGGCTGCATCAGGCCGGTGGTGCGCTTCTGCACCAGGGTTTCCAGGTCAATACCGTCGATGATGTCCAGCGGGTCGAGGACGTTGCCCTTGGACTTGGACATCTTCTGGCCCTGGCCGTCGCGGACCAGGCCGTGCACGTACACGGTCTTGAACGGAACCTGCGGCGTGCCGTCTTCGTTCTTCACCAGGTGCATGGTGAGCATGATCATCCGGGCGACCCAGAAGAAAATGATGTCGAAGCCGGTGACCAGCACGTCGGTGGGGTGGAAGGTCTTGAGGAAGTCGGTCTGCTCTGGCCAGCCCAGGGTCGAGAAAGTCCACAGCCCCGAACTGAACCAGGTGTCGAGCACGTCGTTGTCCTGCTGCAGGGCAACGTCCGGGCCGAGGTTGTGCTTGGCCCGTACTTCCGCTTCGTCGCGGCCGACATAGACCTTGCCCGACTCGTCGTACCAGGCCGGAATGCGGTGGCCCCACCACAGCTGGCGGCTGATGCACCAGTCCTGGATGTCGCGCATCCAGGAGAAATACATGTTCTCGTACTGCTTGGGCACGAAGGCGATGCGGCCGTCTTCCACGGCGGCGATGGCAGGTTCTGCCAGCGGCTTGGTGGAGACATACCACTGGTCGGTCAGCCACGGCTCGATGACGGTGCCGGAACGGTCGCCCTTCGGCACTTTCAGCGCGTGGTCGTCGACGCTCACCAGCAGGCCGGCGGCGTCGAACGCGGCAACGATCTGCTTGCGTGCTTCGAAGCGGTCCAGGCCCACGTACTCGGCCGGGATCTTGCCGTCGACGCTGTCGTTCAGGCTGCCGTCCAGGTTGAACACCTGGCAGGCCGGCAGTACGGCGGCGTTCTTGTCGAAGATGTTGAGCAGCGGCAGGTTGTGGCGCTTGCCGACTTCATAGTCGTTGAAGTCGTGGGCCGGGGTGATCTTCACGCAGCCGGTGCCGAACTCGGGGTCGCAGTAATCGTCGGCGATGATCGGGATGCGGCGGCCCACCAGGGGCAGCTCGACGAATTTGCCGATCAGGGCCTTGTAGCGCTCGTCTTCAGGGTTCACCGCGACGGCGGAGTCACCGAGCATGGTTTCCGGACGGGTGGTGGCGACGATCAGGTAGTCGTTGCCTTCGGCTGTCTTGGCGCCGTCGGCCAGTGGGTACTTGAGGTTCCACAGGAAACCCTTCTCGTCGTGGTTTTCCACTTCGAGGTCGGAAATCGCCGTGTGCAGCTTGGTGTCCCAGTTCACCAGGCGCTTGCCGCGGTAGATCAGGCCGTCTTCGTGCAGGCGCACGAAGGCTTCCTTCACCGCTTCCGAGAGGCCGTCGTCCATGGTGAAGCGCTCGCGGCTCCAGTCGACGGAGGAGCCCAGGCGGCGGATCTGGCGGCTGATGTTGCCCCCGGACTGATCCTTCCATTCCCAGACTTTCTC
>Ga0182008_10002062_pt1 | contig 12875 bp, 9 predicted proteins | sample Sormic07211129_1_FD_120482 | JGI IMG/M metagenome (GOLD analysis project Ga0182008, IMG submission 120482) | Rhizosphere microbial communities from Sorghum bicolor, Mead, Nebraska, USA - 072115-129_1 metaG | ecosystem: Host-associated > Plants > Roots > Rhizosphere | place: USA: Nebraska...
CCAGCTCATCCAGACAGCCCTCGCGGCAGACACCGACCCTGTGGAGAACCCGGCGTGACCAAGGACGTCATCGCGCTCACCGAGAAGATGCCCGACACCCGCTCGCTCCTGGCCGCCCTGCACGCCGGCGGCCCGGACCTGAGCCTGACCACCACCGACGACGGCGCCGTCCTCCACCTGTGCACGTCCGCCGGACGCCCGCTGGTCTCGGTCGAGGCCCCGGTCCTCGTCCACATACCCGGCGAGGCCGAACGCCTCCTCGGGCCCCAAGCGACCGCGCCCAAACCGCCGTTCTGGTGGACGGAGGCCCGCGCCTCCACGGCCGTACCCGAGGCCGAAGCCCTGGCAGGGTCCGTGTGCGGACGCCTGACGATGCTGCTCGGCGGCACCAGCTGGCCACCCGGCGCGGCACACACCGCCCGCGTCACGGCCCCGGATGGCGACCCCACAGAGCCGACCGTCTCAGCCTCCACCGCGGCCTTCCCCGTCATCGACGTCCTGACCGACTCGACCGCCGTGGTCCTCGCCGACCGCCCGTTCCTTCCCCTCACCGCCTGGCTGTCAGACATCCTGCGCACCACTACTCAGGCAAACCGCGCCCTCCACCTCGTCACCCCGCCCCACGTCCGCCTCACCCTGCCGCTGCGCACCGCACTAGCCGGCGCCCCCAACCGCTGGGTGATCCAGAATCCTACGGGCGGCTACTACGACGGCCTGTCCGGCGTCCGACTCGCCTGGCAGAACGGCACGTTCGCCCCGACGGGCACGGACGTTGCCAACGCCTTCACAGCAGCGAGCACTGCCCCCGAGCAGCGGCAGCTCACCGTTTCCTTCCGTATGGTGCACGCGGCCGACACCGACCTCATTCTCGGCCGCGGCCTCGAAGCAGCCTGGCGCCACCTCACCGGCGCCCCACCGATTGGCTGGGGCACCGCCGAACCCGTCAACCTCCCCTGGTCGCCACGCCAGTTGACAGACCTGGCACGGGACCGGGCCCCCGCCCCCACCCGCCTCCTCGCGATCGGCACCCCCGACCGTCCCGCCATCGCGACCCACCGCATCACCCGCACCACAGCCGGCGTCGCCGAAGACACAACCCTCACCCTCGGCTACGCCACCGCCACCGAAGTCCCCTTGGACACCCTAGAATCCCTCGCCGCGACACTGGTCGACCAATACGGTCTGGCGACAATGCTCACCACCCTGCGCAACGCCCGCGCCGACCTCACCCTGCCCGCGCATCTGGAAGCCCCGCCCCTCCCTGTCTCCTTCACGCTCGGCCCGCGCGACGTACGGACAATCGGCCTGACCCATGCCCGCCGCCCACCCGTCGCAATCAAGCCGCGGCAACTCGGTTCCGCCAGCTACCCCGCCCTCTACTATCCGCTCGGCGACGGAACCAACACTGAATCCTGGACGGCGCTCCAGAACCTCAGCAACCACCTCAAGTGCAGCCCAGGCGTAGCCAGTTCGGCACAACCACCGCGGTAGTGCTCTCACCCTGGTTCTACTTCTCCTGCCCGAGACAGAACAACTAGTCCGGGCGTTTCAGGGCCCGTATCGTGCCCGCGTGCGATAAGGAACCGGGGTGGCGGCTGATCTCCTTACATTTCCCTCCCTGCGGGGTCTCCTGCTCCGGGCAGTTGGTAAGGATCTCTCCGCCCTTGAGCGAATGAGTGGGGCCAACGGGTCGGTCAGATGGGGCCGCTCCGTTCGCTCGAAGCCAGGTGCGAGATCACCCTCGGGCAACCGGCCGCCGCCTGCTCGGACTCCTCGGGCCGCTCGGGTTCGGGCAGCCACACCGACGGCCCCCATTCGTCCACGGCCGCGCGGCGGGACTCGTAGTCGGGCAGGGCGCGTGCCACCAGACGCCAGAAGTCCGGGGAGTGATGAGGCTCACGCAGGTGGGACAGTTCGTGGACGATCACGTAGTCCACGAGCGGGACGGGGAGCTGCATTGCCGCCCAGTGGATGTTGACGATCCCCCGGTCCGCGCCCCGGTGCGAACAGGAGCCCCAGCGGTAACCGAGGGGGCGGACGACGAGGTCGGCGGGCGGGGTGGCCAGAACCCCGGACCAGTGGGCCACCCGGGCGGGCAGCCGCCGCCGGCCCCGCTCGGTGTACCAGGCGACCAGGTCGACGGCCGCCGTGCCCGCCGCCCGGCTGTCCTCGCACAGTCGCAACCAGCCGTTCACCAGGGCCACGGGCCGGGGTGCATCGGCCACGATCCGCAGTCTGTGGCTTCGCCCCAGGTAGTGGAAGCCGTCGCCGTTGGCGAAGGTACGGCTGGGACGCTTCGCGGCCTGTCCGGTCCGCTCGCCGGCCTTCTCGTACAGCCAGGGCAGCCTGCTCTTGAGCGCCTTCTCCAGCTCCGTACGGTTCGCGTCCGGCGGGACGGCCGCGACGATCCGGGCATCCCGGCCGACCGTGACCCGGACGCTCCGACGCCCGGGGACGGAGCGGAGCTCGACGACGAGGCCGCCGACATGCAGCGGTTCGAGGTGCTCGGCGGGGGTTTCACGCATGGCTGCGGCGGATGTGGTGCGAGGTGACGTACATGGCTGGCATGGCTGAAAAGCTACAGGTCTCTCCTGTTGTGCTGGATGATCTCCCGCACCGCTGGGGCGAGGCTGTCGGCCGAGGCGCTGGTGAGGTCGCTGACGGCGAGGGCCATCCAGATGTCGCTCTGGAGGTCGTGCAAGGCCGCCGGGTTCTGGAACAGGTCCTTGCGGGCGCCGTGCCGGACCGCGATCGTCCGCATCTGTTGGGCGAGGCCGACCAGTTCCCCCCGTACCTCGTCGGCGACGACGCCGTCAGTCAGGACCGTGGTGAGCTGCTGGTAGACGGCCTGTTCGACCCGGGTGAGGGCGCGTACGTCCTCGGGCAGCTCCGAATGTCGGCCCTCGGTGATGTCCCGGGCCTCCTGGGTGAGTCCGTCGAACGCCTCGACCTGCTTGGCCCAGTTGTCGGCGTGGTCCTCCAGCACCTTCTCCAGGCTGCGGCGCAGTTTGTCGTAGGCGACGGGGTTCTCGCCGATGTGCAGGTCGATGTGGTGGAGAAGCGCGTGCTGCATCGCGGACGCCTTGGCGCGGTCGCCGGGCATCCGGCCGACGACCGCGCCGAACTCTCCGGAGGTGAGACGGACCGGTCTTATCGTCTGTTCCACACCGAGGGCGCGGACATGCTCGTCGATGAGCTCGGCGACGCGCTCGCCGTAGGCGCGGGGGTCGAAGCCGTCGTCCGCCTCGGCGAACCGCTGGGCGGCGGCCTGGGCGACGAAGGTGAACAACCGGGCCGCCGGCTGGTAGCGGCGGGTGACCGGGCGGGGCATGAGGATGTCGAGACTGCGCAGGAACGCCCGCAGCAACTTGCGGTAGTCGATCCGCCTCCTCTCGTCTTCCAGCGTGTCCACGAGCCGGTGGACGGCCACCGTGTCCTTCGGGTCGACCAGGTCGTCGGTGAGGCCCAGATGGTGCCGTACGGCGTGGTACTCGCCGTCCAGCTGCTCCTCCAATGTCTTGAAGTCGAGGGGCTCGCCCTCCGCCTCGTCCTCGGCGTACATCTTCATGGCCTCTTTTAGAGCCGTACCGACGCCCGCGTAGTCGACGACGTATCCGGCCTTCTTCGTCTCGCCGTAGGTGCGGTTGACGCGCGCGACGGCCTGGAGGAGTTCGGCCTCGCGCATCCGCCGGTCCAGGTACATGACCTGTTCGATCGGGGCGTCGAAGCCGGTGAGCAGCATGGTGCGGACGATGAGGACGGCGACAGGACGGGAGTCCGGGGTGATGTCGGCGGGGTCGGGGAACGGGGCCAGGAACGCTTCGATCGCCTTCTCGTGCGCCCCGCCGTCGGACCAGGCGTCCCACTCCTTGCCGTCTCCCTCGCCTGGGGAGATCACGGGTACGAAGTCGATCGCCCTGAGCAGAGCGAGCCTGCGATGTGCTGCGACCAACAGTTTCTGCTTCGGGGTACGTTCCTCGGGTTTGGCGTCCAGCGCCTTCTCCAGCACGCCGGCCGGTGACCTGTCGGCCTTCTCGACCTCGGCGACCAGTTCCTTGCGTGCCTCGTTAAGGGCCTGGCGGTACCGTACGGCGATGCCGCGCGAGTGGGCGACGACCTGCGCCTTGAAGCCGTCCTTGAGGGCGCCCTCCACGTAGTGGCGCAGCATATGGCGGGCCTTGCGGCGGATCATGTCGTCGGCACCGAGCACGGCCGACGCGTTCGCGTACCGCTTGGCGATCTCGTCGTACTGCTCGTCGCTGAGGTACTCGAACTCCTCCTGGAACGCCTCGTCCAAGTCCTGTCCGTTGTCGACCGCGCCCTTGGCGATGTGGCCCTCGTAGTAGATGGGGACGATGGCCTTGTCGTCCTCGGCGTCCTTCAGTCGGTAGATGTCGATGAACTCGCCAAAGGTGGTGGCGGTCAGTTTCCGCTGGTTCATCAGGATGGGGGTGCCGGTGAAGCCGATGCGGGCGGCGTTCGGCAGGGACTCGACGAGGTTCTGGTGCAGCGCCGAGCTGTGCGAGCGGTGCGCCTCGTCGACCAGGATGAGGATGCCGTCGCGGTCGTTTACCAGGCCCCAGCCCGGGGTGCCGTCATGGGCGATCGAGTCGGCGACGTTCTGCCTGGCCTTCTCCGCGTCGCGCTGCTTCTGGATCATGACGAAGACCAGTCCGGCGTTCTCCAGCCCGAGCGTCTTCGGTACGTCGGAGGCCCGGGTGAGGACATCGGGTTTCTCTCCGGCGAGCAGTGCCGTCTCCGACAACTGCTTCTGCAACTGGCGACGGTCGGTCACCACGACCACCTTGAAGTGACCGAGGCCGGGCGTGGATCGCAGCTTCCGTACCAGGAACATCATGGTCAGCGACTTGCCCGACCCCTGGGTGTGCCAGATGATGCCGCCGCGCTGGTCGTCCTTGCCGTGTACGGCCTTCGTCTCCCCCTTGAGTAGCCGCGCGACCGCCTTGTGGACGGCCCGGTACTGCTGGTAGCGCGGCCCGATCTTGACCCGTTGGGTCACTCCGTCGGCGACCTCGACATCCTTGAAGACCACGAAGTTGCGGACGATGTCGAGCAGTCGGTGCGGATGCAGGACCCCGGCGACAAGAACCTTCTGAGCTGAGGCGAAGGCGTCGTGGCGGTGATACTCGGTCTTCCGGATCCTCTCCGCATCGAGGGGGTGACAGTCCTTCCACACCACGTAGTCCTGCCGCCGGGCGGTGAACGTCCCGAGCAGGGCGGTGTCCCCGGTGGTCGCGACGGTCAACTGCACGGTACGGAAGAGCTGTTCGCTGCCTTCCGGAACGCCGGACTCCCGCTCCCTCTTCTGGTTGGCGTACCGGCGCAGCTGCTCGACCGCCTTGAGTATGTCGCCGTCGCCCGCCTTCAGCTTCTTGCACTCGACGACAACCAGCGGAATGCCGTTCACGAAGAGCACCAGGTCGGCGACGATCCGCTTCGGGCTTCCGTCCTCGTTCCGGGCTCCGGGAACCGTCATCGGGAACTGGGAGACAACCAAAAAGTCGTTGTTCTCCGGCGTCTCCCAGTCGACGAACCGCACCTTGCGCGCCCGGCCTCCGTGCCACCCCGGGACCCCTTCGACCTCGGCCCCCTCGATCAACGCCTGAGTCGCTGCCTCGTTCGCGCCGACGAGCCCCCCGCCAGCTTCCCCACCCCGGGTCAGCCGCGCAACGGCCACGGCGGCCCGGGCATCGTCCACCCAACTCGCCCCGTCTGGGGTCCGGTTGAGCTGGTCCAGCTTGCGGCGGAGGATGCCGGTGAGGACAGCCTCGTCCGCGTCCGGCCGGATGTACTGTTCGTCCGCGCCCGGCTCCTGCAACTCCGCGCCCTTGATTCCGACCACGTGCCGCCAACCCATGGTGGGATGGGTGAGCTGGGCAATGAGGGGGGCCTCTACATACTTTTGCTCGGGGCCGGACATGGGGGGCGGTCTCCTTTGGGGGGAGTAGGAGTCGGAGTACGGGGCGTAGGGCGCAGGTGGCCAGGGGTTTACACGCGAACTCGGGTGTCGCCAGTCAGAAGGTCGGTCAAAAGACGCTTCTTCAGTAGCCCCAGCTTACTGATCTCCGCATGCCACCTACTCGATTCCTCGCGCACCCCAGCCGACTTGGCCAGCACATCAGACTGCAAGGTCTTGGACGGCCATGGAACGACCAAATTCCTGATCGACTCCTGGCTGATGTTCTTCATGCTGTTACTCGTTCCCGTGGCAGCGATTTCGATCTGCTTTCGCATTTCTGGTTGCCGTAGGAGCATCACCAGAACGCCCGGATCGCCCACCTCGCGCATAACGAGCCGCAGCGTTTTGTCACTCAGCATCAGGCCGGGCCGCACTCTCTCCACCACGCAGGCCATGCCCACGAGTTCAGGCGTGTTCGCGCGAGTCATCAGCAGATCTCCGGGACGTACCTCGATCGACGTATCAATCAGCGCCGGATCATCAACTCGCTTGTTCTCCCGGGGCCGAAAGCCCTCGCGCCCGACCGCACTGACCTTCAGGACACCCCACTGCCCCTCACCTGCCGGACTGCCTTCAAGGTCTGGGCTGTTTCCCGCCTCGATCGACTCGACCAAGTCTCCGACCGTGACGATTTGAAATGCTCCGACCTCCTCTCCGATCCTTCGCTCCAGCCGGGAGACCTCTGTCTCCCGAAGAGGACGAAGCGCATCAGACAGTGCCGCCTCCAGCAGGGCGTGACCAGCGACTCGAAGCTTCTCCATCTGCGCGTGCAGAGCCTTGATCTGCACATCGACCTCGTCAAGAATCTCCGCGATCCGCCGCTGCTCCGCCAACGGAGGCAAGTTGATATCGATCTTCTTGAAGTCGCTGTACCGCAGATTCCAGGTATCGCTCACAAGCCCCTGAGAACGGTTCAGGAACTTCGCCACCAGTCTTGGCTCTTTGAGCAGGTAGCCTAGGAACCGACTGTGAACATCTTCCGTGGGCCTGCACACCGTGTATGCCGGGCTGACGATGCCGCCCTTTTCTGCAACGCCAGATACCCCCTGCCACATGCGCATGGTGTTGTAGACGATGTCGCCGGGATGCACGTCCAAGTAGAGCGACTTATCCTCGCTCGAAGAGTCACGCCGCCCGCTCTCACTCTGCGGGATAACGCCTCGTTCTGCCGTGACCGACAGCAGGGTCGCTACCGGCCGAGTACGCTCCGACCGCAGCTTGAGGATGTCGCCCAAAGCGACCCTCCTCCACCCGTCACGCATACCCCAGCTCCTTCAAATAACCCTTGAGCCGCTGAGCCGAAGCCTCCCGCTCCTCCTCCAACTGCTCCAGCGTCACCGCGTACTTCTCCCCCCACGTACGGAACATGTCCACCAGGGCCCGCCGGTCCGCGGCGACGAACCGCTCCATACGCGCCCGCAGATCTGCCCGCAGGAACCCGAGGACGACCTCCCGCGCTTGCTCAGCCGTCAACGCCCCGGCCGCCCGATTCAGCTCGGTCACGAACGACGCCCTGATCTCGGCGAGTTCGAGCCGTGCGTCCTTCAGCTGCTTCTTCAGGGCGGTGAGTTCCTTCGCGGGCAGGACGTTGGACAGGTGCAGCTCTTCATCCTCGTCCTCGGTGACGCCGTCACCGCCCGCCTTCGCGGACTTCTTCGGCGGTGACCCCGCCTTCACCTTGGCGTCGAGCGACGCGACCAGCGCCTCGGCTGTCTCCAGCCGCTCCACGTACTCGGGGATCAGTTCCGGAACCAGCCGGTGTTCCCGCGCCTTGCGCGCGGCGGCCCGCGCACGGGCCTTCGTCTTGGCGTCGGCCTTGCCCGGGGGCTCCTCGAAGGCAGACTCGATGCTGCGGACCCAGCCGTCCACCAGGCCTTTGAAGTCCTTCTCCATGAGTACGCTCAGGTCGTTGCGGGTGTCGAACCACCACGCGGCGACCGTGCCCGCGAGCTGGTGTCGGTCCAGCACGCCGACCGGTTCCAGGGCCTCGGTGAAGGTGGTGAGGAGCTCCTCACGGGCCTGCGCCCGCTGCCTTCGCACCGGCAACTCCACGATCCGCGCCCGGTGTTCCTCCCACCACTCCTCGAACGCCTCCGCGAGTACCCGTTCCCGTTCCTCCGCGAGCCCGGGAATCCGCGCCGCAGTCGCCTCGTAACCCTCCTGCCCGCTCTCCCCCTCCTCCAGGAAGTCGACGTACTCGGTGTCCCCGGCCCGCTTGCGGAACAGCGAGCCCTCCACGTCGATCCCGAACGCGGCGAACCGCCCGGCCCGCTCCTTGATCTCGCTTATCGGCACACCGCCGTACAGGTGCGCCCGTACGTCCTGCGGTTCGGGGGCGGGTGTGTTGTCGACGTAGCGGCGGATGTTGAGGTTGTAGTTATTTTCGGCGAGTTCCTCGAAGGGGACGACCCGGGCGAAGCCGGGGATGGTCCGCCAGCCCTCGTAGGCGGAGACGATCTTCTCGGCGTGCTGCGCCTCCAGCAGGTTCTGAGTCCGCCCCGCCGTGATCTCCCGGTCGGCGTTGACGAACAGCACCCCGTCACGCCGTCCCTCGGGCGCGCCGTCCCGGCCCCGGAGCACCAGGATGCACGCGGGGATTCCGGTGCCGTAGAAGACGTTGGGGCCGATGCCGATGACGGCCTCCAGGCGGCCGGCGTCGACGAGCCGCTGCCGAATCTTCTCCTCCTCCCCGCCCCGGAAGAGCACGCCGTGCGGCATGACGCAGGCGGCGACGCCATCCCTCGCCAGCACGTGGAGGACATGCTGAACGAACATCAGGTCGGCCTTCTTGCCTGACTCCGGTGTCCAGCCGTACGCCATCCGCTCGGGGAAGCGCATGCCCTCCCGGTGGTAGTTCTGTGCGAAGGGGGGGTTGGTGAGGATTCGGTCGAAGCGCTGGAGCTGGCCGTCCGTCGCGTGTTTCGGATCGGCGAGGGTGTCACCGTGGTGGATGACGCCGTCGGCGACGCCGTGCATGAGGAGGTTCATCCGGGCCATCGCCCAGGCGCTGCCGTTGTCCTCCTGCCCGTACACCGCGAGGTGGGACTCGTCGCCGCCGTGCTCCTGGACGTACTCCTTGGCGAGGATCAGCATGCCCGCCGATCCGCAGCAGGGGTCGTAGACAGACATGCCGGCCTGGGGTCTGACGAGCTGGTTCATCATGCGGATGACAGAGCGGGGCGTGTAGAACTGCCCCCCCTTCTTGCCGCCCTCGTCGGCGAACTCGCCGATCAGGTATTCGTAGGCGTGGCCGAGCAGATCCGGGAACTCGAAGTCGTCGTTGCTGAGCCGGTACTGGCTGAAGTGGTCGATGAGCTGCTGGATCACCGGCTTCGTGAGGCGCGTGTTGCCACCCCGCGCCTCGGTGAAGCTGATGTACGAGAGGACTCCGTAAAGGGCCTGGTGGTTGGAGGCCTCCAGTTCGGCGAGAGCCACGTTCAGCGCGTTTGCCGGGTCGGTGCGGGACTCTTTGCCAGCGATCGTCGACCAGCGCGAGACGTAAGGGACGTAGAACTCGTGCGCCTTGTACGCGGCGCGGGCCTCGGCAAGCCGCTCGGCCTGCTCCTCGGTCCGGCCCTCTGCCGTCAACTGCTTGATCTTGGCCGCACGCGCCACATCGAACTGGTCGGACGCCCGTTTCAGGAACAACAGCCCGAAGATGTAGTCCTGGTACTGCGCGGCGTCCATCTTCCCGCGCAGAATGTCCGCGGCGGCGTACAGATGCCGCTCCAGCTGCGGCAACGTGAGCTGTGCCACTGATGCCCTCTCCTTGTGTCACATGTCACAGAATTGACTCCTGTGGGGCGGGTGCCGAGTGCACGAATGTGCATGTAAGGTCCTCAGCCACCCGTGATCGGTTCGGGCCCCAGCCTAGAGGCGACCACCGACAACCGTGGCCACTCCCACCGATCCACGCCTCACCAGGGAAAACCCCCGACCCTACGACAAGCGGCTGGTACGACGGGTCCGCACCGGCCGCACCCTGCCGGTCGGCATCGTCAAAGCCCCCGGAACTCGTGACTCCGGAGCGCCCTCCGGTCCCCCGAACCGCTCCTCGAACTCCTCGGCGAGCATCCGCCCAAGCATCCCCTCTCGCTGCGCCCCGAGCTTGCCGATCATGCGGTGGCAGATGTCCATTTGTTCTACGACCTCCCGCAGCGCCCCGGCCATCAGCCGCTGCCTCGTCAGCGGCGGCAGGAACACCGGGAAGTCCCGCAGCACTCCCGCCGTCAGCATCGGCACTGTCCCCACATGGGTCCGGGACAGCAACTGGTCCGCGACAGGGGGGTGCGCCAGGTAGGCCGCGAGGAAGCCGGGTTCGACGCGGCCCGGGTCGGGGCGCAGCCTGACGCACGACGAGTGGTACACCCAGGTGCCGGGTGCTGCGGCGGCCGGTCCATCGCATCCGGCGCCACCGACGAGCGCGACGCGACCAACCGCGCCGAGCCGTACGACGACGAGGTCCCCCGGCCGCAGTCGGAAGCGCGCCAGGAACTCGTCCCCCGGTGCTTCGGGCAGCCGCCGCAGCCCGGGCACGGTCACCCCGCCGGCGTCGGTGATGTCGGCCGGGGTGACCACGGCGGGGCCCTGACCGTCCGAGGTGAGCGGCGGGAGGAAATCGCTCGACGGGCCGGGCGCGACCTCGCAGACCTCGCTCAGCGCGACGCCCGCCACACCCGTGTCGTCCGTGTTCCGCATGTCCGCTCCGTCTCCTATACCGGTACCGCGCGTCGAGTTCTGTGTGCTCCCGCCCTCGCGGAGGGTGGTGCCTCCCCTCGCGCCCGGCAGGGTCCGGGCTGTCATCACGCTCCGCCTTCCGCGATACGGGGGCAGGGTCCCGGAGGGTTCGCCAGCAGGTGCGGCAGCGCCGTGTCGGCCGTCTCCATCCGCCGTGCCACGACCGGCGAGACGTACCCGACGGCGGTCAGGATCGACTCCCGGTCCCGCGCCAACCGCCGCTCGCCGACGGGTTCCTGGTGCGCCACCATGTTGCGCAGTTGGCGCAGTTCGTCGAGGCGTTCCCACAACGGCCGGCGCAGGCCCTGGTAGCCGGGGAAACCGCCCGCCACGGGGCGCCACACCTGAGTCTCGTAGTCCTGCCCGCTGCCGAGTAGGGCCACCCAGAAACCGAGGGTCAACTCGCGCTCCACGGCCGCGGGCGTCACGGGGACACCCGCCATCCGGAGTCGGCCCTCTGCACGCTCGATCTTCTGCCGGGTGCCGTACGTGAGCCGCAGCCCGGGCGTCGTCCACCAGTCCGCGCGGCGGTAGTGGACGGAGAGGCGGGCGGAGACCGTGCCGCGCAGGATGTTCTCCAGGCCGCGCAGCAGCTCGTACACGGCCTTCGCTATGGAGGTCTCCCAGTCGTGCCAGTCCAACGGCCGCCGGCAGGTGGTGGAGCAGGTGACGCCGGACGGCGTGTACCGCAGGGCGTCGAGTACGCGGATGAGGTGCAGGTCGTCGTCCGTGGCGCAGTGCATGGTGGTCCCCCGAAGGTCCGTGTTGCCCTTCCAAGCAACGGGACTTAACATGGCGGCCGTAAGCCCCGGTGTGTGCCTCTGCATGCAAGCGCCCCGGGGCACGTTCACGCCTCTCGGGCAACCCTCACCACAGCGGCTTCGGGCGCCCCATTCGCACGCTTGATCGCATGGAGAAACGTAGCTGCTTCGGTCTCAACTAGCAAACCTTAAGAGGTTCTACGGGTATGGACATACCCAACACCTCAATGGGGAAGCTCTCATGCTGCGCCGCCCCTGCCGAACTCACCCGACCCGCTCTGCCGTAGGCCTACTCCCGCGCTCGATCCGTCTCGTCGGTTACCGACTCCAAGTCCATTTCCATGGATGGGAGTTCACCTGCGGTGACGTTCTTCGAAGCGGCCCTGTTATCTGCGGCAAGGGGGAAGCGGTGCCCACCGTCGTGCAACTGCCGACCGGGAAGGTGTTGACCGTCAGCGCGGCGGCCGACGCCTTCCTCGACTCGCTCCGCAACCCGAACACGGTCCGCAGCTACTCGACCGGCGTCGGCAAGACCGCTGAGCGGATCGGAGAGGCACGCCCGCTCGGGTCCGTCGCGGATGACGAGATCGGCGAGGCCCTGGAACTGCTGTGGGGCACCGCAGCAGTCAACACCTGGAACGCCCGCCGGGCGGCGGTGCTGTCGTGGCTTGGCTGGTGCGAGTCGTACGGGTATGACGGCCCGGCAGTCCCGGCCTGGACGAAGCGGCTGGCAGTGCCGGACCCAGAGACCCCGGCCCGCTCGAAGATGGCCGTGGACCGGCTCATCGCCCGGCGCGAGGTCCGCCTGCGGGAGAAGACGCTGTGGCGCGATGCTCTACGAGACCGCTGGGCGGTCCGAGGAGATCCTCGGCGTGAACATTGAGGACCTGGGCCTCGCCGCCCGCCGCTGCTCGGTCAAGGCCAAGGGCGCCCGCAGCAAGGTCCGCCGCAGAGGACAGGCGCGCGAGGGCTTCGTGCTGGAGACGGCCTATTGGGACGCCGGCACCGCCCGGCCCCTGCCTCGCCTGCTGCGGGGCCGCACCCGTGGCCCGGTGTTCGTCACCCATCGCCGTCCCGGTCCGGGGAAGGTGGTCAGCCCACGCGACGTCTGCCCGGACACCGGACTGGCCCGCCTCTCCTACGGCCAGGCCCGCGCCCTGCTCGATGAGCACACCGCCGTGCGCGGACATGCTGATGACCAAGTCCCGGCACAAGAAGCCGGAGAACGTCCGCCGGTACTTCAAGCCGTCCCCCGAGGCGATCTCTGAGCTGACCAGCCTGCTCGCCCCCGGCGACGCGCCCTCTCTGTCAGCCCTCGGACGGCTTCCTCACCAGGCTCCTGTGCGGGCTCACAGCCCAATCATCACGCAGCGTCGGCGGACAATCCCTGTACCGCC
>Ga0182008_10002064_pt1 | contig 12873 bp, 5 predicted proteins | sample Sormic07211129_1_FD_120482 | JGI IMG/M metagenome (GOLD analysis project Ga0182008, IMG submission 120482) | Rhizosphere microbial communities from Sorghum bicolor, Mead, Nebraska, USA - 072115-129_1 metaG | ecosystem: Host-associated > Plants > Roots > Rhizosphere | place: USA: Nebraska...
AACGCACATAAAAGCCGGTCCATCATGCAAAAAAACATCACGTCTCTAGGCTCGTTGAACTGGGATGACCTCAAGTTTTTCCTCGAGGTCGCCCGCACCCGCAAGGCCAGCACCGCGGCCAAGCGCCTGGCGGTGGATTACACCACGGTGTCGCGGCGCATCAGTTCGCTGGAAGTGTCACTGGGCACGCTGCTGTTCGAGAAATCCCGCACCAACGGTTTTGTGCTCACCCCCGAAGGCCAGCGGCTGCTGGGCTACGCCGAGTCCATCGAAAGCACTTTGCATATGGCCTGCGAGCAGGTGTCCGGCTCCGGCGTGGCGTTGTCGGGGCATGTGCGCATGGGCTGCACCGAAGGCTTCGGCAGCTTCTTCGTCACGCCGCAGTTGAGCCACTTCGTCGACACCTACCCGGCGATCTCGGTGGACATCCTGCCCCTGCCCCACTTCATCAGCCTGTCCAAACGCGAAGCCGACATCGTCATCGCCCTGGAACGCCCGGAACACGGGCCTTACGTGTGCTGCAAACTGTGCGACTACACCTTGCAGTTGTATGCCACCCAGGATTATCTCGACCAACACCCACCGATCCAACGCCCGTCGGACCTGGCCACGCACCCATTTATCAGCTACGTCGACGACCTGGCCTTCAGCTCCGAGCTGCTCTACCTGGCCAACGTGGTGCCCGGCGCCAGCGCCAGCCTGCGCAGCACCAGCGTCATTGCACAATACGTGGCCGCGCAGCAGGGCCGTTCGATGGCGATTTTGCCGTGTTTCCTGGCGGCACAGGACCCGCGCCTGCTGCCGGTGCTGGGGGAGCAGATCACGATTACGCGCCAATTCTGGATGTACTGCCGGGAGGATCTGCGCAAGTTGAAGCGCATTACATTGTTGTGGGACTACATCCGGGAAGTGACGGAGCAGAACCGGGGGTTGTTGATGGGGGAAACCCGGCAGATGCGGTTTGCGGATTAAATGGTCAGCCGGGCGAGCCCCTTCACGTACTTGATGGTCTTTCAGATTGAAGCCGCTCAGTCGGCAATCACTACAATCGACACTCGCCGATTCTCGGTGCGCCCCGCTGCGGTGTCGTTCGACGCGACTGGCTGGCTGCTGCCCAAGCCGCGTAGTTGGATGTTTTCGTCTTTCATGCCCACGCCAGTCAACACCGTGGCCACGCTTTTGGCGCGGCGCAGGGAGAGTTGCTGGTTGTAGGTTTCCTTGCCGGAGGCATCGGTGTGGCCGTCGACGCGCACGCGCTCAATACCTACGCCGAGCAAGGCTTTACCGATGCGTTGAACGATTACAGTGCTGGGCGGGTTGAGGGTTTCGATGTCGCTGCCGAACAGCACTTTGCCCGACAGGCCGAACGCCCAGCCGTCGTCGGTGAGTTCGAACCCCTGTTGCTTGAGCACCGCGACTTGCGCCGGGGTCAGGCCCTTGGGGGGTTGGGTCTGACAGCCACCGAGGGCCGACAGGGCCACCAGCAAGATAAGAAACATAACGCGTGCAGTCGAGAACAAGGGATCAACTCCTGTGTTGAACGTTGACAGCGGAGTGCTCCGACTCCGCCGTGTGCTGGCCGCCCTGGGACAGGCGTTTGGCCTGGTACATTGCCGCATCGGCGGCGTTGAGCAAGGTGCCGGGCGTGGCGCCATGTTCGGGGTAAAGGGCAATCCCGATGCTCAGAGAAGTGACCACCTGGGTACCACCCGGTACGTCAATCGGCAGGTCCATACTGGCGATGATTTTATCGGCGATGCGTTGTGCATCCTCGGCCTTGTGCAACGGCGCGAGCAGGATGGCGAATTCATCACCGCCCAGGCGTGCCACCAGGTCACCGTCCCGCAGTTGCGCGCGCACACGTGCGGCAACGGCCACCAGCACCGCATCGCCGGCGGCGTGGCCGAAGGTGTCGTTGATGTCCTTGAAACGGTCACTGTCGAGAAACAGCACCGCGACCCGCTCGTTGACCTTGGCCGCGCCGCGCAGTGCTCGGATCAGCCGCCCCTCGAAGAACGCGCGGTTGGGCAACCCGGTCAGGCTGTCGTGGCTGGCCTGGTGGGCCAGGGTTTCATTTTCACTTTGCAGATGGCTTTGCCAGGCTTCCATTTCGCCGAGCAAGGCATTGAAGTCACTGCCGAGGCTGTCGAGTTCGGCGATGCGCGCCGGTGGCACTCGCCGGTCAAAATCGCGCTCGCTGCGAGCGGCGTGGGCTACCGCGGCCAGGCTTTGCAGGGGCACGGTGATCCCACGCAGCAGACGCCGGGCCAGGTGCAACGCCACCCAGGCGCTGAGGGCGGTGCAGATCAGGATACCGGCCAGGCCGCTGAGCAGGAAGCGCAGCAGGCTGCCGCCGTGGCCAGTCAGGTGAATGCTGCCGACCGTGCGGCCCTGGTGCAGGATCGGTTGGTTGATCGGCTGTTCGAGCAGGGTGTGCGCCAGCGCCAATTCAACCCGCGAAAGCAGGCCGGTTTCGGGTCGCGCCCAATAGGCTAATAGATTGCCATCAGCCTCGAATACTTCGGCCTCGGCCACTTCTTCGGTGGAAGCAATCAGGCTCAGTGCTTCGGTGGCTGCGGCGCTGTCGTTGAACACCACCGCCGCCTCCACCGTATAGGTGATCGAGCGCGCGATCAGTTGCAGGTTATGTTCGGCATATACGCGCAGCGCCAACACACCGAGCAGGGTCAGGGACACACTGGCCAGGGTCACCGCTACCAGCGCCAGGATCAAGTGACCACGGCCGATGACGGAGCGCAGGGTAGGTCGCACTTTCACGTCGGTCATGGCCCCGGCGACCGGCGGCGGGACAGTTGCAGCACGCTGGGGTGAATGCGCACGCCGCTGCGTGCCACCGAGTCGAGGTTGACCTCGAACGACACCTGCTCATTGCCCACACGCAGGCAGAACAGACTGCCCACGGTGCATGGGTCGCCGCCTTCGCTGATGCTGAGCACCGGGTGACCGATCAACGAGGCAAACAACTGGCTGCGCTCGTCGGCGGAAAGCTTGCCGATGTACACCGCATCGCAGGCATTGACGATATCGGGATGGTTGACCAGCAGGCGCTGCACCACTACCGGACGGCCGGTGGCCTGAGTGGTGCCCTTGATCAGGTCGTCGGTGTATTGGGTAGGCCCGACGATGCACAAACGCAATTGCGCCGGCTCGACCGGCCAGCGCGCATAACTGAGGATGCCCAGGACCACCTGAGTGACGGCCTCGGCACGCTGATCAGCCATGCGGTCGCCGCCTGAGGCTTCAGCGAACACGCGCGGTGCCAGCACACACAGCAGCGCGATCAGCAGCAGGCGTCTCCAGCTCCAACGGCACTCTGTGGGCGAGACAGCCACGTTCATGCTGCGATTCTCTCGGGTGTTTTCGTGGGGTGATGCCGCAACGATAGCACAGCGGCGAAAAACCCCGCGAGGCAGTGCCATCGCGAGGGCCGCTATTTTTTCAGAAAATTCACACAGCGAAATCAGAAATATTAGATGACCTGTCAGTCAGCTTTTCAGGCGCCGCTATCCAATTCCAGCATCAGCCCGCTCAAACGCTTGACCTTGCGTCGCACCGCTTCCTCAAATACACCGCCGCGCGGCTCGATCAAGCTGAACCAGCGTTTGGCGCGGGTGATGCCGGTGTAGATCAACTCCTTGGTCAATACCGGATTCAAGGCGTCCGGCAGGATCAGCGCGGTGTGGGTGAATTCCGAGCCCTGGGATTTGTGCACGGTCACGGCGTACACGGTTTCCACATCATTCAGACGACTGGGCAGTACAAAACGCACACCACCCTGACCATCGTTACGTGGGAACGCGACGCGCAGCACCTGCGGGCCGCCGTCGCTTTCGGGCAGTTTGAGGGCGATGCCGATGTCGCCATTCATCAAACCCAGGCCATAGTCGTTGCGGGTCATCAGCACGGGGCGACCTTCATACCATTGCTCATCGCCTTCGATCAGCCTCACCTTGCGTAACGCCGCAGTGATACGCGCGTTCAGCCCCTCCACGCCCCACGGGCCCTTGCGCACGGCACAGAGCAATTGGAACGCGTCGAAGGCTTGCAACAGTTGCTGGGCCCAGGCCGTCCAGGCGGGGTCGTCACGCGGGGCGGCAGGTGACGGACGCGCCGATTGCAGCAGGTTCAAGTAATAACGATAGCCCTCGGCACCGCCGCCCTGCCCGTCCAGCACCAGGCGCTCCAGGGCGTGGTCGTGTTCGCCCTTGAGGCTGACACAGAACAGGTCGCTGTGACTGCGCGCAGCCAGCAGCCTGCGCGCTTCTTCCGCGTTCTGTTGATTGACCCAGCGCGCCAGTTGCCCGATGCCGCTGCCTTCGCCGAACCGGCGCGAGTAGCGCAGCATCACCACTTGCTGGGCCAGGGGATGGCTGTGGTCGAGGTCTTCGCTCAGGCCGCTGGTGCTGAGGTCTTCGCCGCTGACGGCTTGCAGCCACTGGCGCGTGTCGGGGTTGTACCAACCGGCCTCGGCGTCGCGGCACAGGTCACCGAGCACCGCGCCGGCTTCCACGGACGCCAATTGATCCTTGTCGCCCAGCAGCACCAGACGGGCATGGGGCGGCAGGGCATCCAGCAGGTTGGCCATCATTTCCAGGTCGATCATCGAGGCCTCGTCCACCACCAGCACATCCAACGGCAATGGGTTGCCCGCATGGTGCCGGAAGTGTCGGGTGCCTGGACGACTGCCCAGCAAGCGGTGAACCGTGGTGACCTGAGTAGGAATTTTTTCGCGCACGGCCCCGGGCACGCTCAGCGACAGCACTTGCTGGCTGATGGACTCGGTGAGCCGCGCAGCCGCTTTGCCGGTGGGCGCCGCCAGGCGAATACGCAACGGGGTGCCGATTTCCACGGCAGGCGCCTGCAGCAACGCAAGCAGACGCACCACAGTGGTGGTCTTGCCGGTGCCGGGCCCGCCGGTGACGATGCTGAACGCACCTCGCGTGGCCAGTGCACAGGCGAGTTTCTGCCAATCCACCACGCCGTCGGGCGCAGGTTGGTCGAACAGACCGTTCAAGCGCTCGGGCAAATCGTCGGCAACGTTTTCGCGGGTCGCCAGGCGCAGGCGCAATGCAGTGTCGATACGCCGCTCGTAAGTCCAATAACGCCGCAGGTACAGACGTTTACCTGACAACACCAAGGGCCGGCTCTGCGCCGCCTCGCTGCCGTCCAGCGCCAGGGCGACCAAGGGACTGGCGGCCAGTACATGGCACCAGTGAGCGCCGTCGAGGCCATCGAGCAACTGCGACGGGAGGAGCATCGCGCCGGTCTGCAGGTCACCTTCGGGAGGCAGGGACAGAGCGAAATCCGGCGCTTTGAGGGTTTCGAACAAATCCAGGCAGACATGGCCGTGGCCCTGTTGATGGCTGGTCAATGCAGCGGCAAGCAATAACAGAGGATCGGCCAGGGGATCGAGTTCGTGCAGGAAGCCGACGAAGGCTTTGTCCAGCGCTCGCAACCAGCCGCGCTCGACCCAGCGCTCCAGCAGTTGCACCAGGTCGACGGCACGTTCCAACGGTTCCAACGCCTCCAGCGGGAGCGGCGACAGGCTCATAACAACACTCCTTGTTCCCAGGCGGGCTCAGCCTTCGGCGGCAGCGGTTTGCCTTGGAACAGCAGATCGAGGCCCTCGATCAACGCGCGTGGCGGTCGGGTGAAATAGGAGCCTTGGCTGGCCGACTGGGTGCCGCGCAGGAACAGATACAGCGCACCACCCACGTGACGGTCGTAATCGTAGTCGGGCAAGCGCGCCTTGAGCTGGCGATGCAGGGCCAGCAGGTAAAGAACGTATTGCAGGTCGTAGCGATGCTCGAGGATCGACTGTTCCATGGCTTGCCGGGTGTAGGCCGAATCGTCGGGGCCGAGCCAGTTGGATTTATAGTCGGCCACGTAGTAGCGACCGTGGTGTTCAAACGTCAGGTCGATGAAACCCTTGAACATGCCGTTGAGCAGCACCGGTTCGGCAGCTACGCGGGCGACGCCGTTGTGAGTGTGCTGACACACCAGTTTATCCAGAGCAAGTACATCGACTTTATGGCTGGCGAACCAGAACTCCATTTCGATCTGGTACTGCTGCAGGCTGTTCAAGGTGACATGGCCGTTATCCACAGGCAGTGGTGTGTGCAACAGATGGCCCAGCCAGGCGCTGAGGGTGACGATCCAGCCTTCCCAGTTACGCCGATTGCAGCGCGCGCCAACGGCTTTTTCGATAGCCTCAGGCGTTACGTTGAAGCCGTCTTCACCGGCCCATTCCAGCAGGCCATGCAGAAAGGTGCCGGGATTCGGCCCCCGCGGGAAACGGTGAATATCGCCCCCAGATGCCGCCATTTCGCGCGGTGCGTCAGGGTCGAGGCGTTCGTCATCGAACAGCTTTTGCGCTTGTGGGCTTTCAGGCGCTTCGAGGGTAGCGGTGCTCAGGCTGTCGCCGATGCGTAGAGCGCTGTAGGACGCAATCCACCAGTTTTCCGCCGCCTTGCGAGCGGGCAATAACGGCGCCAGCAACGTGGCCGGGTTGCGTGGCGGATGGAACAACACGTCCCGCGCCTCGGGCACCTGGGCGTAATGGATGGCTGGGCAACCGTCCTGCAAGTTCAATAGCCAACGCGCCAGGCCCGCGGACTCGCCGAGCGCTGCGCCGCCGCCGAGCAAATAGCCCAGCGCACACAGGTGCAGGACCGAACGGCTGTTATTGCCGCGTTTGAGGTCGGCAACGCCCAGCCAGCACGCATGCTTGGCGCGGGTCAGGGCGACATAGAACAAACGCAGGTCCTCGGCCAGCCGCTCGTCGTCAGCCTGGGCAATCAGTTCGGCAGTCGGGCGCAGGCTGATGTGAGAAGTGCCGTGTTCATCGTGGTAATGCAGCGGCAGGCGACTGCCGTCCGCCGGCTTGGCCGAGCAGATGAACGGCAGGAACACCAGGTCGTACTCCAGGCCTTTGGACTTGTGGATGGTGACTACTTTGACCAATTGCTCATCGCTTTCCAGGCGCAGGATCTGCTCTTCACCGGCTTGCCCCGACAGTGCCAGATGCTCGGCCAGGTGGCGGATCAGCGCCTGTTCGCCGTCCAGCTCCGAGGCGGCCTGTTGCAGCAGTTCGCTCAGGTGCAGCAGGTTGGTCAACACCCGCTCGCCGTCGCTGCGGGCGATCAGGGTTTGCGGCAATTTGAAGTCATGCAGCAAGCGCCGCAGCATCGGCAACACGCCTTGGGTGCGCCAGATCGCACGGTAGCCCCGGAACTGCATCACGCGGCTTTCCCACGCCAGTTCGTCCTGATTCAGACGTTCCAGTTCGGGCAGTGTCAGGTTCAGGGTGACGCACGCCAGGGCGGCGCGCAGTGGGCGCTCCACATCCGGCTCGGCGCAGGCTTTGAGCCAGGCCAGCAGGTCGTGGGCTTCCTGGGCGGCGAATACGGAGTCCTTATCGGACAGGTACACACTGCGCACGCCTCGGGCGGCCAATTCGCCACGCACGGCTTGGGCTTCCTTGCCGTCGCGCACCAGGATGGCGATGTCCGACGGCATTACGCCTCTGAGGCTGGCGTCCGGCTGTAGAAAGCCGGCCTTGCCTTGCTGCCCGGCGTTGAGCAACTCGACAATCTGCGTGGCGCAGGCAGCGGCCAGGTGCTGGCGGTAAACCGCATTCGAAATCGGTTGATCGGTGGGCAGGTGCCAGAGGTTCATCGCCGGCACCCGTTGGCCGTCGACCAGCAGGGTTTCTTTGCGCCCCTGGGACAATACCGGCTGGAACGGCACCGGATTGTCGCCATTCGGTGCGCGGAACAAAAACGCGCCGCGCCCGGTTTCTGCGCGCTGGAATACGTGGTTCACCGCCTCGACCATTGCATGGCTGGAGCGAAAGTTGGTGCCCAGGGTGTGATGACGGCCGAGGGTGGACTTGCGCGCGCGCAGGTAGGTGTAGATGTCGGCGCCGCGAAAAGCGTAGATCGCTTGTTTGGGGTCGCCAATCAGGAACAGGCCACTGTCGAGGTGGTTTTCTTCGATGCGGTAGATACTGTCGAAGATGCTGTACTGCACCGGATCGGTGTCCTGGAATTCATCAATCAGCGCTACCGGGAACTGCTCGCGGATCACACTGGCCAGGCGCTCGCCGCCCTCTGCTTGAAGGGCGGCGTTAAGGCGGATCAGCATGTCGTCGAAGCCCATTTCGGCGCGGCGGCGTTTTTCTTCTTCGAACCGTTTGCTCACCCAGGCGGCCGCGTGTTGTAGCACGGCGGCGTCGGGGCTCGGCAACGCGTCGAGGCTGGCCTTGAGAGTGGCCATGGCCTCGATGCCGGGATGCCGGGGCGGTTCGTCTTTCCAGGCTTCGGCCATACCCTCGGGCGTGAGGCGACTGAAACCGGTGCCGATATCCAGTTGTTCCAGGGTTTCATCGTTCGCCCAGGCGCTGATTTTTTCAAACCAGGGCTCGAAATACCGTGCCTGTATCTTACGACCGTCGACGGCTTTGGCGGCCACGGCTTGCAGGCAGAGATCGCGCAGTTCGGCGGCCCACTGTTGCCAGGGCGCTTTGAGGGCGACCAGCGCCTCGCGACGCTCCTGCAGACAAGCGTTGATCAATTCGGCGGGGGCGCGTGTGTCGTCGCTGGGCCGTTCACTGCCGAACAGCGCGCGCACGCGCGGCATCAACGCAGCGGGACCGCCCCAGTGGGTGCGCACCCAGTTGAGCGCATCGTCGTGCATCGGGTAGCAGAACAGTCGCCAGTAATCGCGCAGCACCTCGCCGAGCAGGTCGCTGTGATCGGTTTCCAACGTCTGGGTAAACAGGCTGCCGCTGTCGAACGCGTGCTCGCGCAGCATGCGCTGGCACCAACTGTGGATGGTGGAGACGGCCGCTTCGTCCATCCACTGGGCCGCGATGTCCAGGCGGTTGGCGCAGGCATGCCACTGTTGCGGCGCATAGTGCGCGCGCAGGTCGGTGATTAATGCGTCGGGTGATGGGATCTCGTCGCGGAAGAACCGCGCGGCTTCGGCCAGACGAATGCGAATGCGTTCACGCAGTTCTTTGGTGGCGGCGTCGGTAAACGTCACTACCAGGATCTGCGGCGGCAGCAATTCCCGCCCAAAGCCCCACTCATCGCCGCCGTGGCCAAGCACCAGGCGCAGGTACAAGGCGGAGATGGTGAAGGTCTTGCCGGTGCCGGCGCTGGCCTCAATCAGCTGGCTGCCCTTAAGTGGGAAGGCCAGCGCCAAGGGTTTACTGCTCATGCGCCGCCCTCCTCGCCAGTGAGTGATCGCCACGGCGCATTGATCATCGGTCGAAAGAGCGCTTCGCACCAACCCTCGAATTCTTCGCTGGCCGTTAGCGCTGCGTAGTCCGGGAATTGGCGCGTGAGCGCAGGGCTCTCTCTCCGTTCGCCGTCGGTGGTCAGGCCGTCGCCTTCATAGGCTTTGCTCGCCGCGGCATGGGCTTTGGCCGGATCGGTTTGGCCCAGCCACGCAAATGCGGTCTTGACGGCCACCGGCAGTGGCTTGCGCATACCGCTGTGCCAGGCCAGGAGCAGGTTGCCGAGGATGTCCTGGGCGAGCGTCGGGGCCAGCGGAGCCAGGAGTAAGGTGTCGTCGCTGGCCACCAGGCCAGTACTCAAGGGCAGTCCGCAGGCGCAGCCCACCACGTGATTGACCCAAGGGCGGATCAGACGATGCCACTTGCGCGTCTTGATCGAGCCGATGCTGTTCGGGATGGTGCTCACGCTGAGCAATCCGCCATCACTGCGCCGATGCAGGCCGCTGACCCAGCCTTCGAGCCTGATCCCTTGATGCTCAAAACTGACCGGTTCGGCAGCGGTATGCGGAGTTGGCCATAGGGCCAGCAGTTGCTGGTAGCGTTGCAACAGATCGGGCAAGGGCTCGATCAGTTCGTTGCGCAGGCACTCGCCGAAACCAACCATGGGCAACAGACCACTGCCCTGCAGACGCTGGGCCTGGGCCTTGAGCGCCTGGTCGAGGTGATCCGGCTGGCTCAGTGCAGCATTGAGCAGGCTGTCGCTCAGGTTGTAGCGTTGCAGGGCGTCCAGGACAAAAGGTTCTTCATCGGCGAGCGGAACTTCGGCGGCCTCAAAGAATACTTTCAGGCGCTGACTGAAGAAGTGCTTGACCGGGTTGCGCAGGAAATCCTGCAACTGACCGAGGCTTAGCGGTTCTTCTTGCTGGTGTTGCGTCAGCTCGGGCTCCGGCGCGGCAGTGGATGTGGCCTCGTGCAGCAGCTGCCATTCACGGGCGTAGCTGAACAATGGATCGCCCGCGTGGAAATAGCGGGCGCTGAAGGGCTGCAAGGGGTGTTCCTGAGTCAGGGCGTCGATGAGCGGTTCATCACTTGTTACGTGCTTCCAGCCGCTGGCGAGATGATCGCGCAGCTGGCCGATCAGCACCGAAGCCGGACGCTCACTATTGTCTCGGATGCTACGGCCGACCCAACTGATGTAGAGCTGGTCGCGGGCCGAGAGCAGGGCCTCGAGCAGCAGGTAACGGTCATCTTCGCGGCGCGATCGGTCGCCAGGGCGGTAATCGCTGCCCATCAGGTCGAAGTCCAGTGGCGGCTGCGCACGGGGGTAATCGCCATCGTTCATACCCAGCAGACAGACGAGTTTGAAGGGGATAGCGCGCATCGGCATCAGGGTGCAGAAATTGACAGCGCCGGCAAGAAAACGCTGAGACAACCGGCCCTGGTCCAGACCGGCCAGCCAGGCTTCACGGACCACGGTGAGTGGTAACTCATCCTGCAGACCGACGGACTCGCAGGTTTCGAGCCAGGTTTCCCGCAGTTGCTCAAGTTGGCTCAGGAGAAAGTCATCATGTTCGCTGCTGGCCAGGAAGAACCGCTGCATCAAGCGTTGCAGGCGTTCGCCCCATTGTTGGGGAGTAGTCGGTTCGGACAAGGCCTGGTGAGCATCACTCAGTGCATCAAGCAACGCGACCAGCGGGCCGATCAGCGCGGCATCAAGACCGCCGATCTCATCGTAGGGCTCAATACCTTCGCAGGCCGCACCGCTACCGACTGCGTATCCCAGCAACATGCGGCGCAGCCCGAATCGCCAGCTGTTCTGCTCAAGCTCAGCGGGCAGGCCCAGGCTGGCACGTTGTTGCGCGTTGAGCCCCCAGCGAATGCCGGCCCCTTCGATCCAGCGGTGCAGCGTCGGCAAGTCGCGCTCTTTGATCGCAAAGCGTTCGCGCAGGGCGGGCACGTCGAGCAGATCAAGAATTTCGCTGACAGGAAAACGGCTGTCGGGGAGTTTGAGCAAGTGCTCCACGGCGATCAGCAGAGGGTCGCGTCCACGTTGCCCCTGGTCGGTCAAGGTGAATGGGATGAAGCGCGGATCATTGCGCTCGAGTTGGCCGAACACGGCGCGAATGTGCGGCGCGTAGCTGTCGACATCCGGGACCATGACGATGATGTCCCGAGGTCGCAGCGTGGCGTCGGCACTGAAGCGGTGCAGCAATTGGTCGTGGAGCACTTCGACTTCGCGTTGAGCGCTGTGGGCGATGTGGAAGCGGATTGACGTGTCACGCTGCAGGTCGACAGCGGGCCATAGAGCGCGGGTTTCATTGAGCGGGCGCAGTTCGAGGATATCGTCCTGCAACTGATTGAGCAGCGTGGTGGGCTCACTGTCGCTGAACAGGTCTATGCGTCCATCGCGGAATGCGGCGCGGTAGCTGTTAGGGTCGTCGTAACTGTCCAGCAGGCTGATGTAGTCGCGCCCCTGTTTGCCCCAGGCGGCCAACAACGGATGGGCGTGCTGGTGCAGGGTTTGCGGGTCGATACTGATGGGCATGCCGGACTTGCGCGCCTGCCGTTTGTATTCGTTACGAAGCAGGTCTTTGTCGGCGACGATGTCGGACCAATGATGGCGACAGGGGTTGTGTACGCACAGCAGGACCTGACTGAAACGAGCCAACCCGGCGAGTGCTTCAAGAGCCTGGGCCGGCAAGGAAGAGATGCCGAAAACAATGACTCGTGAAGGCAGGCCGGACGGGGCCTGCTCAAGCGAATTGATCCGCTCGATGAAGCGCTGGTGCACGCCGGCACGGCTTTCAGACATACCCTCTTCCCCAACGTCCAGCAGCAATGCACGCCACAATTCTGCTTGCCAGCAGTTCGCCGGGTTCAGGGGTTTGGTTTCACCTCGCCCGTTGCGAAGTTGATGGCGGCCGGCGGCCCAATCCTCCAGCCAGTCAGCACGGTAGACCTGATATTGGTCAAACAGGTCAGCCAGGCGCTCAGCCAATTGATAGCGCTTACGCAGGTCGGTGTCGTGGGTGAGGAAGCGCTGCAACGGTTCGAAGTGTGGTTGGTTGATCAGTTCCGGCAGCAGGCGCATAAGGCGCCAGGTGAGTGGGGCTTTGTCGAGCAGGGATTTGGGCGGGATTTCATCGCGGCCCAGAACCATGCGATAGAGCTGCCACATAAAACTGCCAGGAAGTTGCACATCAATGGCGGCGGCAATGCCGCAGCCGCCCATGTCGTCATCTTCTGGATCTTCAGCCAGCGCCAGTTTGAGCCACTGGGCGATACCGTTGCTTTGTACCAACGCAATTTCGTTTTCCAGGGGCGCGAGGGGATACCGGCGCATCCAGCTCACCACCAGGCTGCGCAGCTCATCCAAGCGGTTACCGTGAACCACCATGAATCCAGCGCTGAGGGACTCCGCATCCGGCATAACAGCTTCCTTGGGAAAGCAAAATCGGGGGTATGGACTTTAGCATTGATGACGACGTTGACGCCCGTGGCGCTTTTCGAGCGCCCAAAACAAAACCCCAACTGCTCTCGCAATTGGGGTTTCGGAATTTAATCTTGACGATGACCTACTCTCACATGGGGAAACCCCACACTACCATCGG
>Ga0182008_10002065_pt1 | contig 12869 bp, 10 predicted proteins | sample Sormic07211129_1_FD_120482 | JGI IMG/M metagenome (GOLD analysis project Ga0182008, IMG submission 120482) | Rhizosphere microbial communities from Sorghum bicolor, Mead, Nebraska, USA - 072115-129_1 metaG | ecosystem: Host-associated > Plants > Roots > Rhizosphere | place: USA: Nebraska...
AGACGATCAGCGCAGTGACCGTTGATGACAGCCAGGTGTCAGGATCAAGCAATGCACCTTCGACAAACGGGTCAAGCAATTGCGGCGAGCCTTCTGCAAAGGCATAAAGCAGGCTTGCCAGCATTTCATCCTTCTTGAAGAACCAGATCGTCACGTTGCCACCGACCTCCGTCACCCCCAGAACCCAGACAAGAATCGCAGCCAGCAGACCGATCCAATGCATGCGCTGCGGCGCCAATCCGTTGATGTGAGTACTCATGAAAATTCCTGGTTGTTACAATTTGGTAGCGAATTCTCGATGATAAATTATCTAATTACAATAATTAGTTTGGGTTTTGTTGCTGCGCCACCTTCCTCTGTTCCGGCTCCGCGCAATCGCTGGTAATGGTGCGGAAATCGATTCGCTGGCCAGCGCGCCTAAGGTGCGCCAAGTGAGGATTCAACAAACCTGGCGGCAAGACCGAAGCCACTACAAAATCAGGCCCCGGGCACTGGGCAACTCATGTCACCTTCCTGACACTCCAAATACTGCTTCAGCGCCTCAATCCGTGCCTTGGTCACAGCGGTCAGGCAATTGTTGTAGATCAGCGGATAAACACTCCCGCCCTCGACCCCGGATGCCGAAAATTTGCACTCGGTATCGCGAAACCCGATCCACGCTCGCTGCGCACCCACCAGCAGCTTCTTGCGGTCGGGGTTGTCCTTCAAGCGGCCGGTGATCTGCTGATACACCACGTTCAACTCCTTGTCAGTCGACTTGAATTCCTGCCCGGCACACTGGTTCATGGTGGCCTGATCGCTGGCATTGGCGCAATCGACGGCAGCGTGGGCGTGGGGGCTGAACAGAAAGGGTGTCAGGGCCAGAAGCAGGCGTGGGGACATTGGGTAATCTCACTGAGTCGGATGAAAGTGCAGTGCAGTTTAGCGGCTGTGGAGCTTCTAATCAGGGACGCGTAGCCGGGAGGCTTCGAGCAGGCGATCTGCGGTGGCTGCAATCTCCTCGCCGTCATGGAGCATTTCCAGCCAGTGGGCAGGAATCGCCCGAACGCCATAGTAGGCCCCGGCCAATTGGCCGACGATCGCGGCAGTAGTGTCGGCATCATCGCCCAGGTTGGCGGCTTGCAGAATCGCCGCGGCGAAACCGTCAGTGTGATGAAAACACCACAGCGCCGCTTCCAGCGACTCGACGCTGTAGCCGCTGCCACGGATTTCGCTCGCCGACTTTGCGAGGTAATCACCTCGGGCGATGGCTGCGACTTTAGGTTGAACGAAGGTTGTGTCTGGCAATTTGCGCAATTCTGACTTGGAGGCGCCTAGCAGTGCTTTGCTGAGCACTTCGGCAAATAACTGACAGCATTCGATGGCTTCAGGTGCAGCATGGGTGGTTCGCGAACTGTCACTGGCGAACTGGCGAATCTGCCGGGCATCAGGGAAATAAAACAGCACCACCGGCACCAGGCGCATCAGCGACCCGTTGCCGGCGGTAAACGGGTCGGTAGATCCCGCGAACGGCTGACCGGTTTGCTGATACCGCGACAGCGCCTGGCTGACCGTCATGCCGATATCGAAACAATCACCGGTGGAACTGAGATACCCCCATTGCCACCAATTCAGATAGCGTCCCATCTGGTCCGCCGCATCGAATGTGTTTTTCCTCAGCAGGCTCTCCGCCAGGCACAGCGCCATCGAGGTGTCATCCGTCCATTGCCCGGGTTTCAAGTGAAAGGGGCCGCCACCGACCATGTCCGTCAGCGGCTGGAATGAGCCTCTTGGCTTGAACTCCAACGTGGTGCCGACGGCGTCGCCGCAAGCGAGGCCGAGCAGGGCGCCGCGATAACGTTCGGAGAGAGAGGGCTGCATGCTTCGTCCTTGTCTGTGTCCATTTCGCAGGAAACGGTAACAGGTTCATCGCAGTGGGGCGCTCGTTTCAATGAACGGAAATGCCGCCGAATGTTTCCTTTGGATTGGACAGGTGCAGCCCTTTGATACAACTTCAGGTTGGACATGTGGTCATACAGGCCTACTGTTCAAAACAGGAGGTGACTTATGAAACCGGTACCCAATAGTTTCGAACGCAAAATCGCGCTCAAGGCGCCACGTTCATATGTCTGGCGTGCATTGGTCGATGCCGAGGCGTTTGGTCAGTGGTTTGGTGTGGCACTGGAGGGCAGGCGGTTCATTGCCGGGGAATGGACGCAAGGGCAGGTCACGTATCCCGGTTATGAACACGTGCTGTGGAACGTACTGGTGGAGCGGGTGGAGCCGCAGCAGCTGTTTTCGTTTCGCTGGCACCCGTACGCGGTCAATCCGAACATCGATTATTCCCAGGAGCCGACAACGCTGGTCAAGTTCGAGTTGCAGGACTACGAGAGCGGCACATTGCTCAAAGTGTCCGAGTCCGGCTTTGCGCATATCCCCGATGTGCGGCAGAAGGAGGCTTACTACATGGATAGCCGCGGCTGGGAGGAGCAATTGAGTCGACTTGAACAGTTTCTCGCCGAAAGCGCGAAGACGCGCGAGCGTGATGGTGACTGACATGGCGGCATGCAGGCTGGGTGCCTGACTGACGTAGGGGTTTTCGGAAGGGCTTTTATAGCGAATGTCTTACACGCGGTGGTAGCTTTTACGACTATTGCCGATTGGATCCACGGCGTAATCTACACCCATCAACTGAGACACAGGGAGTGTTTCAGGATCACGGATGATCGACCATTAGCAAGGATCGCTGCCGACAGGGAGTCGATAATGGTCTTGGGAAAAACCCGCTTCGGCGGGTTTTTTTTCGCCTGCAGAAAAGTGTTTGTGTCGAGCACCGGTAGCGAGGGGATTTATCCCCGATGGGTTGCGAAGCGACCCCAAAAAAGGGCCTGCTGCGTAGTCCATCGGGGATGAATCCCCTCACCACGGGAATCAAGCAATCACGAGGCGATCAGCTGCCGCAACACGTAGTGCAGAATCCCGCCCGACTTGAAGTACTCCACCTCATTCAACGTATCGATGCGGCACAGCACGTCGAGCTTCTCCTGGCTGCCGTCTTCACGAGTGATGACCAAGGTCAGGTTCATGCGCGGTGTCAGCTCGACGCCAGTCAGCCCCTGGATATCAAGGGTTTCCTTGCCTGTGAGGTTCAGGCTCTTGCGGTTCTGATCGAGCTTGAACTGCAACGGCAACACGCCCATGCCCACCAGGTTGGAACGGTGGATGCGTTCGAAGCTTTCAGCGATCACCGCTTTGACACCCAATAGGTTGGTGCCCTTGGCCGCCCAATCGCGGCTGGAGCCGGTACCGTATTCCTGACCAGCGATTACCACCAGCGGCGTGCCCGAGGCCTGATAACGCATGGCGGCATCATAAATCGGCATTTTCTCGCCGCTCGGGATGTAGATCGTGTTGCCACCTTCTTCGCCGCCAAGCATCTCGTTACGAATGCGGATGTTGGCGAACGTGCCGCGCATCATCACCTCATGGTTGCCACGTCGTGAGCCGTAGGAGTTGAAGTCCCGCGGTTCCACGCCTTTCTCGCGCAGATAGCGCCCGGCCGGGCTGTCAGTCTTGATGTTGCCGGCCGGGGAGATGTGGTCGGTGGTCACCGAATCACCGAGCAACGCCAAAACCCGCGCACCCTTGACGTCAGTGATCACCGGCAATGGGCCGGAAATATCGTCGAAGAACGGCGGATGCTGGATGTAGGTCGAATCGTCCTGCCACACATAGGTGGCGGCTTGCGGCACCTGGATCGCTTGCCACTGTTCGTCGCCGGCAAACACCTCGGCGTATTCCTTGTGGAACATCGCGGTGTTGACCTGATTCACCGCATCGGCGATTTCCTGGCTGCTCGGCCAGATATCGCGCAGGTACACCGGATTGCCTTGCTGGTCGTTACCCAAAGGCTCGCTGCTGATGTCAATGCGCACACTGCCAGCCAGAGCATAAGCGACCACCAGCGGTGGCGAGGCCAGCCAGTTGGTCTTGACCAACGGATGCACCCGGCCTTCGAAGTTACGGTTGCCGGACAGCACCGACGCCACGGTGAGGTCAGCTTTCTGAATGGCCTTCTCGATCGGCTCCGGCAATGGCCCGGAGTTGCCGATGCAAGTGGTGCAGCCATAACCGACCAGCGAAAAACCGAGCTGATCAAGGTATTGCGTCAGCCCGGCTGCCTTGTAGTAGTCGGTGACCACTTTCGAGCCGGGGGCCAGCGAACTCTTGACCCAAGGCTTGCGCGTCAGGCCTTTCTCCACGGCTTTTTTCGCCAGCAGACCAGCCGCCATCATCACGCTCGGGTTGGAGGTGTTGGTGCAGGAGGTGATAGCGGCGATCACCACCGCGCCGTTTTTCAGGCGATAGGTGTGGCCTTCATATTCGTATTCGGTTTCGCCGACCAGATCGGCGTTGCCCACGGCCACGCCACCGCCGCCCTCACTTTCCAGACGGCCTTCTTCCTTGCTGGTGGGCTTGAATTGCAAATCCATGAAATCACTGAAGGCCTGCGCCACGTTTGGCAGCGAGACCCGGTCCTGCGGGCGCTTTGGCCCGGCGAGGCTGGCTTCGACGCTGCCCATGTCCAGCGCCAGGCTGTCGGTGAACACGGGTTCCTGGCCGGGCAGGCGCCACAGGCCCTGAGCCTTGGTGTAGGCCTCGACCAGTTTCACCACTTCAGCCGGGCGACCGGACAGGCGCAGGTATTCGAGGGTTACGTCATCCACCGGGAAGAAGCCGCAGGTCGCGCCATATTCCGGGGCCATGTTGGCGATGGTCGCGCGGTCGGCCAGGGGCAGGTCGGCGAGGCCGTCACCGTAGAATTCGACGAATTTGCCGACCACACCTTTCTTGCGCAGCATCTGCGTGACGGTCAGCACCAGGTCGGTGGCGGTGATGCCTTCCTTGAGCTTGCCGGTGAGTTTGAAACCGATCACCTCTGGAATCAGCATCGATACTGGTTGGCCGAGCATTGCCGCTTCCGCCTCGATCCCGCCGACACCCCAGCCGAGCACGCCGAGGCCGTTGATCATGGTGGTGTGGGAGTCGGTGCCGACCAGGGTGTCGGGGAACGCGTAGGTGCGGCCGTCCTCATCCTTGGTCCATACCGTGCGCCCGAGGTATTCGAGGTTGACCTGGTGGCAGATCCCGGTGCCCGGTGGCACCACGCTGAAGTTGTCGAAGGCGTTCTGGCCCCAGCGCAGAAACGCATAACGCTCGCCGTTGCGCTGCATCTCGATGTCGACATTCTGTTCGAAGGCGCTCGGGGTGGCGAATTTGTCGACCATCACTGAGTGGTCGATCACCAGATCCACCGGCGACAGCGGGTTGATCCGCTGCGGATCGCCGCCGGCCTTGGCCATCGCGGCGCGCATCGCAGCGAGGTCGACCACGGCGGGCACGCCGGTAAAATCTTGCATCAATACCCGGGCAGGGCGGTACTGGATTTCCCGGTCGGAGCGGCGCTCCTTGAGCCAGGCGGCGATGGCCTTGAGGTCGGCGCCGGTGACAGTTTTTTCATCTTCCCAGCGCAGCAGGTTTTCCAGCAGGACTTTCAGCGACATGGGCAACTGGTCGATATTGCCCAGGCTTTTCGCGGCATCCGGCAGGCTGAAATAGTGGTAGGTTTTTTGGTCGATCTGCAGTGTTTTAAGGGTCTTCAGACTATCGAGGGACGGCATTACGATCACTCCTTTGAGTCCGCACGGCTACGGACTGAGGGGACGGGCAGAGCTATCAACGTAGCCCTGTTTTCAGTAGCTGGCTAATAACTGGACTCTATCGATAAGTCCAAGGTTCCGAACTCGGCTATCATGCGCCGGTTTTCGTGACAGGCTTTGCTTCACCGCAAGGCTTGAGCAGCGTGCAGGGGCCGAATGTCCGCCCTCTGCCCAGGAGTAAGAATGAACACCCTATTCATGCATTGCCGGCCAGGCTTCGAAGGCGAAGTCTGTTCGGAGATTTCCGACCTCGCCGCCCAGTTGAATGTCGCCGGTTACGCCAAGGCCAAACCGGCCACCGCGTACGCAGAATTTGTCTGCAGCGAAGCAGACGGCGCCGAACGCCTGATGCGCGGCCAGCGTTTCGCCGAGCTGATTTTTCCGCGCCAGTGGGCGCGCGGTGTCTTCATCGATTTGCCGGAAACCGACCGCATCAGCGTGATCCTCGAGCAGATGGCGGACTTCCCGGTCTGTGGCAGCCTGTGGCTGGAAGTGGTCGATACCAACGACGGCAAAGAGCTGTCGAATTTCTGCAAGAAGTTCGAAGGCCCGCTGCGCAAGGCGCTGACCGGTGCCGGCAAACTGGTGGACGACGCCAGCAAGCCGCGCCTGCTGCTGACCTTCAAAAGTGGTCGCGAAGTGTTTCTCGGCATGGCCGACGCCGGCAACTCGGCGATGTGGCCGATGGGCATTCCGCGCCTGAAGTTTCCGCGCGAGGCGCCCAGCCGTTCGACCTTGAAACTGGAGGAGGCCTGGCACCATTTCATCCCGCGTGATCAGTGGGATGAGCGCCTGCACAGCGACATGACCGGTGTCGACCTCGGTGCGGCACCCGGCGGTTGGACCTGGCAACTGGTCAACCGCGGCATGCTGGTGACCGCCATCGACAACGGCCCGATGGCCGAGAGCCTGATGGACACCGGACTGGTGCAGCACTTGATGGCCGACGGCTTCACCTTCAAGCCCAGGCAACCGGTGGACTGGATGGTCTGCGACATCGTCGAGAAGCCGGCGCGTAACGCGGCAATGCTGGAAGAATGGATCGGCGACGGTCATTGCCGCGAAGCGGTGGTCAACCTCAAGCTGCCGATGAAACAGCGCTATGCCGAAGTGAAGCGCTTGCTCGAGCGCATCGCCGATGGCTTCAAGGCGCGCGGGATCAAGGTCGATATTGGCTGCAAGCAGCTGTATCACGACCGCGAGGAAGTGACCTGTCATTTGCGTCGGCATGACATCAAGAAAGCCAAATCCCGCTGAGTCACCACTAAACCCTGTGGGAATGATCTCTGTGGTGAGGAGATTTATCCCCGAATGGATGCAGCGCATCCCCACTCTTTGGGTTGGGGCCGCTTCGCAACCCATCGGGGATAAATCCCCTCGCTACAGATGACTGAGCACCCGGCAATGCGCGACAATGCCGGCCAGTTTCAGGAGTGAATCATGAGTGAAATGATCGATACCCCGGTCGACGGCACCCTCGACGCCACCGGTCTCAATTGCCCGGAGCCGGTAATGATGCTGCATCAGCACATTCGTGATCTGGTGCCGGGCGGCCTGCTCAAGGTGATCGCCACCGATCCCTCGACCCGTCGCGACATTCCCAAGTTCTGTGTGTTTCTCGACCACGAACTGGTGGGGCAGCACGAAGAGGCCGGTACTTATCTGTACTGGATCCGCAAGAAGTCCAATTGAATTCGGACAAAAAAAAGACCTGCATGTGCAGGTCTTTTTTTTATGGCTGATCAGCCCACCGAACGACTGATCCGAATACGCTTGCGCGCACTGCGCGCCAGGCGAATCGACAACATCAGCGCCGCGCAGCTCAGGCCGACAATCAGACCTTGCCACAGACCGCTTGGGCCCCGCGGTTCGCCGAGCCAGTCGGTCAGACCGAGGGCGTAACCCACTGGCAGGCCGATGCCCCAATAGGCGAACAGGGTCAGAATCATCGTTACCCGGGTGTCCTGATAACCGCGCAGAGCGCCGGCAGCCGTCACCTGGATCGCGTCGGAGAACTGGAACAGCGCCGAGTACACAATCAGCATTGCCGCAATCTGGATCACCATCGGATCGGCGGTGTAGATCGACGCAATCGGCTCGCGCAGCAACAGCATCATGCTCGCCGACAGGCAGGCATACGCCAGCGCGGTGCCCATGCCGACGCCGGCGGCAAAGCGTGCTTCCCGCGGCTCTTCACGCCCCAGCGCCTGGCCGACACGCACCGTGACGGCCATGCCCAGCGAATACGGAATCATGAACACCAGCGAACTGACGTTCAGCGCGATCTGATGCCCGGCCACCACGGTGGCGCCGAGACTGCCGATCAGCAGCGCGATCACCGCAAAGATGCTCGACTCGGCAAACACCGCGATGCCAATCGGCAGACCGATCGCCAGCAGACGTTTGATCACCGCCCATTGTGGCCAGTCGAAGCGGCTGAAGATCTCACTCGAGCGATACGCCGGCGCCCAACGCTCCCAACCAGCCAGACCCAGCGCCATGACCCACATCACGATGGCCGTGGCCCAGCCACAGCCCACGCCACCCATGGCCGGCACGCCGAAGTGACCATAAATGAAGATGTAGTTCAGCGGAATGTTCAGCGCCAGACCGCACAGGCCCAGCACCATCGCCGGGCGGGTACGGCCGATGCCATCACTGGTACAGCGCAACACGTGATAGAACGCCACCGCCGGCAGACCGCTGGCAATGCCGTGCAGGTATTGCATGCACGGGCCGATCAGCTCGGGATCGACTTTCACCAGGTGCAGCACCGGTTCGGCGGCGACCAGCATGCATGTGGCGATCAGGCCGACCACCAGTGCCAGCCACAGCGCTTGACGGACAATCGGGCCGATTTCGCTGTGGGTGCCGGCGCCGAAACGCTGGGCGACTTTCGGCGTGGTGGCCAGCAGGGTGCCAGTCATCAGCAGAAACACCGGAACCCAGATCGAGTTGCCCAGTGCTACCGCTGCCAGGTCACGCGGCCCGACACGGCCGGCCATCACCGCATCGACGAAGCCCATGGCGGTGGTCGCCAGTTGCGCGATGATGATCGGCAGCGCGAGGGCGAGCAGATTCCTGAATTCCAGGCGAATTCGCGCGGGGCGGGTGAGTGAGGCAGCGAGCGGTTGATCAGTAACAGAATTCACAGGCAAAGCGTCCACAGGGATTGATGCGCAGGGCGCCGCATTCTACGCCGCTGACGCTTTGGTCAGGAAAAATCCTCTGTTGCGGATTTGTAATCTGTAGGAGCTGCCGCAGGCTGCGATCTTTTGATCTCGATCTCGATCTTGAAAAACAAAATCAAAAGATCGCAGCCTGCGGCAGCTCCTACAGTTAAACTGCCGATCCGCCCAAGGAGCCCGCCATGCTGATTGTTGCCGACGAAAATATCCCCCTGCTCGATGCCTTTTTTGCCGGTTTCGGCGAGATCCGCCGGGTACCGGGCCGTGCCATCGACCGTGCGACGGTCGAGCAGGCCGATGTGTTGCTGGTGCGCTCGGTGACTAACGTCAATCGTGCTTTGCTCGAAGGCAGCAAAGTGCGTTTCGTCGGCACGTGCACCATCGGTACCGATCACCTCGATCTCGATTACTTCACCGAGGCCGGCATCACCTGGTCCAGTGCACCCGGTTGCAATGCGCGAGGTGTGGTCGATTATGTGCTCGGCAGTCTGATGACCCTGGCGGAAATCGAAGGCGTTGATTTGCCGCAACGTACTTATGGGGTAATCGGTGCCGGTGAAGTCGGCGGTCGGCTGATCAAGGTGCTCAAGGGCCTGGGCTGGAATGTCAAAGTCTGCGACCCGCCGCGTCAGGCAGTCGAGGGCGGCGATTACGTGAGCCTTGAGCAGATCATCGAGCAGTGCGACGTGATCAGCCTGCACACGCCGTTGACCCGTACCGGCGCAGGCGCGACCTGGCATCTGTTCGATGAGCCGCGTCTGCAACAGCTCAAACCCGGTACCTGGCTGATCAACGCCGCCCGTGGCCCCGTGGTGGATAACGCTGCGTTGCGCAACGTGCTGCTGGCGCGTGAAGACCTGCAAGCGGTGCTCGACGTGTGGGAAGCCGAGCCTGAAGTCGATGTCGACCTCGCCGAACTCTGCGTCCTGGCCACGCCGCACATTGCCGGTTACAGCCTCGATGGTAAACAGCGCGGCACGGCGCAGATTTATCAGGCTTATTGCGAATTCGTCGGTCAGACGCCGACCATCCAGCTCAGTGACTTGTTGCCGGCACCGTGGCTGTCAGAAGTGACCCTGCACGCCGACAGCGATCCGGCCTGGGCACTGGCGATGTTGTGCCGTGGCGTATACGACCCGCGCCGCGATGATGCGGATTTTCGTCGCAGTCTTGTAGGCAATGTCGCTGAACAGCGTGCGGCATTCGATGTGTTGCGCAAGCAGTACCCGGTGCGGCGCGAGATCGAGGGGCTGAAGGTGCGGATCGACGGTGATTCGCAGCAGTTGCAACAGATTGTGGCGGCGCTGGGGGCGGTTGCGGTTCAATAACAGGTCGGCCCTTTCGCGAGCAGGCTCGCTCCCACAGTGTTTGCCCTGACCCTGTAGGAGCTGCCGAAGGCTGCGATCTTTTGATTTTGTTTTTTGAAGGCAAGATCAAAAGATCGCAGCCTGCGGCAGCTCCTACAGAGAGCAGAACGGCAGGCAGAAAAAACCCGGCCAAACAGGGGCCGGGTCAGGAAGACGGTGGCTATATCACTTTTGTTCGGCAGGCTTGACCAATCGCTTCTCCAGCTCGCGGCACGCGTCCTGGATCATGTCTTCAGTGATCGGTACTTCACGCCCATCCTTGTCGATAATCGAGCAACCCAGAGGTTGGCCGGGCTTGGTGCGGATCACTTGAATCTTGTCATCGCTGCTGTGTTGCAAGGACATGGCCTGTCTCCTCATCAGGTTGTGCACGTAGATTAAAACCGCCACGTGACCAGGCTGTGACAACACCCTTGGGTCTGTCAAAAGCGGCATCTCCACTCCAACAGAAATGACCGCTCGTCTCAACCGGGACATTAGACCAATAGCAACTATGGCCTAGTCTTTGGGGGCATATTTAACCTGACTCATTGTGATTTACAGAGTTCCGCCCCATAGAAGGTTTAGGCTAGCCCTTTCATCAACACGGATGTGTACCTGAATGATCTCGAAGCTTTCTTCCCGGCACCGTCGAGCGCTGAGTCTGACCAGCCGGTTTCTGGCGCCTTATCGTTGGCAAGTCTGCGCTGCGCTGTTGGCGTTGATCGTCACTGCGGCCGTTACTTTGTCGATGGGGCAGGGGATCAAATTGCTGGTCGATCGGGGCTTCATGACGCAGTCGCCGCATCAACTGAACCAGAGCATCGGTATCTTCATGCTGATGGTATTGGGCTTGGCGATTGGCACCTTTGCGCGGTTTTACTGGGTGTCGTGGATCGGCGAGCGAGTTGTAGCGGATATCCGGCGCGAGGTGTTCAACCATCTGGTCTATCTGCATCCCGGCTTTTACGAGAATAACCGCAGTTCAGAGATTCAATCACGGCTGACCGCTGACACGACGTTGCTGCAATCGGTGATCGGCTCGTCGCTCTCCATGTTTCTGCGCAACCTGTTGATGGTGATCGGCGGAGTAGTGCTGCTGTTCGTGACCAATCCGAAACTCACCAGCATCGTGGTGATCGCTTTGCCCTTCGTGGTCGCGCCGATTCTGATTTTCGGGCGTCGCGTGCGCAATCTGTCACGGTTGAGTCAGGATCGGGTTGCGGACATCGGCAGCTACGTTTCCGAAACGCTCGGGCAGATCAAAACCGTGCAGGCCTACAACCATCAGGTGCAGGATGAACGCCGTTTCGCCACGACGGTCGAGGACGCGTTTGATACTGCGCGCAAACGGATCTTTCAGCGCTCCTGGATGATTACCGTGGTGATCGTGCTGGTGCTCGGCGCGGTGGCGGTGATGTTGTGGGTCGGCGGCATGGACGTGATAGCCGGGCGCATTACCGGGGGGGAACTGGCGGCGTTCGTTTTCTACAGTCTGATCGTCGGCAGTGCCATCGGTACGTTGAGCGAGGTCATCGGCGAGTTGCAGCGTGCGGCGGGTGCCGCCGAGCGCATTGCGGAACTGCTCAGTTCGCAGAACATCATCCAGCCACCGACCCTCGGGCTGGTGACGTTGCCAGAACGGATCAAGGGCGAGCTGCAATTGCAGAATGTGCACTTTTCCTACCCGTCACGTCCGGACAGCTATGCCATCAGCGGCTTGAGCCTGACCATCAGGGCTGGTGAAACCCTGGCCCTTGTCGGGCCTTCCGGCGCCGGTAAATCCACGGTGTATGACTTGTTGTTGCGCTTCTACGACCCGCTGGAAGGCCGGATCCTGATTGACGGGGTGCCGCTGACCAGCCTTGATCCGCTGGATCTGCGGCGCAATTTCGCCCTGGTCTCGCAATCACCCGCGCTGTTTTTTGGCAGCGTCGAAGAGAATATTCGTTACGGCAATGCCGACGCGACAGTGGAGCAGGTCAAGGAAGCGGCAAGAATTGCCCACGCCCATGACTTCATCGAGAAGATGCCCAACGGTTATCAGACTCATCTGGGGGATGCTGGCCTCGGCCTTTCCGGCGGCCAGCGTCAACGTCTGGCGATTGCCCGCGCGTTGCTGGTGGATGCGCCGATTCTGCTGCTGGACGAAGCCACCAGCGCTCTCGATGCCCAGAGCGAACATCTGATCCAGGAAGCGTTGCCAAGTCTGATGCACAATCGCACCACGCTGGTGATTGCGCATCGCCTGGCCACGGTGAAGAACGCCGACCGGATCGCCGTGATGGATCAGGGCCGATTGGTCGCAATCGGTACGCATCAGGAGCTGATCGTGAGCAATCCACTGTATGCGCGGCTGGCGGCGTTGCAGTTCAACGACGGGCATGCGATGGCGGTGTAGAACCGCCGAAGTCTTTCCTGGCAGCAAAAAAATGCCCGCATCGATGGATGCGGGCATTTTTCATTTCAGGTATTCAGCACCTGTCACTGATCGTCGAAATACCGCTCGTGCCAATCCACCAGCGGCTGCGGCGAATTGAGTTTCTGCCCGTAGATTACCGAGTACGACAGCACGTTCTGCACGTACTGGCGGGTTTCGTCGAACGGGATGCTTTCCACCCACACATCGAAGCTCA
>Ga0182008_10002068_pt1 | contig 12866 bp, 14 predicted proteins | sample Sormic07211129_1_FD_120482 | JGI IMG/M metagenome (GOLD analysis project Ga0182008, IMG submission 120482) | Rhizosphere microbial communities from Sorghum bicolor, Mead, Nebraska, USA - 072115-129_1 metaG | ecosystem: Host-associated > Plants > Roots > Rhizosphere | place: USA: Nebraska...
AATACATGTTCAATCGTAATTGGTTATTCATTAATATTTAAGTTTAAAATTGATTAAAAAATAAAAACCCGCAGAACAGAGCATCACTGCCCGCTGCGGGTTTCCTGTACCCAGCTATACAACTATCCCGGATCTCGCTCTCTCACCTCTCTGCCGGTCAACACCCGGAAAAGCTATACAACCAACCAGGTCTGCACCCAGGAAAAATATGTTTTCATGATCAAGCCTCAGAGCCTGTAAGGCTCAGCGCGATCAGAAAACATATTTTTCACAACAAGAGAGGTTATTGCTTACTCACAACACCAGGCCCCGAAATCACTTCCGCATCACTACTAAACCCCTGGTCATTAATGTAATCCTGCAACGTAGGATACACCGAACTATCAAACACAACCTTACAAGGCACATCACCAGGCGTACCACAACTCGGCGCAGAACCCGTAGCCAGCGTCCAGTTAGACGCATTCCTCGCACCAGCAGACGTACCCAAATTGTACGTATAAGTAACCAAACCCGCCTTTTTACCAGACGTAAAAGCAAAAGCTGCGGTCAATCCGCCAGCACACAGCACGACCATTAAAGCCGCTTTAAACGATTTTTTCATGTTTAAATGAATTTTAATGTAAAAAATTAATTGATTATATATTCAATCCGTGTCGCGCGCCACAAAGAATATTCAAAAAGAAACAAGCGGGTACCAGAAAAACTGGCACCCGCAGGTATTAACCGACAACACCAAAGCCAGGGCTAACCAAGCCAAAAAAGGCAGCAGTGTTTACTTTAATTCGAAATGTAAATGAGTAACCGAGATGCGTACTATTCATAACAGAGTTAATTAATTTGATATACCTAAAGATCAGCATACTCCAAATAAGAAAACTTAGTATATCCTAAATTCGACAAAACACAACATACCAACACATTACCTGTTATTCTTATCCCTTAAATATTCCGCTTTATACTTGCTATAATCAGACTCATACATACTCACAAAAGAAGCACAAAGCTTATTAGGCAGCTCCTGAAAAGGATGACGCACAGCAAAATAAGCAAACCTTTCTTTCGCACTTAGCGTCATCATATAAGCCCGTTCCGCATCAATACGCTTTTCCAAAAGCATCATCGCATCTTTAAGCTTATCCGTCTCCTTATATTTTTCCAGTTCAACATAATGAGCACGCGTCAGCACCCATATTTTACACTTAGTAACCGTGGTGAATTCTATAAGCGCTTTCTTCCCCTCAAAAAAGCCATCCATATCCGTAAAAATCTCACCCGCCTTATAAAAACGTTCCACCATCTTAATCCCATTTCTTTTCACAGAACCCTCCACAAGCCCAGTCTCCAGGTAACAGGCAAAATCCACACTACTACCCTCCTTAAGTAAAATTTTCAGTTTATCATGCTCTTCAGCATACATCACAGTTTTAAGTTCAGTTCTGAACGGTATTGTAATAGGAAACATACCATGTAGTTTTTCAAGCAATTCTTCAATAGCCATAAGAGCGTTATTTTGAGAGTTAATAAATGATTTAATTTCATTGCGATACTATAAAGGGTACTCAGTTACACTCAGTTCCGCCTTCCCGTTTTTATACAGCAACAGCAGGTTTTCCATGCTGATCCTTTTAATATCCTCCGGATACTGCAAATCGAAAGCCTCAATGAATTTTAGAAGCGAGTTAAAAGCACATCTCAGCTGAAGCCGCACCTCATTCTCCTCATGATTACGGAGCATCACACTTACCTCAATAAGCCTATCCCCATGAAGCACCACCTCAACACCCTCCTTAGTTGTGATGAAATTAGCCTGAGTCCAGAAGTACTGGACCAAGTCATTAGTTTTGATCATAAAATTTGTATTTGGTTAGTTAATTAATAATTTTTGGCAAAAATTTGATTAGATAAATGGTAAAAAAACCGCATAAAACGGCAATATGCTTTGGTTTAAATAACCCGCATAGCAATTCCACCCAATGTTAAACACAGGAGGAATTGAGACTAGAAATTGTTTGTGTATAAAATTTACAAGGAGAGTAGTTTTTCAGTATAAGTACAGTCTATCTTATCCTTAAATAGGAGTTCATAAAGGTTATTATCTTTATTCAATTACATAGTTTGATGCCAATTGTGTGATTAAAATCACATAATTGGCATCAAACTATGTAAACACGAGAAAGGAAGCATTTAACCCAATACATTAAGTACTCAACTTATAACCAATAAGATCTTTTTTTGGAACCGGTTGATCTTTCTTATCCAACAATTCGTCAATGTATTGAAAAACAACTTCCATGTTCTTATCCTGATTGTCAAGTTTCTTTTTAATCTTTTCTATCTCCAACCGCAATTCAGTATGATCCGTTAACATTTGGCGAACGCGAGTAAAAATTCTGATAATTTGAATATTCACTTGTATAGCTTGTTTACTGCTTAATACACTCGACAACATCAATACTCCATGTTCAGTAAAAGCAAAAGGAAGCTTTCTACTTCCACCCCAACTTGAAGTCGCAAATTGCGACTTCAAGTTGGGCCATTCATCGTTATTCAACTGAAACATAAAGTCATGGGGAAATCGTTCTATATTACGAGAAACCTGTTCATTCAAACGCCTAGTCTCCACACCATATAACTCAGCCAAGTCTCGATCTAGCATCACCTTATGACCCCTAACCAAATAAATCTTACTCAATACAATCTCATCAGGTATTGCTATTAGTCCGTTTTCCATAGTGTCACTATTTAAAACATAAAGATAAATTATAAATTATTAAAACTAAAAAATACCCAAAAAGAAATATTACATATCCTCACAAACAATAATTCAAAGAACGTTTACCGGATATCCGATGATTTTTATTTAAATCCCACCACTTAACCACCTATGCTATCTCAATTGGAGATCACAAATTGTGACCTCCAATTTCTTTGTTGTTTTTAATAATTGTTTGTGAGGAGGAAATTTCACCATCCTGAGCTTTCAATTTGAGCTTTTGACAATTTGTCGACAGTTCAATTCAGCAACCCATATTTTCAAAGCGTGACAACTCGTCACGGTTTCGTTTAGGCCTGGTGTTTATACTAAAATATTTTGCCTCACAAACATTTCAAAGAACTTCTTGGTATCGGATACCCGATGGTTTTTATCTGCACCCTGTAATTCATGTTTTAAACCCCTTCCTGTAAACCTTAGCAGTCTGGCCATTTCTCTGCTTAAACCACCTGCTGAAATACGGCAAATCGCTAAACCCCAGCAACTCCGAAATCTCCTTAACCGAATGCCTCGTATACTGCAGCAAATACAAAGCCTCCCGGTAAATCCTGTCCTGCAGCAACTCATAAACCGATCTCCCCAAATACGCCTTCGCAAACCTGTTCAAAGCACGAATAGAAATACCCATTTTAACCGCATACACATAAATATCACGGTTATACCTGAAATCCAACTCAATCAAAGACTGCAACACCTTCAAACGCTGAAAATCCGGAGGACAATAACCCGGGTCAGCCAGGCTAAAACCCGTTGAATAAATATTCGTTTCCTGCAACATCACTACAACATTTATCAAATCTTCTTCGGCACCCGCGGTATCGGCTTATAATCAATAATAAAATCAATCACCCTATCCAACTCAGCCAACACCAGATGAACCAGCTTCAACCGAAAAACATCAGGCTCCTCCTTCCCCTCAGCACCACCAATATCCGTCAGTTCAGGATCAAAACGAACCAGCAAATCCACACCCTTGACCTGCCGGAGTTTAACCAGCAACTTCCTAACCACAATCAAATGTTTAGCAGTTTGCTTTTGATTGTTATTAGCAATAATATCAAAGATGTCCGAGGTCAGCGTATAATGCGCATGCGTCAACCGTTCCGAGAAAAAAGGCTCGATAGGCTTATGCATATTCCCTATTTCCTCCAGCAAAGCAAGGAAAAGTTCAGGTCCGGTTTTTTGAAGATACTTAGTCATAGTTAGAGAAGTTAAATTAATGTAATTGACAATAATGATGATTTATATATATACGAAGCATCCCTCTACGAAACACAACGCAGAGAGATAACAATTAAAACAGTAAATATTGTTTGAGAAAGGAAGAGGATTAAAAGAGGATTAAAAGAAATTAAGAATCAGTGTTCTTATTTTTAAAGCCAATTTTTTCCCTTGGCGAATCTACTTTATCTATAAACTTGTCTAAATAGGTAAACAGAGGTTCAATTTTCTGATCCTGATTGTTCAGTCTTTTTTCAACCTGCTCAACCAAAATGGAAACATCCTTATGTAGCAGCAATGTTTCCCTAAGCATAACAAAGATTTCAATGATCCGTATACTCATTTGAATGGCTCTCTCGCTTTTTAAAATATTTGAGACCATGAGCACACCAAATTCAGTAAAAGCATAAGGTAATGTACCTCCAAGTACCTGTTTTGATGGTATCGCATTTTGCGATACCATGTTTTCAACTTCTTCTTCAGTTAATTGTAGCATGAAATTTTCAGGAAACCTAGTTTTATTCCGTTTAACTTGCTCTCGTAAACGAATTGCTTTTACTTCATACAAGTCTGCCAAGTCCCGATCCAGCATTACCTTCTGGCCTCTGATCAAATAGATTTTGTTCAATACAACCTCATCTGGTATTCCAATTAGCTTTTCAGTCATAATTCATATATTTATTAGTAAAGCAAACTTATACAAAACCACAATATTAACCAAAAAGAAATATTTTACATTATTTATAAATAAAACAAAACGAACACCAATATTTTGCAGTACAAACCTTCCTTTCACAAACAATTTCAAAGAACAACATCCTTTATATTCCGCTGGAAAAAGCGGTTAGTATTAATCTCCCCAATTTTCAAAACTACAACACATCCAGCTAAATTCGTCACGCAGTGCGTGACCACTTGCCTTCAATTCTCCACGCGTTGCGTGAAGAATTTCACTAAAACCCCTCCCTCTTCATAAACCCCAGCATCGGATCCATCCAATCACTCACAGGCAACCTTTGCGTAAACCCATGATTCCCCTTCGGAAACAAATGCAATTCCGCATCCACCCCATTCTTCTGCAAAGCCTGGTAAAACACAATACTGTTGTTCACATCCACTACCTGATCATCACCACAATGCGTCAAATATGTCGGAGGCGTTTCCTTAGTCACCTGCAGCTCATTAGAAAACAAAGCTACTTTTTCTTTGCTTGGCTCCATACCCAATAAGTTAATCTTTGATCCCATATGCGTCAACTGGTCATTCATGCTGATCACCGGATAAACCAGGATCATAAAATCTGGCCGAAGGCTGATGTTTTCTTTATTGGGGATATAGCTTTTGGAAAAATGTGTACCTAAGGTCGAAGCCAAATGCCCTCCTGCACTGTAGCCAATGACACCAACCTTACGAGGATTGAGGTTCCAGTTTACCGCATTAGACCGGATCACTTTCATAGCCTGTTGTGCATCCATGAGCGGCCCATAGCTTTTGTCCCGCATCGTTTCCCTTTTCGGCAACCGGTACTTCAGTACAAAAGCAGCAATCCCTTTTTCAGCAAAGGCTTTGCCTATAGCAATCCCTTCTTCTTCAAAGGCAAGGAATCCATACCCCCCTCCCGGGATCACCAGCATTGCTGTTCCAGTGGCCTTTTCTTTAATGGGTAGATATAGGGTCAAGGTTGGTTCTTCTTCTTTGGAGAGTTTGACTGTACTTCCGGGAATAGTGTCGGGGTAAAGCGGCAGCACTTGTTGTGCTACCGCAGTATACCCAACCATCAAAAAGAGCATCAGAGTTAATATTTTAGTTTTCATTTGTGATTCGTTCTAAAAGTTTAATTGGTATTTGTAGAGGTAGTGATCATATAAGGCGTATAGTGACTGTCCATACACTTTGAAATCCCGGACTTTAAATCCTCTAAAATCAGGCAAGTAAAAACTGAACTGATATTTGCCGTCAGCAATAGCATAGACATCTATCATAGAAACATCTTTGGTCATGTATCCAGTTTCATTGTTTGCCCGTAACGCAGATTGTACAAAGAGATGCCTTGAATTTGCAGAAGCTAGTTTATTCACGTAGAATGGTGGAGCGGACATCGTAGTTTCACCAGTTGAGGTAATTTTTTCCACCTTAATTTGCGCCTGACTAACAGTATCTATTGTCTTACCTTTGTACAGAAGATTTAGGTTACTATCCGTACATAAAAACTGATTACGGTAATAATAAACATAGATCATTTTTTGCGACCCCGGAACTTTTATCATAACACCATCAGTACAGAAAACTCCATCAACTTGCTTTTCTAATAGATTTGTGGGTTGTAACCTTCCTAATCTGTCTTTTGTTTTGGCTAGGACATTTTCTTGCCTCGAGTTTATATATCTTAGAACGAACAATCCGTCATTTGTAGGGACTGAGCTAGTAAAGTAGGGGGTCTGAATCTGTTGGTTCAAATGCATATTTGACAACAACCCTTTGAAAATAGTTGGCTTTAATCCGTCCATCAAATATATTGAACCAGAATCTACAATCAGAGACGACCCTTTATAAATTTCGGTTCCTTCAAAGCCAGTTAGATTTATGGTATTGGTATGCGTAAAATTGGTATCGACTAAAAGTACTTTTCTTGGGGCGACTATATTGCCTAACACAATAGACTTAAAATTATCTCCAGAAAAATACCAGGAATTATACCCAATATCTTTAGCAACAATCCCAAATATTAAATGTGAGGGCAGCTTCCGAATAAAATCATTTTTAATGTTATCGGCACCTATGGACAGCGCACGTATAAGAACCATGAATAGAATGCTACCAAAAAAAAAGAACAATAATTTTAAACCTCTAATTTTCATTATTACATATTATTAACATAAGAACCTGGCTTCAGAACCAGGTTCTTGGTAATTAGTTAGAGTTGACGTAACAATACGGTACAAGGAATTGCGTCGATTCCAATATAATAAGCAGGGTCATTATTATTTGAGTCTGCAATAGTACAGACTGGTCCTGTAAAATCTTTGGAGCAAGCACTCTGAACAGTTAGGCTTCCTACACAATATGTAGAGTCAACTTTCCAAAACGCTTCAATACCTAATTTTTTTTTTGTTTTGCTGGCAAATGCGGTGGTAACAGCCAGTAAAACTGTAGCTGTCATTAATAGATTTCTTAATTTCATGTTTTTATTTTTTTTTGTTAATTACCCCCCGTTTTTTAGGGACAAGGGTATTCCCTCTTACTGCAGATAAGTTCTTTGTATCCCGCGGATATATTAAAATTGCAATTACACCCAATATGACAAACCCAATATTAAATATCAAATGCTCCATCCACGTCATATTCTCGAGTATACCTCCACAAGAACAGGGGATATATGAGCTGAATTTCAGGATCATTACGATATAAGCAGAAAACATAACCATCAGACTAAAGGATGCGTATAAGGCCAGGTATTGAAACCTCTTTGAAATCAGTAAAACAGCGATCAAGAGTTCTACACTCGGAACAAAAACAGCCGTGTAGCTGGAGAAAGCATTCAAAATCGGAGATTTACCAAGTTCTACATGGAACTTCTGAAAATCTCTGAATTTACTTAGCGCGGCATATACAAAAAGTAGAATAAAAAGCGCTGAAATGACTTCTACGATAATTGCTTTTCTTTTCTTATTCATCTTAATTAGGCTATTTTTCAATAATTATTCACCCTAAATACCAACTCATTACCAGCCAAACCAACAAATACCAATGTAATGTTCCTGAACCTCGGCAGATCGTAATCGGGTACGTCAAATGCTGTAATTAAATCCCCCGTTTCAGCATGTCTAAATTCAAACGTTTTTGTTCCCTCTTCTGAACTAGCTGATACCGATCTAAAATCAGAGATCGCCTTATAAGCAAGACTAGGAATCAAAGATCCGCTTGCAGTGCCAGCAAGATTGACGCTAATGGGTGTTTTGCCAACAGAAAGGTTGATCACTCTGATCCCAAACACATTATCCGTATGAGAAACTATATTCTTCTCTTTAATAAATACTGTCTCAGTTGCAGATGTTCCTGCAAGAAATAGTGAATACACTCCGCCATTTACAAAATTATGTGTTTTGTCATAATAGATCGTATTGGGAGCTTCCGTAGCCACCAGACTGACCTGCCGATTACCAGCCAACATCCCAAATGCTGTAGCCGAGTAACCAGCTATGGTTGCTGCATTGGTGCCAAACTGTAGCGTTGATCCATCACCAACTGCATTGGTTACCTGTAAACTCGCCAACGGCGTAGTTTCAATTTCATTTTTCTTACAGGAAGCTAGTACAAATAGTATCAGTAATCCCATCCATAAGTTTCTTCTTATCATATCTTGGTTATTTGATTATTTATAAGGGCCTTCTCTTTTTAAAAACTCCAACATCGGTTCTAGCCATTCATTCACCGGTAATCGCTGCGTAAATCCGTGATTGCCCTTTGGAAGTAAATGTAATTCAGCATCCACCCCATTCTTTTGCAAAGCCTGATAAAAAACAATGCTATTATTCACATCAACCAATCGATCATCACCAGCATGTGTTAAATAAGTTGGTGGGGTATCCTTAGTCACCTGAAGTTCATTCGAAAATAAATCTATTTTCTCCTCGGATGGTTCAATTCCCAACAGGGAAATCCTTGAACCCATATGGGTCAGCTCATCCCTCATACTTATTACTGGATAAACGAGAATCATGAAATCTGGACGCAGGCTAACATTCTCCTTATTTTGAATATAGCTTTTAGTAAAGTGAGTCCCTAAAGTCGATGCCAAGTGTCCGCCTGCGCTGTATCCTATAACTCCTATTTTACTAGGATTAAGGCCCCATTCTTCAGCCCTTGATCTCACTATTTTCATTGCCTGCTGAGCATCCATCAATGAAACAAATGCCTTATCCTTAGCGGATTGAGTTTTTGGCAAACGGTACTTTACCACAAAAGCAACTATCCCACGTTCTGCAAAAGCTTTGGCAACAATAACACCTTCCTCTTGCCAGGCTAAAAAAGAATAAGCGCCACCTGGAAAGACAACTACGCTCACTTGATCTTTAATCCGATTTAAAGGAAGATAGATCTCAATAATTGGCTGCTCGCCTGTGGTTAATTCTCCTTTGCTGCCAAGAATACTGTCGGGATATAATAATATCGTATTTTGTGCGTCTACCTCATTTGCAAGAAGAATTGCAAAGATTATAACAAAAATAGCTTTCAACATACCATTACAAATTATTAGCATTTAAACCCCAAGTTTTTTCCCCTTTACGCATTTTTTCTAAAGCGTCAGTGTATAATTTCTCATCAGGTGCGCCTTTCTTAAGCTTGATGACTTTTTCCTCCCAAGCAATGGCTTCTTTGGTTCTCCCGACTTTATATAGGAGATTCGCGTAAGTATCATAAGCTTCAATATTATTTTGGTCATTATTTTCAAGGCTATATTTCATCACCTCAATCGCAAACTTTAAAATTTCAAAATCATCAACATTCTGAAATACAAACCAACTCATGTTGTTTGTATGAATTATTGAATGTTTAAGGGCTTTGGTAAAATACAATCTATAGTATTTTCCGTAGTTTGTCCAATCCTGTGCATCTCTATAATAAAGCGTTCGTTTTGCCCAAACTATCTCTTGACCAAGATGTCCAAATTTTGCTGTAATGTTCTTTTCTAGAAGATTCCAGTTCGGCTTAGATTCTGTCCAACCATTCTGTTGAGGCAGATACTTTTTATCAATAAAGTCCATAATTTTTGCTTCCGCAAAATATTTTCCCAAAAATTGATTCACTTTTTCGGGTTGCTTCATGAAAAAATCAAAAGAAATACTGTTAGATGTACCAAAAAAATGACTCATAAAATCCATATCTTCTTTATTTAAGGAATCAATACTTTTTGATTTTAATAAGTAGTTATTAATATAGTCGTCTGCAATTTTTTGGGCATCATCAATTTCTCCAGTTTCTTTTATAGAAATAGCAAGTTTTTGCACTTCTAACGGGGTGAGTTTTCCATCTTGGAATTTTTTCATCTCAACATTTCGATTATTCAACCGAATGATTGCCTCTTTTGCCGAAACGATAAGATCATCTACCCCTCTGTAGCCAATCTCTTTAGAAATCAGTTTGCCTTCAGGAGAGAAAAACAACAAACAGGGAAAAGCAGAAACCTGATATTTGTTTGCCATTGAGCTAGCATCATTATACCATGATTTGACGAATTCATTATCATTTAAAGTTCTATCTGTTTGTACTTTTACTGATATGAACTTTTCATTGATAAAAATACCTGCCTTCTCAGAGGGAAATACCATGTTATCCATAGCTTTGCAAGGGCCACACCAAGTAGCATACAAATCGATAAATATGCACTTGTTTGTCAATCTGGCTTTAGACTTGACCTGGCTCCAAGTTAGTACCTTTTCAAATTTAACTCCTTTTTCCTGGGCAAAGGATAGTCTTGTAAGGCCCAAAAGGACCAAACCAAAAATTATTTTTTTCATATTTGTGTTTTATTTTAGCTGCTATAAATCATCATTTTCCATCAGTAAATTCAAGCCGGAAACGATTTTCCTATTGGAGTCCTTAATATTGTAATTGTACAATTCCCTATTCATCCTCATTAGAGAATCAACTTTTTTTTGCTCTTCTGGGTTAAGAATACCAGGCCCTGGTGTTCTATTAAAGCTATCTAGTTCCAATCCTAGGCTGGAAGAATCTCGTTTCGAGGTTGTTATATTCTTTAACATCCATAGGGGGGCTTTTTTATCCATCAAATAATGATCAAAATATTGCCTCATCCGAATGCTAAAGTCATCTGCCTCGTTTCCTGTTATGCCATGTACTCCTTGGGTATATACTAACATCCAGGCCTTCTTTCCCAACCTTCTCAAGCCATTGAAAAATTCCAATGCGTTTGAAAATGAATAAATACCATCATTCTTGGTGTGCATCATCAGTAAGGGTGTAGTTATGTTGCTTATTTTAAATATAGGTGAAGCTTGAATATAAGATTCAGGTACTTCCCAAATACTTCCACCAAGTCTAGCCTGCCCGCTTTCAAAGTAACTTGACATTCCAGTTTCACCATGAGCTAATCCACCGTAACTACTAACCATATCCGAAAGACTAGCCGTTGCGACGGCAGCAGCAAATCTATTTGAATGCGTTACGAGGTAGTTAGCTTGAAGTCCACCAAAACTGCCCCCTTGTATCCCCACCTTCCCGGGATTCACAAAAGAAAGTTGAGAAACATAATTTGTCGCTGACACCACTGCGTTGTAACAGCTCTCCATCGGTTTGCCAATAGTGTAATAAATGTCAGGTGTAAACACTAAATATCCATTACTTACATAGCTAGGAATGTTAATATTCATTCCACCATCTAGTGCCTGAGGCTTTAGATATAAGTTTAATCCATCAGATTTTCGCTCATAGAAATGGAGGATTATGGGATATTTTTTTGTGGGATCAAAATTTTCTGGCTTATATAAAATTCCCTGTAAACGTTTGCCATCGAGCGACGTCCAATTGTGTAATTCTGTAGTATACCAGTTGTATTCTTTCTCTGGTTTTATGTCGCTTAATTTGATGAAATTCTTAAAATCTTTTGTACTAAAATAATTGGGATTTTCTCGGGCACTCATCCGTCTGACAAGATACGTCTCCGCATTTTTAGCTTTAATTGGAGAAAAATCTGATCCTAAAATGTAATAATTTCCATGAGTATTGAAAATATACGGGCCCATAAATAAGTACTTGGGATCGCCGATTGTATTTAATTGCGTGACAAAAAATCCATTATTCTTATTTTCACTGTTGAATGCATTAAGATAGAGCTTTTCATTTTTGAATATCCCACTTTCTGTGTATTTGGTTAATGCAATATTGAAGATTATATTATTCCTTTTCCCATAACCATTAGTTAAATTGATAGGACGGCTTTTGTTCTGTGGATCTAATATCCAAATATCGTATTTGTCATACACTAAGACAGCTTCATCATCTTTTGTCCATAATATATCTGATAATTTTCTTGGGCCAATTGCTTCGATCCTGTCATCACTTAGAATGTTTAACCAAGAGACTTTCAAGTCTTTAGTTAAATTCCGAATCACTCCCGTACTAATTTCATAACTGAAATAATTTTGTTTCTCTGGATCAAAATAAATTACATACCTACCATAGCTAGATATTTTTACTGCCCCATGTAATCCTGATATATTCAATCTTTTCTTTTTTCCATCCTTTGAAGAGATTAAGTCCCATGTGGTCCCGCTTTCAATGCTCCATGGTTCACTTAATCGATTAGCTCTTTCTACCAAAAAGAGGGTATCGGATGAATTGCTTCCCTTTGGGAAATAGATAGTGTTCTCAAATTTTTCACATAAACGATTTATTTTATGGCTACTTAAATCAACGACAGCTAAATATGTTTTGAGTTCAATATCACTCATTTGCTCCGTTTTTAATTTAAGATCTTTATAACTCCATATTTCAAGTGTCTTGTTGCAACTATCCAAGTGATTTGGTATCTCATCCCTCTTTAAAGAGATAAACAACCTTTTTCCATCTTTGCTAAACCGATCAATTCCAACTAAACTCATCCCTATTCCAATGGCATTCGTATCTGTTAAACACATTATATCATCTATTTCCTTCTTATAATAAAAGATCATATTTCTAACACGGAATGTTAGTTGATGATGCTTTGAATCAATCGTTAGATTTTCAACGGGCGCTCCTTTCCAAACCTTTGAAATCTTGCTTGTTTTCATGTCAATCCACTCGATTAACTCTTCAGTAGAGTTAATTCCTAATTTCTTCCAAAGTATAAGTATTTCTCCATCTTCAC
>Ga0182008_10002069_pt1 | contig 12859 bp, 14 predicted proteins | sample Sormic07211129_1_FD_120482 | JGI IMG/M metagenome (GOLD analysis project Ga0182008, IMG submission 120482) | Rhizosphere microbial communities from Sorghum bicolor, Mead, Nebraska, USA - 072115-129_1 metaG | ecosystem: Host-associated > Plants > Roots > Rhizosphere | place: USA: Nebraska...
CTCGATCTCCGGCCATTCCTCGAGGCCGAGCGACGCCGCGCCTTCGTCCGAGCCGATCGAGAGGAGATCGTCGACCGTGAACACGTTGCGCCGGCCCGACTGGCGCCGCGCGATGCCGTCGAGCTCCCGCAACTCCTCGAACGGGTCTATGCGCACGTTCGAATCGGAGCCGATGCAGAGCCCGATGCCGCGGTGCAGCAGCCGCTCGACGGGGAGGAACCCGTCGCCGAGATTCGCCTCGGTTGTCGGACAGGCGCACACGCGCGCCCCGGCCTGCGCAAGGAGGTCGAGCTCGCGGCCGTCGGCGTGCGTCGCGTGGACGACCGTCGTCCGCTGCGTCAGGCAGTCCGTCGCCGCGAGGAGCTCGATCGGGCGCACGCCGTGCTCGGCCACGCACTCCTCGATCTCCCGCGGCTGCTCGTCCGCGTGCACGTGGAGCGGCAGGTCGTGCTCGCGGGCGTAAGCGCCGAGCGCCTCGAGCCAGTCGCGCGGGCAGGCGCGCACCGAATGCGGGGCGACGCCGACGCGGGCGCCCCCCGCACGGAGCGACTCCAGCTGCTCGAGATAGTCGCCGACCGAGCCCTGTCGGAATCGCTCGATGCCGCCGCGGGCGTACGCGACGTAGAGGAGCACGATCTCGACGCCGGCCTCGGCCGCAGCCTCGGCCGCGGCGCGCGCCTCGTCGAGCCCGAGGTAGTGGAACTCGCCGACCGCGGTGTAGCCGGCATGGCGGAGCTCGGTGTAGACGGCGACGTACTCCCGGCGGATCCGTGACGGGGACTGACCGCGTGCAAGCTCCAGCATCGCGTCGCGCCACGCCCAGAAGTCCGCGCCTTCCGTTCGGCCGCGAAGCGCGCGCTGAAAGGCATGGCAGTGCGCGTCCACGAAGCCTGGCAGTTGCAGGACATCCGGCACTCGCGAGATATTCGCACGTCATGCGGCGCCTCTTGGTCGTGGGGCTGGCGGCAGCATGCTGCTGCATGCCTGCGACTGCGCGCGCCCTGCCCGGCGTGACCGTCGCGATCTTCTACTACCCGTGGTACGCGACCCCGGCGGTCGACGGAGCCTGGGGGCACTGGGATCAGAACGGACACGTGCCGCCGCGCGACGTGTACTCGCGCTTCTACCCGGCGCTCGGCCCGTACTCGAGCTCCGACCGGGCCGTGCTCGAGCAGCAGATGAGCGAGATCGCCGGCGCGGGAATCAACGAGATCATCGTCTCCTGGTGGGGCCGCGGCTCGGTCGAAGACCAGCGGCTGCCGCTCGTCCTCGCCGCAGCCCAGCGGCATCAGCTCGCCGTCGCGCTGCATCTCGAGCCGTACGACGGGCGCACGGCCGACACGGTCGCGGCCGATCTGCGGTACGCCGCCTCGCTCGGGATCCGCGACGTCTACGTGTACCACCCGCACGACATTGCCGCCGCCGACTGGACGGCCGTGCATGCGCAGGCGCCGCCGGGGATGCGTCTCTTCGCAGGGACGCAGCTCGTCGGCTTCGCCGCGGCCGCGAAGTTCGACGGCTTCTACACCTACGACTTCGTCAACTTCGGCGGCGACAAGTTCGTTCGGCTGTGCGCGCAGGCACACGCCGTGCACCTGCTCTGCGCGCCGAGCGTGGGGCCGGGCTACGACGGGACGCGGGCGGGGGAGGCGCCCGTGCGCCGCGGCCGCCATAACGGCGCCACCTACGACGCCCTTTGGGCGGCCGCGCTCGGCGCGACCCCCGACGCGATCACGATCACGAGCTTCAACGAGTGGGGGGAGGGGACGCAGATCGAGCCGGCCGTGAGCCGCCGCGGCTATTCGTCATACGACGGAGCGTGGGGGATGACGGGCGTGCCGGCGAGCTACGCCTACCTCACCCGCACGCTGTACTGGACGGCGCGGGCCGCGGCGCTCTCGCGCTAGCGTCGGCCGCGATACTAGGGCCGTGGCGACCCCGGCCGTCCCGGCTCCGCTCGCGCAGCTGCCGAATGCGCTGACGGTCAGCCGCCTCGTTCTCATCCCGATCTTCGTCGTCCTCATGGTGCAGGCGGGCGATGCGAACAGCTGGCCGGCGGGGATCCTGTTCGGCGCCGCCGGCGTCACCGATCAGATCGACGGCTTCCTCGCCCGCGCGTGGCGCGTCGAGTCGCGCTTCGGCAAGATCGCCGACCCGCTCGCCGACCGCCTGATGATCGACGCCGCCGTCATCCTCCTTGTCGCCTACGGCCGGCTGCCCTGGGCCGGCCTCGTGGTGATCGCCGCCCGCGACCTGCTCCTGCTCGTCGGCTGGCGCCTCCTCGCGCCGCGGGGGATCGATCTCGACGTGAACCTGCTGGGGAAGGCGGCGACCTGGATCCTCTACGCCGCCGTGGCCTTCCGGATCGTCACGCACGACCACACGCGCTGGCCGCTCTGGCTCTTCTGGATCGGGCTCGCCGGGGCCGTGATCGCTGCGATGTTCTACGTGCGCGAGGCCCGGAAACAACTGCGCTCATGAAGGCCGTCGTCATGGCCGGCGGCGAGGGCACCAGGCTCCGTCCGCTCACGTCGAACCAGCCGAAGCCGATGGTGCAGATCGTCGGCAAGCCGTGCATGGAGCACATCCTCGAGCTGCTCAAGCAGCACGGGATGACGGACGTGATCGTCACGGTTGCGTTCCTGCCGCAGGCGATCCGGTCGTACTTCGGCGACGGGTCGTCGCTCGGCATGAGCATCAACTACTCGGTCGAAGAGTCGCCGATGGGCACGGCCGGGTCGGTGCGCCTCGCCGGCAACAAGCTCGACGACACGTTCCTCGTCATCTCGGGCGACGCGCTCTGCGACGTCGATCTGACGCGGCTCGTCGAGTTCCATCGCGAGAAGGGCGCGTCCGCGACGATCGGCCTCAAGTCGGTCGACAACCCGCTCGAGTTCGGGATCGTCGTCACGGACGAAGAGGGGCGGATCGAGCGCTTCCTGGAGAAGCCCTCGTGGGGGCAGGTCTTCTCCGACACGATCAACACCGGCATCTACGTGCTCGAGCCGGAGGTTCTGCGGCACGTGCCGAAGGACCGGCCGTACGACTTCTCGAAGGAGCTCTTCCCGCTGCTGCTCGAGATGGGCAGGCCGCTCTACGGCTACGTGCTCGACGGCTACTGGCAGGACATCGGCAACCTCGACCAGTACCGGCAGGCGAACTTCGACGCGCTCGACGAGCACGTCCACCTGAACATCGGCGGCATCCGCATCCGCGGCAACATCTGGCTCGGCGAGGGCGTCGACCTCAACGACCTCGAGCAGATCGAGGGGCCGGCGTATCTCGGCAACTACTGCCGCGTCGCGCCCGACGCCTCGGTCGGGGCCTACTCGGTCCTGTCGACGAGCGTGACGGTGCGCGAGCGCGCGCGCACCGTGCGCGCAATCGTCGACGCGTCGACGTACATCGGGCGAAGTGCCGTCGTCGAGGGTGCGATCGTCGGCCGCGCCTGCGACCTGCGGTCGCACGTGCGCGTTCACGAGGGCGTCGCGATCGGCGACGAGGTGTCGATCGGCAGCGAGAGCGTGATCATGCCGGGCGTCCGCATCTACCCCTACAAGGAGGTCGAGACCGGCTCGCAGATCTTCGAGTCGCTGATCTGGGAATCGCGCGGAACGACGCGCATCTTCCGCCAGCAGGGCGTGTCGGGCCTCGTCAACGTAGACCTGACACCGGACGTCGCGGTGCGCCTCGCCGCGGCGCTCGGCACGGCACTCAAGCGCGGCGACCGCGTCGTCGCGTCGCGCGAGGGGACGCCGGCGGCACGGATGATCAAGCGGGCGATGCTCTCCGGCATCGCCTCGACCGGCGTCGACGTCGCCGACCTGCGCGTCATCCCGGCCGCAGTCGCACGTCACCTGATGAAGGCGGAAGGCCACCAAGCGGGCTTCCACGTCGGCACGAGCCCATCCGATCCGGAGGCGGTGCGCATCCAGTTCTTCGAGGCGCCCGGGATCGAGATGACGCAGAACATGCAGGCCGAGGTCGAGAAGCACTTCACGCGCGGGGAGCTGCGACGCGTCGCCGCGTCGGACGTCGGCTCGATGTCGTACCCGGCCCGCGTGCACGAGAGCTACGCGAGCGACCTGCTCCGGTCGGTCGACGTCGAGGGGATCCGCGATCGCCGGTTCCGGATCGTCGTCGACTACGGGTTCTCGGCCGCGTCGTACGTCCTGCCGCTCGTCCTCGGGCCGCTCGGCGTCGAGCTCGTCGCCGCGCACGCGTTCCCGAGCGAGGGCGAGTCTGGGCCCACCGGCCTGTCTGCCGCGATCGGACAGACGAAGCGGCTCGTGAGCGCGGTCGGCGCCGACCTCGGCGCCGTCTTCGACCGCGCGGCCGAGCGGCTCTACCTCGTCGACGACCAGGCCCGGGAGGTCCCGGTCGAGCAGGCGCTGCTGCTCCTCGTCCGGCTGCTCGCCTCCGACGGCCGGCACGGCAAGCTCGCGTTCCCCGTCACCGTCACGAGCCAGGTCGACCGGCTCGTCGAGGGATCCGACCTCGAGGTGATCCGGACGCCGCACTCGCTGCCTGCCCTCACCGAGGCTGCGGCCGGCGACGACGTCGTCTTTGCGGGCGCCCTCGGCGGCGGCTACGTTTTCCCGGAGTTCCTGCCCGGGTACGACGCCGTCGCGAGCCTCGTCAAGCTGCTCGAGCTGCTGGCACCCGTCCAGCAGCCGCTCTCGACGCTGACGGCCGAGCTGCCGCGCCCGACGCTCGTCCACCGGCAGCTGGCCTGCCCGTGGGGGATGAAGGGCCTCGTGATGCGCGTCCTCAACGAGCGCCTCGCGGGCCGCGAGCTCGACCTGACCGACGGGATCAAGGTCTTCGACGACCGCGGCTGGGCGCAGGCCCTCCCCGACCCGGACGAGCCGCTCATCCACCTCTACGCGGAGGGAGCGACCGAGGACGAGTCCGAGGCGCTCGTCGCCGAGCTCCGCGGCATCGTCGAGGAGATCGAGCAGGGGCAGGGGGAGCCCGCCGCGGCTCGAACCTAGAAGCCTGAAGCCCAGGTCTAGACTTCGGGTCGCCAAAGGCTAAAGTTCAACTCGACCCTTCGAGCAGAAAGGCCCGCCGCTGTGGAACCACTTCCTGATCTCGGCACGCTGAATGACGAGGACCTCAAGCGCCTGATCGACGAGTACACGCGCGAGGAGCAGGAAGTCTCCTATCGCCGGCGCATCCTCCACGGCAAGATCGACATCCTCCGCGCCGAGCTCGTCGCCCGTCTCCAGAAGACGCAGGGGCGGAGCGTCCTCGACCAGGTGGACGTCGAGTCGCTCTCCGCGATCCTCGCCGGGAAGGCCGCGCCACCGCTCGAATGAGCCACGTCTACTGCCCGGAGTGCGGCTTCCAGAACCCGGAGGCGGCCAACTACTGCTCGAAATGCGGCGCGCTGCTGCATACGCCCGAGAGCGGCGAGCAGACGGAGCAGTTCAGCCCGGCGGTGCGCGACGAGCTGCTCGAGCAGCTGGGCGATCTCGCGGTCAGCGGCCCGGCGCTCGTCGTCCGCGCCGGCGGCGGCCGGACGGGCGAGACGTTCGCCCCGCAGGGCGATCGCACGACGATCGGCCGCTCCCCCGACTGCGGCGTCTTCCTCGACGACGTCACCGTCTCGCGCCGGCATGCCGCGCTCGTCCAGCGCGACGGCCGCTGGACGATCGAGGACCTCGGCAGCCTCAACGGCACGTTCGTCAATCGCCGCCGCGTCGAGGGCGCGACGCTCGAGGACGGCGACGAGATCCAGATCGGCAAGTACCGGCTCACCTTCCTCCAGCACTGATGAGCGCAACCGCAGCCATCCGCCCGCAGCTCTTCACGATCGGCAACGTCTGCCGGCGGTTGAAGCCGGAGTTCCCCGACATCTCGATCTCGAAGATCCGCTACCTCGAGGATCAGGGGCTGCTCGCGCTCAAGCGGACGCAGGGCGGCTACCGGTTGTTCAGCGAAGAGGACGTCGAGCGGCTCGAGACGATCCTCCGGCTGCAGCGCGACGAGTTCCTGCCGCTACGCGTGATCCGCGAGGAGCTCGCCGCGGGCGCCGGCCGTGAGCGCCGCCGCCGCCGCTCCGCGCTCGGCGCCGAGGAAGAGGACGTCGAGCTCGAGGAGCTGTGCGAGCGCTCGGGGTTGGACGCGCCCCGCGTCCGCGAGCTCGAGGAGTACGGCCTGCTCGAGCCGCATCTCGAGGCCGGGCGCCGGCTCTATTCCGAGACGGACGTCGAGATCGCCACGGCGTGCGACACGCTCGCGCGCTACGGGATCGCCGCGCGCCACCTGCGTGCGTTCCGCACCGCCGCCGACCGCGAGGCGGCGCTGCTCGAGGCGCTCATCGCACCGGCGCTCCGCTCGCGCAACGCCGACCGCCGCCGCGCAGGGATGGAGGACCTGCAGCGGCTCGCGGAGACCGCGCAAGAGCTGTCGCAGCTCTTGTTCGCGCGAAATGTGCGTAGGCTTGCCGACGCGTGACCGCGCTCGACTTCAAGTCCTACGTCCGCGAGGTGCCCGACTTCCCGGAGCCCGGCGTCGGGTTCAAGGACATCACGCCGCTGCTCGAGGACCCGACCGCGCTGCGCGGCGCCGTCGAGGCGCTCGCAGATTGGAGCGCGGCGCGGACGCCCGACCTGATCCTCGGCGCTGAGGCGCGCGGCTACTGGCTCGGCTCCGCGATCGCCTGTGCCGTCGGCTGCGGGTTCGTGCCGGCGCGGCGGCCGGGCAAGCTGCCGCCGGAGACGGTGACGGCGCGCTACACGCTCGAGTACGGCGAGAACCAGCTCGAGGTCGGCGCGCACGCGATCAGGCAGGGCGCGCGGGTCGTCATCCACGACGACGTCCTCGCGACCGGCGGAACGATGAACGCGGTTGCCGGCCTCGTCGAGCACCTCGGCGGCGAGGTCGTCGGGATCAACTTCGTGATCGACCTGACGTTCCTCAACGGCCGCGAGCGGCTCGCCAGGTACGACGTGTACTCCTTGATGGAGTACTGAGCCGCTCAGCTCAGCCGCTCGGCGAGCTCGGGATGGCAGCCGAACTGCGCCCAGCCCGCGGGCGTCCCGCCGTGGAGCGCGTCGCGGATCCCCGGGTCGGCGCCGAGCTCCAGGAGGGTCTCGACCGCCTCGGCGCGACCCGACTGTGCGGCGAGATGAAGCGCCGTCACGCCCTCACCGTGGTCGGGGCCGCCGAAGCTGCCGCGTCCGTTCACGTCGGCGCCGAGCTCGACGAGCCGGTGGATCGCGGCGACGCGCGCGTTCGCCGCCGCCCAGATGAGCGGCGTGCCGCGGTACGGATCGGCGTCGAGGCCGGCGCCGAGCTCGACGAGCCGGTCGATCGCCTCGACGCGGCCGCTCTTGCTCGCCCACACGAGCGCCTCGTCGAGGACCTCCTGCGGGGCGTCGCTCGGCTCCCACGCCGGGAAGCCGCCGTGCGGGCGGTAGAAGCCGCGGTGCGCGCCTGCCGCCGGAGTGCCCGCGAGCTCGTCGATCAGGTCGACGAGCCCGAGCCCCGCCGCGGCGCGCAGGTTGCGCGGCTCGAGCCCGAGCAGGTCGACGACCTCACGGTGCCCCCAGAACAGCGCGACGACCAGCGGCGTGCCGCCGTCGCCGCGCGCCGAGAGGTCGGTGCGGGCGCCGGCGGCGAGGAGCAGCTCGGTGAGCGCGCGGTCGTTCCCGTAGCCGGCCTGGTGCAGCTTCGTCCAGCCGTAGTCGTTGCCACGGTTGACGTCGGCGCCTCGCTCGAGGAGCAGCCGGGTGGCGTCGAGCCCGCCGGCCATGCCGAAGAGGTCGTTCCCGTTCGTGCCGCGCTGTCGCACGAGCTCCGGGTGCTCGTCGAGGAGCGCGCGCAGCCGCTCGACGTCGTCGTCCTCGACGGCGCGATACGCCTGCATGAACGGCGTCGGCGGCCGCTCGCCCGTGGCAAGCGCCTGGACGAGGCGCGTCAGCCCGGTCCAGGTCGAGAGGCCGTGCCGCCGCGCGAGTGTGCGCCGAGCCTCCGCGAGCGGCACGCCGCTCACCGTCGAGATCCCGAAGGCGCGCCCCTCGTAGTAGTCGAGGTCGGTGTGGAAGGGCTGCTCGGCGAGCTCGTGCACGAGCGCGCTCCAGCTGGAGTACCCGTGCTCGCGTGCGAGCACGAGCTGCGCGCTCGCGAGGCGCGGCGGCAGGTCGCCGAGCCGGGCGACGGCGTCCGGCCGGCCGGCGCGCGCGGCACGGGCGAGCTCTTTCGCCTGCTTGCGGAGCTGTTCGAGATTCACCACGACCTCCTCCCACGTGCCCGCGGTCCGCGGCGTCGGGCGGGAAGAAGATCGCAGGCGCTGCAGGTCGTTCCCGACGAGGTGGGCTCAGCCCTGCCCGCGGACCGGATGCGCCCTCGCTGCGCTCCGAGAGCCTAGCCGCGAATCCAGCCCTGTTGGGGCTTCGTTTTATCGTCCGACGTGCCGATTACACCTTCACCATGTACGACGCGATAGCCGGCCGGTACACGTTCGCGTGTCCGCGGGTGGGGGAGTCTCGCGTCGCGCTGAGCGCGTTCCGCACGCTCGAGCGGCTGCCGGGCGCGTGTCATCCCGTCGTCTACCGCGTCCGCTTCGAGTGCGCCTGCGGCGAGGAGCACGACGGCCTCGTCGCCCACGACGAGCTCGACTGGGCGCCGCTCGGCCTGGAGGGCGGGACGTTCGTCAACCTGATGACGTCGAAGATCGAGCCGGTCGCAGCCGAGCTCGGCGCGCTCGCGGCGGCACGGATCAAGGCGGGGGAGTGGCCGTGGAGCTTCTTCTGCTATCCGGAGGAGCGGCCGCGGCCGGTGTTCCCGAGCGCCTTCCTGCTCCTGGCGCCCGGCGACGGATCGCTCGGGCTCGCCGTGCGCTGCCCGGCGTGCGCGCGCACCTCGGTCAACGTCGTCTCGCACGAGCACGTCGACGTGCCGTTCCACAACGACCACGAGGTCGGGGTGGTGGAGCACCTCTTCGCCGACGACCTGCACGCGACGATCGATGAGTTCCGCGCGGAGCTCTGGTCGGCCCGGTTCGACGCGCGGCGTCTCGCGCTGGAATAGCCGCACCCGGAACGCGGCCCCGGCCGTTTTCCAGGTATGCGCAGATACGGACTGTACGACGCAACCCGTGGGCTCGCGACCGCGCTTTCGGCCGGGCTGGCGGGTGTGCTGCTGTGGGTGGCGACGCTCGTCGGCGTCCAGACCGTGACCCACTTCTGGGAGTCGATGGGGATCGTGGCGGCGGCGGGGCTCGTCGTCGCGCTCTCGCAGGTGATCGGCGGCTGGACGAAGGGCCACGGCGTCCGTGTGTCGCCGGGGACGTTCCTGCTTGCCTTCGTGCCCGTGCTCGTCTGTGTCGGCTGGATCCTCGTGGCGACGCAGCCGGGGAACGGTTGGCACGAGGAGACGGTCGTGCGGTGGTCGCACCAGCTCGGGATCTTCGGGCTCGTGCACTCGCTCGGACTCTGGCACGGTGTGCTCGCCTTCGGCTTCGGGCTCATGCTCGGGTTGACGCTCGACACGGTGCCCGCACCGGTCGAGCCGCTCGCGCAGCCCGTCCCGCCGGCACGGCGGCGGCGCGTCGACGAGCTGGACGACGCGGCCGCGAACGAGCCGGTGACGGCGGAGCGGGAGCGTCAGGCTGCCTACGACGGGCGCCCGCACACGGCCACGGTCGGGCCGCGACGTCGGCGGACGCCGGACGACGAGGACGTCGACGAATAGGACAAGCGACGGGGGAGGGGCGGCACCGGCCGCCCCATCCCTGGTCGCAGGGATCATGGGGCCGGCGGCCGGCGGCGATGATCGGAGTGGGATGAATGTCGTTCGCAGGGGTCGCGGAGACGCGCTGCTGCTCGCGCACTGTGCGAGCCTGGATCCGGAGGCCGAGAACGCGAAGGCGCGGCTCGAGGACGCGCTCGGGCCGGAGCTCGCGCAGAAGCTCGTGCACGCGCTGACGGCAGGGGCGCCGGCGCGCCCGGAGGCGGGGCTACGTCCCCGGACGGTCTTCGCCGCGTAGGCGGACGAGCAGCCAGATCGCGGCGAACCCGAGCAGCGCCATCACGAACGAGAACGCGCCGGAGGCGCCGACGGCCTTCAGGCCGAAGTAGATGAAGACGGCGAGCAGGAGCGCCCAGATGAACGCCATGACGCCGGGGTCGATGCTCGGGGGGTTCGGGCGGTGCACCGCGCGCGATCGTACAGGGAGAAAACGGACCGGCGCCCGAAGGCGCCGGTCCATAAGAGTCGCCCAGCCGGCTGCGGTTTCGTCCACAGTGCCGCCTGACTTTCCGCCTCGGCCCTTGCGGACCTCCTCGTACAGCCCTTCGGCTCTGCTTCGACCTAATCCCGCGCCCCGCTGGGCGCATGTGGGAATCTAGAGGGGGTCGAGGCGCGCCGCAAGAGGCGACGCGCACGAAAAGTGCGCAATTTGCAAACTTTGATTAATCAACATTTCCACAGCGCTGTGTGCAACGTGTGGACAACCACACGCTGGAGGAGAGGGATCCGCAGACGCGTTCCTCGCCCGGCTTGACATAACGACGACTCTCGTGCGCCGGCCGAAAATCGGTCGTGCCGGCGAAAGAACCCGCCGGTCGGGGCCCTCTTAGAGGGAGATGAGCTCTTCCAGCCCGCTGTCGGTGCCGACGCGGCTCAGGCCGGTCACGCTCAAGTGCTCGCGCGTCGACATCGAGCTGCACGCGCAGGCGCGCGAGAAGCTGCTCCGCCGCGTTCGCCATCTCGCCGGTGCCGCGACGCTCGTCCCGAAGCTTGACGTCGTGTCGGGCCCCGTCGAGCTCTCGGCGGCCGAGAAGGGGTTTCTCGTCGTCGCGATCACGGCCTGGGTCGACAACGAGGGCCGAAACCGCGTGCCCGGCGAGCTCCTCCGGCTCCACACGACGCTCCTCGGCGATCTCTACTACCCGGTCGAGGCAGTCGCCGAGCCCGAGGCGGCTTCGGCCGCACCGGTCGCCGTCGAGGCGACCGCCGAGGCGGCGCCGCCCGAGGTCGAGCCACGGGTCGACCGAGCCCGCCTGAGCGCGATCCACGCCGCGCTCGAGGAGCAGCTCGAGGAGCTCGCCGAGGTCGACGACGGCAGCCTCGGCCGGGCGCGCGCGGCGCTCCGGCGGGCGGTGACCGAGCTGTGCTCGGCGCTCGACGGGTAATACGGCACGAAAGCCCCTTGATCTCGGGAGGCCCAACGTGTTTGGGTTCTGTGAAGCTCAGGGAAGCTACGCCCAGGACACCGCGGATCAGGGGGAACTGATTTGACGTCGGTCGAGATCGAGACGATCCTCGGAACCGAGGAGCTCACGGCATTGCTCGACGCCGCCGAGCAGACCGGGCAGCTACGCCAGGTCGAGTTGCACGAGCTCGTCGAGCCGCTCGAGCTCGACCCGCTCGAGCTGGAAGCCGTGTACCAGGAGCTCGATCGGCGGGGCATCGAGCTCCTCGTCGAGGGACCGCAGGCGGAGCTCGAGAAGGAGCCGCCTCCCCCACCGCCGGCGCCGGCCGTCGAGTCGACGACCGACGCGCTGCAGCTCTTCCTCCGCGAGGCCGGCCGCCACGCACTCCTGACGGCCGCGCAGGAGGTCGAGCTCGCGAAGAAGATCGAGCGCGGCGACATGGAGGCGAAGCAGCGGATGATCCAGTCGAACCTCCGCCTCGTCGTCTCGATCGCGAAGAACTACCGCAACCAGGGTCTCCCCTTCCTCGACCTGATCCAGGAAGGCACGCTCGGGCTGATCCGCGCCGTCGAGAAGTTCGACTGGCGCCGCGGCTACAAGTTCTCGACGTACGCGACGTGGTGGATCCGCCAGGCGGTCGCGCGCGCGCTCGCCGACAAGGCTCGCACGATCCGCATGCCGGTGCACATCGTCGAGCGGATGCAGAAGATGAACCGCGCGGAGCGCACGCTCTGGATGGAGCTCGGCCGCGAGCCGACGCTCGAGGAGATCGCGGAGGAGGCGTCGCTTCCGATCGAGCAGGCGCGCGAGGTGAAGGCCGCGGCGCGTGCGTCAGCGAGCCTCGACCAGCCGGTCGGCGAGCAGGACGACGCGGTGTTCGGCGACTTCGTCGCCGGCGACGACCCGCTGCCGGAGGACCGCGTCGAGGTCTCGCTCCGCAGCCAGGCGCTGATGGTGGCGCTGCACGCGCTGCCGGAGCGCGAGCGGCATGTCCTCGTGCTCCGCTACGGGCTCGTCGACGAAGAGCCGAAGACGCTGGAGGAGATCGGCAAGCGCCTCGGCCTCACGCGCGAACGCGTCCGTCAGATCGAGCTCGAGTCGCTGCGGCGTCTCGCGGGGCTCCGCGAGATGCAGATGGTCGCCGCGACGTAGCGAGTCGCTACTCGGGGCGCAGGTACAGCTCGAGCGCCGGCGCCGCGAGGCGCAGCTCGCGCAACGCGCGCGACTCGAGTTGCCGTACCCGCTCGCGCGTGACGCCGAGCTCCGCACCGACTTCCTCCAGCGTCTTCGGCGGCTCGCCGTCGAGCCCGAAGCGAAGTGCGAGCACGTGGCGCATGCGCGGGTTGAGCGTCGAGAGCGCGCGAGCGAGCTCGCGGTGGCGGAGATGCGTGGCGGTCTGCGTCTCCGGCTGCTCCGAGTGGACGTCTTCGATCATGTCGCCGTAGAGCGAGTCGCCGTCGCCGACGGGCGTGTCGAGCGACACCGGGTCCTCGACGAGCTCGAGCAGGTCGCGCACCTTCTCCTCGGTGAGCTGCGCGTCGGCTGCGAGCTCGGCCAGCGTCGGCTCGCGGTTGAGCTTCTGCGCGAGCTGGCGGCGCGAGCGGAGGAGCCGCCGCACCTGCTCGGCGACGTGGACCGGGAGCCGGATCGTGCGGCCCTGGTCGGCGAGCGCCCGGGTGACCGCCTGGCGGATC
>Ga0182008_10002071_pt1 | contig 12832 bp, 13 predicted proteins | sample Sormic07211129_1_FD_120482 | JGI IMG/M metagenome (GOLD analysis project Ga0182008, IMG submission 120482) | Rhizosphere microbial communities from Sorghum bicolor, Mead, Nebraska, USA - 072115-129_1 metaG | ecosystem: Host-associated > Plants > Roots > Rhizosphere | place: USA: Nebraska...
CGGCCGAAGGTGGCGTCTCGCACTTCAACTACGTGCGCGACAACATCCTGCTGTCGTGGATGCACACGCGGCTGATGGCCGAATTCGTGCTGCGGCTGCCCTGGCTGGCCTGGAAGCGGCTGCGCCGCCTGCCGCCCTTCCAGCCGTGAGCGGGGCCGACCTGGCCCGCCCGCCCCCCTCCGTCCGCCGGGCCCGCGATCGCGCGCCGGCGGGTCCCTGACCGCCCTCACCCTTCGCCGATGCCGCCCTACGCCCTTTCCCCCTGGACCGCCGAGATCGGCCTGCGCATGCGCAAGCTGTTCTGGCTCAAGCTGGTCGGCACCACCGCGATCACCTCGCTGTTCTTCGTCGGCTACTTCTACGTGCTGCGCAATCCGGTGTACCCGGTGTTCGAGATGCCGTTGACCGCGCTCGACCGCTGGATCGGCTTCCAGCCCGAGGCGCTGTTCATCTACCTCACGCTGTGGCTCTACATCGGCGTCGGGCCGGGCCTGCAGCGCAGCTTCGCCGAACTCAACGTCTACGGCCTCTGGCTCGGCGCGATGTGCCTGACCGGCCTGGCCTTCTTCCGCTTCTGGCCGACCGCCGTGCCGCCGCTGGACATGGACGTCTCGGGCTTCGCCGGTTTCGCGATGCTGCAGGGCGTGGACGCGGCGGGCAATGCCTGCCCCTCGCTGCACGTGGCGACCGCGATGTTCACCGTGATCCGTGTCGAACAGGTGCTGCGCGACGCGGCCGCCCCGCGCTGGCTGCGCGGCCTCAACCTGCTGTGGTTCGTCGCCATCGCCTGGTCGACGCTGGCCGTGAAACAGCATGTGGCGCTCGATGCGCTGGCCGGCGCGCTGCTGGGCATCGCGTTTGCCCTGCCCTCGCTGCGCTGGCGACCCGCGCCGCAGCCGCTATCATCGAACGAGCATCGCACTGGGGGGCCAATATCACCATGAGTTCGTTGAAGGAATTGCAGGATCTGATCCAGGAGAAGTACGGCATCCCGTCGTCCGAACTCGATCCGCAGGCCTCCATGCGCGAGAAGGGGCTCGACTCCCTGGCGCTGGCCGAGTTCATCTTCGAGATCGAAGACAAGTTCGGCATCGAAGTGCCCGACGACAACCCGAACATCGACACGCTGGCCGAACTCGCGGCCCTCGTGGACAAGGTGCGGGCCGCGAAGGTCGCGTGAACATGCATTCCGTGGCCGTCACCGGCCTCGGCGTGGTGGCGCCGCACGGCGACACGCCCGAGGCCCTGTTCGCCGCGCTGCTGCGCGCCGAATCCGCGATCCATCCGGTCTTCCCCGAACTGCCCAAGCCCGCGGCCGCCGCGACCGTCGACTTCGACGCCTCGCGCTGGTTCACCAAGCTGCAGCTCGCCGGCGTCGACCGCGTGAGCCAGCTGGCCGTGGCCGCCGCCGACCTGGCGATGCGCGATGCCGGCCTCGAAGCCGGCGCCGTCGATCCCGAGCGCATCGGCGTCTTCGCCGGCTGCGGCATGGGCGGCGCGGCCGCGCTGGAAGCCGCCTACCGCGGCAACGGCCGCGTGCCGCCGCTGACCATTCCCGCCTTCATGCCGAACGCGCCGGCCTCGCACGTCGCGATGCGCCAGCGCGCGCAAGGGCCGGTGCTGACCTATTCGGTGGCCTGTGCTTCGTCGTCGCTGGCCATCGCCGAGGCCGCCAAGGCGGTGCAGCGCGGCGAGGTCGACATCGCGATCGCGGGCGGCAGCGAAGCGCTGATCGTGCCCGGCGTGGTGCTGGCCTGGCAGGCCATGCAGACGCTCGCGGGCTTCGAGCCCGGCGAAGCCGCCACGGCGGTGCGTCCCTTCGCAGCCGATCGCAGCGGCTTCGCGCTGGGCGAAGGCGCGGCCTTCCTGGTGCTGGAATCTGCCGCGCACGCGCGCCGGCGCGGCGCCCGGGTCCATGCCACCCTGGCCGGCTGGGGCAGCAGCTGCGACGCGACCCACCTCACCAAGCCCGACGCCGAAGGCCAGGCCCGCGCGCTGCGCCAGGCGCTGAAGCAGGCGGGCCTGAAGCCGGGCGACGTGGGCTACTGCAACGCCCATGGCACCGCCACGCGCATCGGCGACGTGGTGGAGCGCGAGGCGCTGGCACTCGTCTGGGGCGAGCAGCTGGACGGGTTGCGCGTGAGTTCGACCAAGGCCCTGCACGGCCACCTGCTGGGCGCCGCCGGCGCGCTCGAAGCCGTGATCACGGTGATGGCGCTGCGCGAGCGGCAGCTGCCGCCGAATGCGCATGGCGCATCGCCCGACCCGGCCTGTGCGCTGAACCTGGTGCGCGAGGCCGACACCCAGGCGTCGGCGCTCGAAGCGGCGATCAGCAGTTCCTTCGCCTTCGGCGGCACGAACTCGGCGCTGCTCTTTACGCGCTAGATCATTCCGCCGTTGATGGAAATCACCTGGCCGGTGATGTAGGCGGCCTCCGCGCTCGCCAGGAAGCCCGCGAGCGACGCCACCTCCTCGGGCGTGCCCGCGCGCTTGGCCGGCACCATCTGCTGGATCAGCGCCGGGTCGAACACCGCATCGGCCATCGGCGAGGCGATGATGCCCGGCGCGATGGCGTTGACCGTCACGCCGCGTGCCGCGACCTCCAGCGACAGGGCCTTGGTGGCGCTGTTGAGCGCGCCCTTGGCGGCCGCGTAGTTGACCTGGCCGCGGTTGCCGGTCAGCGAGGCGACCGAGGAGATGTTGAGGATCCGGCCCCAGCGCGTGCGCAGCATGGGCAGCAGCAGCGGCTGGGTGACGCGGAAGAAGCCGTTGAGCGAAACGTCGATCACCTTGTGCCATTGCTCGGGGCGCATGCCCGGCAGCACCGCATCGTCGTGCACGCCGGCGTTGTTCACGACGATCTGCACCGGCCCGCCGGCGAGCATCGCGGCGCAGCCCGCGGCCGTGCCCTCGTCGCTGCGCAGGTCGAACACATGGCATTCGGCGCTGCCGCCGGCCGCGGTGATGGTGGCGGCCAGTTCTTCGATGGCCTGCGGGCGCGAGCTCGCATGCAGCAGCACGGTGGCGCCGTCGCGCGCCAGGCGTTGCGCGATGGCCGCGCCCAGGGCGCCGCTGGCGCCGGTGATCAATGCACGTTTTCCGGAAAGGCTCATGGGGGTCATTCGTTGGGGGCGGGAGCGAGCGGCGTGTTGAGCACGACGACGGCGCGGCCTTCGGCCAGCAGTTGGTCCGCCGCATTCTTCACCGCGAATTCGTAGAGCACCTGGCGCGCGTCGCCCGACAGCCGGCGCGCCTGCACCCGCAGCGCACCCTCCACATCGTCGAAGCGATCGACCGCGAAGCGCACGCCGCGCGCGCTGGCCAGGAAGCCGGCCGAGGGCTCGGCACCCTCCGGCGCCAGCAGCCCACCGTGCAGCGCCATGGCCTGCGCGGCGTACTCGATCAGGTTGGGCGCCATCAGGCCGCTGGCGGTGCGCAGCGGGTTGTCGGGCAAGCGATGGCTCTCGGTGCTGCAGTGGATCGCTTCCGCGTCCCAGGCGTCGAGGCGGTCGAGCAGGCACATGCTGCCGCTGTGGGGAATGCGCCGGGCGATGCCGGCGCGGTCGAGGGTCTGAGGGGTCATGGGGTGACGGTCGGAAGGTCGGCCACCAGCAGCACGTTCGCGAACGGCGTGCCCTGGCTCATGGGAACAATCTGCACGCTGAAGCCCAGCCGGGACAGCAGCGCGGTCCACTCGGCCAGCGGCCGGCCCCAGGTGCGCGCGGTGCCGTGGCCGCGCACGAACAGCACCGCGCGGTCCACCCACTGCGTGAACGCGAAGGCGCGCCCGCTCGCGGCATCGCACACCCGCAGCAGCAGCCGTCCGCCGGGCGCCAGCGCATCGCGCACACGGTGCAGCAAAGCCTCCTGCGCATGCAGGTCGACGTAGTGCAGCACGTCGAAGATCGCGACCAGGTCACAGGCCGGCAACGCGGCGGTGCGCATGTCGGCGCACAGCAAGGTCGGCGCGGGCTCCAGGTGCGCGATCGACGCGCGCGCACGCGCCACGTCGTTGGGCATGAGTTCGATGCCGGTGTACTCGGCACGCTCGGGCGTCGAGGCCCAGCTCGCGGGCCAGTGCCCCTGGGCCTGCATGCCCGCCATGGCCGAGAGCAGGCTCGCGAGCAGGCTCTGGCCGCTGCCGATGTCGACCACGCGCGCACGCGTGGCGTCGAGCAGGCCGCGTTCGATCACGCCGCGGAAGATCGGGTCGCGGCCCAGCTTGCCGCGCGCGAAATGCCAGGCGAAGCGGCCGGACTGGCGGTACGGTGCCGAGGCGGTTTCGTGCAGGCGACGCCAGGCCGCGTCGGTCGAGGCCCCGCTCATTCGGCCAGTCCTTCGGCCAGCGTGACGGCGCGCAGGCCCTGGGCCTTGAAGCGCGCCAGCAGCGGCGGCAGCACCTCCAGCAGCACCGGCCGACCGGCTGCGGTGCGCGCGGCGTTGCCGTCGTGCAGCAGCAGGATGTCGCCGGCGGCCAGGCCGCGCGTGAGCCGGGCCAGCACCTTGGCCGGATCGTGCTCGCGGGTGTCGAAGCCGCGCCGGGTCCAGCTCACCAGCGACAGGCCGAGCCGGCGCAGCACCGGCGCGAGAAAAGGGTTGCGCAGGCCGGCCGGCGCGCGAAAGCACTGGGGGCGCCGGCCCGTGACCTCGGTCAGCAGGTCCTGCGCGCGCGAGATCTCGGCCGCATAGCCGCGCGGCCCGAGCAGCGAGAAGTTGTGGCGATGCCGCGCCGTGTGGTTCTCGATGCCGTGGCCGCGCGCGACGATCTCGCGCGCCAGTGCGGGATGGGCCGCGACGCGCTCGGCGATGCAGAAGAAGGTGGCGCGCTGCCCGTGGGCATCGAGCAGGTCCAGCACCTGCGGCGTGACCTCGGGGTCGGGGCCGTCGTCGATGGTCAGCGCGACTTCGCGGCGCGCCACGGCCGCGGCCGGCAGCCGCGTCACGTTGGGGCCCAGCAGCCGGCTGCGCGGCGTGAGGCCGGCGCCCGTGACCAGCGCATGGTTGAGCACCACCGCGCCGATCGCCCACGGCCACGCACCCGGCACCCACAGGCCCGCGCCCAGCGCGGCCAGGTGGACCACCGCGCTGGCCGTGAACACGGGCGGCAGCGGTGCGGGGGGCGGGTCGGTGGCGAAGGACATGACGCGCCTTTGTACCTCAGCGCGCGCGCCGTTTGCCGAATGCCGCCGACAGGAGCAAGGCCAAGAGCGCGCCCGGCGCTACCACCCGGCCGATGGCCGAGAGCGCGGGAATGTCGGAGATCGCGATCAGCCCGAAGGACACCACCGTCGTGAGGTTGGCCAGCATCAGCGAGGCCAACGTGTCCTCGTCGGCGCGGCCGGTCTCCTGCAGCTGGTCGAAGAACAGCGCGTAGTTGGAGCCCACCGCGACGATCAGCAGCAGACCGACCAGGTGCAGGATGCCCAGCGGCACCTGCAGCACGGCCATGCCGCCCAGGGTGAGCACCACCGCCAGCAGCAGCGGCTGGCACACCGCCACCAGCCGGCGCAGCGAGCGCAGGTAGAGGCCCAGCAGCACCACCACCGCAAGCGCGCCCAGCAGCACCTGCACGAAGGCCTCGTGCAGGTAGCGCGCATAGAGGCTGCCCAGCTCGTCGCCGATGTCGACCACCTGCACCTCGGGCAGCGGGGCCAGCGCGGCGGCGAGCTTGCTCTTGTCGAAGCGATCGGTCGGGTGCAGCGCGATCAGCGCCGACCAGCCGCCGCCCGGACGCTCGAACAGCAGCGCGCGCACCACCGGCGCCATCGGCCCCTGGGCCAGGTCTTCGCGCGTGATCGGCGCCAGCGCGCGCGCCGCATCGACCGCGGCGATGAAGGGTTCGAAGCGCTCGGGCTTCAGCGGCAGGCCGGTGACGGCCTCGTTCAGGCGGGTGCGCAAGGTGGCCGCGTCGGGCAGGCTCGCCAGGCGTGCCTGTTGCGTCGCGATGCTGGGCAGCATGCGGGTCACGGTCTCGAAGCCGCTCAACTGGCCTTCGCTCACCAGGGTGTCGAGCTTCGCGCCGGCCGCCTCGGTGGCGCGCAGCGCGGCCTGTTCGTCGGCCGCCTGGATCACCACCAGCGTGCCGCCGTCGCTCGCGCCGATGTCGGCGCGCAAGGAGGCATCGAGTTCCTGCGAGGCCTTGGAGATCGGGCTCATCGACGACAGGCTGGCGCGCCACAGCTCGCCGCCCTGCCAGGCCATCAGGGCCACGGCTGCGATGCCCAGCACGATGAAGGTCATGCGCAGCCGCGGCAGGGCATCGACGATGCCGCCGGCCAGCCGCGCCATCTGGCGGCGCATGCCCATGCCGGTGGCGCCGTCGGGCGCGAGCATGGGCAGGCCATGGCGCGTGACCAGGGCCGCGGCCACCAGGCCGGCGATCGAGAACACGCCCAGTTGCGCCAGGCCCGGGAAGCCCGAGAACAGCAAGGCCGCGAAACCGCAGACCGAGGTCAGCAGGCCCAGCCGCACGGTGGGCCAGTTGAGGTCGCGCCAGCGCTGCCAGCCGGTGCCGCGCACGGCCGCGCCACGCGCCTGGATCAGGTAGTAGATCGCGTAGTCGACGGTCTCCCCGATCAGCGTGCTGCCGAAGCCCATGGTGAGCCCGTGCACCGAGCCGAAGACCAGCGCCACGGCGGCCGTGCCGGCCACCACGCCGGTCAGCACCGGCAGCACCGCGATCACCAACGCCTTGGGCGACGCGAAGGCCGCGAGCAGCAGGCAGCCCATGACGATGGCGCCCACGATCGCGAGGTGGATCGCCTCGCCCTTGATCTTGTCGCGGCTCTGGACCGAGAACACCGGCGCGCCGCTCAACTGCAGCTTCGGCGCCTCGGCGCCCATGCCCTGGGTGGCCTTCGCGTACTCGGCCTCGATCGCCGCGATGCCCGCGGCCTGCGCGTCGAGATCGCTGCCCGAAGCGGTGGTGGTGGCCAGCAGCATGGCGCGCGGCGCGCTGCGCGACACCCACACGCCCTCTTCCGTGCGCGGCGAGGTGGCGGGAATCATCTCTTCGGCGATGCGCTGGGTCTCGCCGGTCGGGTCGCGCTCGAACAGCGGCCGGACCATGTTGCCGGCGGGCGTGCCCAGAAGCGACAGCGAGTCGTTGATCGCGTCGCGCAGGCCGTCGACGCTGAAGCGCTCGGGCGAGACCTCGGGCGAGAGCTGGTAGCGCCGGTCGAACACGAAGGTGCCGGCCTCCTTCCACTCGCTGTGGTCGCCGTTCTGCACCTGCTCGAACAGGCCGCTGGCGCGCATGCCCTTGCCCACGGCACGCGACACGTCGGCACGCTGCGCCGCGTCCTTGCCGCCTTCGAGCCCGACCATCAGCGTGCGCGAGGCCACGCCGCTCTGCAGTTGCTCGATCAGCACGCGCTGGCGCGCATCGGGGCTGGCGGGCAGGAAGGCCGAGAGGTCGGCGCTGAAATGCGTGCGCGAGATCACGGCCACGCCGGCCAGCACCGCGGCCAGCCACAGCAGCAGCACCCCGATGCGACGCGCGCGGCTCGGGCCGGCGTTCATCGCTTGGGCGAGATGGTCATGATCGAACGGTCGCCACCGCGGAATTCCATCTCCACGCCCAGCACCTCGCCGGCCTTGCCGCTCAGGCGCAGCGCCGCGATCTGCGACGACAGCCGCGCATCGAGCGGCGCCAGGTCGAGCGCCCAGGCGTCGGCGTTGCCGCTCACGGTGGGCTTGAAGTAGCGCTGCAGCACCTGCGGGTTGCCGGCCAGCGTGGCGCGCATGGCCTCGACCAGGCCCTGGATCTCGGGCACGCTGTCGAGCGTCATGTTGCGGGTGCGGCCGCTGCGCGACAGCACCAGGTTGTTGCCGTCGACCGCCATGGTCTCGGGCCGCGGCGTGAGCGTGCGCCGCACCAGCTGGTCGGGCGCGGTGAAACTCAGGGTGCCGCTGGCCGCCAGCGGGCCGTCGACACCGCGCACATAGCGCTGCTCGGTGAAGCTGGCCTCGCCCTGCTTCTGCCGGGCCAGCAGGCCCATCAGCTCGTTGAAGTCGAAGGCCCAGGCCGGCGCGGCCGCGCACAGCAGCAGCGCCACGGCCCAGCGGGCGCGGCGCAAGCCGCCGTCAATGCGCATCTTCAAGCCAGAAATCATGGAAGTTGAACCAGTTGTAGGGGTGCTCGCGGCACAGGGCCTCGAGTCGCAGCACATAGGCTTCGACCGCGGCGCGGATGCGGCGTTCCCGTTCGGCCGGGTCGGCCAGGCGTTCGCTGAAATCGGCCAGAGGCTCGAAGCGGACATCGTAGCTTGCGCCCCCCAGGTACAGCCCGGCCATGAAGAAGACCTTGCGCCGCAGCAGCGCGGCCAGCCGGAACGGGCCGTCGCTGAAGGTCGCGGGCTGGCCCAGGAAAGGCAGCACGATGTCGTTGCCGCGCTGTGCCGCTTCCTCGCCGGCCGGCAGCGTGCGGTCGGCCAGCAGGCCGCCCAGCCCGCCGCCGTCGAGCCAGTCGCGCAGGTCGAGCATGGAATGCGGGCGCCCCAGCGCGATGATGTGCGGGCGCAGTTCCGGCAGGCTGATGGCTTCGAGGATGGCCGAGATGCGCTGCGCGTTGTCGGTGAACATCAGCATCGCCAGCCGCAGCTGCGACTGGTCGTCGCTGTGCTGGCGGCAGGCGCCCATGGCCTCGAAGCTGCCCATGTGGGCGCCGAGCATGAAGGCGCCCCGGCCCGCGTCGATCTCGGCGTGCACCGCCTGCTGCCCGCTGATCCGGACGTCGAACAGGTCCATGCGCCCGCGCAGGAAGTAGACCCGGTCGAGCACGGTCGAGGCGAAGGTGTGGAGCAGCCGGTAGCCGTCGGCCCAGCCCGCCTTCGGGCCGATCGCGCGGAACAAATAGCGCTTGATGTGGCGCCGCGGCGTCGGGTCGAGGAGCAGGAAGTAGAGGCAGATCGGCGGCAGGATCAGCCGCGTGAGCCGGCGCCCGCAGGTCAGTGCCAGCCAGCAGATGAAGCGCAGCGCGAGCATGTTGCTGCGCTCGGGCCGGTGGGCCCAGCCGGCGGCCTCGGGCTTCTTCGCGCCGATGTCTTCGGCCCCCATCAGGCCGGTTCCGACGCGGTCCAGCGTCCGCTGGCGGCCACCACGTCGCCGCAGCGCAGCTCGAACTTCACGCCGCGGGCCGCGCCGGTTTCGGGCTGCAGCGCGATCTCGATGCGCGCGCCGGGCCGCACCGGCGACAGGAACTTGACCGCCGCCAGGGTCGGGTGAGGACCCAGGCGCGCGGCCATCGCGGGCACGCGCCGCAAGGCTTCCAGCACCTCCGACACCAGCAGGGCGCCGGGCACCAGCGGCTGGCCGGGGAAGTGGCCGGCGAACACCGGATGGTCGACCGGCACCTCGTGGCTGAACTGCACCGACGTGTCGTCGGACGCCAGCTGCGAAAGCGCGAACTCGCGCAGCGAACGCACCGTGAGCTTGCCCGTGCCCTCGCGCGGCAATGCGGCCACGTGCACCACGCGGCGCGGCACGAAGACCGATTCCAGCCGATGGCGCAGGTCCGCGACGATCTCGGCCGCCGACAGCGAAGGCGCGACCACGAAGGCCACCGGCCGCACCACGCCGTCGCTGACCTCGTCGGGCAGCCAGAAGGCGCCGTCCTCGATGCCGGGGATGCTGTTGAGGTGGTAGTTGAGGTGGCCCAGCGAGCTGCGCTTGCCGGCCACGTGGATCAGGTCGTTGGCCCGGCCGAACAGGCGGAAGCGCCGGTCGTCCAGCAGCTCGAGCACGTCGGCCATGGGCGTGGGCTCGGGGATGAAATCGCCGCCGAAGACGAACTGCTCGGCGCCGTCGGCCCCGGCCTGCGCCGTCACGCGGATCTCGCCGAAGGTCTCCCAGACCTCGCTCTGCGTGGGCCGGCGCGTCGCGACCTGGCCCGACTCGGTGCTGCCGTAGATCTCGACCAGCACCCCGCCGGTCGCCTGTTCGGCCTGCGCGGCCAGCTGCGGCGACAGCGGCGCGGTGGCCGACAGGATCAGGTCCACCGGCGGAATCTCCAGGCCCGACAGCAGCAGCGTCTTCAAATGGAAGGGCGTGGTGACCAGCGCGCGCGGACGCGGCACCGCCGCCAGCGCGGCCACGATGTCGGCCGGGAAGAAGGGCCGGCCCGCGTCGAAGGCCGCGCCGCCCAGCAGCGCGAGCAGCGCCGAGGACTCGAGGCCGTAGCTGTGCTGCACCGGCACCGTGGCCACCAGCGTCACGCCGGTCAACGAGGGGCGCTGCAGGAAATCGGCCAATCGGCCCACCGCGGCCGCCACGTCGCCGACCAGCGTGTCCCAGCGCTTGGCATGCGGCTGCGGCGTGCCGGTGGAGCCCGAGGTCAGCAGGCTCACCGCGTGCAGGCCGCCGTCGATGGCGGGCACGGTGACGCCGTCGCCCTCGCGCGGCGCCTCGCCGCCGATCTCGACCAGCACCTTGGGCATGCCCGGCGTGGACAGCGAGGGCTCGTCGGTCACAGCCGTGAGCGCGCCGTGCGTCTCGACCAGGCGCGCCATGGTCTCCGGCCGCGCATCGGGCGGCAGCAGGCTGGCCTGGCCGCGCAGCAGCGCCGCGCCCAGCGCGACCGAGAAGGCGTAGCGGTCGTTGCACAGGTTGACCACCGGGCCGGTGGCGGGCATGCGCTCGGCCTGCCGCGCGACGTCGGCCAGGAAGGCATGGCCCGAGACCGGCACGCCGGCCCGCCAGGCCAGCGGCGCGGCCAGGTCACGCGGCGCCAGCAGCGCCAGGGAGAGGGGATCGTGGGTCGACATGCGCGGTCCGGTGGACTACAGGCCTCCGTGCTTGGCGGCCGGATCGGCCGCGGGCGCGTGGGTGCCATAGAAGGCGCGCACCGCATCGATCATGCGGGTGCGCTCGAATTCGGGATGCAGGCGGTAGCGCAGCAGGTGTTCGCCGACGAACAGCACCACCACCATCACCGGGCTCAGCACGTTGGCCAGCAGCGACCAGACGGAGAACGGCAGCCACAGGTAGACCGGGATCGAGATGGCGGCCGTGAGCGCGAAGTAGAGGGTCCAGACCCAGGTGACCTGGCGCGTGTACTCGGGCATGCCCGGGCCCAGCGTGTGGACGCGCTGCGCGAACTGGCCGATCAGCGACAGCCCGCCGCCGCGCAGCGTGCCGCCGAACCAGCAGCCCAGCACGGCATTGATGCCGACGTGTTGGAGCACATAGAGGCGGTTGGGATCGCCCGCGCCGCCCTGCCACAGCAGCACGAAGACCAGGGCGCCGACGACGGTCGCGCCCACCAGCCCCCAACCGCCGAAGCGCGAACCGCCCAGGCCCAGCGCGGTGAGCCACAAGGGGCCGAGCAGCACCGCCATGGCCCAGGGCGCATGCGGATGGAACAGCATCAGCCAGTGCGACAGACCGGCATACGCCGCCCCTGCCGTCAGCAGGAGCGCCAGGCGCCAACGCGACATCGCTCAGGCCCGCGCCGTGCGGCGGTCCGTCGGCGGACCGCTCTCGAGATTCGCGGCGCCCTGCCCTGTCATCAGGCGGTGGTCTTGTTCTGTTCCACGTGCGTGGCCAGCGTGCGCAGCGACGTGAAGATCTGCTGGTTGCGCTCGTCGTCGGAGCGCAGCTGGAAGCCGTAGCGGCGCGACACTTCGAGTGCCACTTCCAGGATGTCGATGGAGTCCAGGCCCAGGCCTTCGCCGTACAGGGGCGCATTGGGGTCGACCTCGGCGGGCGCGACCTCGAGGTTCAGGGATTCGACCAGCAGCGTGGCCAGCTCGAGTTCGAGCGGCGTCTGTTCAGGGCTGGCGCCTTCGGCGGAAACAGAGGTGATGGGGGTCGATGACACGGAGACTCCTGAACGATTTCACGAAACAAAGGCGTTAATCGGCGAATTATAGGAGGGCGCCTTGGATAGACTGGCCACTTTCGACCCGACCGGAGCCCCCATGGCCGACCCGCTTCTGATTGCCCGCCACGACAGCACCGAGTGCTTCCTGCTGCCCGGCCTGACCAACCGCCACGGCCTCGTCACCGGCGCCACCGGCACCGGCAAGACGGTCACGCTGCAGACCCTGGCCGAGCAGCTGTCGGGCATCGGCGTGCCGGTGTTCATGGCCGACGTGAAGGGCGACCTCAGCGGCATCAGCCAGGCTGGCAGCATCGGCGCGAAGCTCGCCGCCACGCTCAAGGAACGCGGCATCGAACCCCCTGCCCCGCTGGCCTGCCCGGTCACGCTGTGGGACGTGTTCGGCGAGCAGGGCCACCCGGTGCGCGCCACCATCTCCGACATGGGGCCGCTGCTGCTGGGCCGCATGCTGGACCTCAACGAGACCCAGGCCGGCGTGCTCAACCTGGTGTTCAAGATCGCCGACGACAACGGCCTGCTGCTGCTCGACCTGAAGGACCTGCGCGCGATGCTGCAGCACGTGGGCGACAACGCGAGCCAGTTCACCACCGCCTACGGCAACATCAGCGCGGCCAGCGTGGGCGCGATCCAGCGCGGCCTGGTGCAGATCGAGAGCCAGGGCGGCGACAAGTTCTTCGGCGAGCCGATGCTCAACATCCAGGACTTCATGCAGACCGTCGGCGGCAAGGGCGTGGTCAACGTGCTCGCGGCCGACAAGCTCATGAACGCGCCACGGCTCTACGCCACCTTCCTGCTGTGGCTGCTGTCCGAACTGTTCGAGCAGCTGCCCGAGATCGGCGACCCCGAGCAGCCCAAGCTGGTGTTCTTCTTCGACGAGGCCCACCTGCTGTTCAACGAGGCACCCAAGGCGCTGGTCGAGCGCATCGAGCTGGTGGTGCGCCTCGTGCGCTCCAAGGGCGTGGGCGTGTTCTTCGTCACGCAGAACCCGCTGGA
>Ga0182008_10002072_pt1 | contig 12825 bp, 7 predicted proteins | sample Sormic07211129_1_FD_120482 | JGI IMG/M metagenome (GOLD analysis project Ga0182008, IMG submission 120482) | Rhizosphere microbial communities from Sorghum bicolor, Mead, Nebraska, USA - 072115-129_1 metaG | ecosystem: Host-associated > Plants > Roots > Rhizosphere | place: USA: Nebraska...
GCCAGCGACTGGGATTGCAGCCTGGAGCCCATCGACGGCGCGCAACCGGCGATTCGCATGGGCCTGCGCTTGATCTCGGGGTTTCGCGAAGAGGATGCCCGACGCATCGTAGCGGCGCGCCGGCAGCAGCCATTCAGCGATATCGCCGACCTGGACCGGCGTGCCGAGCTGGACTCGCGTGCCCAGGCGTTGCTCGCCGATGCCGGTGCCCTGCGCGCCCTGGCCGGCAATCGCCACCGCGCACGTTGGGAGGTGGCGGGGGTGCATAAACAACTGGGGCTGTTTGCCGGCCTGCCCAGCCCTGGCGAAGCCGCGGTGGCATTGCCGGCGCCCACGGTCAGCGAAGACCTGCACGCCGACTACGCCACCCTCGGCACCACCCTCGGCCCGCATCCGCTGGCGTTGCTGCGCGCCGAGCTGCGCCAGCGTCGCTGCCGCAGCTCCCGCGAGCTGATGGCCGTGGAGCATGGGCGCAACGTCAGCGTCGCCGGGCTGGTTACCGGGCGGCAACGGCCCGGCACCGCCAGCGGGGTGACATTCGTGACCCTGGAGGATGAATTCGGCAACCTGAACGTGGTGGTCTGGCGCGACCTCGCCGAACGCCAGCGCCTGGCCCTGGTGGGATCGCGCCTGCTCAAGGTCGATGGACGCTGGGAAGCGGTGGGCGAGGTGCGGCATCTGATCGCCGGGCGGCTGACCGATCTGTCCGCTCTGCTCGATGGCATGGATGTACGCAGCCGGGATTTTCACTGAGCCAAGTAGCGTGTGCGGCGAATTGCCCCTAACGTATGCAAATGAAACGATCCGCCCCCGGCGCGCTCCAACCGTTGCGACCGTCCTTTCTCTGCGCAGAGCCGAACGATGCAATTTTTATCCAACCCACACGGCTGTGAAGGTTGGGCCGGTGAAATGGCCCAGCGTATTCGCGCATTTGACTGGTCAACCACCGACCTTGGGCCGATCGATCGATGGTCCACCAGCCTGGCCTGCACCGTGCAAATGATGCTGGCGTCCCCCGTGCCGATGGTGATGCTGTGGGGGCGGGCGGGGTACATGATCTACAACGACAGTTACTCGGCCTTTGCCGGTGGCCGTCACCCTTATCTGTTGGGCACGCCGGTTGAGCTGGGCTGGCCGGAAGTGGCGGATTTCAACCGCCATGTGGTGGACACCTGCCTGGCCGGCGGCACCTTGTCGTTCAACAACAAAGACCTGGTGCTGTTGCGCAACGGCCAGCCGGAGACCGTGTGGCTGGACTTGTATTACAGCCCCGTGGCCGGCGATAACCAGCAACCGGCCGGGGTGCTGGCGATCGTGGTGGAAACCACTGAGCTGGTCAAATCCGAACAGGTGCGCCAGGAGCTCACGCACAACCTGGAGCAACGGGTGGCCGCTGAAGTGCAGGCGCGATCCGCCGCCGAGGACCAGTTGCGTCAATCGCAGAAACTGGAGGCCATTGGCGGCCTCACCGGCGGCGTGGCCCACGACTTCAATAACCTGCTGCAAGTGATCTCCGGCAACCTGCATTTGCTGGCCCGCCATGAACCGGACAATGTGCATGTGCAACGCCGTGTCAGCGCCGCGATTGCCGCAGTGGACCGTGGTGCCAAGCTGTCGGCGCAATTGCTCGCGTTTGCCCGGCGCCAGCCGCTGTCGCCGGCGGTGTACAACCCGCTGCGCATCTACGAAACCCTGGGCGAGCTGCTGCAGCGCGCCCTCGGTGAAACCATTCATATCGATGTACAACTGCCCCGCGACCCCTGGTGCATCCATGTCGACCGCCATCAACTGGAAAACGCCTTGCTCAATCTGGCGATCAACGCCCGGGATGCGATGAAAGGCGAGGGCGTGATTCGCATCAGCGGCGAAAATATCATCCTCAATCCCGACGATTGCGTGGGCAAAAGCGTGAATCCCGGTGAATACGTGCGTCTGTCCGTAGCCGATACCGGGGTAGGTATGTCGCCGGCGATTCAGGCCAAAGTGTTCGAGCCTTTCTTCACCACCAAGCGCGACGGTCACGGCACGGGCCTGGGCTTGAGCATGGTGTTCGGCTTTGTGCGCCAGAGCGGCGGTCACGTGGACGTGTGCAGCGAAGAGGGCAAGGGCACCGTGGTGCAGTTGTATTTTCCGCGCAGCCTGGGCGAGGAATGCGCCGAAGTGCCGGCCGAGCCGCTCGTCACCGAATATGGGCAGGAAACCATTCTGGTCGTCGAGGACAACGAAGGCGTGCGCTTGACCGTGGTGGAAGTGCTCGAACAATCGGGCTACACCGTGCTCACCGCCGAAGACGGCGACCAGGCCATGCGCAAGCTGCAAGCGGGCCTGCAGCCGGAGCTGATTTTTACCGATGTGGTGATGCCGGGCCGGGTCAAAAGCACCGACCTGGCCGAGTGGGCCCGCGAACAGAGCCCGCCGGTGCCGGTGTTGTTCACCTCCGGCCACACCCGCGACATTCTCTCCAGCAACCATCTGCTGACTCCCGACATTCATCTACTGAGCAAGCCCTACAGCCCCGAAGCCCTGACGCAACGGGTGCGCAGCGTGCTCACCGCTCGATAAGGTTGACCATGACCTCACAACGCAACCTCCCGCCGACCACGTCCCCGCGCGCCGGCTTTGTGCGCGTGCGCGGCGCCCGTGAACACAACCTGCGCAACGTCGATGTGGACATTCCGCGCGATGCCCTGGTGGTGTTCACCGGCGTGTCCGGCTCGGGCAAGTCGTCCCTGGCGTTTTCCACCGTGTATGCCGAGGCTCAGCGTCGCTATTTCGAATCGGTGGCGCCGTATGCGCGGCGCCTGATCGATCAGGTCGGCGTGCCGGATGTGGACAGCATCGAAGGCCTGCCGCCGGCCGTGGCCCTGCAACAGCAACGCGGCACGCCAAGTGCGCGCTCGTCGGTGGGCAGTGTGACCACCCTGTCGAGCCTGATTCGCATGCTGTACTCCCGCGCCGGCCAGTACCCGGCGGGGCAAGCCATGCTGTATGCCGAGGATTTTTCGCCGAACCTGCCCCAGGGCGCATGCCCGCAATGCCATGGCCTGGGTCGCGTGTATGAGGTGACCGAGGCGCTGATGGTGCCCGATCCGTCGTTGAGCATCCGGCAGCGCGCGGTGGCGTCCTGGCCGCTGGCATGGCAGGGCCAGAACCTGCGCGACATCCTGGTGACCCTGGGGTACGACGTGGATATTCCTTGGCGCGACCTGCCGAAAAAGCAGCGCGAATGGATTCTCTTCACCGAGGAAACGCCCACCGTGCCGGTGTACGCCGGCTTCACCCCGGAGCAGACTCGCGAGGCGCTCAAGCGCAAGCTGGAGCCCAGCTACCAAGGTACGTTCAGCGGCGCGCGGCGCTATATCCTGCACACCTTCAGCCACACTCAGAGCGCGCTGATGAAAAAGCGTGTCTCGCAGTTTATGCAGGGCAGCCCTTGCCCGCTGTGCGAGGGCAAACGCCTGAACCGCGCGGCGTTGTCGGTGAAGTTCGCCGGGGTGGACATCGGTGAGTTGTCGCAGCTGTCGTTGAGCCAATTGGCCGACTTGCTGCGGCCGGTGGCGGCGGGGCAGGACCGTATGAAATTGTCGGTGGAAAAACGCCTGGCGGCCCAGCGTATCGCTGAGGATTTGCTTGAGCGCGTCGGCACGCTGATCGAGCTGGGCCTGGGCTACCTGTCCCTGGAGCGCAGCACGCCGAGCTTGTCGTCCGGCGAATTGCAGCGTTTGCGCCTGGCCACTCAACTGGGCTCGCAATTGTTCGGCGTGATCTATGTGCTGGACGAGCCTTCGGCCGGGCTGCATCCGGCGGATGGAGAAGCGCTGTTTACCGCATTGGAGCGTTTGAAGGCGGCGGGCAATTCATTGTTTGTGGTCGAGCATGACCTGGAAACCATGCGCCGCGCCGACTGGCTGATCGATGTCGGCCCGGCTGCCGGCGAGCAGGGCGGGCAAGTGCTGTACAGCGGCCCGCCCGCCGGCCTGGCCGAGGTGCAGGCGTCGCAGACCCGTGAGTACCTGTTTGCCGCACCGCGCCCGGCCGCCGCCGCGCGTCGTGAGCCCAGCGCCTGGCTGGCGCTGGAGGGCGTAACGCGCAATAACCTCAAGGACCTGAACGTCGATTTCCCGTTGGGCTGTTTTACCGCCGTTACCGGCGTGTCCGGTTCGGGCAAGTCCAGCCTGGTCAGCCAGGCATTGCTGGAACTGGTGGGCAGCGGTCTGGGGCGCGTGGTGGAAGCCGATGAAGAACCGAGCCTGGAAGACGACGCGCCGCAAACCAGCGGCGGGCGTATCGGCGCCGGGCTGGAACATATCCGGCGCCTGGTGCAGGTGGATCAGAAGCCCATCGGCCGCACGCCGCGCTCCAACCTGGCGACCTACACCGGGCTGTTCGACAACGTGCGCAAACTGTTTGCCGCCACGCCGGCGGCGAAGAAGCGCGGTTACGATGCCGGGCAGTTCTCCTTCAACGTCGTCAAGGGCCGCTGCCCGAACTGCGAGGGCGAAGGCTTTGTCAGCGTCGAATTGCTGTTTATGCCGAGCGTTTACGCACCGTGCCCGACCTGCCATGGCGCGCGCTACAACCCCCAGACCCTGGCGGTCAAGTGGCAAGGCCTGAACATCGCTCAGGTACTGGGGCTGACGGTGGACCAGGCGGTGGAGGTGTTTGCCGACCAACCGGGTGTGCTGCGCTCGTTGCAGGTGCTGCGGGATATCGGTCTGGGTTACCTGCGCCTGGGCCAACCGGCCACCGAACTGTCCGGTGGCGAAGCGCAGCGCATCAAACTGGCCACCGAACTGCAACGCAATGCTCGCGGTGCCACGTTGTATGTGCTGGACGAGCCCACCACCGGATTGCATCCACGGGATGTCGATCGCCTGCTCAGCCAGCTCAACCAACTGGTGGATGCCGGGCATACGGTGATCGTGGTGGAGCACGAAATGCGCGTGGTGGCGCAGAGTGACTGGGTGATCGATATCGGGCCGGGCGCAGGGGACCTGGGTGGGCAGGTGGTGGCCAGTGGCACACCGCACACGGTGGCCAAGAACAAGAAGAGTCGGACGGCACCGTTTTTGCGGCGCGAGCTGGTTTAGCCGACAGCCTCGCGGGAAGGGCTGGCCCTTGATGGCTTCGGTGCACGGCCATTGGCCTCCCGTTCTTCCCCGGAATTGGCTATTCCACGGCTCACACGTCCTGACTAACCTGAGCGCCAACCCATCCTCGGAAGAACCCCATGCAAACCCGTACCGATTTCTACACCGCGTCCCCCGATGCCATGAAGGCCATGCTCGCCCTGGAGACCGCCGTCGGCAGACTCTCCATCGAACTGCCGCTGCTGGAACTGATTCGCCTGCGGGTCTCGCAGATCAACGGCTGTGCTTTCTGCCTGGACATGCACACCGCCGACGCCCGCAAGGGCGGTGAGACCGAGCGGCGTCTGTACACGCTGTCGGCCTGGCGCGAGACGCCGTTCTTCACGCCGCGTGAGCGCGCCGCACTGGCCTGGGCCGAAAGCCTGACCCTGCTCAGCCAGACGCACGCGCCGGATGCGGACTACACCGCGCTGGCGGCCGAATTCAGCGCCCAGGAACAGGTCGATTTGAGCCTGGCCATTGCTACCATCAACAGTTGGAACCGCCTTGCCGTGGGTTTTCGCAAAATGCCCAAGTAATCCCTTAGAAATTGACCGTTGCGCTCAGGCGCGCCGTCAGTGGTGCGCCCTGGAACAGGTAGTCGTCGCCCAGGTACTCGCCGGCATCGCGCCAGTAACGTTTGTCGAACAGGTTGTCGACGCTCAGGCGCAATACGGTTTCGTAACCGTCGAGGTGGGTGGTGTAGCGGCTGCCGACGTTGACCACCGCGTAATCGCCCACCTGCACATTGCCGCTGCGGTTGGCGTACTTCTTGGCGCTGTATTGCACGCCACCCAGCACCGCAAGGCCATTGACCCACGGCAGCGCATAGTCGGCGTATAGGCTGGCGCGCAGCTTGGGCACGTTGATCGCCTGGTGCCCTTCATAGGCCGCCGTGCCGCTGCCGCTCACCCGTGCACGAATCGCCGCCACGCTGGTGGCGATCTGCAAACGGTCGGTGGCCCAGCCATTGGCCGACACTTCCAGCCCGGTGTTTTTCTGCTCGCCCTGCTGCACATAGGTGAAGCTGCCGGCGCCGTCGGGTCGGGCGTATTGGTAGCCCTGTCGGGTCTGGAACAGCGCGGCGGCGAAGCTGATGCGGCGCCAGTCGTATTTGACGCCGGCCTCGATCTGTCGCGAGGTGGTCGGTGCCAGGGTCTCACTGGCATTGGTCGCGAACCATGGCGCGGTGCCTCCCAGAGACAAGCCTTTGCCGTAGCGGGTGTATAGCGAAACGCTGTCCACCGGCTTATAGATCAGCGCCGCCTGGGGTAGAAACACGTATTGCTGCGTGTGGCGGGACGGGTTGCCGTCGCTGTCGAACGCCTGTTCATCGAGGCGCACTTCACGCCCGCCGAGGACCGTTTGCCACTGCTCGTTGAAGCGCAGGCGATCCGTGACGAACAGGCCGTACTGGCGGCTGTCGAGGATGCGATGGCTGTCGTTGAGCGGCACGTCGGTCGGCGCGAAGGTGGCGGCGTCCCGGTGGATGTTGCCGCTGCCGATCCACTCGTTGACGGGTTTGCGCTGGTCGATCACTCGACGAAACGCGCTGGTGCCGAAGGTCAATTCGTGGCCCAGGCCCGCGGTGTCGAACCGGCCGGTCATGGCGACCTGCACCTCGTCGTCGCGGCGCGTGTCGTCGGGGCTGCGGTAGTCGTAGATGTCGTAGTCGCCTTCGGGGCTGAAGGTGTTGGCATTGCAGCTGCCGATGTAATAGCAACCCCAGGCAAATGAGCTGTAGTCATCGATCACCACTTTGCTGCGCGCGGCGCTGATCTGGGCTGTCCATTGATCGTTGAAGCGATAGTCGAACGTGCCGTTGAGGTTCAGCGAATCGATGTCCACCGGTTTGGCGCCGCTCTGGTGCCCCAGCAGTTTCTTCGGCGAGGCCCCATGGGGCACTGCGCTGCCGCCTAGCAACTGATAACCCGGCACCGAGCGCTGTTGTTTGTTCTGGTATTCGGCGTCCAGTTGCAGCACGGCGTCGGGGCTGATGTTCCAGTCGAACGCCAGGGCCAGGAAATCGCGCTGGCCGTTGGCGTGTTCCACGTAGGAATGCAGGTCTTCATGAGCGACGTTGGCCCTCAGGCCGAACTGCTGCTCGCTGCCGAACCAGCCACCGACATCGGTGGCCAGGTAACCGCTGCCGCGATCGTCGGTGGACACGGTCACCGAGCGCACCTCTTCCGGGCGCTTGGTGACATAGTTGATCGCGCCGCTGGGTTCGGAAATACCGCTCTGCAAGCCCGCCAGGCCCTTGAGCACTTCCACCTGCTGCTTGTTTTCCAGGGCGACGTTCTGTTCGCCGGTGATGGTGCGCCCATTGATCTTGTAGCTGCTGGCCGCGTTCAGCGAAAAACCGCGCACCACGAAGTTTTCGTAGTAGCCGATGGGCGCATAGCTGTCGCCCACCGACGCATCGTTGCGCAGCACTTCACTGAGCAGGCGCGCTTGCTGGTCCTTGATCAGCGCGGCGTTGAACACGCTGACCGAGGCCGCGGTGTCGAGCAGCGGTGTTTCATGGAAGCCGCCGACCGAGGCGGTTTCGGCGCGATAGCCGGACGTATCTTCGCCCTGTACCTGCAGCGCCGGCAGTTCCAGCGCGGCCGCCAGGCTGTTGCCGATGCCGCCGCTGAGCAGCAGGCCGAGGGCAACACGTGAAGTGACGACGGGGCGAAAACGCAAAACCATGGGCTGGGCCTTAGAGCGCGGGGCAGGGGGCGCATAAGCTAGGCATTACGGCGCGGTTTTACAAGCGAGACGTCCCGTCTCAGCTCACTCGCCGCAGCCTTATGGCCTCGACAGCCGCCTGGTGTAGCTGCGATAGACAAGGCTTCTCTCATTCGTGCAGGAGATCGTCATGGGTATCGCTGGAAAAGTTGCGCTGGTCACCGGCGCCGGGCAGGGCATCGGCCGGGCCATTGCCTTGCGCCTGGCTCAGGAGGGCGCCGATATCGCCCTGGTGGACATCAATGGTGCCAAACTCGCCGCCGTGGCCACCGAAATCACGGCCATCGGACGCAAGGCGTCGGTGTTTATCGCCGATGTGTCCAAGCGCGAACAGGTTGTGGCGGCGGTGGAGCATGCGCACCAGACCCTGGGCGGCTTCGACATCATCGTCAACAACGCCGGGGTGGCGCAGATCGATGCACTGCTGGAGGTGACCCCGGAACAGGTCGAACGCACCTTGGGTATCAATGTGCAGGGCGTGTTGTGGGGCATCCAGGCCGCCGGCAAGAAATTCAAGGCGCTGGGGTGCAAGGGCAAGATTATCAACGCCTGCTCCATCGCCGGCCATGAAGGGTTTGCGCTGCTGGGCGTGTACTCGGCCACCAAGTTCGCCGTGCGTGCGCTGACCCAGGCGGCGGCCAAGGAGCTGGCCAGCGCGGGGATCACCGTCAATGCCTACTGCCCGGGCGTCGTGGGCACCGATATGTGGGTGGAGATCGACAAGCGCATGGCTGAGATCACTGGGGCCGAGGTGGGCGCGACCTACAAGCAATACGTGGACGGCATCGCTCTGGGCCGCGCCGAAACACCGGAAGACGTGGCGGGGCTGGTAGCGTTCCTGGCCGGTCCGGATGCGGACTACATGACCGGGCAGGCGCCCCTGATCGATGGTGGTTTGGTCTACCGCTGATCTCGCAAAGCGTGCGTTGGTGGTGGTTCAGTTAGTATTTTTTTCGCTGACCCACCGCCATCGGGGGCAAGCCCCCTCCCACATTACCTGCGACAGCGAGGTCCCACTGTGGGAGGGGGCTTGCCCCCGATAGCTTTCGCTCAGGCAACATGTGTGTCACTGACACGCCGCTATGAGCGACCTCACTGTGTCAGGGAAGCCTTGCCGGGCATATCGATGCCCAGTTGGTTGACTCGGCGGTACAGGGTGGCTCTGGAAATGCCCAGCGCCTGGGCGGTCGGTGTTGGTTTCCAGCGATGCCGGATCAGCGCATCCAGTACCACTTGCCGTTCCGGGCTGGCGCTCTGTTCGGTCGGCGCCGCGACCTGTTCGCCGCGCACTTCCACCGGCAGATCCGCCAGTTGCAGGGTTTGGCCGTCGCACACCGCGCAGGCATACGCCAGCACATGCCGCAGCTGTCTCACATTGCCGGGCCAGCCATGGCTCAACAACACTTCAAGCGCCGCCTGGCTGATGCCCAGTGCGACCGTGCCGCGCTGTGATTCCTGCTCCAGCAGGCGGTGGATCAGGGCCAGTTTGTCGGTGCGATCGCGCAACGGCGGCAGGCTGACCCGGGCGCAGCCGAGGCGAAAGTACAAGTCTTCGCGAAAACGCCCCTCGCTCACCAGCGCCGCCAGGTCGCGGTGGCTGGCGCAGATCACCTGGATATCCACCGTGCGGGTTCTGGCCGCGCCCAGGGGCGCCACTTCACCCTCGGCCATGACCCGCAACAGGCGGGTCTGCAACGCCAGCGGCATGTCGCCGATCTCATCGAGGAACAGCGTGCCGCCGTCGGCCTGCACCAACAGGCCGGGCATGCCCTTGCTGGAGGCACCGGTAAACGCCCCTGCCACGTAGCCGAACAGCTCGCTTTCAATCAGGTTTTCCGGGATCGCCGCGCAGTTCACCGCCACGAATGGGCCCTGGCGGCGCGCACTGCGTTCATGCAACTGGCGCGCGAAGACTTCCTTGCCGGCACCGGTTTCGCCTTGCACCAGCACCGGCAGGTTGCGGTCCTTGACCCGTACGGCCAGGCGCAGGTGTTCTTCCACACGGGGGTCGACCTGATGGCTCGGCGCCGCGCGCGCGCGCGAACAACGTTGGGGCGTGTTGACCCGCACGTGCAGCGCGCCGGGTTCGCCCAGCCAGTGCAACTGTTGGGCACGCTGGTCGGTCACCGCACGCAAGGCATCCATGTCGAATACTTCACCGATATGCGCCGGCACCTGGCCGAAGCGTCGACGCAGGGCCTGGCGTGCCTTGCTGTTGAGGGCCTGCAGGCGCCCGTCCTGGTCCCAGGCCAGCAGCAGGTCGGGCTGGCTGTCCACATAGCCCGGTGTGCTGTGCGCCTGCAGCACCCAATGCTGGCGGGCGCTGTGCATGAAGAACGCATTCTCGATGGCCTGGGCGCTCTGGGCCACCATCTGGCGCACCAGGTGCTGGCTGCGCCGGTCATCCGGCGACTTGAGCGCCGAGGCGTCCATCACCCCCAGCAGATTGCCCTGCGGATCGAAGATCGGCGCGGCGGAGCAGGTCAGGCCGATGAACGCCGCGCGAAAGTGATCGCGTTTGTGCACGGTCACCGCTGCCTTGCTGGTCAATACCGTGGCCACGCCGCAGGTGCCTTCTTCGGCTTCCGACCAGCAGGTGCCCAGGTACAGACCGGCCTTGCGACAGTCGCTGCGAATGCTGCTGTCTACGCGGTGGTCGAGGGTCTGGCCCTGGGCGTCGGTAAGCATCACGCAGTAGTCGGCATGACGCACGCGATGGTGCAGTTGCCCGACTTCTTCGCTGGCGATGCGCATGAACAGCTCGGCGCGTTCGCGGCATTCCTTGAGCAAGGGTTCGCTGAGGATACGGGGGCCTTGCAGGGAGCCTGGGTCCAGGTGGTGTTGTTCCATGGAGCGGCGCCAGGAATCGAAAATCAATGCGGGCACCGGTGCCTGGGGCAGGCGATCGGCATTGCGGACCACGCGACTGACGCAGTCGACGTGCTCCCTGGAGTTCGCGGCGAGCATAGGGCCTCCGGTTCTCGAGCTTTGTTGTTATGCCCGCCATTAAGCGCCTGCGCGCGCGGGTGGACAAGGGCGGGCTGACCAACTGCCGACGCTGAGACGCAGCGTCTCATTTGCCTTGAGACGCCATCGGCAAGCTGCGCTGCAACGTCTCATTCCGAGTGTATTGAGTGCGCACGTACAAGGGGGCGGCACTGCTCTGGATCAACGCTTTGCCAGGTTCCTGGCGGTTATGGCACAGGCTGTGCTGAGTGGCTTGTAGCTGGTCGACGCCAGCCTTTTGTGTGTCGAGACAACCTGGAGAACAACAAGATGTCCACCCACCTGTCCACCGATCAATTGCTGCATGCCTACACTGTGATGCGCACCATCCGCGATTTCGAAGAACGCCTGCATGTGGAATTCGCCACCGGCGAGATTCCCGGCTTCGTGCATTTGTATGCCGGCCAGGAAGCCAGTGCCGCCGGGGTCATGGCCCATCTTAACGATGACGATTGCATCGCCTCCAACCACCGTGGCCACGGTCATTGCATCGCCAAGGGGGTGGATGTGTTCGGCATGATGGCCGAGATCTACGGCAAGAAAACCGGCGTCTGCGGCGGTAAGGGCGGCTCCATGCACATCGCCGATCAGGAGAAAGGCATGCTCGGCGCCAATGGCATCGTCGGTGCCGGCGCACCGTTGGCGGCCGGTGCGGCGTTGGCCGCCAGGCTCAAGGGCAGCCAGGGCGTGGCCGTGGCATTTTTTGGCGATGGCGGCTCCAACGAGGGCGCGGTGTTCGAGGCGATGAACCTGGCCTCGATCATGAAATTGCCCTGTCTGTTCGTCGCCGAAAACAACGGCTATGCCGAAGCCACCGGTTCCGGCTGGTCGGTGGCGTGCAAGGACATCGCCGAGCGCGCCGTGGGATTTGGCATGCCGGGGGTGATCGTCGATGGCAACGATTTTTTCGCCGTGCACGCGGCGCTGGGCGTGGCGGTAGAGCGTGCACGAAACGGCGAAGGGCCGACGCTGGTGGAGGTCAAGTTGAGCCGTTTCTACGGCCACTTCGAAGGCGATGCCCAAACCTATCGCGGTGTGGATGAAGTGAAGAACCTGCGCGAAACCCAGGATTGCCTGGTGCTGTTCCGCCAGCGTTGCCAGGCCGAAGGCTGGTTGGACGCCGCGCAATTCGAGCGTATCGACGGCGAGGTCGCACAGTTGATCGAAGATGCCGTGCGCCTGGCCAAGTCCGATCCCAAGCCCCAGGCGGCCGATCTGCTCAGCGATGTCTACGTCGCCTACCGCTAATAACAACAAGACCCGGAGAGAATTTCATGGCTCGCAAAATCAGCTATCAGCAGGCAATCAACGAAGCCCTGGCCCAGGAGATGCGCCGCGACCAGAGCGTGTTCATCATCGGCCAGGATGTGTCCGGCGGCACCGGGTCGCCCGGCGAACAGGACGCCTGGGGCGGCGTGCTCGGCGTCACCAAAGGCCTGTACCCGGAGTTCCCCGAGCGCGTGCTGGATGCGCCGTTGTCCGAGGTCGGCTACGTGGGCATGGCCGTGGGCGCCGCCACCCGGGGCATGCGCCCGGTGTGCGAACTGATGTTCGTCGACTTTATCGGCTGTTGCCTTGACCAGTTGCTCAACCAGGCCGCCAAGTTTCGCTATATGTTCGGTGGCAAGACCACCACACCGCTGGTGATCCGCGCCATGTACGGCGCCGGCCTGCGCGCCGCCGCCCAGCACTCGCAGATGCTCACCTCGATGTGGACCCACATTCCCGGCCTGAAAGTGGTGTGCCCGGCCACGCCCTATGATGCCAAGGGCATGCTGATCCAGGCGATCCGCGATAACGACCCGGTGATCTTCCTCGAACACAAAATGCTCTACAGCCTGCAAGGCGAAGTGCCCGAAGAGCTGTACACCGTGCCATTCGGCGAGGCCAACTTTGTACGCGAAGGCCGCGACGTCACCCTGGTGACCTACGGGCGCATGGTGCATATCGCCCTGGA
>Ga0182008_10002075_pt1 | contig 12821 bp, 13 predicted proteins | sample Sormic07211129_1_FD_120482 | JGI IMG/M metagenome (GOLD analysis project Ga0182008, IMG submission 120482) | Rhizosphere microbial communities from Sorghum bicolor, Mead, Nebraska, USA - 072115-129_1 metaG | ecosystem: Host-associated > Plants > Roots > Rhizosphere | place: USA: Nebraska...
CAAGGGCCTGGTGATCTGGTCGCCCGACGAGGTGTTCTCGGTCGGCGCCGACCTGCAGGCGATGCTGCCGGCCTTCGTGGTCGCGGGCATCGGCGCGGTCGAGGGCGCGGAAGAAGAGTTGCAGAACACCATGCTCAAGATCCGCTACGCCAGCGTGCCGGTGATCTCGGCCGTGCGCGGCATGGCGCTCGGCGGCGGCTGCGAACTGGCCGTGTACTCGGCCAGGCGTGTCGCGGCGATGGAAAGCTACATCGGCCTGGTCGAAGTCGGCGTGGGCCTGATCCCCGGCGCGGGCGGCCTGACCTACATCGCACGCCGCGCGGCCGAGAACGCATCGGCATCGACCGGCACCGACCTGCTGCCCTTCCTCACCGAAGGCTTCACCGCCGCGGCGATGGCCAAGGTCGGCACCGGCGCGCTCGATTCGAAGAAGCTGGGCTACCTGCTCGACAGCGACGTGATCGTGCCGAACAAGGACGAGCTGCTCTACGTGGCGCTGCAGCAGGCCAAGGCCATGGCCGACGCCGGCTACCGCGCCCCGCTGCGCCGCAGCTTCCGCGTGGCCGGCCGCAGCGGCGCCGCGACCATCAAGGGCCAGCTGGTGAACATGCGCGACGGCGGCTTCATCAGCGCGCACGACTTCCACATCGCGAGCCTGATCGCCAACGTGGTGACTGGTGGCGACGTGGACGCGGGTTCGCTCGTGACGGAGGAATATCTGATGACGCTGGAACGCAAGGCCTTCTGCTCGCTCATCGTGCATCCGAAGACGCAGGAGCGGATCATGGGGATGCTGAGCACGGGGAAGCCGGTGCGGAACTGAGCGGATCCCGCGTTTCTCCTTCCCCCTCCGGGGGAAGGCAGGGATGGGGGCATGCAGCCGATGCAAAACCAATCCACCTCCAAAGCTCAGCAGAACGCCCGCGTCCTGCGCCGCGGGATGACCGACGCCGAGCGCAGGCTCTGGAGCGGTCTGCGCAACGAGCAGTTGGGCGTGAAGTTTCGTCGGCAGCATCCGCTGGGCCACTACATCGCCGACTTCGCCTGTCTCGGTCCGAAGCTGATCGTCGAACTCGACGGCTCGCAGCATCAGGCGCAGCAGGACCACGACGCACGACGCGACACCTTCCTGCGTGCGCAGGGCTTCGAGGTGCTGCGCTTCGGATCGAACGATCCCTTTGTCAATCTTGAAGGGGTGTTGCAGGTGATCGTCAATCGCATCGACGAATTGACGGCCGCCTGCCCCCATCCCAACCTTCCCCCAGAGGGGGAAGGAGCCACATCCAGGAGTTCTCCATGAAACAAGTCCAAGACGCCTACATCGTCTCCGCCACCCGCACCCCCATCGGCAAGTCGCACCGCGGCTACTTCCGCAACTACCGGCCCGACGACCTGCTCGCGACCACGCTCAAGGCCGCGCTGGCCGCCGTGCCCGGCCTCGACCCTCACGCCATCGAAGACATCATCTGCGGCTGCGCGATCCCCGAGTCGCAGCAGGGCCTGAACATCGCGCGCATCGGCGCGGTGCTGGCCGGCCTGCCCAACAGCATCGGCGGCATCACGGTCAACCGCTTCTGCGCCTCGGGCCTGTCGGCGGTGCAGATGGCGGCCGACCGCATCCGCGTGGGCGAGGCCGACGTGATGATCGCGGCCGGTGTCGAGAGCATGAGCATGGTGCCGATGATGGGCAACGCACCCTCGCTGTCGCCCTCGATCTTCGAGCGTGAAGGCGACGTGGGCATCGCCTACGGCATGGGCCTGACGGCCGAGAAGGTGGCGCAGCAGTGGAAGGTGAGCCGCGAAGCGCAGGACGAATTCGCGCTCGCCTCGCACCAGAAGGCGCTGGCCGCGCAGCAGGCCGGCGAGTTCGCCGACGAGATCACGCCCATCGAGGTGACCGACCGCACGCCCGACCTCGCCACCGGCGAAGCGATCGCCAAGCGCCGCACCGTGTCGCTCGACGAAGGCGCGCGGCCCGACACCTCGATCGAAGGCCTGGCCAAGCTGCGCACCGTGTTCGCGGCGCGCGGCACGGTCACGGCGGGCAACAGCTCGCAGACCTCCGACGGCGCGGGCGCGCTGATCCTCGCGAGCGAGAAGGCCGTGAAGCAGTTCGGCCTGACGCCACTGGCACGCTTCGTGAGCTTCGCGAGCAAGGGCGTGCCGCCCGAGATCATGGGCATCGGCCCGATCGAGGCGATCCCGGCTGCGCTGCGCTATGCGGGCCTCCAGCACCAGGACATCGACTGGTTCGAGCTCAACGAGGCCTTCGCGGCGCAGTCGCTGGCCGTGATCCGCACGCTGGGCCTCGACCCGTCCAAGGTCAACCCCATGGGCGGCGCGATCGCGCTCGGCCACCCCTTGGGTGCGACGGGCGCTATCCGCTCCGCGACAGTCGTGCATGCCTTGCGGCGCAAGAATCTGAAGTACGGCATGGTCACGATGTGCGTGGGCATGGGCCAGGGCGCCGCCGGCATCTTCGAGCGGGTCTGATCCCCGCGGGGTCCGGCGCCGCCGATCGAACAGGAGACAGGCAGTGACAACACAACACGTATTCGACAAGGCGCTCGCGCTCCAGCACAGCGACATCCGCGCCGGGCATTTCACGGGCATGACCAGTCCGGACTACTGGAACATGGTCGGGCCCTTCGGCGGCATGACGGCCGCGATCGCGCTGCAGGCGGTGATGCAGCATCCCGACCTGCTGGGCGCGCCGATCGCATTGACGGTCAACTTCGCGGCCGCGATCGAGGCCGGCGCCTTCGACGTGCAGGCCACGCCGGTGCGCACCAACCGCTCGACGCAGCACTGGACGGTGCAGATCACGCAGGCCGGCATCGACGGCGCGCCGCAGATGACCACCACCGCCACCGTGGTCACGGCCGCGCGCCGCGACACCTGGGGCGGCACCGACCTGACGATGCCGGAGGTCGCGCGGCCCGACACCCTGGCGCGCATGGAAGCCGCGCGTGCCGGCGTGGCCTGGTTCGCGCAGTACGACATGCGCCCGGTCAGCGGCGCGCCGCCCTCGACCTGGGACGGCGGCGGCGACCACAGCCAGACCCGGCTCTGGGTGCGCGACGCGCAGGCCCGCGCGCTCGACTTCCCCTCGCTCGCGGCCATGAGCGACGTGTTCTTCCCGCGCGTCTGGCTGCGCCGCGCCAAGCCGGTGCCGGCCGGCACGGTCTCGATCACCACCTACTTCCACACCGACGCGGCGCAGATGGCCGAGGTCGGCAGCGGCTATCTTCTGGCCTGTGCGGCCGGGCAGCAGTTCCGCAACGGCTTCTTCGACCAGAGCGCGCAGCTCTGGAGCGAAGCCGGCGTGCTGCTCGCCACCTCCAACCAGATCGTTTACTTCAAGGAATGACCCCATGAGCGACATCCTCGTCCACGCCGAAGCCGGCGTGATGACCCTGACCTTCAACCGCGTCGACAAGAAGAACTCGATCACCGGCGCGATGTACGGCGAACTGGCCGACGCGCTGGCCCGTGCCGAGCAGGACCCGGCCGTGCGCGCGGTGCTGATCCAGGGCGACCCGACCATCTTCAGCGCCGGCAACGACATCGGCGACTTCCTCAACGCGCCGCCCGCGACCACCGAGTCGCCGGTGTTCCGCTTCCTGCGCGGCATCGCGACCTTCCCCAAGCCCATCGTCGCCGCCGTCTGCGGTCCGGCCGTGGGGGTGGGCACCACGATGCTGTTCCATTGCGACCTGGTCTACGCGGGCGACAACGCGGCCTTCTCGATGCCCTTCGTCAACCTGGGCCTGTGCCCCGAGGCGGCCTCCAGCCTGCTGGTGCCGCAGATGTTCGGCTACCACCGCGCGGCCGAGGCGCTGCTGCTGGGCGAACCCTTCATGGCCGAGGCCGCGCTCGAGATCGGCCTGGTGAACCGCGTGGTGCCGCCGACCGAAGCCAACGGCATCGCCCAGGCCCAGGCCCGCAAGCTCGCGGCCAAGCCGCTCACGGCGCTGATCGAGACCAAGCGCCTGCTCAAGAAATCGCAGCAGGCCGCGGTGATCGAGCGCATGGACGAGGAAGGCCAGAGCTTCGGCCGCATGCTGCGCGAGCCGGCGGCGCGCGAAGCATTTGGCGCGTTCATGGAAAAGCGCAAGCCCGACTTCTCCAAGCTCTGATCGGCGGCGTCGTTATTCGACGCCCAGCAGGTCGTACACCCTGCGCACATAGTCGCCGAAGGCCGGACTGGTCTTGAGGTGCAGCCGGCGCGGCGCGGGCAGGTCGATGGGGAAGAAGTCGGCCATGCGCGCCGGGCCGGCCGTGAGCACGGCGCAGTGGGTGCCCAGGAACACGGCCTCCTGGATGCTGTGGGTCACGACCACGAAGGTCTTGCCCGTCTCTTCCCAGATGCGCAGCATCTCGAGGTTCATCTTCTCGCGCGTCAGCGCGTCGAGCGCGCCGAAGGGCTCGTCCATCAGCACCAGCTTCGGGTCGTGGATCAGCGCCCGCGCGATCGCCGCGCGCTGCTGCATGCCGCCCGAGAGTTCGTAGGGCAGCTTGTCGGCGAAGCCGGTGAGGCCCACCATCTCCAGCAGTTCGTGCGCGCGCACCCGGGCCTTCTTGCGGTCCAGGCCCAGGATGTCGGCCGGCAGCATCACGTTCTCGAGGATGGTGCGCCACTTGAGCAGCACCGGCTGCTGGAACACCATGCCCACGTCGCGGCCCGCGTTGAAGGGCGCGCCGCCGGCGCCGCCGCCGATCTGCAGCGTGCCGCCGTCGTGGCCATGCAGGCCCGACAGGATCTTGAGCAGGGTCGACTTGCCGCAGCCCGAGGGCCCGACCAGCGACACCATGTCGCCCTCGTGGATGTCCATCGACACGTCGGACACCGCGAGGAATTCCTCGGTCCTGCCGCCCGCCTGCTTCTTGCGGTAGACCTTGCGCAGCTGCTGCATGCGGATCAGCGGTGCGCCGGTCGCGACGCGCTCGCGCAACACGGCGCTCATGCCAGCCACCGTGCCAGGTTGTCGCGCACGAAGGCGTCGTCGGCCAAGTCGCCGTGCAGGCGGTAGACGCGGTCGATCTCCTCGCTCTGTCCTGCGCCCATGCCCTCGGCCGGGTCCAGGCACCAGATGCCCTCGAGCAGGCCCTGGCGCCGCAGCACCTCGTGGCAACCCGCGATGCAGCCGTGGAAGTTGTTCTTCACGTCGAAGAAGGCCGCGTTGCAGTCGGTCACGCGCGAGTCGAGGGCCAGCAGCGCGGGGCTCAACGCGCCGCCGTGGGCCGCGATCTCGGCCTTGATCTGCGCCAGCTGCTGCACCGCGCTCGCGGTCCAGACCGACCAGTGGCCCAGCAGGCCGCCGCGGAAGCGCACCTGCACCTGGGCGCCGTCGCGCATCGCGCTGAAGGGCAGGGCGAGGTCGAGCACGATGTGGTCGTCGTTGCCGGTGTAGAGAAAGACGCGCTCCTCGGCGCGTGCATCGACCACGCCGCGCACCACGTCGATGGTGCGGTAGCGGTTGAAGGGCGCGACCTTGATCGCCAGCACATTGGGGATCAGTGCGAAGCGGCGCCAGAAGTCGCTCGACAGGATCGGGCCGCCGACCACGGTCTGCAGGTAGAAGCCGATCAGCGGGATCTCCTCGGCCACGGCCTCGCAATGCGCGATCAGTTCGTCCTCCGAGGCCGAGGCCACGGCCGCGAGGCTCAGCAGGCCCGCGTGATAGCCCAGACCGACGGCCGTGCGCGCTTCGGCGCGCGCCTGGGCGGTGGGGCCGCACAGGCCGGCGACCATGGCCATGGGGCGGTCGGTCCAGGCGGCGCGGTCTTCGGCCGCGGCGCGCAGCACGGTCTCGTAGAGGCCGCGTTCGCGGATGCTGAACTGGGTGGTGTGCACGCCCACGGCCAGGCCGCCCGCGCCGGCGTCGGTGTAGTAGCGGGTGAGCGCGCGCTGGCGGCGGCGGTCGAATTGGCGCTCGGCGTCGAGCGCCAGCGGGTGGGCCGGAATCACCGTGCCCTGCGCCAGCAGCGCCAGCACGTCGGCGGGAAGATCGGATCGTTGCAAGGCCATCGAAACTCCTGGAAAGGTGAAGGGGCGCTCAGCCGTACTCGGGGCCGGCGATGGCGTGGAGGAAGGCGGTCTGGCCATGGGGCACGGGTTCGCCCAGGGCCATGCGCACGAAGCCGCGTTGCGGCGTGAAGCCGGCGGCCGCGAGCTGCTCGCGCAGCAGCGCGCGCATGTCGGGCACGTCGACCATCAGCGGGCCGGGCGTGCCCTCGGCCAGCTCGGCCAGCAGCCGCGCGGCGGCGGCCTCGTCGGTCGCGATCAGCGGGCCGATCTGGTGGGCGATGCGGCCGGCGCGCACGATCGCGAAGCCCTGCGCATGACGCTGCAGGCGCGAGCCCGCGCGACCGGCCAGGTGCGCGAGCACCTCGCCGCGTGCCAGGCCCAGGGCCTCGGCGTCGAGGGCGGCCAGAGGCGCGAGGCCGGCCGGTTCCTGCCGTGCGAGTGCTGCGGTCGGCGCGGTGGCGGGGCGCTGCCAGCGCGTGAGGCGCCACAACGGCGAGAAGCCGTACTGGGTGTAGAGCCGCTCGCCCGCGGGCGTGGCGTCGAGCAGCGCGACGCGGCCCTGGCGCCGCACCTCGCGCAGGCATTGCTCGAAGACCGTGCGGCCCAGGCCTTGGCCGCGCAGCGCGGGCGCGACCAGGATCATGCTGATCCAGGCGCCGGTGTCGCCCATCGGCAGCACCGCGCCGCTGGCGACGATGCGGCCGTCGTGGGCCTCGCCGTCGCGCACCGCGAACAGCGTGCCCTGCTGCGCGAACAGCGCCCAGTCCTCGGCGGTCTGGTTCCAGCCGCTCTGCACCACCAGCGCGTCGAGCATCGCCAGCGTCTCGCGGTCGAGCGCGCCGAGCGTCTCCACCACGTGCACCGGCGCGTCGAGCTCAGTACTTGCCATCGCGCGACTCGAACTTGGTCGGCTTGCCGTAGAGCCGCTGCTCGCGCGCGATCCAGTCGGCGACCCAGCCCAGCTGCTGCGACAGCGGCACCTGCGGGTAGCCGAACAGGCGCTCGGCCTCGCCGGTGTTCATGAGCCAGGCGGTGGGCGCTTCGCTGCCGGTGATCTGCACCGGTTTGCCGAAGCGGCGGCCGAATTCCTCGGCCAGCCAGCGGATCGAGGTGGTCTCGGGGCCGCTCACGTTGATCGGCGAGGTCGGCACCGTGGCCACGGCCAGGCAGCGCAAGGCCTGAGCGTTGGCGTCGCCCTGCCAGATCACGTTGACGTGGCCCATGGTCACGTCCACCGGCTCGCCGCGCCAGACCTTCTGCGCCACGTCGGCCAGCACGCCGTAGCGCAGGTCGATCGCGTAGCTCAGGCGGAACAGCCGGCCCGGCGTGCCGTGCTGCTGCGAGAAGTACTCGAACATGCGCTCGCGGCCGACGCAGGAGTTCGCGTACTCGCCGGGCGGGCTGGGTGGCAGGTCTTCAGCCGCGCCCTGGCCCGTGACCGGCACGAAGGGGTACACGCAGGCGGTGGAGAAGGCCACGATGCGCGAGCCGCTGAAGGCCTGCGCCACCAGCGCGGGCACGTGCACGTTCATGGCCCAGGTCAGCGGGTTGTTGGCGTCGCCGCCGAACTTGCGCCCGGCCATGAAGACGACGTTGGCGCATTTCGGCAGCGCGGCCACGGCCGCCGCGTCGAGCAGGTCGCAGACGATCGTTTCGATGCCGTGCGCATGCAGCATCTCGCGCATGCCGGCCTCGCTGAAGCGCGCCACCGCGATCACGCGGCGCCCGGCGGGCAGGGCGTTGCGCGCCAGCCGCGCCAGCGTCGGGCCCATCTTGCCGCCGACGCCGAGGATCATCAGGTCGCCGTCGAGGCGCGCGAGGTCGTCGATCAGTTCGCGCGAGGGCGTGGCCAGGTAGTCCTCGAGCGCCTGTTCGGTCTCGAAGTGCGTGGGGAAGGCGCGCGTGTCGAGCACGGCGGCGGGCGTGGTGTTGGATGTGGTCATTGGATGCGGGCGTCCTGGGTGATGAAGAAGCGCTCCAGCAGCAGGACCAGCAGGTAGAGCAGCACGCCGAGGCCGGTGATCAGCAGCACGGCCATGAAGACGGCGGGGGTGTCGAGCGAGGCCTGCACCTGGATCATCAAATAGCCCAGGCCCTTGTCGGAGGCGATGAACTCGCCCACCACCGCGCCGGCGACGGCCAGGATGGTGGCGACCTTCATGCCCGAGAACACGTAGGGCAGCGAACCCGGCAGCTGGATGTAGCGGAACAGCTGCCAGCGCGAACCCTTGAGCGCGCGCACCAGGTTCAGCAGCTCGGGCTCGGTCTCGTTGAGCCCGCGGATGGTGGTCAGCAGGATCGGGAAGAAGCACAGGCTGAAGGTGATCAGGATGTTGGGCCCGATGCCGTAGCTGAACCACACGATGATCAGCGGCCCCATCGCCACCTTCGGGATCATGTTGAGCGTGACCAGCAGCGGGAAGGCCAGCAGCATCAGGCGCCGGCTGGTGATGAACAGCAGCGCGCAAAGAATGCCCAGCACCAGGGCCAGCACATAGCCGCCGAAGACCTCGAGCGCGGTCACGCCCGTGTTCGACAGCCAGTGGTAATTGCCGTTCCCCAGCGTGGCCAGCACGCGCGAGGGCGCGGGCAGGATGAAGGTCTGGATCGAGAACACGCGCACCGCGAGCTCCCACAAGGCCACGCCGGCCAGGTGGACCCCGACGATGGCGGCCCAGCGCTGCCAGGCGGGGCTGTCCTGGCTGCTGTCGGAGCCGCCCGCAGCCTGGATGGCGGGCGGGTCGGCGGCGGGTGCGGTGGCGGAGGCCGTCATGGGTGCGTCTTCCTCGGGAGTGCGGGTCGAATCCAAATCATAGGATTCGACCGATGCACTGTCAACCAACTGGTTGATAAATTCTCGAGAAAGACGCCGACGGGCCGGCCGGGCCCTCAGCGGCTCAGGGCCGCAGCGCGTTGAGCGCGAAGGCGATCACATGGCGCCGCCGCTGCACCAGCGCGCCGCGCGAGCCCAGCGGCTTGCCGAAGATGGCCGACAGCGTGTGGTTGTTGGAGAAGAAGAAGTAGGAGATGCCGGCGATCGAGATGTAGAGGTTGATCGCGTCGAAGTCGTTGCGGAACACGCCCTGCCGCACGCCGCGCTCGAGCGCGGCCTCGAGCATCTCGATGAAGGGCGAGTGCATCTTCTGCAGCCGCTCCGAGCCCAGGATGTGCTGGCCCTGGTTGCGGTTCTCGTCGGTCAGCAGCGCGATGAACTCCGGGTGCTCGGCCAGGTAGTCGAAGGAGAAGCCGATCAGCTGCGTCATGGCTTCCACCGGCTCCAGCGCGCCCAGCGACAGCGCCTGCTCCTTCTCGCGGATCGCCGCATAGACCGACTCGAGCGCCACCAGGTACAGGCCCTGCTTGCTCTCGAAGTAGTGGTAGACCAGCTGCTTGTTGGCGCCGGCCGTGCGCGCGATCTCGTCGACCCGCGCGCCGGCGAAGCCGTTGCGCGAGAACTCGGCCACCGCGGCGGCCAGCAGCGCCTCGCGCGTGGCGGCGGCGTCGCGGCGCGCGGCGCCTTCGGCCGGGGCGGCTTTCTTGGTGCGGGGGGCGGTGGTGGAAGGGGAGGGGGCCATGCGTACTGCTCGTTCTGTTGTATTGATTGTCAACCAAACAGTTGGTAATATGAATTCTAGTCCTGATCCACCCCTTCATTCTGGAGCGATCCCATGCGAGCACGCGCGTCTTCCGTCTTCTTCTCCGCCCTGTGCGCCCTCGGGCTCGCCGGCACGGCCTCCGCCGCGGACCCGATGAACCTGATGCTCAACTGGACGCCGACCGCGGACCATGCGCCGATCTACTTCGCCAAGGCCAAGGGCTGGTACACCGAGGCCGGCATCGACCTCAGCATCGAGGCCGGCAAGGGCTCGGCGCTGTCGGCGCAGCGCGTGGGATCGGGCGGCGCCAACCTGGGCATCGCCGACCTGCCGACCGCGATCCAGGCCGTGGGCAAGGGCGCCGACCTGAAGGCGATCATGGTGATCTACGCCAACAGCCCGCAGGGCTTCTACTGGCTCAAGTCCTCGGGCATCAACGGGCCCAAGGACTTCGTCGGCCGCAAGATCGGCAACCCGCCCGGCGACGCCGCGCGCCTGATGTGGCCGGCCTTCGCCAAGAAGACCGGCATCGACCCGGCGGGCGTGAACTTCGTCAACCTGAGCCCGCAGGCCAAGGTGGGCGCGCTCAAGAGCAAGTCGGTCGACATCATCAGCGACTTCTACAACGAGCACGACCTCAAGGTGCGCGAGTTCGGCCCCGACCTGGGCTTCGTGGCCTGGCGCACGGTCGGTGTGAACGTCTACGGCAACTCGCTGTTCGTGAACGGCGCCTATCTCAAGGCCAACCCCGAGCGCGTGCGCAAGTTCGCGGCCGTCACGCAGCGCGCCTATGCGGCCTGCGTGAAGGACTTCGCACCCTGCCTCGACGCGCTGACCGCCAGCGTGAGCGGCCTGACGCCCGACAACCAGCGCGACCAGTGGGAACGCATCAAGCAGCTGATGCGCGACGACACCACCACCGGCGTGGCGCTGGGCGCCTTCGACGGCGCGCGCGTCAAGACCGACTACGAACTGGTGAAGGAAATGATCGGCATCGAGAAGGCCTTCGAGCCGGCCACGCTGTTCACCAACGAGTACCTGGACAAGTCGGTGCGCATGAGCAACTAGGGGCGCTGCTGCCGCGCGTGATAGACGGCGGTGACGGTGGCCGTCTTCGTCACTTCGTCCAGTTCGTACAGGACGATGTAGGCCGGTCGCACGACGATTTCCCGTTGCCCTTCGACAAAGGGGCTGGGTTTGTGAACGACCATGGGGTCCTTGGTCAGCGGATCAGGGGCCTGCCAGAGGTCGTCGTGGAGCCTGCGCGCCGCGGCAAGGTCGTGCTCCGCGATTCGCTCCACCAGTTCGGCGAGCTGTTCCAACGCGTGAGGTCGCCAGGTGACGTGACAGGGCATGCCGCGAGACTGCGCCCGTCAAGAGCGAGGACGAGGGGCCTTTTTGCCAAGAATCGACGCCAAGCGCTTGTCGAGGTAAGTGCGTGCCTCTTCGCTCGTCAAGGACGGGCGAGGGTCCGCTTTGCTGCGTGCAACGAGCGCCCGCACCCGAGCCGCGAGCTGAGCGTCGGTCTCGGCGCTCTCGTTCTGCATCCCCAGAGGGGCGCCGGTAGAGCTGTGCATGCGGGCGGGAGCCATGCGGCCATCGTACCGCGACAAGCGCCTTTGGCAACAGCCGCACGGCACGTCGGCATCGGGAGGCCAGCAGCGATGTCCGCCGGCGCGCGATCAGGCCGGCGTCGCCGCGATCGGCCGCGGCCGGCCGTGGTCGTCGATCGCGACGTAGGTGAAGGTGGCTTCGGTCACCTTGATGTAGTTGCCCTGCGCCTTGAAGCGCTCGGCGAAGACTTCGACCGTGACCGTGACCGAGGTGCGCCCGATGCGCACCAGCTTGGAATAGAAGGACAGGATGTCGCCGATGCGCACCGGCTGCTTGAAGACGAACTCGTTGACCGCCACCGTCGCCATCCGGCCCAGCGTGTAGCGCGCCGGGATCACCGAACCGGCCAGGTCGCACTGGGCCATGACCCAGCCGCCGAAGATGTCGCCGTTGGCGTTGCAGTCGGCCGGCATCGGAATGACCTTGAGCACCAGCTCCATGTCGGTCGGCAGGCTCTTGAGCACAGCAGCCACGTGGGTGTCGGGAGAATGGGACATGGGCACAATCGAAGCAAATAACAGCCAGATTGTCCCCCATGCGCCGCAGCGGCGAAGCCCTTTCCTCTCCCCACACAGCCCCCGGCGGCGCTCCGGCGCGGGCCGACCGTTCCGACTGGGCGACGCTGCGGCGCCTCTTCCCCTACCTCTGGGACTACAAATGGCGGGTGCTGGCCGCGCTGACCTTCATGGTCGGCGCCAAGGTCGCCAACGTCGGCGTGCCGGTGCTGCTCAAGAACCTGGTCGATACCATGACGCCCAAGCCCGACATGGCGCAGGCGCTGCTGGTGGTGCCGATCGCGCTGCTGCTCGGCTACGGCCTGCTGCGCTTCTCGACCTCGCTGTTCGGCGAGCTGCGCGAGCTGGTGTTCGCCAAGGCCACCGAGGGCGCGGCGCGGCGCATCTCGCTGGAGGTGTTCCGCCACCTGCATGCGCTGAGCCTGCGTTTCCACCTCGAGCGCCAGACCGGCGGCATGACGCGCGACATCGAGCGCGGCACGCGCGGCGTGCACTCGCTGATCTCGATGTCGCTCTACAGCATCGTGCCCACCGTCATCGAGCTGGCGCTGGTGCTGACCATCCTGGGCGTCAAGTTCGATGCGCTGTTCGTCTGGATCACCGGCGCGGCGCTGGTGCTCTACATCGGCTTCACCGTGACCGTGACCGAGTGGCGCACGCAGTTCCGCAAGACCATGAACGAGCTCGACACCATGGCGCAGAGCCGCGCGGTCGATTCGCTGCTGAACTACGAGACCGTCAAGTACTTCAACAACGAGGAGTTCGAGGCCAGGCGCTACGACGCCAGCCTTGACCGCTACCGCAAGGCCGCGATCAAGAGCCAGCGCACCTTGTCGATGCTCAACGTCGGCCAGCAGCTGCTGATCGCGGTGAGCCTGGTGCTGATGCTGTGGCGCGCCACCTCGGGCGTGGTCGAGGGGCGCATGACCCTGGGCGACCTGGTGATGGTCAACGCCTTCATGATCCAGCTCTACATCCCGCTCAACTTCCTGGGCGTGATCTACCGCGAGATCAAGCAGAGCCTGACCGACCTCGACAAGATGTTCGTTCTGATGGAGAAGGAGC
>Ga0182008_10002076_pt1 | contig 12817 bp, 7 predicted proteins | sample Sormic07211129_1_FD_120482 | JGI IMG/M metagenome (GOLD analysis project Ga0182008, IMG submission 120482) | Rhizosphere microbial communities from Sorghum bicolor, Mead, Nebraska, USA - 072115-129_1 metaG | ecosystem: Host-associated > Plants > Roots > Rhizosphere | place: USA: Nebraska...
CCAACGCCTTGCGGTGTACTCGGCTAATACCGGGTCTCCAAGGTCAGCCAGCCAAACCCGCACGCGCCCTGCCACCTGCAGACCGAGCTGCAATGTAACTGCGGGTTCGTGTGAGCAGATCAAGACATCTGGCTTGATTGAGTCGACCAGCCCCTCGAGGGCCGCTCCGGCAGAAGCACGCCACTGTCCGCGACTATCGGGGTAAACCCAATGGCCCACGTAGCGCTCCAGTCGCTGGTGCAGGCGCCCCTTCCAATTCAACGTAGATGGACCGACATGCTGGGCTTTTGCAACGTCGGACTGCGGTAATGCCGCGGCCGTTGTCGGCTGACGCGCCCGCTGACGACGCGCAAGCCACCCGGCCATGCCGCCGGCATTGCAGCGATGCACCGTGACGCCCGCCGGTACAGCCAAGCTGTTTCCATCACGCGCCGAAAGGTCAGGCGCGAGCACATGCATCTCCACACCAAGACGCGCTAGTTCGCGGCTGAGGTAGTACCAACGAATAGCCTGCGGAGAATTGAGGGGAGGATAGTCGTAGGCGACAAGAAGAATACGCATGTTCGGCAGTTTCATCGATTGCGTAACGCCATTTGCGGGGCGCAATCATCGCATGGCGCCGTGGCGCCATGCGGGCGAGGCAAGCATTTACTCCCCGATCATAGGTATCGAAGACGCTCGGTCGGGAGATGGCGGACTGCTCTCGCCGCACCCCCCTTCCGCATTCAGCTTACGCCGGCAGCTTACCTCCAGTTCCGCTGCGTTGAACTGTACCTGGCCGTACTCCGCGCCACGCTGGCCTTGATTCTCTTCTCGAAATTGTCGAATCACGGAATCCAGCGCCAGGTAACCGTCCTCGGGCAATCCTATCGTGTCGAACAATAGTGCCGGCAGTTCGTAAGAACTGAGATCCAGTTTGCGCTGGGCCAGCGGCCGATTGGAGACCAGCATATAACGGGTGTGCTGTTCGACACCTTGACCACCATCGTCAAAACCCAGATCTGCAAACGCATGCGGAAGTGAAGGCAGGTGATCTCCATAGAACAGCAACACGGTCCAACGTGGGCGCGCAAGCAGGCGCTTCGCGAAGTCGCCCAGCGCCTGATCACCGTTGACCAGGTGGGAGAGGTAATACGTCATTTCCCTGCTACCCGCTGCCGACAGCCCGTCGGGTACTGGGTGGCCGTCCAATACACTGGCCAGCGTGCCCGCATCGGCATCCCACGGGCCGTGGTTCTCCATCGTGATCGCCATCGCATATTGCGGACCGCGTTGGGCGTCATCTAGATGCGTCAGAACAAAATCGAATAGCGCATGATCGGAGACGTAAACACCAGCGTGCTCGACACCCGCAAAAGACTTCAGGTAGTAGCCTTGCTGGAACCCGAGTTCGGGCATCACTTGGTGGCGGTTCCAGAAACTGCCGCGAAACGGATGGAACAGCGTCGTCGAATAGCCGAGGGCTACGAGCCGACGTGGCACGCTCGGCATCCACGCGCCGGCCAGCCCATAGTACGGATAGAGGATAGAGGGAAACGCCTGCATTGGATAACCGGTGAGCGTCTCAAACTCCGTACGAATGGTTCCGCCGCCGTAGGTTGGCGTGATCAGGCTGCCGGTGATCCCGGTGGCGGCCAACCGTTCGAAGTTTGGTACGAACTTGCTGAAGTCGACCCCTTTCAAAACGCCGGGATCGAAGAAGGCCTCACTTTGCACCACCACGATATCCGGCAGTTCGACAGGTGGCTTACGCGTCATGCGCGTCTTCAAGTCCTCGGCGTGACGGGTGGCAAATTCACGAATGAGCGGCAGATTGGCCTTCGGTATCGCGGTTTGTGCCTCGTGGGACATTCGTACCAGTTCCGCCATCAGACCGACCTGCTCCACGCTTTCGGTCGGGTCCCAGAGCTGGAACCCTGGCAGTGAATCGTCCGCGTAGATGTTCCGCCAGGCACTGTCGCCTCGATACAACGTGACGATGGCTGTCAGCGACAACGCCACCCATGCCATACGAATCATCCCATGCGGTCGTCGCCAGCGACGCTCCAAGCGCCAGACCACCCAGAGCACGGCTCCGAATGCGACCAATGCCAGCAACAAGAGGAGACGGTGCCCAGCATAGTTCGCGAAGAAGCCAATGTTATGCAGCAGTTGATGCCAGAGCACCAGGTCGCCCGGTAATATGGGCGCGTTTAGATTGAGCTCCTTGATCGCATTTATATCGAACACGATTCCTACAAGGGCGCCACCCAAGACCAAAGTCAGCAGCGCGCGACCGCTAAGACCATAGATCAGCAGGATGACCAGAAACACCGGCAGCGCATTACGCCATAATAATCCTGGCCGGATTGCCCCATGCAGTGCTGGATCCAACCACCACACCAAGGCGATGCTGGCCAGTGCCATGAACAAGATTATCCCTGCGATGCCTGCAACCCGCACGGAACGCGAAACGGCTACGCCGTGCGATCGAGAAGTCATCCAATGCTCCCGCATTTAAAGTTATCGTCGAGCGTATACGAACGCGCTACGCTGAAGTTTGCGCAAGTTCCAGCCTGCTTGGGGAACACCCGAAGGCATTCGGCGAACACGTAGAACGATCGTCATCGGATCATAACGTCGCAAAGATCAGGTATCGCCCCGTTCGCATGTATTGCATTGCGCAGCACGGCCACAATGCGCTGTGCCGCTAGACCGTCACCATAGGGTGAAACGCCGCGCGCCATCTCGCGGTATGCCGATGCGCTGTCCAGCAAGCGTGAAGCCTCTTTCAGGATAAGCGCTTGGTCAGTGCCGACCAGGCGCACCACACCCTCGTCCACGGCCTCCGGACGCTCGGTTTCAGTGCGCAGCACAAGCACCGGCTTGCCCAGTGCTGGTGCTTCCTCCTGCACGCCGCCGGAATCGGTCAAGATCAGATAGGCGCGCTTTTGCACCTCGACAAACGGCGCGTAGTCCAGCGGTTCGCACAGGCGAATACGCGGATGACCACCGAGCAGTTCGTGCGCAGTGGCCTGAACATTCGGATTTGGATGTACTGGATAGAGCACCTCGATATCCGCATGGCGATCAACCAGTTGTCGAACCGCGCGACAAATTGCACGGAACGGTTCACCAAAATTTTCTCGTCGATGCGCCGTGACCAGCACAAGCCGTTTGTTCGGATCCAGCGGAATATCCAGTGGCCATTTGGTGGCTGCCACATCGAGCAATGCATCGATCACTGTGTTGCCGGTGACATGGATCGCCGCATCAGCAATGCCCTCGCGCAACAGGTTCTGGCGCGACCGTTCTGTGGGTACGAAATGCCAGCGCGCCAGATGTCCTGCCACCAGTCGATTCATTTCCTCGGGGAAAGGATTGTTCAGGTCATGCGTGCGCAAGCCCGCCTCGACATGACCGAAGGAAATGCGCCGATAGAATGCGACCAACGCGGCGGTCATCACCGTAGTAGTGTCGCCTTGGGCCAGTACGACATCAGGTGCAATTTCGGCAAATTTCTCGTCAAGCGCCGTGATCAACCGCGCGGTGAGCTCCGGCAGCGTCTGGTTGGGACGCATGATGTCCAGATCCACATCGGGCTGTATGGCGAACAGCGAAAGCACCTGGTCCAGTAAACCACGGTGTTGCGCTGTTGCAAGCACGGTCACCCGAGCCCATGGTTCACCCTTGAGCGCCTTAATCAACGGCGCCATCTTGATGCCCTCGGGGCGCGTGCCGACGATGCAAAGAATGTGCTTTTTTTGGTCCATGGATTTCCGAAACTGATCACTAGGCGGTCAAGATAGTCATGACCGCCGACACCAAAGCCTGATCGTACGACGCTGTAAGATTACAATGAAGCTGCGAGGAGAATATCCGAGTTCGCAGACCCGTCAGTGGCCGTGGCACATCATCGTCACTTCACTACAAAATAGACAATATTGCTTTTATCATTTGTGCCGGTACCAACGCGAAACTGCAGAGGATATTTCCCCGCGACCGCGTAAAGTTCTGCTGGGACCACAGCACTGGCCACATTGCCGGAGACAGTACTTTCCAGACGATGATCTCCCCACCATATCGCTGCATTGGAGCCTGATACCGGATGATCCAGCTTTACCCACAAGGCTGCTTGGCCAGATGACTGCGTGTTGAAGGCTACCCCAGCACTGCTTTCGTTCGGGCCATATTGAACGATCTGAAAATTGGATTGGCCCTGCTGGTCAATCGCCGCGGGCGTTGATGAGGTTGCTGTAGCTGATTTGTCTTCCTTGCCGCATGAAACGATGGCTACGAGGGCTAGGCATAGGGGTAGTGCGACGAATAGGCTTTTCATACGCATCTCTTTGGACTCCGGTTACTTTCATGGCTTGGATCGATAAACATGCGGCACCCATTTGCCCCATTTCTTTTCATAGATGATCTTGTTCTGCTCAAATAGCTCTCGCCGCGTTTCCTCTTTGAGTTTGTTGAACGAGGCTGACAGGTTATGGTGTATGAACACATCTTCGGCACAGGCAATAGTCCAGCCTGCCTGTTGCACGCGCCGGCAATAGTCGTCATCCTCGAAAAAGCCGATGCCGAAAGCCTCATCCAATTCACCCACTCTGGCATACACTTCACGCGACATCATCACGCAGAAGAACGCCGCCGTGCGCAGTGGTGTGAGCTGACCTACATGGCGCACGGTATAATCAGCAGCGACGTGCAACATCTCGTCCATGTTGGCGTAGTGGATGTCGATTCGCGCCTCGTTGCCGATGTTATTCGTAACCGGGCCGAGCATGCCAAGCTTTGCTGTCCGACGCATATGGCCGACCAAGGTAGCGACCCAACCTGGCGTGACATAGGTATCATTGTTGAGCATTACCAAGTAGTCGCCAGTAGCCGCGGCCAATCCCTGATTGTTGGCGGCGGCGAAGCCACGATTGTCGTGATTGAGAATGACGTGCCTATGCTCGTTGTTGCCGACCCACGTAGTGAGATACGCAGGCGTGCCGTCCGTCGACGCATTGTCGACCACAATAACTTCAAGATTGGCGTAGTTGCTGTGGATCTCGATGCTGTGCAGGCAGGCCTTGGTTAGTTCAAGATTGTTGTAGGTCACCACGACTACGCTGACTCGCGGCAAGGTGAGTGCGTCGACGCTCGCGATCAAGTCGCGCACGCGATGTACCCAAGTCTGTTCTGCTGCGAACCGTTGCCTTTGTGCGATCAGGGCCGAGGTAGGTGCGACCGCCAATGCTTCGCTCACGGCTTGGAGGAATGAGGCGTGATTGGCACCCGTGCGCACCAGTTCGCCAAACTGACAAATCTCCGGCAGTTCGATCGATACGACTTCTTTGCCCGCACTCAGGTACTCGTAGACTTTGACTGGATTGGTGGCAAGCGTCAGCGGAATTACCTGAAACGGCAGCAAGCACACATCAAAGGCATCGAGGTAATAAGGCAGTGTGCTATAGGACACTTCACCGGTGAACTCAACATTGGAAAGGTGCCGTAGACGCTGCTGCGCGCCGGTGGTATCGGCGCCCACCAGCAAAATTAGACAATCATTGAAGTGGCGCGCCACCATTTCCAGCAAGTCGAGATCAAACCATTCGGCGATAGCGCCGTAATAGCCGATTATCCGACGATTCTTGTCGTCCTTGAAGCTTCGCGCCGGAGGCTTGGAAAAGTGGTCGAACTGGCAGGCGTTGCGGATCATCGCACGTTGCGTGTTGTACTTGCCGGCCTCCTCGTATAGCCAGTCTGAAGTCACCACCAGGAGATCGGCATCGCGCATTAGTTCGTGTTCGCGGGCCAATACATCCTCGCTGTTATCAGCGAAACCACCGTGATGATCCATACAATCGTAAACCAAGCGCGAATCCGGCAGTACTTGCGCAGTTTCCAGCCAATAGGGATGCTGCACCAGCGAAATGCAGCCGCGGCTACGGCTCCAACCTAGCAACAGGCCGACGCCTGCCCGCAATTGCTCTCGTGCCACCTCGTCAGGTGCGGCATGATAGATTGCCGGACTACCCTTGAGATGCAGGTTGATCTGGAACAGCCGACCGTCACTGTCGAGCGCCTCGACACTGAAACCGGGCTCGTCGCGATCGATGAAATTATTCGAGATGTAAAACACCCGATGACCGCCTGCCGCCAGCTCGCGCGCCAAATGCTGCGGCCTCTGGATACGAAAATGCCAGTCGATCACCGCCCAAACGAATACATCACGTTTGCCGTCAACTTGCGAAGCGAAGCGCGCTTGTGGTTGTGTCATCGGCACGGAGGCGGCCATCGCCGCCGTGGCAATTACGGCATCAGTGGGAGCTACGGGATTAACCTCCATCGGCGGCACGGACATCGTCACAGGAGAACGCCTCAACCACCGCCGCAGCTGCTCGCGGTCGGCTTCGCCGAGGCGGCCGCCACCACGTAGCACTCGCAAGGCCACTCGCATCGGCCGCGTCCACCGCCAAGATCGACTGGTCTTGATCAAATCCAGCTCATCACGTACCCCTTCCAGCATGTGGATACGTGCATTGCGCTTGGCCAGTTCACCGCGGATAACAACCAACTCGCCATTAAGTACTTCACGCGTCTGAGCTTCTGTCAGCTTTGATCTTTCCAACTCCTGTTTCACGCTTGATATTTCCTTCATTGAATTCTCCAATTCCTCTCGCACGCTTGCCGCTTCCTGTGTCGCACGCGTTACTTCCTGTCTTGCAATTGTTATCTGCTTCCGTGCGTTTGCCATTTCTTGGGCTGCACTTAGAGCTTCTTGCCTAGCGTTTGTCGCTTCCTGCATTGCGCCTATGGCTTCCTGTCGTGCGTTGGCCATTTCCCGTATCGCACTTGCCGCTTCTTGTCTCGCCTTTGCCGCTTCTTGCCTTGCGTTTGCCGAATCCCGCATCGCGCTCGCGACTTCTTGGCGTGCGTTGGCCGCTTCTTGCCTCGCATTTACCGCTTCCTGCCGTGTATTTACCAATTCCCGCATCGCGCTCGCGACTTCTTGTCGTACGCTGGCCGCTTCCTGTGTCGCATTTGCTGCGTCCTGCCTCGCATTTACCGCTTCCTGCTGCGCGTTCACCGTTTCCTGCTGCGCCTTTACCAACTCCCGCGCCACGCTGACCACTTCTTGTCTCGCGCTGGCCGCTTCCTGTGTTGCATTTGCGGCTTCTTCTCTCGCGGTCGCTGCTTCCTGCACTGCGTTTACCAATTCCGCCACTGAACTCTCCAACTTCTGCTGCGCACTTGCCGCTTCCTGCTGACCATATTGCTGGGCGGCCGCACTTTCTTCAAACAACCTTGCAGCCTCGGCGCGATAAGCTTCTTTGCCCTTCTCGGCTTCCCTCAACTGCGATCGGATTTGATCCCACTGAGATTTTGGTTGCAAATCTCCGATCAGTGGCTGCGCAAAGTCGAACCGCTTCATTATTAGACGCAGCTGCGTTTCGAAATCAGCCCAATTGCCTCCGGCGCGCACTGCCGTTTGGCTGGCAGCGTAGACATCAAGCAAGGGTTTCCGCCATGCTGCGGGTAGCAGATCGCGCGTTGCTGCCATGTGCTGATGTCGCAAGCCTCGACGCAGGTGTAAGTCAACTTCGACCTCGCAATCCTGTGAGGAAATCGGCCAGATGACATCGAGACTGGATGCGATCCTGGCCATGCTGACGCGCCAGTTTTCCAGTAACTCGCTGTAATCGACAAGGCAGCGGCGCATATTCCGCGTGGCCCTAATGGGTTCCGCCAAATGTCGTAGCCACAATAGCGAAGCTGTTGCCGCCGACAATCCATTGCGATGCATCAGTGAGCCGACCACTTCGCTTGGATCACGTAACGCAAAAATCAGCTTAGGTTCGATACCCATGCGCGGCAGTGCCTTCAGCCACATGGGCAACAAGCGGCACATGCGAGGATCCTTGACTGCCCAGATTTTGGCATCGTCGAACTCGGCAGCTATCAGCTCCATCAATTGGTCTAGATAGGCCTCGATGGGAGCCGCGTCGAGCCAGCCCTCACGCAGCTCTCGCGGGTCATCCCAGCTGGAATCGAGATCCGCAAGCAGGCGCTCGTGCAGATTTACCACACGCTGGTTTTCCCAGAATCCGGCTTCATTGTCGAAGGCTCCGCCTGGCAGTTCAGAGCCAAGAGTAACGCCATGCAAATTGATGACACGGGTCAACGCTGAGGTGCCGCTGCGATGCATGCCGATGACCAGCAGCGCTTGCCTGTCGCTATGGTGTTCCGATGTCATGGTTCCACCTCGCTGGAATCCAGCACCGTTGCATCTGACGTAATGCAAAAATCGACAAAACCCGTAGCTAAACGCTCCGGCTGAGGCATAACGCGGAACATCGCCGCATCGATCAGTCGATCGATATAGGTCTCTTCTTCAGTAACGCGTGCAAGAACTCCCGCGTTTAGGAAATAGGTGCCGGTATCGAGAAGGCAACGGAATCGGAAACGTACTTCGACCGTCTGTCCAGCCTCGACCACTGGGATCGAATCCTGTGGCAGGGAGGTAGCGCCACCGCCCAATTCGAGGCCGGTCAGAGTCTTGATCAGCATTCCGAAACGCACGCCGACGGCGTGATCATGGAAATTCACCCGATACATATAAAAGTACGTGTCTCCCGTATGGAGCACGTTGACCTTGCGTCCGTCCGGCGTCTCGATATATGGCACGCCGATCCGGGCACCACGGGTGTCGTAGCGCACCGTACTCTTCGGCACCAAGCCCTCGTCAAACCAGCCCCGCGATCCGCTATCGCCGATCGGTACTGTCGGCGCGCTCGCCGAGGAAACCAGTCGTGCATCCTCCCGATCAACCATCGACAAGCTGGACGGCTCCGCGCTAGCTGAAGGCGCCTCATCCTCGCGTTCAGTGCGGATCGCCGCGCGCACAGCCTCGGCTCGATCTGGCGGCACGTACAGCATCTTGTGATATCGCGATACCACAAATTTGGGTGAGCCGCTTGAAAGCAGTTCACCCCGATCCAGGAGCACTGCACGGTCACACAATTGTGTAACGACGCCAGCGGAATGCGAGACGAACAGAACTGTGGCGCCATCGTCGCGAATACGGTTGATGCGTGCGAAGCACTTGCGCTGAAATGCCTCGTCACCCACCGACAGCGCTTCATCGACGACCAGAATGTCCGGCGTTACATTGATCGCAACGGCAAATGCGAGACGGACGTACATGCCGCTGGAATAGCACTTGACGGGTTGGTCGATGAATTCGCCGATCTCAGCGAACGCGGCGATCTCGTCGAAACGCTCCTCGACCTGACTGCGACTGAGCCCGAGGACGGTGCCATACAGCATGACATTCTCGCGACCAGTGAATTCCGGATTGAATCCGGCGCCTAGCTCCAGCAATGCGGCAATGCGTCCATTGACCTGCACCGTACCCGCTGATGGCTCCAGCGTGCCGCAGATAATTTGCAGCAAGGTCGATTTGCCCGAACCATTGCGCCCAACCACACCCAGCGTCTCACCCTTGCGGACAGTGATGTCGATGTCCCGCAACGCTTGAAACTCCCGATACCAGCGCTGCTTGGCTGCGCGCGGTGACAACATCTGATAGAGGCGATGCATGGGCTTGTCGTAGACCGGGAACGCCTTGCTCACCCCCTTGACGTGGATCGCCAACTCAGAGGACATCGGCGAATCCTCGTCGGGTCAGCCGGAAAACCCAATACCCAAGATAGAGCACGATCAAGGCACATAGAGTGTAAATGCCAAGCCCTATCCAGTCCGGCATATGCCCCCACAACGCAACCGCGCGCGCCTGATCGATAATGAATGTCAGCGGATTGATGATCAGAAGCCAGCGGTACTGAGGCGGTAGCGCCTCTATCGGGAACATCGCAGTGGAAAGGAACAGCATTGCAGTAGCCAAGACGCCGGTAATCTGACTGATATCGCGTAGGTACACGCCCAAAGCTGCCAGCAACCAGGACACCCCGAGCGTAAGCAGTACCAGTGGCAACAAGACCAGCGGCAGCAGGACGATCGTCCAGGTCATGGTGTGGTCGAGTACAAGATGCAGAACCAGAAATACCAGGAAGTTCATGAAAGTATGAAATAGTGCGGAGGCCACCATTGGCCATGGCAGGATCTCAAGCGGAAAGATCACTCGTTTGACGAAGTTGGCATTGCCGGTGATCAGATGCGGAGAACGGCTGAGACATTCTGCAAAGAACCCATGCACGATCAGACCGACAAAAAGGATGATCGAGTAATTTGCCTGACCCTGTTCCGCCTGAGGCCATTTTGCTTTCATGACGAAGCCGAACGCGAATGAGTAGACCATCAGCATCAGGAACGGGCTTATCAGCGACCACAACAGACCAAAGCTGGCGCCACGATACCGCCCCTGCACATCGCGCTTGGCTAACTCGAAAGTCAGCGATCGGTACGTATCGAGTGCGCCAAACGGTCCAGGTTTCGATCGCGGTGTAGTGGATGTTGCGTGAGACTCCAAGTCGAACCCCTCGTTCTCTCGTTCAGTACATGGACCGTGATCAGCCCAGTGCAGCCGTCAATTCATTGCGCAAATCTGCGATGTCCTCCACCCCAACCGATAACCTGATCAATCCGTCGCTGATCCCCAACCGTTTGCGGTTGGCTGCTGGCACCGAGGCGTGGGTCATGATCGCCGGGTGTTCGATCAGGCTCTCGACGCCACCGAGCGATTCGGCCAGCGCGAACAGTTCGCAACGCTCCAGCATGCGCCGGGCCTTCTTCAGGCCGCCTTTCACTTCGATCGTGACGATGCCGCCGAAGCCGTCCATCTGGCGCTTGGCCAGCGCATGCTGCGGATGGCTCTTGAGGCCGGGGTAGATCACGCGTTCGACTGCCGGATGCTTTTCCAGCCACTTCGCCAGTTCCAGCGCGCTCTCGCAATGCGCCTTCATGCGCAGGTGCAGGGTCTTCAGGCCGCGCATGGCGAGGAACGAATCGAACGGACCAGCGACGGCGCCGACCGAGTTCTGCAGGAAGCCCATCTGCTCGGCGAGTTTCTTGTTGCCGGCCACCACGATGCCGCCGACCATATCGGAATGACCGTTGAGGTACTTGGTGGCCGAATGCAGCACCAGGTCCGCACCGTATTCCAGCGGGCGCTGGACCATCGGCGAGCAGAAGGTGTTGTCGACGACCAGGATGAGGCCATGCTTCTTCGCAAACGCAGCGACCTTGGCCAGATCGACCAGCTTGAGCATCGGGTTGGTCGGGGTTTCCGCCCAGATCATTCGCGTATTCGGCTTCAACGCCGCCTTGAGCGCGTTGCCGTCGTTGAGGTCGACGAAGCTGAAATCCAGCCCGGCCGAGCGCCGGCGCACCTTTTCGAACAGCCGATAGGTGCCGCCATAGAGATCGTCCATGGCGATCACGTGGCTGCCCGAATCGAGCAGGTCCAGCACGGTCGCTGCAGCGGCCAGGCCTGAAGCAAACGCAAAGCCCGCCACGCCGCCTTCCAGGTCGGCCACGCAACGTTCGTAAGCCATCCGGGTGGGGTTCTGCGTACGCGAATACTCATACCCCTTGTGCTTGCCCGGGCTCTCCTGCACGTAGGTGGAGGTGGCGTAGATAGGCGTCATGATCGCGCCAGTGCTGGGGTCGGGGTGCTGCCCGGCGTGGATCGCGCGGGTGCCCATGCCATGGATTTGCTTTGTGGCGGCTTTCATTGGCGTCCTCGCAACCCGCACTGGCGGGATGCATTCAGTTTGGAAATTCGCTCATCTTAGCGTCTACGCCAACTGTTGCCGACGGTGCGGGAGTTTGGCGTTCATCTAGCCATGCGCAAAATGCTTCGGTGTCGACATGATTTTTGCGCCCGGGAAAGCTGCGGCACGCCCGCGCTTGGCCGCTCCAGCCAGAACAGGCATCATTTGTCGGCTGCCGGGCCGCCGGAGCGCCCGTTTACTTTCGCCCTCATGGATGTCTCGATGAACCACTCTTCCGCAGGTATCAAAACGCTTCTGGTCACCGGCGGAGCCGGCTTCATCGGCGCCAATTTCGTGTTGCAGGCGGTCGCCGATGGGTTGCGCGTGATCAACCTGGACAAGCTGACCTATGCCGGCAATCCCGACACCCTGGCTTCGCTGAACGGCAACGAGCGCCATGTGTTCGTGCACGGGGACATCGGCGACCGCGCATTGGTTTCGACCCTGCTCGCCGAACATCGACCGGCCGCCATCGTCAATTTCGCCGCCGAATCGCACGTGGACCGCTCCATCGATGGGCCGGCCGAGTTCGTGCAGACCAATGTCGTGGGCACGCTGGGCTTGCTCGAGTGCGCGCGCGATCACTGGCGCAACCTGGAAGGCGCGACGCGAGATGCATTCCGCTTCCTGCACGTGTCTACCGACGAGGTCTACGGCTCGCTTGGCGCCGAAGGAAAATTCACCGAGACCACGCCGTACGCGCCGAATTCGCCCTACTCGGCCTCGAAGGCGGCCTCCGATCATCTGGTGCGTGCTTTCCAGCACACCTATGGCCTGCCTACGCTGACCACCAACTGCTCGAACAACTACGGGCCGTACCAGTTTCCGGAAAAGCTCATTCCGCTGGTCATCCAGAAGGCGCTGGTCGGCGAACCGTTGCCGGTCTACGGCGACGGGCTGAACATCCGCGATTGGCTGTTCGTGGGCGACCACTGCAGCGCAATCCGCCGCGTGCTGGAGGCCGGACGCGTCGGCGAAACCTACAACGTGGGCGGCAATGCCGAACGCGAGAACATCACCGTAGTCAGGACGATCTGCGCGCTGCTCGACCAGCGCCAGCCGCTACCCGATGGGCGCCCGCGCGAATCGCTGATCACCTACGTGAAGGACCG
>Ga0182008_10002077_pt1 | contig 12811 bp, 11 predicted proteins | sample Sormic07211129_1_FD_120482 | JGI IMG/M metagenome (GOLD analysis project Ga0182008, IMG submission 120482) | Rhizosphere microbial communities from Sorghum bicolor, Mead, Nebraska, USA - 072115-129_1 metaG | ecosystem: Host-associated > Plants > Roots > Rhizosphere | place: USA: Nebraska...
AATTGCTTATATTAATTTCTTGACAGGCCTTCTTATAGCTGGCATTTCTTTTATAAGCGCTGCCCAGGTAAAAATTGCTGTATCTCCAGGATCACCAAATACAGCAGCGATGATTGATGTAGAGAGTACAAATCGTGGTTTTCTGTTGCCACGAATTGACTTGAGTTCTTCTACTATGCCATTAAATGGTACCACCCCGGCAAACGGAATGATGGTTTTTAATACAAATGATGTTACCACAAATAACTTAAGGGGGATAGGGGTTTATCTCTACTATGGTGGCTCCTGGAAACTGTTACAAGAATATAGAAATCTTGATCCGGTTGGCGTATACAAGTATTCTTTTACCAGTATGCTTGATGGCTATTTGCAATGTGATGGCTCTGCAGTGTCCAGAACAAATTATTCAGCTTTATATGCTTTAATCGGAACAACCTTTGGTAGTGGTGATGGATCAACCACATTTAACCTGCCTGATCTTAGAGGACGTTTATACTGTAATATTGGTGCAGGACCAGGTCTGGCAAATCGGCCTTTCGGCCAACGGGAAGGTAATGAATTACTTTATTTAAGTGAAGTACATATGCCTCTTCATCAGCACATAGAGTCGCTGGCCGCGTCAGGGAATGATGGAGTATTTGGGAATACCGGCTCTGTAAAATATAGTGAGTCTATAGCCATAAACCCTAACCGATATGAACCTGTGGCCTGGACATCGTATGAGGGAGGAGGGGCCGTTGGTATCATGCAGCCAACCATATTTGCTGGTAGTTTTTTTATTAAATATTAAGTTGACAATATGCGAATAGGTTTACGTTAATCTGCTTTTTATCAGCTACTTTTAGACAATGACTCTTTAAGCCATAATACCGACAAGTTGGTATCACTTAAAGAACTACGTTCAAAATATTAAACAACTACATCTAATTTAAACCTGTACCTGTTGTAGCGTAGTTTCTTCTAATTACTTTAATTTTTTGCTCTTCAGACCATTAAATTAGTGTGACTAGGGATTGGATAGCCTTAGTTTCAAACGGTATGTTTGAGAGGTTAAAACTTAAAATCATCATACATTTCACCAAGTTTCACCTGTATCTATATCAACTGTTGAGGAAAACGACGCCTGTCCTCCGGCTGTAATGATAATTCACAAATGATCTGTAAGTGTATATCGCTTTTATTTTGTCTGTTATTAGTTGCTTTTCTTTTTTCAGCATTCTATTGTATATTGATTACTATTTATATTATCTAAATCAACATCAATTTTTATTCAGAGCAATACTAAAGAACTGATATTGTATTAGAATTGCTTTTCCTTTGGTTGTTTTATTTTATGCGGATATCATAAACAATTTAAACCTTTTTGTTCTTCGTAAGGGATTTATAAGATAGACCACTTCAGTTGGTTTTATTGATTTAAATTATGATAAATTCTTGTATTTCAGTTTTTTGTATAAATAAAATTTCATTTATCTTTACAAATTGTTAAGATAAAACAGATCTTTACTTCTTTTAGTTGTGATATCCTATTCAAGTTCCTATGTTTGGATTTTATTGGCAAAAATCGGCATATGCATCCCGTTTTTCTACTACTCATTGGTGCGATATTTATATTTATTACAAACATCCTGCAAATATTTATTCATGGACAGAAGAATAAATACCTAAATATTTTACTTTCAGTTTCCCTGTTTGGCATCATGTGGTTTGTGATGATTTTTCTTTTAACTGCCTCCGGTGATATTCGAAATTATCCGTTTTTGTATAATAAAGGCCTACCCTTATATTATTTGATTGCGCCATCTTTTTTTCTTTATGTAAAAGGATCAATCGATCACAGACAATCGCAATTTAAAGTCAGTCATTTATGGCATATGATACCGGTTTTACCTGCATTCATATCCATTATTCCATATAATTTGTTAAATGCTGAAGAACAAAGGCAGGTTGTGAGGGAAATGGTCAGCGATATGAAAATATTGTTTAACCCCAATCCATATATCGTGAGTAACTGGCACTGGATTATACTGCCTACTTTAGCATGCATTTACTGTATTTTCTTATTTTCAAACATCCGTAAAGCAAAAAAAAACTCAAGCCTTACACAAAAAGCGATAATATGGCTCTACATTTATACCGCTGTTTTAACCTTATTCTTTTTATGTACGTTATCTGCAACCTTAAAAGCTCAATTTGATATAAATGGACCCCTTCACGTCTTTCGTAGCGGAACGTTCGTTTTTCTGGGTTGCTTATGCATATTTATCTTAAGTCTTCTTTTTACCATCAGTCCCGAATTTTTGCTTGGCGTCAAAAACCATTCCGCTCATTTGCCCAATTTGAAAGAGAGTTTACCAAACATTCAACACCCCTCAAATGAACCTGTCGCAATTAATAATATCGTGGAAGTAAAGTCTGACGATAATGAACTCGGAACTATGCCTCCTCACCCCAAAAATAACGAACGAAAAAATGATACGCGGCCAAAGATAATTGATCCACTATTGGTTGAAAAGGTAGAGGCATTGATGAAAAATAAAGAAATTTTCAGGCAGTCCGGATTAACGATCAGTGAATTCTCAACTTACTGTGATGTTCCAAACCATAAGCTGAGCGAATTGTTCAATAACCATTACAACCAGACTTTTAATGCGTACATTAATAATTTACGGATTGAATATGTGAAGAGAAGACTCCAAAAAGGGGATTGGAAGCGATTTACGTTAGAAGCGATTTCATATGATGCAGGCTTTGTAACCAGAAATACATTCATCGTGGTATTTAAGAAATTAACAGGTTATACGCCATCTATTTATGTTGCTAAACTCAAGAAAAAAAGTGAATAAAGATGTATTGTTTTAAAATACCAATACATCTTCATGTCGTTAAACGAAGTTTAAGTGAACGTTTTACTATATTTTTGAATGTTATCTATACCTAAGCATCAAGCCTGGGTATTCATATGTAGCTAATTTTTAAAAAAATAACATGGAACTTAAAGCAACGATTGAAATCGATATGGATAAAGGAGAGAAACTTCTCGTAATCGTTACAAATTCCCAGGAAGATCAAGATGTGCTATACAGTCAGTTATTAGCCAATATCAAATCTTTTAAAGATGGCTTAAATTTAAGTGAAGCTCATATTGAATATGTAACTGCCGGATACTGGGACAAGAATAATGTTATCGTATGGCAAAGACCATTGATAGAGCTGAACATTAGTAAAAACTGAGGTTGATGAAACTAAATTTGCTTTGGTAAACATAATCCCGTGAAAAATTTTAGGAAAAAGGGTGTTTCGAGGGGAATGGCCTAATGTCTTCATTTTTTGATTCCTGATGACGTTTCTCCAGGTAGCCGATCGCGAAATACTTGAAATTAATCGTTTTGCCTGGTTTTAGGTAAGATTTTTCGTCTGTTGTCTGGAAAAGTTGTTGTGGGTTCAGTAAACTATCCAATCTGTCAGGTCGAACTATTCGAAAGTATAGCGTGTTTAAATCATAATTTCTGGAACTTTACACCAATGCCTGTTAACAGGATTGTTGCAGGGTCTTTATTCTTACAACTGTACAATCAGTTATGAGGGGGAATAGACAGGGATGAACGGGGATGCTTAGGCATTCCCGTTTACAAACGGGTATATATGCAATATTGCCAGAGTAAAGACTTAAATGTTCAAACAAAGCTAAATAGCCAAAGTATTTGAATATGCAAAAAACATCATTATGTATACAATGTTGGTATGCATCTGGTTATTTAATTTTGATTGATAGCTCTTATCAAAGAATGGTGGAGGCTAACAACAATCCTTAGAACATTGAACAGGGCATTGTTTTTTCAGCATGCCATAAAATTTAAACAACTATTGATAATCAATTCATATCTCGTCGAAATGTATTGACCGATTAAAGATAAATACAGCATTACCTGCTGATTTGAAACTTAAAAAATATTATCATTTATAAGCTGAAGTATTCTTTCTATAACCGACAGCATGAAATAACTCAATGAAAAGCCTACGCGCAGGGAATGAGTATCTATGATTTCAAAGTCCAAAAACCATTAAATGAAAAAGCGAAGTTACTACGTCATCATCATCGCAGTTATTGCAATAATCATCATATCGATCTGTTTTACCTCTTGTTCAAAGACAACTATTTAATATAAATGTTGAACTAAATTTTTGCATTTAGTTTTTGGTTTGAAAATATCTGTTTAGTGGCTATTCATTTAAATTTATTTTGATTTACGATCAGGTAAGCTTAGGCTTTAGTCAGCAAATCATACAATCGGGACTACTTTCAGCGACTCAATATATCCATCAGCTAATTGAAAATGATACTTAAGAATGATCGGACTACCTGGAAAGTTTCCTGAAGTTTTAGCTGTTAAAATGTTTTCTTTTTCGTCATACTCTACTGGTTCCATAGTGGCATGATATTTTTGGTTGGCTTTATCAATCCAGCTTTCAATTTCTGCTTTCCCGTTATGGGTTTTGCCTTCATCAAATACTTCTGCATTTTCGGCAAAACAATTGGCATAGGCTGAACTGTCAAATTCGTTTTGTGCTTTCACTAATTCGGAGATAATGTGTGGTAAATTCATCGTTTTATATTTTAAGATTATTAAATGGTTGGCACTGTACCGCCATCGATTACAAATTCAGTTCCTGTTAAATAGCTAGCTCTTGGTGAAACAAGAAAGCCGACCAATTCTGCTACTTCTTCAGGCTCGGAGGGTCTTCCGAAAGGTATTCCACCCAAGGCATCCATTACACTTTGCTGCGCTTCCTCTAGAGTACTGTTTGCGTTTCTGGCAATTTCGCCCAGCCAGGCTTCCGATGCTGATGTATTGATCCAGCCTGGAGAAACCGTGAGTACCCGAACGCCCTTAGGTGTAACTTCATTCGATAAACTTTTACTGTAGTTTCTCAATGCTGCTTTTGAAGCGGCATATGGCAAAGTAGAGTCGTAGAGCGGTAATTTACCCTGAATGGATGCGATGTGAATAATAACGCCGCTTTTTCTATCCACCATCTGTGGTAAAAATCCTCTGTCAAGTCTCACCGGAGCAAGTAAATTAGCTTGCAAGGTAGATTCCCAGTCTTGATCTGATAGCGCAGAGAATCCACCGGCTGGTGTTGTTGAAGAACCAATATTGTTCACCAGGATATCCAGCCTTCCATAAGTGGACATTACTTCGCTAATTAATTTTTGTGTTCCTTCTGCTTTACTTAAATCAGCTGAAATAAAATGCATGTTGCTGTTTTCTTTTTCAGGTGCATTTCTTGCGCTAATTATAACGGTTGCGCCTGCTTGTAGCAGCCTTCCTGCAATTGCTTTTCCGGCTCCTTTTGTTCCACCTGTTACCAAGGCAATTTTACCTTGAAGTTCATTGTTGTAATTAAAATGATTTTCCATTTGTCGAATTCTTTGATACAAATTTGAGAAGTATCACTTTTTCTGGCAATAAGGGAGAACCGAATTGCATAGGGATAAATTTTTCCCCTATTGTACGAATTGGTACATTGGATTAAATTTGTATATGCCCGAAAGAAAAATACCTTTGAATTTAAACTGCGGCCTTGACCTGATCGGTGAAGTACTTTACGGCAAATGGAAAATCCGTTTGTTATGGTTTATCCATCAGGGACATTTGCGCCCAAGTGAATTACAGCGTAAAATACCTGATGCTTCCAGACGTGTTTTGAACATGCAATTGAAAGAATTGGAAGATCATGAGCTCGTTACAAAGAAAATCTATGCTCAGGTTCCTCCAAAAGTTGAATATTCGCTTACTGATTTTGGGAAAACCTTAGTGCCGGTAATCTATGCATTAGGATTTTGGGGCGATGAACATGAAAACAGACTGAGAAGGGTAATTTTAAAAAGAATGGAAGCTACACAGGATCTTGTAACTTATGCAAAAGATATGTCTACACTATAGCTTTTAAGCTATATTCTCCTCTTGCCTAAAAGGTACATCTTCGCTTTGCTTGTTTATCTTCAAAATATAGCCCAGACCATAAACATTTTCTATACTAACCTGATCTGAAGACTTAAAAAGTCGCCGCAGTCTTGAAATGAATACTTCAAGACTTTTTCCATTGAAATAGTCGTCGTTTCCCCATAAGGATAAAAGCAGATCCTTTTTTTTAACTACCTGATTAATATTACCTGCCAACTGATCCAACACTTCTGATTCTCTCACGGTAAGCGAAACTTCCTTGCCATCTGGCATTAAAACAAATAACTGATCTTTTTGGTAACGGATATCACCCATTGTTATGTATCGTGGTTTCGCCGGAGAGGGTGCTGGGTTAGCTGAAAACTTATTGATAATGTTTGTTATTCGCAGTACCAGTTCTTCAATTTCAAAAGGTTTGGATATATAATCTATAGCACCTATTTTAAGCCCCCGGAGCCGGTCTTGTTTTTCGTTGTGGGCTGTAAGGAAAAAGAGGGGTTGGTTGGGATTAATTTTCACCAGTTCAGCAGCCAGGTCGAAACCATTAAGGTCGGGTAATTGAACATCCACAATGATCAGCTTATTATCAAGCGGGTTCGCAGCATAGTAAGCTAACGTTTCTGTAGCATTTTGAAACCATAGTACGCTAAAACCACGCAACTTTAGGTATGCTGAGATTACATTGCCCAGATCAGTTTCATCCTCGATTATTATGATATCATAAGGCATAAGTTGCAATTTAATTAATCATTTGTACTATTCGTAATCTGCCCCATAGGTATAAACACCAGAAATTCTGTTCCTTTTTCAGGCGTTGTGTTTATACTGATTTTCCAGCCGTGAATATCAAGGCATTGTTTAACGTAGTATAAGCCAAGCCCCAGGCCTGAAACGGTACTTTGAGTACCTCCACGGAAGAATTTATCGAATATTTTTTCTTGCATATCGTATTCAATTCCTTTGCCGTTGTCCTTAATATGCAGGATATAGCAGTTTTCGTCCTTAGTGATAAAAAGCATGGTTATTTTAACTTCGCTATGGTTATGTTTAAAGGAATTATCAAGTATGTTTTGCAGCATGGTAGTAAATGCAAAAGAATCAATCATCACCAGTATTTCCGAATCGTAAGGATCAAACGTAAGGCTGTTTGGCTCGTTTATTTTTATTTTATAATCGTTTACCAGGGTAAGCACCATATAGTTAAGATCTATTTCTTCAAAATTGATGTTTTTGTTTATTTCCGAGGCCTCCAACATTTGGTTAATGTGTGAATGAAGCCTTCGCGCTTGTCTTTCAACAATGTTTACTAAGGTATTTACACGATTCCTGTCGCGGAGCACCTCATCTTCATGCAGGCTTTTGCTCGCCACCAAAATAGTAGTGATAGGCGTGTTGAATTCGTGTTTAATGCTATTCAGGAAATCTGATTTTACATCTGTTTCTTTTTTCTGCCGCATCCAGCTGATATAAGTGTAATAATTAATGCCTACGATGACGATGATGCAAAGTGCAACCAGCAAAAACGTAGGGAGCATCTGATACGCCACTTTGAGCTTTCGGCCCGGCAGATCTACAAAAAGGTTAAAGGTTACCCTATAATTGTAAACCAGGTTACCACTAACTGAAAGACTGGTAACCCTGTTCGGTATGGTTGGGTGAGTTAACGTGCCATCAATAATAACGCCGAAGGGTGTTGTTTGGTCTGCTTTAAAATCGGTATGGGTATGGCTGTCGAATATGGTAATGTCACCGATTTCGTTATCGAAGTTAATATCTATCTGTTGAAAAGTGAGCAGATATTGTAAGTTGCTATCTAAGCCATTTTTTTTTACTATCGAATGGAAAACACTGTCCATGGTACTTTCCTTTCGAAGGGTTTTCAACAAGGTATTGCTAACGTTTTGTGAAAGTTTAATAAACTCATGCCGGTTACTGAAATATTCTTTATTAAGCGCTGGCATATTCCTGGTGAGGATCGAATCGATTATTTTTCCGCCACCCTTGTAAACTTTATCATCGGATATACTGCGCCCGTATTCATCGTTAATCAGCGTTTTTTCCTTTAAACTATAGTCCCTGTCACGAAGTACATAAGAATTGTAGGTTAACCTGAATTGCACAAGGAGCAATATCAATAGGCTGAGCAATACGACTGATTTATATATGCGATCTTTCATTTTATCCTTTAAAAATAGACCTATTATTCCATAAATGATACACCGTTAAGCTTTTGTTAGGTTTCTGTTACGGTTTCATTTGACAAATTGTTGCCAGGTGGGACGTAGATTTGGATAATGAATATAGATGATGCTTGTGAACTGATTTTCAGATAATGTAATGCTGACAGACGATGGCAGTCATGTTTATTCTTCGGGGAATTCAAACCAATAATTAAAAGAAAGAAAAATGACCTTTAAAAGGATTGTATTAGTATTATTCATCATTTCTGCAAACATATCACTTTATCCAGTGCTGGCGCAGCAAAAATCTGACAACAAACCCTTGGTTGAGTTGCAACAAGATTTTGTTGACCTCGGATTGGGCATGTTTATTCATTACGGTATGCCAACTTTTATGGATCAGGATTGGTCAGATCCTGATGCAGGTCTTTCCCTGGTCCAATCGCCAAAACTTGATGCCGATCAATGGGCCAGAGCTGCAAAATCGGCCAATATGACTTATGGTTGTCTCACCACAAAACACCACAGTGGTTTCCCGATCTGGAATACCAAAACAACAGCGTACAACGTGATGAATACGCCGTTGAAGCGCGATGTAGTAAAGGAATATGCAGATGCTTTTCACAAAAATGGATTAAAGGTAATGCTTTATTACTCGATACTAGATACCCACCATGGCATTCGCCCGAATCAGGTTACACCGGCAAATGTGCAAATGATTAAAGATCAGCTAACCGAACTGCTCACAAACTATGGAGAGATTACCGCCTTGATTATTGACGGATGGGATGCACCATGGTCGAGAATTTCTTATGATCAGGTACCTTTTGAAGATATTTATTACCTGATTAAATCATTACAGCCAAACTGTCTGGTAATGGATCTTAATGCAGCTAAATACCCTACTCAAGCACTTTTTTATACCGATATCAAATCTTACGAGCAGGGTGCAGGGCAGTTTATTTCAAAAGAAAACAATAAACTTCCAGCGCTGGCCTGTCTTCCGCTGCAAGCCAACTGGTTCTGGAAAACATCTTTCCCTACTACAGCGGTAAAAAATGTGCCAGAACTAGTGAACAAATTTATTATTCCATACAACGGGGCATACTGTAATTTCATTCTCAATGTAGCACCCGGCAAAAATGGCTTGATAGATGATAATGCCTTAACGGCGCTAAAAGAAATGGGGCAGCTTTACAAAAGACCTGCAGACCTGCCACGTATTCCTCAGCACGCTGCTCCGATTATTTCCAGTAACATGGCCAAACATATAAAAAGCAATAGTAGCTGGAGTGATGATATGAATATCATGGATTTTGCCAATGATGATAATTTTGGCTCAAGCTGGTCATCCAATCACACCGTAAAATCGCCATGGTATGAGCTAAATTTTGAAAAGGCCGTGCCGTGTAACATGGTGGTGCTTACCGCGGGTAATAACCAAAAGGCAACCTATAGTTTACAATATTTTGCAAATGGCAAGTGGAATGCATTGTCAGTGAGCAATGAAGGAGAAAAAAGGGTTAGCATTTTCAGGTTCGAACGGATTTGGTGCGAAAAAATAAAAGTTATCATTACCGATTTTGACAGTCCGCCTGCTATTGCTGAACTTGGCGTATTTAACGAAAGAAAATAGCATAGCTTAGCCGGATCAATTATGGTCTGGCTAAGCTATTGATGCGCTAGTGAAAAATCATACTAAGCTGTCCGATATTGCTTTAGATAGGTTTTCAAGATCTGCCGCGCCTGATGGATATGCGTTTTTATTGTCCCCAATGGTATGCCCCGCTCTTCTGCAATTTCTTCATATTTATATCCTTCAAAATACCGCTGAAAGGGTATCCGGTATTGCTCAGGCAAACTCTGTAATGCTCTCTGGATATCATCCATCACAAACTTTCCTTCAGAAGAAATTTTTGTTGAACTTTTAAGCAGGTTAGGACTTGATAAATCTTCATCTCTACTGATTACGGAATGTCTTTTCTGGGCCTTTCGATAATCATTGATAAATGTATTTCGCATAATTACATAAAGCCAGCCACGTAAATTGGTGCCTTTATCAAACTTTGCGCAAAATCGAATTGCTTTAATCAGTGTATCCTGCACAAGGTCTTTTGCGTCATCTTCATCATGGGTAAACCGCATCGCATGATTGAGAAGGGCAATAGCATGCCCATCAGCAGCCCTGCTGAATTCATTTTGATTCATAGTTTTTCAATTAGGTAGATAGGTTACGTAGTAACAGTTTGAACTAAATTATGTTTTAATTAATCTTTGCAACAGAAAATAAATACATGCTGAACCAGCGATATATTACAGGTGGAAAGTAGGAGATTTTTGTACAGACAGATGGTTTAACGGCAACTGGTAGCACGCCAGAATAGTGGAAAATACGAGATTAAGCAATTTTAATTTCTTTTAAAGTGTGTATGATTGTTACACTCAACGATGAATTTACTGAACATCAGTTTGCTTATGGAAGTAATAATAACCGGTGTAATTTGACTTTTTTCTTCATTAAAGCTACCATATACCGAAAAAAAAACATTTAAAATGAATGGTTGTTTAAAATATCTTGAATAGATTTGATGTGTCTTTTCAATGGATTTAATTCCTACTAATTATGATAAAATCAGCTCGTCTGCCTGATCTCTTCACACTTCAATCCATTTTTGAAGGCATTCAGGACGCCATATATTGTCATGACCTTGAATTTACGATAACCAATTGGAATCCTGCGGCAGAACGCATGTTTGGTTATACTGCCGCAGAGATCATAGGACAGTCTGTTTTTCTGCTGATTCCGGATGACAGGTATCCGGAGAAAAAAAAACTGATGCAGGAGGTTTTAAACGATCAGCGCGTCAGCCAGTTCAGTACCGTCAGGCTTAACCGTTCGGGCAATAAAATACCTGTTTCCTTGAGCTTTTCGCCGATCAAAGATCAGGATGGAAAAATTATTGGTATATCGCAAATTGCACATGATATTTCTTTTGAGCACCAGGCAGAAGAAAAACAATCCATGCTTGCCGCTATTATAGAAAGTTCTGAAGATGCCATTATCAGTAAAACGCTTGATGGCTTGATTACGACCTGGAATAAAGGAGCAGAACATATTTTTGGCTACACTGAGGAAGAAGCTGTTGGGCAGCCGATTGCCATACTGCTCCCTGCCGACCGTTTGAGCGAAGAAGAAGCCATTATTGCAAGCCTGCGGCGGGGCGAACGGATCGGCCATATTCAAACCATCAGAAAAACAAAAAACGGAAATTTAATAAATATTTCATTAGCGGTATCTCCTATTAAAAACCGCGATGGCATTGTTATCGGTGCATCTAAAGTTGCCCGTAACATAACCTCACAAAAGGAGGCTGAAAAATTAATTGCCAAGCACCTGGAACGCCTTGAGCTGCTGAATGTAGTAGGGCGGAGCATTAACGAATCGTTAGACCTTCAACAAATATTGCAGCAGGTAACTGATTCGACTACTAAACTTACAGGTGCAGCCTTTGGGGCATTTTTCTATAATCAGGTTAATCAAGAAGGCGAAACCTACCGGTTGTATACCCGCTCCGGCACTCCGGAGGATGCTTTTGCCAATTTTCTGATGCCAGGTAATGACACCTTATTCCATCCAATCTTTAGCGGAACAAGCCTGGTACGCTCAGATGATATTAACCACGATTCCCGCTACGGCAAAAATGCACCCTTTTCTGAACATTTACCGGTAGTAAGTTACCTTGCCGTTCCGGTTAAAACCAAAACCGGCGAAGTAATTGGCGGGCTGTTTTTTGGTCATCAGGATAAGGCTGTTTTTAAAAAAGAACATGAGGAAATTGTTTTAACGGTAGCTTCACAAGCAGCCGTTGCCATAGAACATTCAAGGCTTTTTAACGAGGTGCAGGAGTTAAGCGCCAAAAAAGACGAATTTATTGCCATGGCTTCCCATGAATTAAAAACACCAATGACCTCTCTTTTTGGCTTTTTGCAATTGGCCAACCGTAATATAGTTGAAGGTGTTTCAAAAAATCTCGTCGAAAAGTCGATTAAACATTTGCAAAAAATGATCGTTCTGGTTAGTGATTTATTTGATGTTTCCAAAATCCAGGCTGGAAAACTCCAGTTGAACATAGAATATCTTAATCTGACGGTACTGATTCAGGAAATCAAAGAATCTTTTGTGCAAGCACATCCAGGTCATATTTTAACTGTTGAGATGCCCGAAGAAAGCTTTGTTAATGCTGATCGAACCCGTTTGGAACAGGTACTTACGAATTTGCTGAACAACGCCGTTAAATATGCACCTCAACAAAAAACAATAGAACTAAAGGTTCAATATAGAGACAAAACGGTACTTACTTCGGTTAAAGATTTTGGTCCGGGTATCAATGAAGAGAACCAGCGTCATATTTTCAGTCAGTTTTACCAGGCCAAAGAAAATAAGGATGGTTCGTCAGGCTTAGGTCTGGGCCTCTTTATTTCAAAAGACATCATTGAACGTCACGGCGGCCAGATTTGGGTAGAGAGCAGCCCTGGTAACGGTGCTACTTTTAATTTTTCTTTACCATTGGCCTAAATATTTATTTATAAATAATCGGGTATTTCTACGCATCCGAACCGTATTTATAAAGTAAAGCCTACTGTATAAACCTGTTTCTTATA
>Ga0182008_10002078_pt1 | contig 12808 bp, 9 predicted proteins | sample Sormic07211129_1_FD_120482 | JGI IMG/M metagenome (GOLD analysis project Ga0182008, IMG submission 120482) | Rhizosphere microbial communities from Sorghum bicolor, Mead, Nebraska, USA - 072115-129_1 metaG | ecosystem: Host-associated > Plants > Roots > Rhizosphere | place: USA: Nebraska...
CCGAGCCGGTTGTGCAGCTGCTGCAGCGACGTCCGCATGCCGACGCGGAGCTTCGCGTCGAGGTTCGAGAGCGGCTCGTCCATGAGGAACGCCTGCGGTTCGCGCACGATCGCGCGGCCCATCGCGACGCGCTGCTGCTGCCCGCCGGAGAGCTGCCCGGGCCGGCGGTCGAGGAGCTCTTCGAGGCCGAGCAGCTTCGCCACCTCGTGGACGCGCTGCTCGCGTTGCTTCCGCGGCACCTTCCGCACGCGCAGGCCGTAGCCGAGGTTCTTGCGCACCGTCATGTGTGGATAGAGCGCGTAGTTCTGGAAGACCATCGCGAGGTCGCGCGCCGCCGGCTCGGAGCGCGTCACGTCGCGGTCGCCGATGAGGATCCGGCCGGTCGAGATCTTCTCGAGGCCGCCGATCGACCGGAGGAGCGTCGTCTTCCCGCAGCCCGACGGGCCGACGAGGACCATGAACTCGCCCTCGCCGATCGTGAGGTTGACGTCGTTCACCGCCAGGACGCCGTTGCCGAAGTCCTTGGTGACGTGATCGAGGACGATCTCGCCCACGGGCGCGACGATAACATCGAAGCGCGAGTTCCTGCAATCGTTGCCACATAGCTCGCGCGCTATTAGGCTCGGCACAGTCGTGGCCGACACAACGACGTCGATCGCCCCCGGGGTCTCGCTCTTTCGCGATACCTGCAACGTCTTTGTGCTCGCGGACGGGGGGGAGGCGATCCTCGTCGACTTCGGCGACGGCGACGTCCTCGACCACCTGGCGGAGCTCGGGGTCGAGCGCGTCACCGACGTGCTCCTGACCCACCATCACCGCGACCAGCTCGGCGGGCTGCAGCGGGCGGTGGACGCCGGCATCCGCATCTGGGCGCCGCCGTGCGAGGTGGAGCTGATCGCCGGCATCGACGAGCGCTGGCGCCGCCGGCAGGTGGCGAACGACTACGACCTCCGGGAGGACCGCTTCTCGCTCCTCGAGTCGGTGCCCGTGACGGGAACCGCGGCGGAGTACCGTGCGACGCGCTTCGGCGGCTTCGACGTGTACGTCCTGCCGACGCCCGGCCACACGCTCGGGTCGGTCTCCTACCTCGTCGAGGTCGACGGAAAGCGGCTCGCCTTCACAGGCGACCTCATCTACGGCGACGGGAAGGTCTGGTCGCTGGCCGCGACGCAGTGGACGTACAGCGGCTGGCAGGGCTGGGGCTCGACGATCAACTCCGCCGCGATTCTCGGCGGCCGGGCGGCGGATCTCCTGCTCCCGTCCCACGGCGAGCCGATCCGCGACCCGAAGGCGGCGCTCGCGACGCTCGCGGAGCGAATGCAGGGGCTCATCGACCTGCGCGACCCGGTGCGCTTCAACGCGGCCGACCGGCTGCGGCGGCCGTTCGACCCGGTCACGCCGCATCTCCTCCGGAACCGCACGATGTTCGCGACGAACTACGTGCTGCTCTCGGACGAAGGCGCCGCCCTCGTGATCGACTTCGGCTACGACGTCCTTGCGACCGCCGACTCGACGGAGCGGCTCGCGCGGCGCACGCTGCTCTGGTCGCTCGACGGGCTCGAGCACCGGATCGAGGCGGCGATCATGACGCACTACCACGACGACCACGTCGCCGGGCTCAACCTCCTCCGCGACGTCACGGGCGCAGAGGTCTGGGCGCCGGAGAACGTCGCGCCCGTGCTCGAGGATCCCGAGCGGTACGACATCCCGTGCCTGTGGTTCGACCCGATCCCGGTCGACCGCCGGATCCCGCTCGAGCAGCCGTTCCGCTGGCACGAGTACGAGCTGACCGTCTACCCCCTGCCCGGCCACACCCGCTACGCGGCTGCGATCTCCTTCGAGGTCGACGGGACGAAGATCCTCGTCACCGGCGACCAGCAGACGGACGACGGCGCCCGGTCGATCCTCAACTACCAGCATCGGAACCGGTTCGTCGCCGAGGACTTCTCCGTCAGTGCGCAGCTCTACCGCCGGCTGCGGCCCGACCTCCTCCTGGGCGGCCACTGGCTCCCGCTCGCGGTCACCGACGACCTGCTCTTCCGGCTCGCGACGGACGCAGAGCGGCTGCGCGAGCTGCATCGCGACCTGCTGCCGGAGGAGGGCTTCGGGACCGAGGGCTTCGGCGCGCGGATCGAGCCGTACCGCTCGCAGCCGGGCACGACGGAGTTCACCGTCTTCGTGCTGAACCCGTTCGACCGCGACGAGACCGCCACGGTCGTGCTCGACGGCCAGAGGCGCACGATCGAGCTCGGGCCGCACGAAGAGGCGGCGGTCACCATCACGGTCACGTCGGAGCGTCCGCGGCGGCTCGCGGTGGATCTGACCGTCGGCGACACGAAGTTCGGCCAGCAGGCCGAGGCCATCGTCGAATGACGCCGCCGCGCCGCCACGACTTCGCCGGGCTCTCGCTCTCGCTGCTCTCGGCGCTCGACACGGTCGACGGCGTCGACGAGACGCTCGAGCTCCTCGACGCGCGCGAGGAGGGCGGCGCCCTCGTCGTCGAGCGCGTGTCGTCGCTGTGGGACCGTGCGTGGCTCGAGCTCCGGCGCGTCGGCGACGCGCTCGAGGTGCGCACGTGCGTGCGCGGCCGCGGCGCGCTGACCGACGTGCAGCTCCTCGGCGGGCGCTCTGCGATCCCGGGCGCGCCGCTCGGCCGCATGCTCAGCGGCTCGCGCTTCTCGACGCTCTTCAGCCCGAATCCGGAGGACGGGGCGCCGCCGTTCCGGCCGGCCGCGGAGGGGGCCGTCACCGGCGTCGTCGGCGAGGGCGAGCCCGGCCGCGCAAGGTGGCTCTACACGCCCGCGCCGCTCTTCTGGTCGCTCGGGAGCGACGGCTCCTGGGTCGACCTGGGCATCGCGGCGCCGCTCGAGCAACTGCGTTTCGCGGAGGTGCGCTGGGAGTCGGTCGCCGCAGGCTTCTCGCTGCGACTCGACTACGACGCTCGCACGCAGGTCGACGGCGAGTTCCGTGCGCCGGTGCTCGTGCTGACACCGAGCGGAGATCCGTGGGCGGGGCTGAAGCGGCACCGGCTCGACCTCGCTGCGCGCGGCGCGGCTCCGGCGGTCGCGCGGCGCGAGCGGCCGGCCTGGTGGGGCGAGCCGATCTTCTGCGGCTGGGGTGCGGAGTGCTGGCTCGAGAAGCAGCACGGCGGGCTCGCGCGCGACTACTCCACCCAGGCGAACTACGACGTCTTCCTCGCGCAGCTGGGCGAGCACGGCGTGACGCCGGGGACGGTCGTCCTCGACGACAAGTGGCAGGCCACGTACGGCCGCAACGAGCCCGACACCGCGAAGTGGCCCGACCTGCGCGGCTGGATCGCCGGGCAGCACGAGGCGGGCCGGCACGTCCTTCTCTGGTGGAAGGCGTGGGATCCGGAGGGGCTCCCACCCGAGCTGTGCCTCCGCAACGCCGCGGGCGTCCCGGTTGCGCTCGACCCGAACAACTCGGCCGCGCGCGACGAGCTCACGCGATCCGTGACGGAGATGATCGACGGCCTCGGCGCGGACGGCTTCAAGGTCGACTTCACCGCGCGGACGCCGAGCGGCCGCGGGCTGCAGGGCGCCCAGGGAGCGTGGGGGATCTCGCTGCTCCACGAGCTGCTCCGCGTTCTCTACGACGCGGCGAAGGCTGCGAAGGCCGACGCGCTCGTGATCACGCACACACCCCATCCGGCGTTCGTCGACGTCACGGACATGATCAGGCTCAACGACGCGATCGGCGGAGTCGACTTCGTCGAGCAGATGGAGTTCCGCGCAGACGTCGCGCGCGCGGCGGTGCCCGAGCTGCCGATCGACACCGACGACTGGCGCGCGCCGAACAAGCGGGAGTGGCGCGAGTACCTCGAGCGCAAGCGCGAGATCGGCGTGCCGTCGCTGTATTACGCGTCGCACCTCGACGCGACCGGCGAGGAGTTCGACGACGACGACTACGCGGCGATCGCGAGGGTCTTCGCCTCGTGACGGGCCGCGCGATCACCCTCGCCGACGTCGCGCGCGAGGCGGGGACGAGCGCGTCGACGGCATCGCGCGCGCTCAGCGGCCACGGCTACGTCGCGCCGCACGTCAAGAAGCGGCTGCTCGCGACCGCCGACCGCCTTGGGTACGTCCCGAACCTCTCCGCCCGCACGCTGAAGCAGCGGACGAGCCGCGTCGTCGGGGTCGTCGTGTCCGATCTGGGGAACCAGTTCTATGCGGCGCTCGCGGCGGGCGTCGAGCAGACGCTGCGCGAGTCGGGCTACCAGATGCTCCTGCTCGGCGACAACAGCGACGTCGGCGAGGAGCTGACCGGCGTCCGGACGTTCCTCTCGATGCGCGCGCCGGGCGTGATCATGACGCCGGCGTCGAACACAGCAGCCGACCTGCTCGTCGCGCGCGGGACGCCGGTGATCGAGGTCGACCGCCGCCTCGCGACGTCGTCGTGCGACGCGGTCGTGATCGACAACGAGCGCGGTGCGCGCGACGCCGTCGAACATCTGTTGCAGCTCGGGCACGAGCGCATCGCCCTGCTGATGGCGAAGACGACATGGACGACCGACGCTGGACGCCTCCAGGGTTATCGGGCGGCACTCGCTGCGGCCGGCGTGAAGATCGACCGGCGGCTGATCGTGAAGGTCGCGACCCACGCGCCCGACGTGCCGGCGCGGATCGCGGCGCTGCTCGACGAGCAGCAGCCGACGGCCATCTTCGCCGCCAACAACCAGCTGGCGGAGCAGGCCTGGCAGCTTCTGCGCAGCCGCAAGCTGACGATCCCCCGCGACGTCTCGCTCGTCGCGTTCGACGACGTGCCGTGGATGGGGATGGTCCAGCCGGCGATCACGGCCGTCGCGCAGCCGACCTTCGACATGGGCCGCCGCGCCGCGCTCCTGCTGCTGCGCCGGCTCGAGGACCCGACCTGCGGACGTACCGTCGAGGTGCTCGAGCCGAGGCTCGTCATCCGGGGATCGACAGGAGGTGTGAGGCGATGAATGAGTTCTACGAGGAGAACGGGTACCTCCTCGTTCCGGGCGTCTTCTCGACGTGCGAGGTCGAGGAGATGCGCGCCGCGATCGCGCGGATCCTGGAGACGGTTGCTGCCACGGACCACGACCGGAGCCACACCTGGGCCGGAGTCGACCAGTCGCTGCAGCTGAAGGGCTTCCACGACCTCCAGTACCACGACGAAATCTTCACGCGCATGGTCGCGCACCCCCGGCTCGTCGAGGTCTTGACCGCCCTGATCGGGCCGAACGTCCAGCTCCACCACTCGAAGATGCTCGTCAAGCCGCCGGAGCAGGGCGCCCCGTTCCCGATGCACCAGGACTACCCGTACTTCCCGCACGAGCAGCACAGCCTCCTCGCCGCGAGCGTCCACCTCGACGACACGGACGAGGAGAACGGCTGCCTGCACGTCATTCCGGGCTCGCACACGCTCGGCCCGCTCGCCGCGGAGGGCGAATCGCACACGGTCGACTACCCCCTCGAGAGCGGCACCGCGTGCCCGGCGGCGGCGGGCGACGTTCTTTTCTTCAACTACCTGACGATCCACGGCTCCGGCGTCAACCGGAGCACGCGCCCGCGCCGGAACGTCCTCTTCCAGTACCGCGACCCGGCCGACGCGCCCGTCTTCAACCGCGACGGCCTCGAGGACCACGTCGACTGGGGGATGGGCCTGATGGTCGCCGGCGGCAACCCGGGCTTCTGGGGGTGGCGGCCGCGCTTCGCGATCCGCCAACACGAACTTGTAGGACAGGCCGGCGTCTAAGAAGGGGCAAGGGGTCCATTGACCGGCCGGGCTGAATGTGGTTACGTTGCCACAGGCTGGACCGGTCACTGTCGAGATTCACGTCTTGGAGGGTTCATTGATGGAGGGTCGGAACAAGCGCCTGTCGATTCTCCTGGTGGTGGCCGCGGCGATCGCCGCTGTCGTCGCCGGGACCGCAGGCGCACGCACGCACGTGCATGCGCTGTCGGGCACGCTCGACATCTACGGGTACGGCCCGGGCGATGACGTGCAGGAGAACCGCGCCGCGTACGCGGCGGCGCAGCTGCAGGGTGTCACGATCAAGCGCGAGGCTCCGAGCTTTGACGACCAGGCGTTCCTCACGCGCCTCGCGTCGGGCGACATCCCGGATCTCGTCCGCATGCCGCGCCCGAGCCTTGCGCTCTATGCGGCGAAGGGTGTGCTTCAGCCCGTGAACTCGTGCGTCACGCCCGCGCTCGCGAAGCAGTACCGCGCCGGGGCGATCAAGGCGATGAGCTACAGCGGCAAGCTGTACGGCCTACCGGAGTTCACGAACCAGGTGACGCTCGTCGTGAACGTCCAGGCGTTCCAGGAGGCGGGCGTCCCGCTTGCCCAGGCCCAGACGAAGAACCTCAAGCAGCTCCTCGCCACCGCGAAGAAGCTGACGAAGTTCGACTCGAGCGGCAACCTCACCCGGATCGGCTTCGACCCGAAGATCGACTCGGGCTTCGGCTTCCCGATGTGGGTCAAGTACTTCGGCAAGAACATCATCAGCGCGAACGGGCTGAAGGCCCAGATCAACACGCCGGCGGCCGTGAAGGCGCTGACCTTCGCCCTGCAGGTGATCAACGTCGAGGGCGGCTGGAACAAGTTCGTCGCCTACCGCAACACGTTCGACTTCTTCGGCGCGCAGACCCCGCTGGTCAAGGATCAGCTCGGCTTCTGGCCGATGGAGTCGTTCATCTACAACGTGTTCGCGAACAACTCGCCGAAGCAGCACATCGCGGCGCGCTACTTCCAGAACCAGAAGGGCGGCCCGATCACCTTCTTCAGCGGCAACGGCTGGGCGATCCCGAAGGGCTCGAAGAACTTCGACGCGGCGTGCGCGTACATGAAGGCCGTCACGTCCGTCGACGCCTGGGACATCGCCGGCGCCAAGCGCCTCGCTGCACGGCGGGCCGCCAACCCGCCGCAGGCCTTCACGGGTCTGTACACGGCGAACGCAGTCGCCGACAAGAAGCTGTACGAGGACGTCTACCACGCGACCGGAAACCCGGACTACGACGACGCGGTGAAGTTCCTCGTCAACGCGCCGAAGTACGGGTTCGAGCTTCCGCCGACCCCGGCGGGCGCGCAGTTCGCGAATGCGTACAGCAGCGCGATCCAGCGCGTCCTCACGCGCCAGCAGACAGTCAAGGCCGCACTCGCCCAGGCGCAGAAGGAAGCGCAGGCGGCGATCAACGCCAACAAGTAGGTCGTACGGACGCTTGAGCAGCGTCACCGTCAACAACACCGCGCCGGGCCCCTCGAGGGCCCGGCGCTGGCTGTCCGGATTCCGCGAGCGGGAGACCTGGACGGCGTACCTCTTCATCGTGCCGTGGATCTTCGGCTTCCTCGTGTTCACGCTCGGGCCGATGATCTACAGCGCCTATTACTCGTTCACGAACTACGGCGTCCAGCAGATCGCGGGCATCTCGCCGACGAAGACCGTCGGGTTCGACAACTACAAGCAGCTCTACAACGACCACAACGTGCGCGTCGCGCTGCGGAACACGTTCGAGTACGGGCTGATGATGGTGCCAACGAAGCTCATCGTCGCGCTACTGCTCGCCGTGATGCTGATGCGCATCGGGCAGCGGCTCGGCGGGGTCTTCCGCACGATCTTCTATCTCCCGCACGTCACTCCCCCGGTCGCGGTCGGTGTGCTCGTGCTCTATCTCTTCAACGGCCCGTACGGCATCGTCAACAAGGCGCTCAGCCATATCGGCATCAACGGGCCGTTCTGGACGACCGACCCGAACTGGATCAAGCCGACGATCGCGATCATGGACGTCTGGGCCTGCGGCGGGACGATGGTCATCCTGCTCGCCGCGCTGTACGGCGTGCCGCGCCATCTCTATGAGGCGGCGGCGATGGACGGCGCCTCGAAGATCCGCCAGTTCTTCAACGTGACGCTGCCGATGATCAGCCCGGCGCTCTTCTTCTGCTTCATCATCCTCACGCTCGCCGCGCTCAATCAATTCACCGTCGCGTACACGTCGTTCTTCAACTCCGGCTCGGGCGCGACGAACGAGGCTGCGCTCTTCTACGCGATCTACCTGTTCCAGCAGGCGTTCAAGTACTTCAACATGGGGTTCGCCTCGGCGATGGCATGGGTGCTGTTCGCGATCAGCATGCTGATCACCGGCATCAACATCTTCGCGACGAAGCGGTTCGTCTTCTACCAGTCGGACGCGCGCGGATGACGACGTACGGCGGCCAGGAGAACGCGCCGCAGTTCCTCGAAGCCGGCGGCAACCCGCCGGTGCCGGTCGTTCGGCGCAGCTGGCGGCCGCAACCGCGCGTCAACTGGATCGAGAAGGGCGTCTTCCTCCTGCTGCTGCTCGGACTCTCCATTCTCTTCGTCTACCCGTTCGAGTGGCTGTTCGCAGCCGCGTTCAAGCCGCGCGGCGCGACGTTCGACAACTCGTTCCTCCCGCACCAGTGGGTCTGGAACTTCACCGGCCCGAACATCGCGGAGCCCGCGCCGCAAAAGCTCTTCAACGTCGCGCCGGTCGGGCACTGGCTCTGGAACAGCATCTGGATCAGCACGCTCGGTGCGGCCGCCGTGACGTTCTCGAGCGCGATGATCGCGTTCGCGTTCGCGTACTTCCGCTTCCCGCTGCGCAACCTGCTGTTCGGGATCCTGCTCGGCACGATGATGCTGCCGGGCGAGGTGACGATGATCCCCGTGTACCTCCTCTGGAACAACATCGGCAAGTTCACGACCGCGCACGCGTGGCTGCCGCACATCGGCACCGGCACGCAGTACCCGCTCTGGGTGCCGAATCTCTTCGGCAGCGCCTTCTACATCTTCCTGCAGCGACAGTTCTTCCTCGGCATTCCCCGTGACTACTTCGAGGCCGCGCGCATCGACGGCGACGGCTACTGGTCGATGTTCCGGCGCATCGCGCTGCCGCTCGCGAAGCCGGCGCTGATCGTGACGTTCATCTTCGAGGTGCAGGCAAAGTGGTTCGACCTGATCACGCCGCTCATCTATCTGCGCGACCAGGCGGCGTTCACCGTGCCGCTCGGGCTGAAGCTGCTCGTCGACCGCTTCAACGCAGCCGGCGGCGGCCAGGGTGACTACCAGGTGATCATGGCCGGGACGCTGCTGCTCGTCGTGCCGATGATCTTGCTCTTCGCCCTGTTCCAGAAGTACTTCATCCGCGGCATCTCGACGCAGGGTCGCAAGGGTTAGTGATGTCCGCGGAGGCAGGGGAGGCCGTGCGCACCGGCGGCGACGGTGCGCGCGCCGTGCTCGGCCTCGACATCGGCGGAACGAAGATCGCTGCCGGCGTCGTCGACGCGGACGGCGGCGTGCACGGCTTCGTCACGGCTCCGTCGGACCCCGACTCGTCGAGCGGCGTCGAGCGCCTCTTCGAGCTCGGTCGTCGGTCGATTGCGGAGTCCGGGCTCGACGTCGATGCGGTCGGCATCGGCTGCGGCGGCCCGCTCGATTCCGAGAACGGCGTGCTCATCGCACCGCTCCACCTGCCGGGGTGGATGGACGTTCCGATCGCGGAGCTCGCGGCCGAGGCATTCGGGCGACCGGCGGTGCTCGACAACGACGCGACCGCCGGCGCGGCAGGCGAGCATCGGTACGGCGCGGGCCGCGGCACGCACGCGATGGTGTATCTGACGATCTCGACGGGCGTCGGCGGCGGAGTCGTCCTCGACGGCGCCGTGCAGCGCGGGCGCAGTGGCAACGGCGGCGAGCTCGGACACGTCACCGTCGACTGGCACGGACGCCGGTGCCGCGGCTGCGGCCGCCGCGGCTGCCTCGAGGCGTATTGCTCCGGCACGTCGATCGCCGAGCGGGCGGTCGAGGCCGGGATGGACGACGGCGTCACCGCGGCCGACGTCGCGCAGGCGGCGCGGGCCGGCAACGAGATCGCCTCCCGCGTCTGGGACGAGACGTGCGAGGCGCTCGCCTGCGGCCTCACGTCGATCGCCAACCTCTTCGAGCCCGAGGTGATCGTCCTCGGCGGCGGCGTGGTGCGCACCGGTGAGCAGCTGCTCGCACCCGTGCGGACGTCCGTCGCCGAGCAGATGATCGGGCCGTCGGTCTCGATCGTCGCCGCCGCCTCCGGCGACGCCGTCGGGGTCGTCGGCGCCGCGGCGATCGCGTACGAGCGTGTCCACCGCTGACGCGCTCTCGGAGCACGCGGCGCTCCTCGCCCGCGTGGAGGAGCTCGTCCCGCAGGTCGACGACGTCGCGCGCCGGCTGATCGCCGCGTTCGAGTCCGGCGGCCGCGTCTACACGTTCGGGAACGGCGGCTCCTCCGCCGACGCTGCGCACTTCGCCGAGGAGCTGCTCGGCCGCTACAAGCGCGAGCGGCGGCCGCTGCCGGCGCAGTCGCTCTCGACCGATGCGTCGGCGCTCACGTGCATCGCGAACGACTACTCGTACGACGAGGTCTTCGAGCGTCAGGTGCGCGGCTTCGTCCGCCGCGGCGACGTCGTGATCGGCTTTTCGACGAGCGGCCGCTCGCCGAATGTCGTCCGCGGTCTCGCGGCGGCGCAGGAACTCGGCGCGTTCACGGTGCTGTTCGGCGGCGGCCCGCCGGCGGCCGATCACGCCGACGTCGCGTTCACGATCCCGTCGGAGTCGACGGCGCGCATCCAGGAGATGCACGTGCTGCTCCTGCATCTCATCCTCGAGCAGGTGGACGAGTGGGCGGCGTCCCACTGATTCGGCAACCACGTTGCCGCTGCCCGTCGTCCGGCGACGCCATGTTCGGCAACGTGGTCGACGGCCATGGCCCGAGGAGCTGATCCGTGCGCGAGCTGAAGCGAGTGCACATGATCGGCAACGCCCACATCGACCCGGTGTGGCTGTGGCAGTGGCCGGAGGGCTACCAGGAGGTGCGTGCGACCTTCCAGTCGGCGGTCGACCGCCTGGATGCCTATCCGGAGTACGTCTTCACGTGCGACTCGTCGCTCTTCTTCGCGTGGGTCGAGGAGACCGACCCCGGGCTGTTCGAGCGGATCCGGACACACGTCGCGTCCGGGCGCTTCCAGGTGGTCGGCGGCTGGTGGATCGAGCCGGACTGCAACATCCCCGCCGGAGAGTCGTTCGCGCGGCACGCGCTCTACGGTCAGCGCTACATGAAGGAGAAGTTCGGCGTCACCGCGACGACGGGCGCGAACATCGACTCGTTCGGCCACAACGCGACGATCCCGCAGATCCTCGCGAAGAGCGGCTGCGACTCGTACGTCTTCCTGCGACCCGGGCCGACGGAGAAGGACCTGCCCGCCCCGCTCTTCCGCTGGGAGTCGCCGGACGGCTCGTCGGTCCTCGCCTACCGGATCCCGCACGAGTACCTCGCGCCGAAGGACGACATCGGCGAGCACGTCGAGCGGGCGGTCTCGACGCTGCCCGACGACGGCGAGGAATGGGCGGTCTTCTACGGCGTCGGCAACCACGGCGGCGGGCCGACGATCGCGAACCTCGAGCAGATCCGCCGCATGGGCCCGCCGCTCGAGCCGAGCTCGCTCCGCGCCTTCTTCGACGGCGTGAACGGTCGCGACGTGCCGACGGTGCGCGGGGAGCTGCAGTACCACGGCCGCGGCTGCTACACGTCGCACTCGGGGATCAAGCGCTGGAACCGGCGCACGGAGAACCTGCTCCTGCGCGCCGAGAAGTGGAGCGCGGTCGCGGCGTCGCTCGGACTGCAGCCGTATCCGCACGAACGGCTCGAGGAGTCGTGGAAGCTCCTGCTCTTCAACCAGTTCCACGACACGCTCGCCGGGACGTCGATCGCGCCCGCATACGACGACGCGCGCGACCAGCTCGGCCATGCGACGTCGCTCGCCGCCAACGCGTTCAACGCCGCGGTTCAGTCGATCTCCCGGCAGATCCACGTCGAGCACGAGGACGACATCCGCCCCGTCGTGGTCTTCAACCCGCACCCGTGGCCGGTCAGCACCGTTGCGGAGATCGAGTACACGTGGATGCGTGACACCGGCGCGAGTATCTGCGACGAGGACGGCACCGACGTGCCGATGCAGCACACGCGCGCGCTGACGACGATGAGCGGTGCGCGCGCGCGACTCGCGTTCCGCGTCGAGTTGCCGCCGCTGGGCTACCGCACGTACCGCGTGCGGCCGTGGGGCGTCGACATGCCGGCCGGGGAGCCGCTCGAGAACGAGCACCTGCGCTTGCAGATCGACCCCGCGACGGGGCGGATCGCGTCGCTCGTGCTGAAGTCGACCGGCGCCGACCTCGCTGCGCCCGACGCGAAGCATGCTGTGGTGATCGACGACAAGTCGGACACGTGGGGCCACGGCGTCGTCGCCTACGACACCGCGGTCGGCGAGTTCGCATGCGAGTCGGTCGAGCTGATCGAGAACGGCCCCGTTCGTTCGATCGTGCGTGTCGTGTCGACGTACGGCGCGTCGCGGCTCCGCGAGGACTACGTGGTCGCCGTAGGCGTTCCCTACGTCGACGTCCGGGTCGCGCTCGACTGGCACGAGCCGCTCAAGCTCCTGAAGCTGCGCTACCCGACGTCGGTCGAGACGGGCGAGGCGACGTTCGAGACGCCCTACGGCCATCTCGTGCGGCCGGCTTCCGGCGACGAGGAGCCGGGCCAGTCCTGGGTCGACGTCAGCGGCGGGGACCGCGGGCTGACGGTGATCAACGACGCGAAGTACGGCTACGACGTTCGCGGCGGCGACATCGGGATCAGCGCCGTGCGGTCGCCGGTCTGGGCGTGGCACGACCCGCGCGAGCTCGAGGACGGCGGCGACTTCGAGTACATGGACCTCGGCCGGCAGTCGTTCACCGTCCGGCTCGTCCCGCATGCGGGCGATCGCGCCGCCTCGGACG
>Ga0182008_10002079_pt1 | contig 12806 bp, 8 predicted proteins | sample Sormic07211129_1_FD_120482 | JGI IMG/M metagenome (GOLD analysis project Ga0182008, IMG submission 120482) | Rhizosphere microbial communities from Sorghum bicolor, Mead, Nebraska, USA - 072115-129_1 metaG | ecosystem: Host-associated > Plants > Roots > Rhizosphere | place: USA: Nebraska...
TCGATCAGCTCGCTCGGCGGCATCGGCGGCACGCACTTCACGCCCATCATCAACGCGCCCGAAGTCGCGATCCTCGGCCTGTCGAAGAGTGCGATGAAGCCGGTGTGGGACGGCAAGCAGTTCGTGCCGCAGCTCACGCTGCCGCTGTCGCTGTCGTACGACCACCGCGTGATCGATGGCGCCTCGGCTGCGCGCTTCAACGCCTACCTCGGCCAAGTGTTGGCGGACTTCCGCCGCGTGCTGCTCTGACACCCACCCCCGACGCGCCTTCGGCGCCTCCCCCTCAAGGGGGCGATACCAGCGGCCCGGCAAAGCCGGTTCCGCGGTATCCCTGAAATTGGCAACGCCGGTTTCATGTAACTGAGAAGGATTTGAGATGAGTGAACAACAGATCAAGGTTCCGGACATCGGCGACTTCGACGAGGTCGCGGTGATCGAGGTGCTGGTGAAGGTGGGCGACACGGTCAAGGCCGAGCAGTCGCTGATCACCGTGGAGTCGGACAAGGCTTCGATGGAGATCCCGTCCTCGGCCGCGGGCACGGTCAAGGCCGTGGCCGTGAAGATCGGCGACAAGGTCAAGCAGGGCTCGGTGGTGCTGACGCTGGAGGTGGCGGAAGGTGCCGCGGCGGCACCTGCTGCTGCGCCCGCGCCGGCCGCCGCTGCGCCTGCGAAGGCTGCCGAGCCCCCACCCCAACCCTCCCCCAGCGGGGGAGGGAGCAAGCCCATGCCGGTGTCGAACTACGGCGGCCAGGTCGATGTCGAGTGCGACGTGGTCGTGCTCGGTGCCGGCCCCGGCGGCTACTCCGCCGCCTTCCGCGCGGCCGACCTCGGCCTCAAGGTGGTGCTGATCGAGCGCTACGCCACCTTGGGCGGCGTCTGCCTCAACGTGGGCTGCATCCCGTCGAAGGCGCTGCTGCACGTGGCGTCGGTGATGGACGAGGTCAAGCACTTCGCCGACCTGGGCGTGGACTTCGGCGCGCCGACCATCGACCGCGCCAAGCTGCTGGGCCACAAGAACAAGGTGGTGGGCAAGCTCACCGGCGGCCTCACGGCCATGGCCAAGATGCGCAAGGTGACGGTGGTGCGCGGCGTGGGCAGCTTCATCGACGCGAACCACCTCGAGGTCGACGAGACCTCGGGCACCGGCTGGGACACCAGCGGCAAGAAGCAGGTCGTGAAGTTCCGCAACGCGATCATCGCGGCCGGTTCGCAGTCCGTGAGCCTGCCCTTCATGCCCAAGGACGACCCGCGCATCGTCGACTCGACCGGCGCGCTGGAGATGGGCATCGAGCCCAAGCGCATGCTGATCCTGCGCGGCGGCATCATCGGTCTGGAAATGGGCACGGTGTATTCGTCGCTGGGCGCGCGCCTGGACGTGGTCGAGATGCTCGACGGCCTGATGCAGGGCGCCGACCGCGACCTGGTCAAGGTCTGGCAGAAGATGAACGCGCCGCGTTTCGACAACATCATGCTGAAGACCAAGACCGTGGGCGCCGAGGCGACCAAGGACGGCATCAAGGTCACCTTCGAAGGCGAGAACGCGCCCAAGGAGCCGCAGCTGTACGACCTGGTGCTGCAGGCCGTGGGCCGCAGCCCCAACGGCAAGAAGATCGGCGCCGAGAGGGCCGGCGTGACCGTGACCGACCGCGGCTTCATCCCGGTCGACATCCAGATGCGCACCAACGTGCCCAACATCTTCGCCATCGGCGACATCGTGGGCCAGCCCATGTTGGCGCACAAGGCGGTGCACGAGGCGCATGTGGCGGCCGAGGTCATCGCGGGCGAGCAGAAGGGCGACAAGGAGCTCTCGAGCGCGGCCTTCAACGCCCGCGTGATCCCGAGCGTGGCCTACACCGATCCCGAGGTGGCCTGGGTCGGCCTCACCGAGGACCAGGCCAAGGCCGAGGGCATCAAGGTCAAGAAGGGCCACTTCCCGTGGAGCGCCTCGGGCCGGGCGATCGCCAACGGCCGCGACGAGGGCTTCACCAAGCTGCTGTTCGACGCCGAGACGCATCGCATCCTGGGTGGCGGCATCGTCGGCACCCACGCGGGCGACATGCTGGGCGAGATCGCGCTGGCCATCGAGATGGGCGCCGACGAGATCGACATCGGCAAGACCATCCACCCGCACCCCACGCTGGGCGAAAGCATCGGCATGGCGGCGGAAGTCGCGCACGGCACCTGCACCGACCTGCCGCCGGCCAAGCGCTGAGCGGCGCGCCCGGCCTGCACGAAGAATCCCGCCGCCGGCGGGATTTTTTCTGGGTGCGCGGGCGATACCATCGAGCGAGCGCTCCTGCTCCGTCGCGATGAACGCCATCGCCCCTCCACGCCATCCGCCGCGGCCCGCCCGCGCCATCGAGGTTCGTATCCAAGCCCTGCTCGACACCATCGCCCGCATGGAGCGGCCCACCGACGCCGCCCGCATCTTCCACGGGCGCGGCGGCCTGCACCCGGGCTGCGAAGACTGGGCGCTCGACGCCTTTGCGCCCGTGCTGCTGCTGACCTGCTTCCGGCCCGTGAGCGAGGCGGAACTGGCCACCGTCGGCGAGGCGCTGGCCGCGCGCTGGCGGCAGCTCGATGCCGGCCCCCTGAACTGGGTTCTGCAGACGCGCGAAGGGGGCGGGCAGACCGAGACGCGGCTGATGGCCGGCGAAGTGCCCGAGGTGCACGAAGTGACGGAGCAGGGCACGCGCTACCGCGTCCACCTGCTGCAGGGGCAGAACCACGGCCTGTTCCTGGACATGGCCGCGGGCCGCCAGTGGACGCGCGCGCATGTCGCGCAGCGCGCGGCCGCCCACGTCGCGGCGCGCGCGGCGGGCGGCTGGGCGCCGAGCCTGAAGGTGCTCAACCTCTTCGCCTACACCTGTGCCTTCTCGGTGGTCGCGCTGCAGGCCGGCGCGGACCAGGTGCTGAACATGGACATGAGCAGCCGCGCGCTGGCCGTCGGCCAGCAGAACCACCGGCTCAATGGCGTGCTGAAGGGGGCGAGCTTCTTGGGCCACGACATCTTCAAGAGCTGGGGCCGCATCGGCCGCGCCGGGCCCTACGACCTGGTGATCGCCGATCCGCCGAGCTACCAGAAGGGCAGCTTCGTCGCCACCAAGGACTACGCCCGGCTGCTGCGGCGTCTGCCGGAGCTGCTCGCGCCCGAGGGCCGTGTGCTGCTGTGCCTCAACGCGCCGGAACTGGGGCCGGACTTCCTGCAGGCGCAGGTGGAGGCCTCGGCGCCGTCGCTGGCCTTCGTCGAGCGGCTGGCCAATCCCCCGGCGTTCGCCGATGCGGCGCCCGATCGGGCGCTCAAGGTGCTGCTCTACCGCGCGGGCTGAGCCCGTCGCGCCATGAAAAAACCCGCCGGCGGCGGGTTCCTTCATGGGAGAGCGGTGGGGGCGCCGGCCTTACTTGCCGGAAATGGCCGCCGTGGTCTCGGTTTGCGCTTCCTGGACCCGGCGGGCGCCGTCGAAGCGGCGTTGCCAGTAGCTGCCGTTCATGTCCTCGACCCGGACCTGGGCGCCGCTGCGCGGCGAATGGATGAACTTGCCTTCGCCGACATAGATGCCCACATGGCTGAAGGCGCGGCGCATGGTGTTGAAGAACACCAGGTCGCCGGGCTTGAGTTCGCTGCGGTCGATCTTTTCGGTCGCGGCGGCCTGTTCCTCGGCGCGGCGCGGCAGCAGGTGGCCGACGGTCTGGTTGTACATCGCGCGCACGAAGCCGCTGCAGTCGAAGCCGGTCTCGGCCGAGTTGCCGCCGCGGCGGTAGGGCACGCCCAGGAAGCCCACGGCCGTGACCACCAGGTCGGAGGTGCGGTCGACGACCGTCTGGCTGACGTGCTGGATGTGGCCCATCAGGCCCTTGTCCGTCAGCATGCGCTCCATGTCGTCCGAGCGGTCCTGCGGTGGGGCGGCGTGGGCCGCACTGGCCAACAGGAGGGAGGCGAGTAGGAGTGGAATTCGCATGGGCTCGTAGGATGGGGATGACAGCATGCGCCGTCAAATTCAGACGAAGTCGCGATTCTGCATGCAAATGGCTGTGGCGATTGGGGTTTTCGGCTTTTTTGGCCGACAAAAATGTAACGATGGACGCTCCGGCGCGGCCTTGCGCGGTCGGCAGTACCTCTAAGGTTTTCGTATTTACGCGCAGCGCCCTCAAGGAGTCCCCGATGCATTCGAAGCAAAAAATTCCGGTCCTGAGCCTGCTGCCCTGCCTGCTGGCGCTGGCCGCCACCGGGGCCCTGGCCCAGTCCGAGGTCCGGGCGGAGCGCGTGGCCGCGGGCCTGCAGAACCCCTGGGCCGTGGCCTTCCTGCCCGAGGGGCGCTTTCTCGTCACCGAAAAGGCCGGGCGGATGCGCGTGGTCGGCGCCGACGGCCAGGTCGGCGCGCCGCTGGCCGGCCTGCCCGCCATCGCGGCCGGCGGGCAGGGCGGCCTGCTCGACGTGGTGACCGACAGCGGCTTCGCCGGCAACCGCACGGTCTATTTCTGCTTCTCCGAACCCGAAGTCGGCGGCTCGGCCAACAGCACGGCGGTGGCGCGCGCGCAGCTGTCGGCCGACGGCGCGCGGCTCGAGGGCACGAAGGTGATCTTCAGCCAGCGGCCCAAGGTGGCGAGCAGCGCCCATTTCGGCTGCCGCATCGTCGAGGCCCGCGACGGCACGCTGTTCGTCACGCTGGGCGACCGCTTCAGCCGCAAGGAGGACGCGCAGAAACTGGACAACCATCTGGGCAAGGTGGTCCGGATCCAGAAGGACGGCATGGTGCCGCGCGACAACCCCTTCGTGAGCCGCGCGGGCGCGCTGCCCGAGATCTGGAGCTACGGCCACCGCAACGGCCAGGGTGCCACGCTGGCGCCCGACGGCCGCTTCTGGATGCACGAGCACGGCCCGCAGGGCGGCGACGAGATCAACGTGCCGCAGGCCGGCAGGAACCACGGCTGGCCCGTGATCACCTACGGCGAGAACTACGGCGGCGGCAAGATCGGCGACGGCCTGACGGCCAAGGAAGGCATGGAGCAGCCGCTGCACTACTGGGTGCCCTCGATCGCGCCCTCGGGCATGGCCTTCCTCACCAGCGACCGTTACGGCGCGGCGTGGAAGGGCAACCTGTTCGTCGGCTCGCTCAAGTTCGGCTACCTTGACCGCATCGAACTCAAGGACGGCAAGGTGGTGACCGAGCACAAGCTGCTGGAGGAAGGCCGGGCGCGCATCCGCGACGTGCGCCAGGGTCCCGACGGCTGGCTCTATGTGCTGACCGACGAGGCCGACGGCAAGCTGCTGCGCCTGCGGCCGCGCTGAGTCCCGGCTCAGGGGGCGCAGCGCGGCAGCGGCAGGGCCGGCAGCAGCGCGGTCCAGAGCCGGCGCCACGGCGCCCAGTCGTGGCCGCCTTCGGTGGTGAACACATGGTCGGGCGGCAGCACCGCGGCCAGCAGGCCGTTGGGGGCCGCGAAGCGGTCGGCCCTGCCGTAGCCCAGCCACAGCGGCGGCAGCGTGGTCGTCGCGGGCGATGCGTAGCCCTGGAGCGCCGTCCACAAGGCCGTTTCGCGCCGCAGGCGGTCGTTGCCCGGCGGCACCGGCGCCGGCTGCCAGTGGCGCAGGCCGCCGGCCTTCGCCACCTCCTCGGCCACCGCCGGCTCGCCCAGGTAGGGCGCGAGCGCCACCAGGCCGGCGATCTCGCCGGGCCGTTCCTGGGCATAGACCAAGCCGCCGAAACCGCCCAGCGAGATGCCGACGAGCCAGATCGCGCGGTAGCCGCGGGCCCGGGCCGGCGCGATCACGTCCTGCCGCAGGCGTTCGACGAAGGTGCCTTTCTCGTAGTAGCCCAGGTGCGCATCGACGCGCAGCACATCGACCGCGAGTCGCTGGTCCTGCACCGCGCGCACGAAGCCCTCGCGCTGGAACTCGTCGGGGTGCGAGTACACGCCGGGCAGCAGCACGAGCAGCGTGTCGGGGCGCAGCGCGCAGTTGCTGGGGTCGCTCAGGGTGTAGAGCGGCGCATCGGCCGAGCGCAGGCTGGCGCAACCGGCCAGCAGGCCGAGGGCGAGGATCGTGGCGAGCGGGCGGAAGCGCTTCATGGAGGATGGCGCGGGGGTCTGTCGACACCCCCCGCGATACGGTCTAATTCTGCGCTGCACGGGCCGAAGTCGCCCGTCCTGTTTTTCCGAAGGATTCCCCATGCTGCTCGACGTCTCCCTTTCCCAACTCGTGCTGGTCGACTACCAGGCGCGCCTGATGCCCGCGATCTTCGAGGCCGATGCCACGGCCGCCAATGCGGTGCGCCTGGGCAAGATCGCGCAGCTGCTCGAGGTGCCGGTGTTCGGCACCGAGCAGAACCCGTCGAAGCTGGGCGAAAACCTGCCCGAGATCCGCGCGCTGTGCCAGCGCACGCTGGCCAAGATGCACTTCAGCGGCGTGGAGGAGGGCCTGGGCGAATGGCTGCGGCCACCGGCCAAGCCGCCGCAAGGCAACGCGCGCAGCCTGCCCAAGCACCTGCAGAAGCCCGCGGGCGGCGCCCAGGAAGAGCGCAACACCATCGTGATCGCCGGCTGCGAGGCGCACGTGTGCCTGCTGCAGACCGCGCTCGACCTGCTCGAGGACGAGTTCGAGGTCTGGGTCGTGACCGATGCCTGCAGCTCGCGCACCGAGCGCAACCGCGACGCGGCCTTCGACCGGCTGGCCGGCGCCGGCGCCGAGCTCGTGACCACTGAGATGGTGGGCTTCGAATGGCTGCGCACGGCCGAGCATCCGGCCTTCCGCGACTACCAGGCGCTGATCCGCTGAGCGGGAAGCGGGCAGGGCGGGTGTCAGGCTGCCGAAAGCCCGCCGAACCATGATGAATTCAGCCCCGCGCCATAAGCGGGGCGTCTCAGGAGACATACCGACATGCGTTCGTACAGCGACTTCTATCGCCGGTCCGTCGACGACAGCGAGGCCTTCTGGGCCGAGCAGGCGCGGCTGATCGACTGGCAGACCCCACCGCAACAGATCCTCGATGCGAGCCGTCCGCCCTTCGCGCGCTGGTTCGTGGGCGGCACCACCAACCTGTGCCACAACGCGATCGATCGCCACCTCGACGCGCGCGGCGACCAGCCGGCGCTGATCTGCGTCTCGACCGAGACCGGCCTGGAGCGCAGCTACAGCTTCCGCGAGCTGCACGCCGAGGTGCAGCGCACCGCGGCCAGCCTGCTGGCGCTGGGCGTCAAGCGCGGCGACCGCGTGCTGATCTACATGCCCATGATCGCCGAGGCCACCTTCGCGATGCTGGCCTGCGCGCGCATCGGCGCGGTCCATTGCGTGGTCTTCGGCGGCTTCGCCAGCGGCTCGCTGGCCTCGCGCATCGAGGATGCCGAGCCGACCGTGATCGTGAGCGCCGACGCGGGCTCGCGCGGCGGCAAGGTGCTGGCGTACAAGCCGCTGCTCGACGAGGCGATCCGGCTGTCGAAGCACAAGCCCGCGGCCGTGCTGCTGGCCGACCGCGGCCTGGCCGCCATGGACCTGGTGGCCGGCCGCGACCACCTGATGCGTGACCTGGCAACGCAGCACCGCGACGCGGTCGTGCCCTGCGCCTGGCTCGAGTCGACCGAGATCAGCTACACCATCTACACCAGCGGCACCACCGGCAAACCCAAGGGCGTGCAGCGCGACACCGGCGGCTACGCGGTCGCGCTGGCGGCCAGCATGCCGCACATCTTCGATGCCCGGGCGGGCGAGACCTACTTCTGCACCAGCGACATCGGCTGGGTGGTGGGCCACAGCTACATCGTCTACGGCCCGCTGATCGCGGGCATGGCCACCATCCTCTACGAAGGCCTGCCCACGCAGGGCCTGGACCGCCAGCCCGACGGCGGCATCTGGTGGCAGCTGGTCGAGAAGTACAAGGTGACGGTGATGTTCAGCGCGCCGACCGCGGTGCGCGTGCTCAAGAAGCAGGACCCGGCGCTGCTGAAGAAATACGACCTGTCGAGCCTGCGCGCGCTGTTCCTGGCCGGCGAGCCGCTCGACGAGCCCACCGGCCGCTGGATCGGCGAGGGCCTGGGCGTGCCGATCATCGACAACTACTGGCAGACCGAATCCGGCTGGCCGATCATCACCATCGCCAACGGCGTCGAGAAGAAGCCCGGCAAGCTGGGCAGCCCGGGCGTGCCCATGTACGGCTGGCGGGTGAAGATCCTCGACGAGTCGACCGGCGAGGAACTGACCGCGCCCAACGAGAAGGGCGTGGTCGTGATCGAGGGACCGACGCCGCCCGGCTTCATGCAGACCATCTGGCGCGACGACGCGCGCTTCGTCAACACCTACTGGAAGACCGTGCCCGGCAAGACGGTCTATTCGACCTTCGACTGGGGCATCCGCGACGCCGACGGCTATTTCTTCATCCTCGGGCGCACCGACGACGTGATCAACGTCGCGGGCCACCGGCTCGGCACGCGCGAGATCGAGGAGGCGATCTCCGGCCATGCCAACGTCGCCGAGGTGGCGGTGGTCGGCGTGGCCGATGCGCTCAAGGGCCAGGTCGCGGTTGCCTTCGTGGTGCCGCGCAATGCGGATGGCGTCGACGGCGCGGGCGCGCTGGCCCTCGAGGGGCAGATCATGCAGCGCGTGGCCGAGCAGCTGGGCGCGCTGGCCCGGCCGGCGCGGGTGCACTTCGTGACCGGCCTGCCCAAGACGCGCAGCGGCAAGCTGCTGCGGCGCGCGATCCAGGCCGTTTGCGAGGGGCGCGACGCGGGCGACCTCACGACCATCGACGATCCCGCCACGTTGCAGCGCATCCGTCAACTGCTGCACCCCTAGAAGGGTTGCTCGGAGGCCACGGCTGTCATGAGGCTGACGTGGCACAATGCCAAGGTACTCAGGCCCTTCCCTAGCCACAGTCGCATCCGCCAATCGGTTCAGCCGTGTAGCGGAAGGTTTCTTAAACCAGCTAATGCTTCCTTCAGGGAAGCGAAAGTCAGCGGAATATGAGCGATTCCTCGACGTCCAACGTCTACCAAGCCTATCAAGGCAACACCTACCTCTTCGGCGGCAACGCGCCCTATGTCGAGGAGATGTACGAAAACTACCTCGCCAACCCCGGCAGCGTGCCCGACAACTGGCGCTCCTACTTCGACGCGCTGCAGCATGTGCCGGCCGCCGACGGCAGCAGCGCCCGCGACGTGGCGCACCAGCCCGTCATCAACGCCTTCGCCGAGCGCGCCAAGCAGGGCACGACCAAGGTCGTGCACGCCAGCGGCGCCGATTCCGAGCTGGGCCGCCAGCGCACCGCCGTCCAGCAGTTGATCGCCGCCTACCGCAACGTCGGCGCCCGCTGGGCCAACCTCGATCCGCTCAAGCGCACCGAGCGTCCCGCCATTCCTGAACTCGAGCCCTCGTTCTACGGCCTGCGCGATGCCGACCTCGAGACCGTGTTCAACACCAGCAACACCTTCTTCGGCAAGGACACCATGTCCTTGCGCGACCTGCTCAACGCGCTCAACGAAACGTACTGCGGCACCATCGGCGCCGAGTACATGTACACCACCGACCAGAACCACAAGCGCTGGTGGCAGCAGAAGCTCGAGAGCGCCCGGACCAATCCCAAGCTCAGCGGCGAACAGAAGAAGCACGTGCTCGAACGCCTGACGGCCGCCGAAGGCCTCGAGCGCTTCCTGCACACCAAGTACGTCGGCCAGAAGCGCTTCTCGCTCGAAGGCGGCGAAAGCTTCATCGTGGCGATGGACGAGCTGATCCAGGAAGCCGGCGCCAAGGGCGTGCAGGAAATCGTGATCGGCATGGCCCACCGCGGCCGCCTCAACGTGCTGGTCAACTCGCTGGGCAAGATGCCCGCCGACCTGTTCGCCGAGTTCGACCACACCGCGCCCGAAGACCTGCCCAGCGGCGACGTCAAGTACCACCAGGGCTTCAGTTCCGACGTGACCACGCGCGGCGGCCCGGTGCACCTGAGCCTGGCGTTCAACCCCTCCCACCTCGAGATCGTGAACCCGGTGGTCGAAGGCTCGGTGCGCGCCCGCATGGACCGCCGCGGCGATCCGCTGGGCAAGCAGGTGCTGCCGATCATCGTGCACGGCGACGCGGCCTTCGCCGGCCAGGGCGTCGTGATGGAAACGCTGGCGCTGGCCGAAACCCGCGGCTATTCCACGGGCGGCACGGTGCACATCGTGATCAACAACCAGATCGGCTTCACCACCAGCGACCCGCGCGACAGCCGCTCGACGCTGTACTGCTCGGACATCGTCAAGATGATCGAGGCCCCGGTGCTGCACGTGAACGGCGACGATCCCGAAGCCGTGGTGCTCGCCACCCAGCTCGCGCTCGAGTTCCGCATGGAGTTCCAGAAGGACGTGGTGGTCGACATCATCTGCTTCCGCAAGCTGGGCCACAACGAGCAGGACACGCCGTCGCTCACGCAGCCGCTGATGTACAAGAAGATCGCGGCCCACCCCGGCACGCGCAAGCTGTACGCCGACAAGCTGGCCGCGCAAGGCCTGGGTGACACGCTCGGCGACGACATGGTCAAGGCGCAGCGCGCCGCCTTCGATGCCGGCAAGAACACCTCGGACCCGGTGCTGACCAACTTCAAGAGCAAGTACGCGGTCGACTGGAGCCCCTTCCTCAACAAGAAGTGGACCGATGCCGGCGACACCGCCATCCCCACCTCCGAGTGGAAGCGCCTGGCCGAACGCGTGACCTTCGTGCCCGAAGGCTTCACCGTGCACCCGCTGGTGAAGAAGGTGCTGGACGACCGCGCCGCCATGGGCCGCGGCGACGTCAACGTCGACTGGGGCATGGGCGAGCACATGGCCTTCGCCTCGCTGGTGGCCAGCGGCTACCCGGTGCGCCTGTCGGGCGAGGACTCGGGCCGCGGCACGTTCACGCACCGCCACGCCGTGCTGCACGACCAGAACCGCGAGAAGTTCGACACCGGCACCTACACGCCGCTGCAGAACGTGGCCGACAACCAGGCCCCGTTCGTGGTCATCGACTCGATCCTGTCCGAAGAGGCCGTGCTGGCCTTCGAATACGGCTACGCCTCGAACGACCCGAACACGCTGGTGATCTGGGAAGCCCAGTTCGGCGACTTCGTCAACGGCGCGCAGGTCGTGATCGACCAGTTCATCGCCTCGGGCGAAGTGAAGTGGGGCCGCATCAACGGCCTGACGCTGATGCTGCCGCACGGCTACGAAGGCCAGGGCCCCGAGCACAGCTCGGCGCGCCTGGAGCGCTTCATGCAGCTGTCGGCCGACACCAACATGCAGGTGGTGCAGCCCACCACGGCCAGCCAGATCTTCCACATCCTGCGCCGCCAGATGGTGCGCAACCTGCGCAAGCCGCTGATCATCCTCACGCCCAAGTCGCTGCTGCGCAACAAGGACGCGACCTCGCCGATCTCCGAGTTCACCAAGGGCGCGTTCCAGACGGTCATCCCCGACCACAAGGAACTCAAGGCCGACAAGGTCAAGCGCCTCGTGGCCTGCTCGGGCAAGGTCTACTACGACCTGGTGAAGAAGCGCGAGGAACGCGGCCAGGACGACACGGCCATCATCCGCGTCGAACAGCTCTATCCCTTCCCGCACAAGGCCTTCGCGGCCGAGATCAAGAAGTACCCGAACCTGGTCGACGTGGTCTGGTGCCAGGACGAGCCGCAGAACCAGGGTGCCTGGTTCTTCGTGCAACACTACATCCACGAGAACATGGCCGACGGCCAGAAGCTCGGCTACTCAGGCCGTGCCGCCTCGGCGTCGCCCGCGGTCGGCTACTCGCACCTGCACCAGGAGCAGCAGAAGGCCCTGGTCGAAGGCGCGTTCGGCAAGCTCAAGGGTTTTGTCCTCACGAAGTGAGCGCGCTCCTTCCTATCCATCCCACAAAAAGTACAAGTCGGAGCACTCTCCAAAATGTCTATCGTTGAAGTCAAAGTCCCCCAGTTGTCCGAATCCGTGGCCGAGGCCACCATGCTCACCTGGAAGAAGAAGCCGGGCGAGGCCGTCGCCGTCGATGAAATCCTGATCGAGATCGAGACCGACAAGGTGGTGCTGGAGGTGCCCGCACCCTCGGCCGGCGTGCTGTCCGAGATCATCCAGGGCGACGGCGCCACCGTCGTGGCCGACCAGCTGATCGCCAAGATCGACACCGAAGGCAAGGCCGGCGCGGCCGCACCCGCACCCGCCGCTGCGCCCGCACCCGCTGCCGCGGCACCCGCACCGGCGCAAGCCGCCGCAGCCGCCACCGGCGGTGCCAAGTCCGACGTCGCGATGCCCGCCGCCGCCAAGCTGCTGGCCGACAACAACCTGACCACCGGCGACGTGGCCGGCTCGGGCAAGGACGGCCGCGTGACCAAGGGCGACGTGCTCGGCGCCGTGGCCTCGGGCACGACCGCCAAGGCACCGGCCGCCGCGCCGGCCGCCAAGCCCGCGCTGCAGCAGGTCGCCGCACCCGCGAGCCCCAAGGACCTGGGCGAGCGCCCCGAGCAGCGCGTGCCGATGAGCCGCCTGCGCGCGCGCATCGCCGAGCGTCTGCTGCAGTCGCAGTCGACCAACGCCATCCTGACCACCTTCAACGAAGTCAACATGGCCCCGGTCATGGAGATGCGCAAGAAGTTCCAGGACGCGTTCACCAAGGAACACGGCGTGAAGATCGGCTTCATGAGCTTCTTCGTGAAGGCCGCGGTGCATGCGCTCAAGAAGTACCCGGTGATCAACGCTTCGGTCGACGGCAACGACATCGTCTACCACGGCTACTTCGACATCGGCATCGCGGTCGGTTCGCCGCGCGGCCTGGTGGTGCCGATCCTGCGCAACGCCGACCAGATGAGCTTCGCCGA
>Ga0182008_10002082_pt1 | contig 12787 bp, 12 predicted proteins | sample Sormic07211129_1_FD_120482 | JGI IMG/M metagenome (GOLD analysis project Ga0182008, IMG submission 120482) | Rhizosphere microbial communities from Sorghum bicolor, Mead, Nebraska, USA - 072115-129_1 metaG | ecosystem: Host-associated > Plants > Roots > Rhizosphere | place: USA: Nebraska...
ATCGCGACGGCAACCGCCGGGGGCGCGAGGGCGTGCGCGACTACATGTCCTATGTCGCCGAACTGTGCGTGAAGTACCCGGATCGCTTCATCGGCAACTTCAACTTCAACCCGCGCTGGGGCCCGGAAAACGGTGCGGCCGAGCTGGAATTCCATATCAAGGAATACGGTTTCAAGATGCTCAAGCTGCACGCCAACATGCATGGCTATCGTCCGGACCGCGCGCTGGACTGGCTGCGTCCGGCGATGAAAGTCTGCGCCAAGTACAACATCGTGGTGCTGATCCACACCGGGGACGGTCCGTATACCATCCCGACAATGTTCTACCCGATTATCCGTGAGTTCCCGATGGTCAATTTCATCATCGGTCACTTCGGTATCCAGACTGGCGGCAACTACTCGTTCGAAGCGTTCTGGATGGCCATGGATACGCCGAACGTGTACTGCGAATCCGGCTGGTGCTTCCAGTCGCGGATCGTCGAGTTCGCCAAGGATCTGCCGCGCAACAAGATCGTATTCGGCACCGACTCGCCACCGAACGAACCGGGCATGTGGCTGCGTGAATTGGAAGTGTTGTGCTCGCCGGCGCCGCAAGGCCTGGGCATCGATGAGGATCACCTTGAGGACTACTTGGGCAACAACATCGCCCGGTTGTGCGGCATCGAACCGACGCCACCGCCCAAGGACCTGATCGAGGCGGACCTTCGTCTGACCACGACGTACCTCTAGGTTCACGCATAACCCTTGTGGGAGCGGGCTTGCTCGCGAAAGCGGAGTGTCATTCAACAACGATGGTGACTGATCCACCGCTTTCGCGAGCAAGCCCGCTCCCACAGGTACGCACAGCACTGCTTTTCATGAGGTGAAACCATGACCCTCTCCACGCTCGGCGATACCCAGGATTTTCACGACTTTCTAGACGCCTATCGCCGGCAATACCCGGACGATGTGCTCACCGTCCGGCAGTCCCTTTCAGCCGATCAGGACGTCACCGCCCTGGTCGATACCCTGGCCACCCAGGGCCGCGATCCGCTGCTGATCTGCGAAAAAGTCGGCAACTTCGGTTTGCCGGTAGCCACCAACCTGTTCGCCTCCCGCACCCGCATCGCCCGGATGTTCGGCGTTGCCCCGGCGCAATTGCACGAGACGTTCCAAAAACGCGCCAACAACCCCATCGCCCCACGCTACGTGGAAACCGGTCCGGTGCTCGATGAAATCTTCGAGGGCGAAGCCGTGGATCTCGCACTGCTGCCGATGCTCAAGCATTTCGACAGTGATCGCGGCCCCTATATCACCAACGCGATCATCATTGCCGAAGATCCGGTCACCGGTATCGCCAACATGAGCTATCACCGCTCGATGCGCCATGCCCGGCAGACCCTCGCCACCAGCCTGCATTCACGTGGTCACCTGTGGCGCATGCTACAAACCGCCCGGGAGCGCGGCGAAGAATTGCGCGTGGCCATGGTGGTTGGCGCACACCCGCTGTTTATGCTCGCCGCGGCGGCACGCTTGCCGTTCGGCAGCGATGAGCGCGAGGTGGCGGGCGGTTTGTTCGGTGCGCCGCTGGAGTTGGTGAAAACCCCGCGCTACGGCATCGGCGTTCCGGCCTTTGCGGAGTTTGTCCTGGAAGGCGCCATTGATCCGACAGCCTATGCCGAAGAAGGCCCGTTCGGTGAGTTCAGCGGGTACTCCTCGGATCGTTCGACCAACAATGTGCTGCGGGTCGACACCCTGATGCGGCGCAAGGATGCCTGGTTGCTCGACGTGGTTGGCGGGCGCTACGCCGAACACCTGACCCTGGCGCGGCTGCCACGGGAAGCGGAGATGAGCGAGAAACTCAAGGCACGCTTCCCGGCCGTCACCGCCGTTCACTACCCCAATTCCGGCACCCATTTTCACTGCTACGTCGCCCTGGACCAGAGCCGCGACGGCGAAGCGCGGCAGATCATGCTCGCGCTGCTCGGTTGGGACCCGTACCTGAAAACCGTGATCGCGGTGGACAGCGACATCGACATCAGCGACGACAGCCAGGTGCTCTGGGCGCTGGCCACGCATTTCCAGCCGCACCAGGACATCTTCGTCATCGACGGCTTGCCCGGCAGCCCGCTGGACCCGTCGTCCTCCATCAACGGCACCACCTCGCGCATGGGCCTGGACGCCACTCGCGGTTCAGGCTTCGACGGGATCAAGGCGCAGTTGGACCAGGACGTGGTCGAGCGTGCCCGCCAACTGCTCGCAGGCCTGCAATCATGAACCGCCAGCGCATGGTGGTCGGCATCAGCGGTGCATCGGGTTTCATCTACGGCGTGCGCCTGCTGCAATTGCTCGCCCAACTGGACATCGAAAGCCACCTGGTCATCAGCCGCGCCGCATTGCTGACCATGGCCCACGAAACCGACTACAAACTGGCCGACGTCACCGCACTGGCCAGCCATTACCACCGCACCGACGACGTGGCCGCCGGGATCGCCAGCGGTTCGTTCCGCTGCCTGGGCATGGTGGTTGCGCCCTGTTCCATGCGCACCCTGGCGGAAATCGCCACCGGCACCTCATCGGGCCTGATCGGTCGCGCAGCCGACGTCACCCTCAAGGAGCGTCGCACCCTGGTGCTGATGGCGCGGGAAACCCCGTTGACCCTCGCCCACCTGCGCAACATGACCGCCGTCACCGAGATGGGCGGGATCATCGCCCCGCCCGTCCCGGCCTTTTACGCCCGCCCGCAAGACCTTGCGCAAATGGTCGATCACAGCCTCGGCCGTATCCTCGACCTGTTCGGCCTCGACGCCGGGACCGCGTTGCGCTGGGGAGAACCCAACAAGCCTCCAGCCAAGTACAAAACATCTGGGAGCGAGCTTGCTCGCAATAGCGGTGGGTCAGTCGGCATCAATGCCGGCTGATATGGCCCCATCGCGAGCAAGCTCGCTCCCACAGTTGAAAGCACTCCGACCATTCAGTCATCAAGGAGCATCACATGAACACTCCATTCAACGCCCCGACCCCGAACACCAAAATCCCGGTGACCATCCTCACAGGCTTCCTCGGCGCCGGTAAAACCACCCTGCTCAACTACATCCTCAGGGAAAACCACGGCCGCAAGATCGCCGTGATCGAGAACGAATTCGGCGAAGTCGGCATCGACGGCGACCTGGTGCTCAGTTCCGAAACCGAAGAAATCTATGAGATGGTCAACGGCTGCGTGTGCTGCACCGCCGAGGTCCGCGAAGACCTGGTGCGTATCGTCCGTGAACTCGTGGCGCGCCCGGTGCGGCTCGACCATATCCTGATCGAAACCAGCGGCCTGGCCGACCCGTATCCGGTGGCACAAAGTTTTTTCATCAACGATCCGATTGCCGATGAAGTAGAACTCGATGCCATCGTCACCATGGTTGATGCCAAGCACATCGCTCAGCATCTGGAAGACCTGCAGCTCGATGGTGTAGACAACCAGGCGGTGGACCAGATCGTCTGCGCCGACCGCATCGTCATCAACAAGATCGATCTGGTCAGCGCCGCCGACGTGGCGTCCCTGACCGACAAGATCCGGGGCCTGAACGCCACGGCGGATCTGGTGACCTCCAGCTACGCCGAGATCGACTTGTCGAAAATCCTCGGCATCGGTGCCTTCGAGTCCACTCAAAAACTCATGGAGATCGGTGCCGAGCACGACCATCACGCCGATGAGCATCATCACGATCATGACGGCCCGGATCATGACCACGACCCAAGCGTGTCGTCGGTAGGCATCGCCGTGGATGGCGCGGTCAACCTGGGCGACTTCCACCGCTGGATCACAAAGCTGCGCATAGAACAGGCCAACAACCTGTACCGCATGAAAGGCGTGCTCGCGGTGGCCGATCAGGACCAGCGCTATGTCCTGCAAGGAGTGCATAGCCTGGTGGAGTTCCGTGCATCGACGTCCTGGGGCAACGAACCGCGCTCCAGCAAGATTGTGTTCATCGGCCGCGACCTGGACCGCGCAGCCCTGAACCAGGGCTTTGCCGCCTGCCTGGCAAGCTGAAAAAGGCATCGGAGCCGGTGGATGGCGGTTCCGGGCACATGAATGACGGGTGCCAGACAGTCAGGACACCATGAAACCTGTGGGAGCAATGGTGCTCCTGCGGTCGGCATCAGAACGAATACCCCTCTCTACCGAATAACAACAGCAAGAGGTGATTCCCCATGTCGTCAGCCAATACCCCTGCAACGCCCACCATCCACCCCGTCGACCGGATTCTGCCGGTACGGCAAATGCTTACCCTCGGCCTGCAGCACATGGCCGTCTCGTACATCGGCGCCATCGCGGTGCCGTTGATTGTCGCCAGCGCCTTGAAGATGTCCCAGGCCGACACGGTGGTGCTGATCAGCACCACGCTGTTCTGCTCCGGCATCGCCACCCTGCTGCAAACCGTCGGTTTCTGGAAATTCGGCGTGCGCCTACCGATCCTGCAGGGCGTAGCGTTTAGCAGCGTGGGGCCGGTGATTGCCATCGGCAGCAATCCGGAAGTCGGTTTCGCCGGGGTCTGCGGCGCGGTGATCGGCGCGGGGTTTTTCACCATGCTGATGGCGCCGTTCGTGGGTCGACTGCGGCGCTTTTTTCCACCGGTGGTCACCGGCTGCATCGTCACCGTGATCGGCTTGCAGCTGTTTCCGATTGCCTATGAGTGGGTCGGCGGCGGACGGCAGGCCAGCGACTTCGGCGCGCCGACGTACCTGGCTGTTGCGGCGGTGGTGTTGCTCAGCATCCTGCTGGTCAACCGCTACGGCAGCCCGATGCTGCGCAATATGGCGGTACTGGTGGGCATGCTGGTGGGTGCTGCGCTGGCCTACGGGCTGGGTATGGGCAGTTTTCACAGCGTGCAGGAGTCGCCATGGCTCACCGTGCCCTACCCGTTCTACTTCGGCCTGCCGACCTTCAGCCTGATCCCTATCGCCACCATGGTGGTGGTGATGATCGTGCAGATGGTCGAGTCCATGGGGCTGTTCGTGGCCATCGGTGACATCGTCGACAAACCGGTGGAAGAAAAACAGGTGATCAACGGCCTGCGCGCCAACGGCCTGGCCAGCACCATCGCCGGGATGTTTGCGGCATTTCCGTTCATTGCCTTCATGGAGAACGTCGGGCTGGTGATCCTCACCGGCGTGCGAAGTCGCTGGGTCGTCGCCATCAGCGGCCTGCTGATGTGCACGGTAGCGCTGGTGCCCAAGGCCGGCGCGATCATCGCCTCGATGCCGACCGCAGCCCTCGGCGGTGCCGGGATCGCCATGTTCGGCGTGGTCGCGGCGGCGGGGATCCAGACCCTGTCCAAGGTCGACTACGAGCGCAATCGCTACAACGTGCTGATCGTCGGCTTCACCATCGCCGCCGCCCTGGTGCCGGTGCTGGCCCCGGCCCTGTTCAAGCAATTGCCCGAGTGGTCGCAGCCTTTCCTGCACAGCAGCGTGGTCATCGCTTGCCTGGTGTCGGTGTTGCTCAACGCCACCCTCAACGGTGTCAGCGTGCCTGATGCCGCCGCCAGCAAATCCGCCACCCACAGCCTCTGACTGGAGCCGACCATGACTCAACTGCAAAACATCCTGATCAAGAACCCGCTGGCGGTCATGACCGGCCTGCGCGGCCCACGGGCTCGGGCCGGCGCCGTGGATATCCGCATCGTCAACGGGCGCATCGCCGAAATGGCCGCCGGCCTTGAAGCGCAACCCGGCGAGCGGGTGATCGATGCGCGCCACTCGGTGGTGTATCCGGGCTGGATCAACACCCATCATCACCTGTTCCAGAACCTGCTTAAAGCCGTCCCCGAAGGCTTGAACCAGGACCTGCAAGGCTGGCTGGCCAGCGTACCCTACCCGCGCCTCAACCGCTTCACGCCGCAACTGGCGCGGATCGCCGCACAACTGGGCATGGCCGAGTTGCTATTGTCGGGGGTGACCACCTGCGCCGATCACCATTACCTCTACCATGCCAACGGCACCACCGAGACCGGTGACCTGCTGTTCGACATGGCCGAGGAATTCGGCCTGCGTTTCGTGCTGTGCCGGGGCGGAGCGCTGGAGTCGGCCAGCGCGCATCCGGGGTTCTCGAAAACCGCGCTGCAACCGGAAACCCTGGACCAGATGGTCGGTGACATCGAACGACTGAAATCCCGTTATCACCAGGACACCCCGGACGCCTTGCGCCGGGTGGTCGTCGCGCCGACCACACCGACTTTTTCCCTGCCGCCGACGCTGCTGCGGGAACTGGCCCACACAGCCCGGGGCCTCGGCTTGCGCCTGCACACGCACCTGTCGGAAACCCGGAACTACGTCAACTTCTGCCGCGAGAAATACAACTGCCTGCCGGTGGAGTTCGTTGCCGAACACGAATGGCTCGGCCCGGACGTGTGGTTCGCCCACGCGGTGCACCTGCAACCGGGTGAAATCCGCATGCTTGCACAAACCGGCACCGGTATTTCCCACTGCCCGGTGAGCAATGCGCGCCTCGGCAGCGGCGTGGCGCCGGTACCGCAGATGTTCGAGGCCGGGGTGCCAATATCCCTCGGCGTCGACGGTGTGGCGTCCAACGAATCCGGGAGCATGGTTGGCGAGGTAAACACGGCGTGGCTGATACACCGCGCGGAGCAAGGCGCCTCGGCCACCACCGCCGAAGATGTCATTCACTGGGGCACGGCGGGTGGCGCACAGGTGTTGGGGTTGGGTGCGGTCGGCACACTTGAGATCGGTCAGGCGGCGGACCTGGTGATCTATGGCCTCGACCATCCGCGCTACTTCGGCTTCCACGACATTGCCGTGGCGCCCGTGGTAGCGGGCGAGCCGATCAGGGTGAAGTACAGCCTGGTCGGTGGCCGGGTGGTGGTCGATAACGGTGTGATTCCGGGGCTGGATATGCAGCGGATGCGGGCCGAGGCGTGGGACGGGGTCCGGCAGTTGATGAATGTGAACGACTGACCGTCCTGCCACACCTTTACTCCTGTGGGAGTGAGCAAGCTCGCTTCCACAGGGATCTCCATGATGCTCAGGATTTACTGCCATGTCTGGCCTCAATGATCTTCTACAAGCCATCGACTCCGCCGCCCAGGCCGGCGAAGAAACTATCCTCGCCACCGTGGTCAAGGTCGAAGGCTCGGCCTATCGCCGATCCGGCGCGCGCATGCTCATTCCCCTGCATGGTCGCACCATCGGCACCGTCAGCGGCGGGTGCCTGGAGCAGGACCTGGCGAAAAAAGCCTGGTGGCTGACCGACTCCGGCGAACCCGTGGTGCGCCGCTACAGCACGGGCGCCACTGAGGACGAAGACGATGAGCAAAGCTCGTTGACCTTCGGTTTGGGATGCAACGGCACGGTGTTCGTCTTGCTCGAACGCCTGCACGCGACATCCTCGTCACCCGTTATCGAACTGTTGCGCCGGGTGCGCGACAGCCAACAGCCGGTCGCCATGGCCACGGTGATTGGCACGTCTCGCAATGCCTCGGCGCGGGTCGGAGACCGTCTGCTATCCGACACCGATGGAACCCTGCGCAATCTACCGCTGAAAATTGCGATTCGCCACGATTTGCGCAAGACACTGGCGCAGAAAAAATCATCGATACGCCTCTACACCGACGCCCGTGGCGAAGTCGAAGTGTTCTTCGAATACATCGCGCCGCCACCGCGTCTGGTAATCTTCGGTGCCGGCCACGACGCGCAGCCGCTGGTAAGCATGGCCAAACTGCTGAACTGGCATGTCAGTGTCATCGACAGTCGCAGCCACTTCGCCCGTCCCGAACGCTTCCCCCAGGCCGATGCCGTAATCTTTGCCAGCCTCGACAACCCGTTCGACCTACGCCCCCTGACCGATGGCGCCGCCGTCACCGTGATGACCCACAGCTATCGCCAGGACCGGCATTGGCTCGCGCAACTGTTGCAGACCTCTCCCGCCTACCTCGGCCAGCTCGGTCCGAAGGAGCGTACGCAGCGCTTGCTTGCGGAGATCGGTCAGGGCTCGTGCGCCCTGCATTTCCCTATGGGCCTCGACCTGGGGGGCGATGCTCCGGAGAACGTGGCGCTGTCGATACTGGCGGAGATGACGGCGGTGATGAATCAGCGTCAGGGCGGGATGCTCAGGCATCGGCGCAAGCCGATTCATCAGGCGGATTTGCAGGTCAGTGAAAATCTGCACGGTCGGGTAGTCGTTTGACTATTGCACGTACAACAACACCTCCAGCCCCGCCAACTTGTCCGGTTTGCGCATGATGAAGATCCGGCTCACCCGCCTTTCCAACGCTGTAGTCAGTGCGATTGCATTCGTATATCTGGCCGCTGTTGAGCTTGCTCGCCCTGGTCACACTGTGGTCCGCGCAACGGGAGCCAGTCGTTCATGGACGATGGCTGGTAACTGCCAGTAGTGAACGACCGTAAAGGGTTTGCAGCCCCTCGCGATAGGCACCGATCGGCCAAAAGCTGCCTGTGTTAACGGGCAGTAAACGGCCAACAACCGCCACTCGCTCAGTGGGCCGGCAATCGTTGCTCGCGCCCCTTCAAGATATCGAGCGCCTAGTTCTGAAAAGCGCTGATCAGGCTAGACTCATCCAACCTGACAAAGTGCTTCCAACAGAACTCGATCCGATTAAACATCATCCATCTCATTCCCCATCGCCAGGACTTATTCATGCCCCTGCCTTTTCACAAGATGCACGCCAATGGCGATGACTTCGTCATTGTTGACGCTCGCAAGATGGCCAATCCGGTGACCAGTGCGCTCGCTCGTCGAATGGGTGATCGCAACCGGGGCATCGGGTTTAATCAACTGGCGGTGGTGCTTGATTGCGACGATGCCGATGCGCGACTGGAATTCTGGAATGCCGACGGCTCCACGCTGGATGTCTGTGGCAGCGCAACCCGGGGTGCCGCAGACCGATTGATGCGCGAGTCGAACGCGACTTCGATAGGGCTGCGAACCAGCCGCGGTCTTTTGACTTGCGAACGAATGTCCACTGGTGTCATTTCCGTCAGCATGGGAGAACCACGTTTCGGTTGGTTGGACATCCCCCTGACTCGCGAGTTGGCTACGGCTGCTCTGCCACTGGCGGGTGACCCGGCCGCTTGCAACATGGGAAATCCGCACTGCACCTACTTTGTGGAAGATCTGGCGGCGGTCGATGTGGCGACAATCGGGCCGGCCATAGAAACCGATCCCCTGTTTCCCCTCCGGACGAACGTGCATTTCGTACAGATCATCGACCGAACGCGCATTCGCCTGCGTATTTGGGAGCGCTGGGGTGGTATTCCGCTGGGTTCTGGTTCCTGCTGCTGTGGTGCCGTGGTCAATGGAATACGCCGTGGCCTGCTGAACCACTCCGTTGAAGTGGAATGTGATGGCGGAACCGTCACGGTTGAATGGGATGGTGTGGGGCCGGTTGTTCTCATTGGGCCGGTAGAGTCGGTTTTCTCGGGAATCATCACCGACACTCAGCTACAGGCTGTGTAGCTGCAGGTATCGAGCAGTTCAATTCATGGGCGATTGAAGGCGTTGGTGACGGGCAGGTTTTGGCCGATTTCTGCATGTCGTGACGGACAGTAAGCGTCCTTAAGCGGTTGCCACACGTCTCGCGAAGTCTTACTTCTATGGAGCTGCTCGCCAGAGATACCACGATAAACGAGCTACCTAGCACCGGAATGCGGGTTTTTGTACACCTTAACGGAGCGAGCCTTCCGGGTGCCTTTGGTCTCTGCGGCTGCAGGGATACGGCGGGTAACGGACTGAGGATCCAGGATGGCGACGATATTGCGGAGGCTGTAACCGTGAGAGTTCGGGGAGGCGAGACTAGGAATGTCGTGGAAACTGGCGCTATGAACATAAATCGATGAACAGGCGAGTTAATTCCGAGAACATTGAGTCTGTAATCTCGGGCCCGCGAGCCACTTATGAACATCTGACATCGCCCACTTGTGAAATCAGATGTTATTTTGAAATGGTCAACGTAGACCTTACATTTCACCACATCACAAGAGCCAACACCCGGCTGCATAAACTGACGTGGATCAACTGTGGCACTTCGATGTGCTGTATGTTGAAAAATCAAACCCGCTAATCAGTACCGGAGATTCTCCATGTTCTGGTTTCGCCATCGTCAACCAACGTTCATATGCCTCGCCATCGTGCTGTGGTTGTTAGCGTTTGGTGTGGCAGCGACCCAGGGATGTCTGGTACAGCCAAGCCATAATCCGGCTACAACACATGTCTCACTGAACACTGCGCAAGATCACGAGAGCCACGACGCCCATGCCCTGGGCTGCCTTCAGCACTGCGCCGATGCGGCGATAGCTGTAAGTCCTTCGCTCCATCTTCAAACATTTGATCTGTTCAGTTGGACGTTTCTGTTACTGATCCCTGCGTTGCTGATTTTGTTTCCCGCCAATCCCTCCGCTTTTGCCTTTCTTGCATTACGGCGCCCTGTACCGGCCAGACCACCTGCCCGCCTGATTTTCGTCCGTTTCAACGATTAATCCGACCTTCTGCGCGCCGATCTTCGGCGCATTGTCTGACTGCGCCAACCTGGTGCGGCCTGGTGTTACCTGAGTTGTCATCACCCTTTGGAGATTGCCATGCATGCCTCACTGAAAATTATCCTCGCCACCCTGCTGATCAGCAGCCCACTCATCGCCTCGGCAGTCGACGAGCATCACCCTGAGCAAGGGCAGACCGCGTCCGGCCAGACGAGCAAAACAGCTACGCCGATGCCAAACAATGTCATGACCGAGCAAATGCAAAAAATGCAGGCTGCACACGACAAGGCAGTCGCAGCCAAGACCCCTGCCGAGCGACACGCCGCCATGCAGGAGAGCATGAAGACGATGAAGGACAGCATGGCCATGATGCATAAGAACTGTCATGGCATGGGCATGGACGGCAACAAAGACGGCATGGAGATGGGAATGATGAACATGATGATGAAAATGATGGATCAGCAATCGAGCATGATGAACATGCCGATGAGCAAGTGACGCGCACAAGCCTGTAGACAATGTAGCGACGGTTTACGATTGGTGGTCGCCATGATCGATCTGAACCATTTCACACCGCTGAGCGCTCTGATTGGCGGCCTGTTGATAGGCACTGCCGCTACCCTGTTCGTGCTGTTTAATGGGCGCATCGCCGGCATCAGTGGCATTGTCGGCGGTTTACTGCGCCCGTTGGCTGGTGATGTCGCGTGGCGCATAGCATTTGTACTGGGGCTGCTCATGGCTCCGCTGCTTTACCGCCTGAATGCACCACTGCCTACGTTGCAGATCGATGCCGGTTATCCGCTATTGATTGTCGCCGGGATGTTGGTCGGCATTGGCACACGCTATGGGGCTGGCTGCACCAGCGGTCACGGCGTCTGCGGCCTGTCGCGCTTGTCGCCGCGTTCAGGGGTGGCGACTGCAGTGTTCATGAGTGCCGGGTTTGCCACCGTCTTTGTGGTTCGCCACCTTCTGGGAGGGAATTGATCATGGCACTCTTCTTCGCCTGGATTTGCGGGCTCATATTTGGGGTCGGTTTGCTGGTTTCAGGCATGACAAACCCCGCCAAAGTGCTGGGGTTCCTGGACCTGACCGGGGCGTGGGATCCCTCGCTGGCATTCGTCATGGCCGGTGCCATTGCCGTGGCTACCCTGGGCTTTCGGGTGGCAAGAAAGCGAACGCGATCACTGCTTGGCTTGCCGATGAATCTGCCCACAGCCCGACACTTCGACCGACGCCTGATCATCGGCAGCCTGCTATTTGGGTTCGGTTGGGGATTGGCCGGGATTTGCCCGGGCCCCGCTCTGGTGCTGTTGGGCTCGGGCATTTTCAAGGGTGCGGTGTTTGTCGTGGCCATGCTGGCCGGCATGGCGCTATTCGAATGGTTTGAGCGACAAAACCGTCGTGGGTCGTCGCCTCCAATTTCCGTGGGTAAAGCCACCTGAGTTTTACCTGGGAGGACGCACTGTCCACGGTGAGAGTCAAAATAAAGTTGTTTTCATAAAAGATCGTTCATACCACTGATCAGTAATATCTGTTTTTTGACGTGCTTCCGATATGCGGTCACAACTTTAGCGCACCTCCGAGTCCTAACAAGCTGTTCGTCGATGGAATATTGGCGTGCGCCGCTATTTAGACTGATACGGAGATAAGTTAATGATTTTCAACGTACAAAGTTTTGGCGCTAAAGGCGATGGGATCACTGACGACACGGCCGCGATACAGAGTGCGATTGATGCCGCGGCTGTCGCTGGCGGTGGCCAGGTGTACATGCCGACCGGGACCTATATCGTTTCCGCAGGCGCGGAGCCCTCTGACGGATGCCTGATGCTCAAGAGCAACGTCTACCTGTACGGCGACGGCATGGGCGTCACCAACGTCAAAGTGGCTGACGGTTCGGATACCAAGATCACGGGGGTTATTCGCTCCGCTTATGGCGAAGAAACCCACGACTTTGGCGTCAGCAACCTCACTATTGATGGCAATCGTGACAACACAACGGGCAAGATCGACGGTTGGTTCAACGGCTTCATTCCCGGCGTAGAAGGCTACGACTCCAACGTCACCCTCGACAGTGTCGAAATCAAGGATTGCTCCGGGTACGGTTTCGACCCCCACGAGCAGACCGTCAACATGGTCATCAAGAACAGCGTGTCCCACGGCAATGGCCTGGACGGCTTCGTCGCTGATTTCCTGAGCGACAGTACCTTTGAAAACAACATCGCCTACGACAACGACCGGCACGGTTTCAACGTCGTTACCAGTACCCACGACTTCACCCTGACCAATAACATTGCCTACAACAACGG
>Ga0182008_10002083_pt1 | contig 12785 bp, 9 predicted proteins | sample Sormic07211129_1_FD_120482 | JGI IMG/M metagenome (GOLD analysis project Ga0182008, IMG submission 120482) | Rhizosphere microbial communities from Sorghum bicolor, Mead, Nebraska, USA - 072115-129_1 metaG | ecosystem: Host-associated > Plants > Roots > Rhizosphere | place: USA: Nebraska...
CAGATCGAAGCCAAGGCGCTGCGCAAGCTGCGCCACCCGACGCGAAGCGAGCATCTGCGCTCCTTCCTCGACGAGTGATACCAGAACCCCCGGCCCAGGCCGGGGGTTTTGTTTATACGGCAGATTAAATCCCTCGCACCGCCCCTCCCCCGCATACCCCGTCTACACTCGAAACAATCAATCCCGTGCCCTAACGAGACGGTTATGCCCAGACTGGCGCCCGTGCTTTTCTTGCTGTCACTGATGATCTGGACCGCAACGGCTAACGCGCTGACTCTGACCGATGAAGAACGTAGCTGGCTCGCGGCTCACCCGGACTTACGCCTGGGTGTCGACGCCTCGTGGCCGCCGTTCGAGTTCCGCGATGAACAGAACCGCTATCAAGGCCTGGCCGCTGATTACATCGACGTGATCCGCCAGCGCCTGGCCGTCAAACTCACCCCGGTCGAGCCGTCGAGCTGGACTGAGGTGCTGGCGCAGGTAAAAACCGGCAAGATCGATCTGCTGCCCGGGATCATGTCCACGCCCGAACGCCAGAACTATCTGTCGTTTACTCGCCCTTATCTCGATTTCCCGATCGTGATCCTCGCTCATATCGGCGGCGCGCAACCGCGCAAAATCGAAGATCTGTACGGACTGAAGATCGCCGTGGTGGAAAACTACGCCCCCCACGAACTGCTGCGCACCCACCATCCGGATCTGAATCTGGTGGCCATGCCCAATGTCAGCTCGGCCTTGCAGGCCCTGGCTACCGATGAAGTAGATGCGGTCGTCGGCGATCTCGCCTCCAGCGTCTGGAGCCTGCGCCAGCTCAAGCTCGACGGCTTGTACGTAAGCGGCGAAACCCCGTATCGCTACCAGTTGGCCATGGGCGTGCCCCGTGACAACAAAATGCTGGTGGGCATTCTGGACAAGGTCCTGGCGGACATGAGCCCGGAGGAAATCAGCAGCATTCAGGAACATTGGGTCGGCAATGTCCTCGATCATCGGACATTCTGGTCGGATTTGCTGATTTATGGCCTGCCGGGCCTGTTATTGCTGATGATCATCCTGGCCGTGGTCATTCGCATCAATCGCCGCCTGAGTTCGGAAATTGCCCGCCGCGTCGACCTCGAACAGGAATTGCGCAGCAGCGAATACCACTACCGCGGACTGGTGGAGAGCCTGTCGGCCATCGCCTGGGAAGCGCGCATGAGCGACTTCACCTACAGCTATGTGTCGCCCCATGCCGAGGATCTGCTCGGTTATCCACAGGCGCACTGGCTGATTCCGGGCTTCTGGCGCAACATCATCCACCCCGCCGACCTGACGCGTGCCCAGGCCATCTGCGATGAGGCGGTGCGCGAAGGGCGCGATCACACCCTCGATTATCGGGTGATTACCGCAGACGGGCGCTGCCTGTGGGTGCGCGATATTGTCAGCCTGATCGAGCACGGCCATGAGCCGGTGATGCGCGGGCTGATGATCGACATCAGCGAGACCAAACGTACAGAAGAAGCATTGCGGCTGTCGGAGCAAAAGTTCGCTTCAGTGTTCCAGCAATGCCCGGACATTCTGGTCATCGCGAGGCTGTCCGATGGCTGCCTGTTGGAGGTCAACGAAGCCTTTGAAGAACAGATCGGCCTGAAGGCCGAAGAAGTCATAGGCCAGACCGCCACGGAACTCAACATCTGGGGCATTCCCGGGGTCGGGCCGGGACTGCTCCAGCGCTTGCAGGCCGGCAGCATCCGCAACCTGGAGATGCCCTTTCGCCGCAACAACGGTCAGGTATTCACCGGCCTGATCTCCGCCGAACCCTTCGACCTCGACACCACTCCAGCGCTGGTGGTGGTGGTGCGCGACATCACTCAGCTCAAGGAAACCCAACAACAACTGCAAACCTCCGAAGAGAAGTTCGCCAAGGCTTTTCATGCCTCACCGGACGGCTTGCTGCTGTCGCGTCAAAGCGATGGCTTGCTGCTGGAAGTCAACGAGGGCTTCAGTCGCATCACCGGATTCAATAGCGCGATGTCGGTGGATCGCTCGGCGCTGGACCTGGGGATCTGGGTCAACCTCAACGAACGCAAGCAGATGCTCGATCTGCTGCACCGCGATGGCTTCGTGCGCGACTTCACCTGCCATATCCGCCGCAGTGACGGGCAGATCCGCCTGTGCGAAGTGTCCAGCCGACCGCTCCCGATCGGCGAAGAAGACTGCATGCTGACCATCGCCCGGGACATCACCGAACGCCATCTGATGCAGGAAAAGCTGCAACAGGCCGCCACCGTTTTCGAGAGTACCGCCGAGGGCGTGCTGATCACCGACACCCAGCAGCACATCAGCGCGGTCAACCGTGCGTTCACCGAGATCACCGGCTACAGCGAAAGCGAGGCTCTTGGCCATACTCCGCGCCTGCTCGCCTCCGGCCTGCACGACAGCGCGTTTTATGCGGCGATGTGGCACCAGTTGACCGACGAAGGTCACTGGCAAGGCGAGATTTCCAACCGGCGCAAGAACGGCGAGCTGTACCCGAGCTGGCTGACCATTAGCGCCGTGCGCAACCGCGACAAGTTCATCACCCACTTCGTCGCGGTGTTTGCTGACATCTCCAGCCTCAAACACGCGCAAGCCAAACTCGACTATCAGGCGCACCACGACCCGCTCACCGGCCTGCCGAATCGCACCCTGTTCGAAAGTCGCCTGCTCACCGCGCTGAACAGTCAGCAGGAAAATGGCGGTCAGGGCGCTGTGCTGTTTCTCGATCTCGACCGTTTCAAACACATCAACGACAGCCTCGGGCACCCGGTTGGCGACCTGTTGCTCAAAGGCATTGCCGTACGCCTGAAGGAGCAATTGCGCGATATCGACACCGTCGCCCGACTGGGCGGGGATGAATTCATTATCCTGCTGCCGGGCCTGCAACAAGCCAGTGATGCCGACAACATCGCTATCAAACTGCTCAACTGCTTTGGCGCACCGTTTCAGGCCGGTGAGCACGAGTTTTTCATCAGCGCCAGCATCGGCACCAGCCTCTACCCACGGGATGGCTGCGACGTTGCCACCCTGGTGAAAAACGCCGACGCCGCGATGTACCGCTCCAAAGCCAAGGGCCGCAACCGCGTCGAAAGCTACACCCGCGATCTCACCGCCCAAGCCAGCGAACGCGTGGCACTGGAACACGAACTGCGCCGGGCCATCGAACGCGAAGAGTTGTTCCTCTACTACCAACCGAAAATCAGCCTCGACGACCATCGCCTGGTCGGCGCCGAAGCACTGATCCGCTGGCGCCACCCGACCTTCGGCGAAGTGCCGCCCGAGCACTTCATCCCGCTGGCCGAAGAGAACGGCATGATCTTGCAGATCGGTGATTGGGTGCTCGAGACCGCTTGCCGGCAGATGTTCGAGTGGAATCAGATCTATGACAGCCTCGGCCCGCTGTCAGTCAATCTCGCCGGTGCGCAACTGCGCCAGCCGAATCTGCTCGGGCGTATCGAACAACTGCTCAGGGACAACCGTCTGCAGCCGGATTTACTGCAACTGGAAATTACCGAAAACTTCATCATGAGTCAGGCCGAAGAGGCCTTGGCGGTGCTGCACCAGCTCAAACACCTGGGTGTACAACTGGCGATCGACGACTTCGGCACCGGTTATTCTTCACTCAGTTACCTCAAACGCCTGCCGCTGGACATCCTCAAGATCGACCAGTCCTTTGTTCGCGGACTGCCCGACGACCCGCACGACGCAGCGATTGTGCGGGCGATCATCGCTCTGGGCCGGAGCATGCAATTCACCGTGATTGCCGAAGGTGTGGAAACCCAGGCGCAACAACAATTTCTGGCGGCTGAGGGCTGCGAACAGATCCAGGGCTACATCGTCAGCCTGCCGCTGCCCCCGGAAGAATTCGCCGCAACGTTTCTTCGTGTAACCGTATCGGATTATTCGGATAGCACAGCCGAGAAACCGTCGTTATAATCCGCGACCTACTGAGGGCCTATAGCTCAGTTGGTTAGAGCAGAGGACTCATAATCCTTTGGTCCACGGTTCAAGTCCGTGTGGGCCCACCACATTTGAAAGCCGCGCTACATGCGCGGCTTTTTCTTGGGCGATCGATTGGGGGAACAATTTCTGCGAGCGCAATGTTCGGAAGACTTCCCCGGAGTCTGTAGGAAAGTTCCGAAGCTTTGATTTTAAAGGCTTTGGTGTCTGTTGGGCTGGTCTTTGGCGGGATACTCTCGAGGCGTCGCTGCTTATCAGCGGTCGGGCTTTGAAACCCGTCGAATCAAAACGCACCTGCTCTTTTTATGGTGGCTGAGCGTGGGACGTCTTCGAGCGTGCCGGTTCCTTGGTTCCCGGTTTTCCAACCTGCGTACAGCCGCCACTCATTCGCTTGGAAACGGATGGACCGGCTCCTTGAACCAGGGATTATCACCATGATTGAAACAGACTCGCCCGCAGATTCAAAAAAACATTGGCCTCACCCCCTTCATCTACTGCGCCAACCACCCCCTCTTCCCGTCAGCGCCGACGTCCCGATCGGCGACGCACTGGCTCAAGCCTCCGACCTGCTGTTTCTGATCAAGCCCTTCGCTGAAAATGTCGATTACGACAAAAAACCGCCCGCTATACCTAGGGCGCTCATTTCCTGGCGGCGATGAGCAAAGCGGTGATTGATGATGTGGTGAAAGTCATCAACCATCAGAGAATTACGACACGGAATCAAACGCAGGTTTGTCGCTACTTTCCTAGATACGCGCTCCGGCAAATCGGGACGTCGATGCCTTTTCACCCTAATACCCACTGAATGTCGCCCGGAAATGATTACGAGACATGGTGCATCGAGAGACAGACCAGTATTGTCTTCCAAGCAGATTTATGAGGGAGCCATGAATGGCCGTCGTTAACTACATAGAAGCGGTGGAGATCATTCGTCGATTGGAAGGAGGCATCACACGCCCATTCCTGTGTCGGGCAAACAATGACAAACACTATGTGGTCAAAGGTTTGGAACTGCCGCCCGCCGAACGCATTGCCGAACTACTCTGCGCCCGATTGGCTGCTCAGTTCGGCTTACCGATCCCCGAGCATGGCTGTATCTATGTCGATCCAGCTTTGTTGCGTTATAACCCGGAAGCTCGTAGTGATCTCGGACCAGGGGACAGCTATGCCCTTGCTTACGTCGCCGACGCTGCTGACCTACTGTATTCACAAGCACTGCAGGTTCCGAGCAACCTTCAAAAAGCCGTCTTCGCATTTGATTACTGGGTCGGTAACAGTGATCGCCAATTGGGACCACTTGGTGGGCGTCCGAATCTGCTTATGTGCAGTACCAACAATCAGCTACAGCTGATCGATCACAACCAGGCATTCCAATGGCCACTGGACGCTTCAAGGTTCGCTGAAAGCCATGTGTTTGGCCCCGAAAATCGGGCATGGCGTTTGGATCTGGTGGATAAAGTTGAATACGCTCAGCGGATGCATGACACTGCTGGACGATTTCGTGACCTATGCTCGATATTCCTGACGAGTGGCGTGAGGCCATCGGAGCACTCGGGCTGGAAACTCTGCTTGAAGAAATCGAACACAACCTGATGCTTTGCCAATCGGACGAATTCTGGAGCGTCCTGAAATGAAATACACCTGTCTTTACAGCATTGTGCGCTTCGCGCCTTTTGCGGAGACCGAAGAGTTTGCCAATGTGGGCATCGTTCTCTCGGCGCCCGCTATCGGCCGCATGGAGTACAAACTCGCTCGTAAAAATCTGAAACGGGTCAATCATTTCTTTGAGTGCAGTAACCTTTTTGCCAAGGCGATGGAAATAGCCCAAAACGAACTCGACAGCATCCGCCTCATGACAGCAGGCGCTCAAGAGTCGCAGATCGTTAACCACTTCCGATTCATGACGGAACCGAAGGAGTCGATGATTCGCTTCAGCCCCATGCGCTCGATACTGGTGGAAAATCTCGACGATACGCTCGCTGCGCTGTTCAACCGCTACATTGATCGTCAAGGCGTTGGCCGTGAGCGTCGTGAAGAGGTGATGGTTCGAGAGATCCGGGAAATGTTTTCGCAGGCATCGATTCGCAATTTCCGTGATGACACGCTGGCCGGCGATCTCACCAAATTGCATCTCCCCCTGGTGCATCGCAATAAGGTCGTGGCGGCTATTAAACCCTTGGCTTTTGACCAGTCAGAGCCCAGCGCGATACTCGAACACTGCGATCAGTGGCTGATGAAATTCGTGAGAGCGGAGCAGGAAGGCATAATTCAGTTGCAAAACGTGCTCATCCCCGTGAGCACTCCTGCAGAGAACGAATCACCTCGCCACCACAAAGCGGTGGAAGTTGCGAAGGAGAGTATTGAGGCGCGTGGCCTGCAGTTGGTTGATTTCCAGGCAACACAGAAAATTGCCGACTTCGCACAGCGCTACGCTCAATAGTTGCTTTTCGCTCAATAAGCCGCGCAATTGTGCGGCTTTTCCGTCTTTGCGTGACCTCTATATCTCACTGGCAGAGTCTGTAACATGTTCTGGCCTACCAACCCGCGCCTTTGGAGCCGCCCCTTTGCCAGACACCCGCCCCCCCGCCTTAGACGAAATCGACCGCCAGCTGATCGCCGCCCTGCAGATCAACGCCCGCGAAAGCGTGGCGATGCTTGCCCGGCAACTGGGCATTGCGCGCACCACCGTGACTTCGCGGTTGGCGCGGCTGGAAAAGGCCAAGGTGATCACCGGTTATGGCGTGCGTCTGGGGCAGCGCGTGGTCGATGGCGGGTTGCAGGCGTATGTCGGGATCAAGGTGCAGCCGCGTTCCGGCAAGGAAGTGTTGCGCCGGCTGAGCGCGATGGCGCAGGTGCAGCAGTTGTGTGCGGTGAGTGGCGAATTTGATTATGTGGCGTGGTTGCGCACCGACTCGCCGGAGCAGCTCGATCAGTTGCTGGATCAGATTGGCAGTGTGGATGGGGTGGAGAAGACGACGACGTCGATCATTTTGAGTAGCAAGATCGATCGGGGGCAGCCGGTTTAAATGTGTTGGCTGAGAGGGACTCTTCGCGGGCAAGCCCGCTCCCACATTTTGACCGGGGTGCGCGCAGAACCTGCGTCAGGTACAAATCCACTGTGGGAACGGACTAATCTCCTAAACTTGGTCAGTATGCAGCCACCTATCGTCATATTGATCAGTTAAATGGCAAAACGACGACACATTGCGTCTTATTAACGTATTCCAGGCTCCCTAGAATGGCTGGCATCTTTTCCTATACTCAGACGCGCGTTTTGCGTCGGGTCGCCAACAGGGTCAGCCATGAACAAGAACAATCGCCATCCTGCAGACGGTAAGAAACCCGTCACCATTTTCGGCCCGGACTTTCCGTTCGCGTTTGACGACTGGATCGAACACCCGGCCGGTCTCGGCAGCATTCCTGAACACCACCATGGCGCTGAAGTGGCAATTGTCGGTGCCGGTATCGCTGGTCTGGTGGCCGCCTACGAACTGATGAAGCTCGGCTTGAAACCAGTGGTGTACGAGGCCTCGAAACTGGGTGGCCGCCTGCGTTCGCAGGCGTTCAACGGTACCGACGGCATCGTCGCGGAACTGGGCGGCATGCGTTTCCCCGTCTCCTCCACGGCGTTCTACCACTACGTCGACAAACTCGGTCTTGAGACCAAACCGTTCCCGAACCCGCTGACGCCAGCATCCGGCAGCACGGTGATCGATCTGGAAGGCAAAACCCATTACGCACAAAGCCTGAAGGATCTTCCTGCACTGTTTCAGGAAGTGGCTGACGCCTGGGCGGATGCGCTGGAGGCGGGCTCGCAGTTCGCTGACATCCAGCAAGCCATCCGCGACCGCGATGTGCCACGCCTCAAAGAACTGTGGAACAAACTCGTGCCGCTGTGGGACGACCGCACGTTCTACGACTTCGTGGCCACCTCCAAGGCCTTCGCCAAACTGTCGTTTCATCACCGCGAAGTGTTCGGTCAGGTCGGTTTCGGCACCGGCGGCTGGGATTCGGACTTCCCCAACTCGATGCTGGAAATCTTCCGCGTGGTGATGACCAACTGCGACGATCACCAGCACCTGGTGGTGGGCGGTGTGGAGCAAGTGCCGCAAGGCATCTGGCGCCATGTACCGGAGCGTTGCGTGCACTGGCCGCAAGGCACCAGTCTGAAATCCCTGCACCGTGGCGCGCCGCGCTCCGGCGTGAAGAAAATCGCCCACGCGCCGGACGGCCGTTTCGCTGTCACCGACAACAACGGCGACACCCGCGAATACGCCGCCGTGCTGACCACCTGCCAGAGCTGGTTGCTGACCACCCAGATCGAATGCGACGAAACCCTGTTCTCGCAGAAGATGTGGATGGCACTGGATCGCACGCGCTACATGCAGTCGTCGAAGACCTTCGTCATGGTCGACCGCCCGTTCTGGAAGGACAAGGATCCGGAAACCGGTCGCGATCTGATGAGCATGACCCTCACCGATCGCCTGACTCGCGGCACCTATCTGTTCGACAACGGTGACGACAAGCCGGGCGTGATCTGCCTGTCGTATTCGTGGATGAGCGACGCGCTGAAAATGCTCCCGCATCCCGTTGAAAAACGCGTGGAGCTGGCGCTGAACGCGCTGAAGAAGATCTACCCGAAAGTCGACATCGCCGCACGGATCATCGGCGATCCGATCACCGTGTCGTGGGAAGCCGATCCGTACTTCCTCGGCGCATTCAAAGGCGCCCTGCCCGGCCACTATCGCTATAACCAGCGGATGTACGCGCACTTCATGCAGGACGACATGCCAGCGGAGCAGCGCGGGATTTTCATCGCCGGCGACGATGTGTCGTGGACGCCGGCGTGGGTCGAAGGCGCGGTGCAGACTTCACTCAACGCGGTGTGGGGCATCATGAAACACTTCGGCGGTTCGACACATAAAGAGAACCCGGGCCCGGGTGATGTGTTCAAAGACATCGGCCCTATCGCCCTGCCCGAGTAAGAGGAATCCCCGATGCGTGTAGCCCTTTACCAATGTCCACCGCTGCCCCTGGAACCCGCCGCCAACCTGCATCGCCTGCAGCAACTGGCAATGGAGGCCAAGGGTGCCGACCTGCTGGTGCTGCCGGAAATGTTTCTGAGCGGCTACAACATCGGCAAGGAAGCGGTCAGCACCTTGGCCGAGGTCTACAACGGCGAATGGGCGCAACAGATCGGTCGAATTGCCAAAGCCGCCGGGCTGGCGATCGCTTACGGGTACCCCGAGCGCACGGCCGACGGGCAGATCTACAACGCCGTGCAGTTGATCGACGCGCATGGCGAGCGCCTGTGCAATTACCGCAAGACCCACCTGTTCGGTGATCTGGATCGGTCGATGTTCAGCCCGGGGGATGATGATTTTCCCATCGTCGAACTCAACGGCTGGAAAATCGGTTTCCTGATCTGCTACGACCTGGAGTTTCCGGAGAATGCGCGGCGTTTGGCGTTGGCCGGCGCCGAGCTGATTCTGGTACCGACGGCGAACATGATTCCGTTCGATTTCGTCGCCGACGTCACCGTGCGTTCCCGCGCCTTTGAAAACCAATGCTACGTGGCGTACGCCAATTACTGCGGACAGGAAGGCGAGATCCACTATTGCGGGCAAAGCAGCATCGCTGCGCCGGACGGCAGCCGTATCGCCCAGGCTGGCCTCGATGAAGCGTTGATCGTCGGTGAGCTGGATCGGCAATTGATGGCCGATTCCCGCGCCGCCAATCGCTACCTCAACGACCGTCGCCCCGAGCTTTACCACGCGTTGGACAAGCGCTGACCCCACGCAATCCGCTAGCATGGGCACTTCACTGTTCTGGAAGTGCCCATGCCTGCGCCGACTCACCCCCGCTCCCACACTGAAATCCTGGCCAACGGCTTGCGCGTGACCCTGCGTCAGGTGCCCGGTTTGAAGCGCAGTGCCGCTGCATCGCGGGTGGCTGCCGGTAGCCATGATGTGCCACTCGAGTGGCCGGGGCTGGCGCATTTTCTTGAGCATCTGCTGTTTCTCGGCACTGAGCGTTTTCCTGCGAGCCAGGCGCTGATGGCCTACGTGCAAAGTCACGGTGGGCAAGTGAATGCCAGCACCCGTGAACGCACCACCGACTTCTTCTTCGAACTGCCGACCTCGGCCTTCAGTGCCGGGCTTGAGCGTCTGTCAGACATGCTCGCCCAGCCGCGTATGAATCCGGACGATCAATTGCGCGAACGGGAAGTACTGGACGCGGAATTCGTCGCGTGGTCGCAAGATCCCATAGCTCAGCAGGAACTGGCGCTGTACGAGGGATTGCCGGCAACACATCCGCTGCGCGGATTTCATGCGGGGAATCGCGACAGCCTGAAAGTTGAGTTACCAGCGTTTCAACAGGCGCTGAAGGATTTCCATCAGCAGTTTTATCGCACCGGACAAATGACCCTGAGCCTGGTTGGGCCGCAGAGCATCGAGGAATTGCGCGTACTGGCGCAGCAGTTCGCCGCCGTGCTGCCGGTTGGGGATAAGGTCGAGCAAGCAGCGCCGCTGCCATTGGCGGTAAAAAGTTATCAACAGGTCGGCGAGCGAAGCGGCAATCTGTTGTTCGCTTTCGAAGCGCTGCCCGACTCGTCCGCCGAAGCGCTGGCGTTTCTCTGCCATTGGCTGAACAGCGCCAAGCCCGGCGGGCTGCTCGCCCATTTGCAGCAACAACGCCTCGCGGACGGTTTGAAAGCGGTGCCGCTGTATCAGTTCGCCGGGCAAGCGTTGCTGCACCTGCAATTCACCGCCCCCGCCGACTCCCTCAGCGCCATTCGTGAACAACTGCTGGACTGGTTGAGCTTCTTCGCCGCGCAACAGGACTGGGCAGCGCTACGCGAGGAATACGCCAAATTGCAGGAACGTCAGCAGCAAGTCAGTGGCGCACTGCAACTGGCGCGCCGCGACAGCGAACAGCTTGAAAACGGCTTGTCGGAAAACGGCGTGGCCACCCTCAAACAAATCCTGCGCGACATCGGTGTTGTGGATAACTTCAGCGCGCATTGGCATCGGCCTGCCGCCAACCCATTCCTCGGTTCCAGCCAACCGCTGGCCAACGCCGGGCTGATCCGCGGCCAGACCAGCGCCCATCGTGGATTGCGCACTTTCGCTCAGGATCGCTCGCGCGGGCGGCGTGAGCGTTCACCGATGCAGTTCAGTCAGGCGCTGCCGGACCACACTGATCACGGCGCGATCTACTTGCGTTGGCAAACCGCAGCGCAGGCTGGCGTCGATCTGCAAGGCAAGCTGCAACGCAGTCTGCGGGAAACTCAGGAAGATGCACGGCAGGCCGGCGTCGAAATCGCGTTCAGTGCCACCGGCACTCAGTGGCTGCTGAAACTGACGGGACTGCAGGAGCCGATGCCCAATGTCCTGGAACACGCGCTGAAATGTCTGACGCAAATCGACGCCGTTTCAGCCAACGCAGGGCCAGAAGCGCCGTTGATACCAATCCGTCAGTTGCTCAAGGCGTTGCCTGAACATTGCCTGCCATCGGCCGTCGAGTCGAACGACGCCAGACAGCTGTGGACAACTTCGCGCTGGGACGGACTGGCGCTTGGCCTCAACGCACAAACGCAATCGGCCATGGGTCTGGCCCTGAGCCGCATCCCCGGTACACCGGACAATCAACTGCCGACAGTGCCGACGATCAATACGAAACATTTGTGGAGCCGCATCGACACCGCCTCCAGCGAGCATGCGCTGCTGCTGTTCTGCCCGACCGCAGGCCACGAAATCGCTGACGAAGCCGCCTGGCGACTGCTCGCACAGCTGTGTCAGACCCCGTTCTATCAGCGCCTGCGAGTCGAATTGCAATTGGGCTACGCGGTGTTCAGTGCCTTGCGGCAGATGCATGGCCAGAGTGGATTGCTGTTCGGAGTGCAGTCGCCAGAAACTACGCCCGTGGAGCTGCTCGGCCATATCCAGCAGTTCCTCAAGGGCATTCCTGCGCTGATCGAAAACCTCGACGACATGCATTTCACCCAGCAACGCCAGTCACTCGCCGATCAGTTTGATGAGCGTCAGCTGTCCGGCACAGATGCCGCCGAGTTGTTGTGGCAGGCCAGACTCGCTGGCCACTCGTCGGATTATCTGGCGCACATGCACACGGCCATTGGTCAACTGCAACGCTCGGCATTGCTGGCGGCAGCGCAGCGCTTGCTCAACGCCGAGGGCGGCTGGCGCTGCCTGGCCAGCGCATCGTCACCTGGCACACCGTGGCAAGCGACAAAATGATCATTACCAAGGCTGCAAGGAGCTTTCTCAAAGATTCACGGGCAATACCGTTGAAATTTTGAGTAACATAGCAGCCTAACTATTTGGAACATCCCTGCGCTGCCGTGGACTATAACTATGGACAGCGCTATCCCACCCACCCTGAAGGAGACACCCATGTCCTGGACAAAACCGGCTTACACCGACCTGCGTATCGGCTTCGAAGTCACCATGTACTTCGCCAGCCGCTGAGTTCTGCCTAGGCAGACTTGCAGTGCAACGCCTCGGCTCGCCGGGGCGTTTTATTTTCAGCGTTGAAAGATGGGAGCGTTCATGTTCGTCCAGATTCTGGGTTCGGCCGCCGGTGGCGGATTTCCGCAGTGGAACTGCAACTGCGTCAATTGCGCAGGCTTTCGCGACGGCAGCCTGAATGCCAAGGCCCGCACCCAATCGTCCATCGCCATTTCCGATGACGGCGTGAACTGGGTGCTGTGCAACGCATCGCCGGACATACGCGCGCAGCTTCAGAGCTTCGCCCCTATGCAGCCGGGCCGTGTCCTGCGTGATACCGGC
>Ga0182008_10002086_pt1 | contig 12777 bp, 12 predicted proteins | sample Sormic07211129_1_FD_120482 | JGI IMG/M metagenome (GOLD analysis project Ga0182008, IMG submission 120482) | Rhizosphere microbial communities from Sorghum bicolor, Mead, Nebraska, USA - 072115-129_1 metaG | ecosystem: Host-associated > Plants > Roots > Rhizosphere | place: USA: Nebraska...
ATCGACGCGGGCGAGTACCCCGAGTGGGAACTGGGCCTGCAGATCTTCACCGAGGAACAGGCCGAGGGCTTCAGCTTCGACATCCTCGACGCGACCAAGATCGTGCCGGAGGAGCTGGTGCCGGTGCAGATCGTGGGCCGCATGGTGCTCAACCGCAACCCCGACAACTTCTTCGCCGAGACCGAGCAGGTGGCCTTCTGCACCGCGCACATCGTCCCGGGCCTGGACTTCACCAACGACCCGCTGCTGGCCGGGCGCATCCACTCCTACGTCGACACGCAGATCAGCCGGCTCGGCGGCCCGAACTTCCACGAGCTGCCGATCAACGCGCCGATCGCGCCGGTGCACAACAACCAGCGCGACGGCATGCACCGCCAGGCGATCCACCGCGGCCGCGTGGCCTACGAGCCCAACTCGCTGGCCGGTGGCTGTCCCTTCCAGGCCGGCGCGGCCCAGGGCTTCACCAGCGTGGCCAAGCGCATCGATGCGCAGGCATCCAGCGACAAGGTGCGCGCCAAGCCCGAGAAGTTCGCCGACCACTACACGCAGGCCACCTTGTTCTTCGAGAGCCAGACGCCGGTCGAGCAGGCCCACATCGCGGCCGCCTTCCGCTTCGAGCTGTCGAAGGTGACCGTGCCTGCGGTGCGTGAACGCGTGATCGCGGGCCTGGTCAACGCCTCGCCCGCGCTGGCGGCGCAGGTCGCGGCCGGCCTGGGCATGGAAGTGCCGCCGGCGCTGCCGCGCGCGCTGGAGACGCCCACCACGCCCGAGGTCGAGCGCTCGCCCGCGCTCTCGCTGATGGCGCGCCCCGGCGACGGCGGCATCCGCTCGCGCAAGATCGCGCTGCTGGTGGCCGACGGCGTCGACGGCCCCTCGCTCAAGGCGCTGCAGGCCGCGCTGTTCGAGGCCGGCGCCGTGCCGCGGCTGGTCGGTCCGCGCCTGGGCCGCTTCACCGCGGCCACGGGCGAAGTCTTCGAAGCCGACGCCTCGATGGAGAACAGCCCCGGCTTCCTGTTCGATGCGCTGGTGCTGCCCGACGGCGAAGGCGCGGCCGAGGCGCTGGCCGCGGTCGCCCACACGCTGGACTTCGTCAAGGACCAGTACCGCCACTGCAAGACCATCCTCGCGCTGGGTGCCTCGCAGGCGCTGCTGAGCGAGGCCGGCGTGCCGCTGACCCTGCCCGACGGCGCGGCCGACCCCGGCCTGATCCTGGCCGACAGCGCCCACATCGAGGCGGCCACGGCCGACTTCATCGCGGCGGTGGGCCAGCACCGGCACACGGCGCGCGACAGCGATCCGCCGCGGGTCTGACCGGATTCGTCGACTTTGGCGGTCACGCGGGCGCCATGCCTGCGTGGCACGCTGCGGCGCTTCCAACCCTTGTGAAGATCGACGAATGAAGCTCCAAGCCAACTGCACCATGACCGTGAAGGCCGCGGTCGATTGCCCCGTGGTCGCGATGCTGCGCCCGCGCAGCGGCCTGGCGCAATGGATGATCAGCGAGCGCTACGAGCTCTCGCCCTGGGTGCGCACCACCGAGTACGTCGACAGCTACGGCAACCTGTGCCAGCGCCTGACCATCCCCGAGGGCGAGATGCGCATCGAGGTCGAGATGGTGATGGAGACCGAGCAGTACATCCGCGTCACGCCCGGCGCGCCGCCCACGCCCGTCGACCGGCTGCCCGACGATGCGCTGCTCTACCTGCTGCAGAGCCGCTACTGCCCCTCCGACAAGATGGAAGCCCGCGCGCTCGAGATCGTGGGCGACGCCGCGCCCGGCTACGACCAGGTGGAGGCGATCCGCCAATGGATCCATTCGAACCTGGTCTACCAGTACGGCGTGAGCGACGCCACCACCGACGCGCTCGACACGCTGGCGCACGGCGCGGGCGTGTGCCGCGATTTCTCACACGTGGGCGTGGGCTTCACGCGGGCGCTCAAGATCCCGGCCCGGATGGTGGTGGGCTACCTGCACACCCTCGACCCGATGGACATGCACGCCTGGTTCGAGGCCTTCATCGACGGGCGCTGGTACACCTTCGACGCCACCCAGGCCCAGCCGCTGGGCGGGCGCATCGTGGTGGCCTACGGTCGCGACGCGGCCGACGTGGCCTTCGTCTCGAACTACGGGCCGCTGGAGATGGGCGAGATGCGCGTCACGGTGCAGCACCTGGACACGCCGCTGCCCTGAGCCCGCCCACGCGGTCGTCGCCTCAGTGCTGACGCGCCCGGCGCGCGGCACGGCGCTGGCGTTTCTGCCAGCGCGCGACCACCCCGCTGGCCAGCGTCGCGAGCGCGAGCACCGCCACCTGGCGCGTCAGTTCGGACGTGGTCTTCTGCAGCCGCAACGCGATCTGGCGCTGCGTCTCGGCGGTGCGCGCCAGCGTCGCCTCGTCGCTCGGCGCGCGCGGTGCCTTCTGCCCGGCCACCGCTGCCACCGCCCCGGCCGCCACCGCCGCCGGCGCCGCATCGGTGCCGGCCTCGGCAGCCGCGGCCGTCGCGCGCGTGCTGGCCACGGCCTTGGCCCCGGCCACCGAGCCGTGCTCGTCGGCATAGACCTTGGTGAACTCGGCCCCCAGCAGGAAGATCTGCGCCGCGTAGTAGACCCAGGCCAGCAGCACCACCAGCGAACCGGCGGCGGCGAAGGACTCGGCCACGCCGCTCTTGCCGATGTAGAGGCCGATCAGCATCTTGCCGACCTCGAACAGCACCGCCGTCACCACCGCGCCGACCCAGACGTCGCGCCAGCGGATCGCGGCGGTGGGCATGAACTTGAAGATCATGGCGAACAGCACGGTCGTGATGGCCAGCGAGATCAGCACGTTGAGGCCCTGCAGCAGCAGCTCCCAGCCCGGCATCAGGCCGCCGGCCCAGCCGCCGAAGGCCGCCACGCCCGCGCTCACCAGCAGCGAGACCATCAGCAGGAACACCAGCCCGAGGATCAGGCCGAAGGACAGCACGCGCGCGCGCAGCACCGCCCAGACGCCGCTGGGCTTGTCGGCCTCGGGCACGTGCCAGATGCGGTCGAGCGCGCTCTGCAGTTCGGCGAACACCGTGGTCGCGCCCACCAGCAGCACCACGATGCTGATGCCGCCCGCCACCAGCCCGCGGGCGGGCGCGTCGGCGCTCTTGATCAGCCCTTGGACCGCGATCGCGCCGTCGCGCCCGATCAGGCCCTGCAGCTGCGCCACGATCTCGCCCTGCACCGCCTCGCGGCCGAACACCGCGCCCGCGATGGCGATCACGATCACCAGCAGCGGCGCCAGCGAGAACACGGTGTAGTAGGCGATCGACGCGCCCATGCTGGGCGCGAAATCGTCGATCCAGGCCGTGACGGCCTTGCGGCACAGGGCGAACAGGTGTTGGGGCTTCATGGCGGCGACCGGCAAGGGCAGGGTGGGAGGCGAAAACCCACTGTGACCCGGCCGGTGCGACCGCCGGTGACGTCAAGCGCGGAAGCTGGAGTAGGCCAAAGACGATGCGCAGGCAGCGCGCCGCCAGTCGCCGACCATCAGCCCTTGGCCCGCTTGCGCCAGAACGGCCGCGCCTTGTCGACCTGCCGCAAGGCCTTGCCGCTGCTGCGCACGCCCTCGGGCTGCCGGGCCGACAGCCAGCCGATGGCGAACCACAGCGGCGGCGCCTCCTCGGGCGTGGCGCCCTCGGCCGCTTCGAAGCAGGACTCGAGCGCCACCTGCTCGTCCTGGAACCAGCCCAGCGCATCCTGGGCCGGACCGAGCCGGCGCAGGTAGCGCTCGGCGCGCTTGTGGCCGAACAGCGGCGCCACGAACTCGGCCAGGTAGCGCAGCCGCTTGAGCCGCTTGCGCACCGCGTGCCGGGCCTCGGCATCGAGCGAAGCGAAGTGCTCGCCGTCGCGCACCACGCGCGCATGCAGCTTGCGCAGCAGCGCCCGCACCTGACGGCGCGCCTCGGCCGGGGTGGCGCCTTCCGGCGGCGGCGCGTCGGCGCCGCGCGTGAGCGCCTGCGCCGTGAAGCCGATCAGCCCGACCAGCGCCGCCTGGAAGGCCGCCGCGCGCACCGCCTCGCCGGGCGCCGGTGCATCGGCCTGATCCGCCGGCCACGCGATCGGCGGCACGCCGGCCTCGTGCAGCGGCAGCGCGAGCGACTGCTGCTGCAGCTCGGCATCGCGGCGCGCGCCCAGCGCCTGGAACACCGCGACCAGCGGCGGCGTCCAGGCCGGGTCGAAGCCCGGGCCCAGCGCCTCGAGCGTGCGCAGCGCGGTGCGCAGGCGGCGGATGCCGATGCGCAGTTGGTGCAGCTGTTCGGCGTCCTCGCTGCCGGCCGCGATCTCGCTGGCATTGGGCAGGATCTGCGCCAGGCAGGACGCGAGCACGGCGCGCTGCAGCGCCGGGCCGTCCGGAAAGCCCTTGTCCGCATCGCCGAAGCGCGGCGGCGCAGCCTTGACCGCCGGCACCGCGCCGATGCCCGCCAGCAGGCGTTCGCCGCACTCGGCCTTGGAGACGGTGCTGAACCACAGCCGGTGCGTGCGCGACCAGCGCTGCGCCAATGCCACCAGGCCTTCGACCGGACCGCGCACCAGTTCCAGCTCGAGCTCGCACACCGCGGCCGTGCGCGGCGCGGCGATGCCCGGCGGGTGCGCGGTGATGGTGCCGGTGTCCAGCGCCAGCTCGACCACGGTGGACCCGCTGCGCAGCTGGCGCGTGAGCCGCCAGATGTCGGTGCCGTAGGTCGGCTGCAGCGGCTGGTCGGCCTTGGCCAGCAGCGCCGCGAGGCGCTCGCCCACGGGCGTGCCCGCATGGCGCCCCGGGTCCGGCACCGGCGCGTCGCCGGCGCGCGCCAGGCCCAGGTCGACGTTGTGCTCGAGCCGGTGCAGCGGGCCGTCGCCCAGCGCCTTGGCCGTCTGCACCCAGCGGCGGCCTTCCTTGCGCAGCCGCAGCACCGCGCCGTGCGCGGCGAGGGTGCCGTCGGCGGTGTCGAAGTAGCGCGCCTGCAGCCGGGTGCGCTGCACCGGGGCGCGGCGCACGGCCGATTCGACGGCCTTGAGCCGCTCGGCGGGAATGTGGAACTTGAATTCGATTTCCATGGCGGTCGAGCTCGAGAAAATGCACAACAGTGTCGGGCATGATCGCCTGCATGTCCGACGCGTACCAGATCGATATCCCGCCCTCCTTCTTCGCGCTCTATGCCAACCCGGCGCGCCAGCGCCTGCGCGAACCCATCGACCATGTGCGCCAGCGCTACGAGGTGTGCGAGGACCTGGCGACCCACCTGACCGAGCACGCGCGCATCCTGGCGCACGTCGAGGTGCCCTCGGAGGATGAGGTGCTGCACCGCATCCACGACGGCCTCGCCACGCCCGAGTCGGGTGTCTCCGCCGACGAGGCCCGCTGGATCGTCACGCGGCTGGCCGAGCTGCTGGGCTGGCAGAGCCCGTGGTGAACCCGTCGGGCGCCGCCATCGACTATGCTCCGGCCATGGCCTGCCCGCGCATCGCGTCGATCATTCGCACCATTCGAAGAAGGGTGGATTGACGCGCGGCTGCAGCAGCCCTCCGAAACCCGCCCCCCGAGGCGGGTTTTTTCTGTCTCCGGGGGTGCCCTCAAAGTCCTTGGAGATTGAAAAAGATGCAAGCCACCGACACGCCTTCGAAGCCTTCCACACCCGCCGTCCTGCACCTGGTCTGCGGCAAGATCGGCGCCGGCAAATCCACGCTCACCCAGCGCCTCGCGGCGGCGCCGAACACCGTGCGCATCAGCGAGGACGACTGGCTCGCGCGGCTCTACCCGGGCGAGATCCACGCGCTCGCGGACTATGTGCGCTGCGCCGGCCGGCTGCGCGAGGCCATGGCCGGCCACGTCGAGGCGCTGCTCGCGGCCGGCACCTCGGTGGTGCTGGACTTCCCGTCGAACACTGTGGCGACCCGGCGCTGGGCCCGCGGCGTGTTCGAGAAGGCCGGCGCCGCCCACCGCCTGCACCACCTGGACGTGCCCGACGCCGTGTGCAAGGCCCGGCTGCGCGCGCGCAACCTCGCGGGCGAGCATCCCTTCGAAACCACGGACGCCGAGTTCGATCAGATCAGCAGCCACTTCGTCGCCCCCACGGCGGACGAAGGCTTCCACGTCATCCGCCACCACGACTGAGCATGCACGCCCGCACCCTGGAAGAAATCGCCCGCTACCTGGAACGCCACCCGGGCGAGCACGAGCGCCTGCGCGCATTGCGCGAGCAGATCGCGCACGACGACGGCCTCTTCAGCCGCGCCAACATGGCGGGCCACATCACCGCCAGCGTGCTGGTCTTCGACGCCGACCGCCGCCATGTGCTGCTGATCCATCACAAGGTCTACCGCAGCTGGATGCAGCCGGGCGGCCATGTCGAGCCGGATTCGACCAGCCTGTTCGCATCCGGCCTGCGCGAAGTGGAAGAGGAGACCGGCCTGCCGGCCGCCGACACGCAGCCGCTGGTGGACGGCCGGGCGCTGGACATCGACACCCACGCGATCGCGGCCCGCCCGGCCAAGGGCGAGGGCGCGCACCGGCACCACGACTTCCTGTTCGCGGTGGTGGCGACCCGGCCCTTCGCGCCCCGGCCTCAACTGGAAGAGGTCGACGGCGTGGAATGGATGCCCATCGCGGACTTCCTGGCGATCCCGGGGCAGCGCATGCGGCATCTGGTGCCGAAATTGCGCGCCCTGCTTGACCCGGCCCCTGCGGCCGCCCCTAGAAACGCACCCTTCGATCCCAACCGATGAGGTGACTTCTTGACGGCTTCCCTTCGCTTCCTGAACCCCGGGCAGGCCGCCCGGCGGCTCGGCCCCGGCTGCGAGGCGGTCGCGACCTGCCTGGCCGAGCCCGAGGTCCGGGCCCGCACCGAAGGCGTCATCGCCTGGCGCCCGCCCGCCGCCTAGGCGGCCGAAGCGCCGGCCAGCGCGTCGCGCAGCCGCTGCGCATAGCCCTGCAGCACCTGCGGCCCCGGCTCCTTGCGCGGCCAGCTGAGGCCGACACCGTCGTCGGCGTGGCGCGGCACCACGTGCAGGTGGAAATGGAACACCGTCTGGCCGCCTTCGGGGCCGTTGGCCTGCAGCAGCGTGAGGCCCGGCGGGTCGAAGGCATCGCGCACCGCGCCCGCCACCTTCTGCGCGGTCTGCATCACGGCGGCCGCTTCTTCGGGCGTGAGCTCGAACAGGTTGGCCGCATGCCGCTTGGTGGCCACCAGCACATGGCCGGGGTTGACCTGGCCGATGTCCATGAAGGCGACGGTGAGCGCGTCCTCGTACACCCGTGCCGCCGGGATCTCGCCCGCCACCAGGCGGCAGAAGATGCAGTGTCCCGGGGGCGAGGTGTCGACGAACATGGGCATGGGCGGGGTCTCCGAGGGTTGAGAGTGAAGCGCCGGTGGACACGGCACAGTGGCCGCATGATAGGCAGCTATGCCGGCGTCACGGCGATGTCGCGCGGCCGGTGCGCCTGCACGCAGAACAGCACGCTGGCGGCCACGCAGGCCATCGCCAGCCACTCCAGCCCGGTGGGCAGCCGCTGTTCCCACAGAAAGCCGTAGAGCAACGCGAACAGCGTCTCGAACAGGATCATCTGGCCCACCATGGTCAGCGGCAGCAGCCGGCTCATGCGGTGCCACAGCGCATTGCCCGCGATGGACGCGCCCAGCGCCACGCAGACCACCACGGCCGCCAGCCGCCACCATTCGGCCGCGCTGTGCGTGCCGCCGTCGAGCCACAGCGCGAAGGGCAGCAACAGCAGCGACTGCGCGCCCGTGACCACGCCGATCGCCAGGTTCCAGTCCTGCACCGACACCTGCGGCAGCCGCGCCAGGTGGCGGCTGTTGGCTACCGCGAACCAGGTCCACGAGGCCAGCGCGCCGATCGCGCACAGCAGGCCGACCAGGCCGCCGGCCGGTGCGTCGCCCCCCAGCGATTGCCAGCCGATGCAGGCCACGCCCGCGAGCCCGCACAGCAGCGAGGGCGCGAGCCGGCGCAGCGGCACGGCCTGGTGCTCGCGGCTGCCGATCACGGTCACCACCATCGGCAGGAAGCCGATCACCAGCGAGGTCATGGCGATGCCGCCACGCTGCACCGCGTTGGCCAGCAGCACGTAGTAGGCGGTGTTGCCCCACAGGCTCAGCCAGCACAGCGCCCACGCGTCGCGCCGGTCGAGCTGCGCCGCGAGCCGCCGCCAGCGCGGCAGCAGCAGGGCAGCGGCGAACAAGCCGTAGGCCAGGAAGCGCCCGACCGCCAGCTGCAGCGGCGTGAAGCCGCGCACCAGCTCGGGCGCGAGGAACACCAGGCCCCACAGCGCGCCGGCGCCGATGCCGCAGGCGATGCCGGTCCAGATGTGGCGGTCGGGGGTGCGGGTGAAAAGGGCGCCGTTGCTCATGCCCACACTATCGCCGCTCGGCGCGCGCCGGCTTCCTGTCGAGCGCCGCGGTCGATGCGGGCGCTGGCGGCGCGTCGGCCGCGTACAGCCCGCGGTTCGCGAAGCGCTTGCGGTAGTCGCGCGGCGCCACGCCCAGGTTGCGCTGGAAGCTGACCCGCATGCGCTCCTCGTCGCCGAAGCCGCACTGCAGCGCGATCTGGTCGACGTGGCTGGCCGAATCCTCCAGCAGGCGGCGCGCTGCCTCGAGCCTGAACACCTCGACGGCCTTGGCCGGCGTGCGCCCGGTCTTCTGCTTGTAGAGGCGGGCGAAGTTGCGCGGGCTCATGCGCGCCCGCTCGGCCAGCGCCTCGACGCCCAGGTCGGCGCGGCGCAGGTTGCCGGCGATCCACAGGTTGAGTTCGTCGAAGGCGGCCGTCGCGTCGGTCTGCGACTGGAGCAGCGCGCTGAACTGCGAATGCCCGCCGGGGCGCTTGAGGTAGACCACGAGTTCGCGCGCCACCTCCATCGCCACGGCGTGCCCGCAGTCGGCCTCGACCAGCGCCAGTGCGAGGTCGATGCCGGCCGTCACGCCGGCCGAGGTCCACACCGGCCCCTGCTGCACGAAGATCGCGTCGCGGTCGATCTGCACCAGCGGGAAGCGCTGCTTCATCATGTCGAACATCAGCCAGTGGGTGGTGGCGCGCTTGCAGTCGAGCAGCCCGGCCGCGGCCAGCAGGAAGGCCCCGCTGCACACCGACGCGGTGCGGCGGCCTTTGGCCGAGGCGCGCCGCAGCCACTGGACCAGCGGCGCCGCATCGTCGAGCACCGAGGCCATGTGCGGCGAGCCGGGCACGATCAGCGTGTCGACCGACGAGGGCCGGCAGTCGCGCAGCCGCGTGGTCTGCAGTTCGAGCCCTTCGGCGCTGCGCACCAGGCCGCCGTCGAGGCTGGCGGTCACGCGCTCGTACCCCGGCAGCCCGCGCGCCGTCATCGCCTTGGTCGCGGCCCAGAACACCGTCTGCGCACCGGTCAGGTCGAGCAGCCCCACGTCCGGATAGGCCACGAACAGCACCCGCCTCGGCTTTCGGCGGATTGGCAGGATTTCAGGGGTATCAGTCATTTCGGACTTATTGTTCCATCCCTACGATCAAGGCGTCAAACACACGCCAGAAGGGCAAGAAATGAAGATCGTCGTCATCGGCGGCACCGGCCTCATCGGCAGCCGGGTCGTCAAGCAACTCGCCGCGCGCGGCCACCAGGCGGTGGCCGCCTCGCCCAACACGGGCGTCAACACCCTCACGGGCGAAGGCCTGGCCGCGGCGCTCGAGGGCGCGCAGGTGGTGGTCGACGTGGCCAACTCGCCCTCCTTCGAGGACCGTGCCGTGCTCGACTTCTTCGAGACCTCGGGGCGCAACCTGCTCGCGGCCGAAGCCGCGGCGGGCGTGCGGCACCACGTGGCGCTGTCGGTGGTGGGCACCGAGCGGCTGCAGGGCAGCGGCTACTTCCGCGCCAAGCTGGCCCAGGAACAGCTCATCCAGGCCGGCGCCATCCCGTACACCATCGTGCGCGCCACGCAGTTCCTCGATTTCCTGGGCGGCATCGCCCAGTCGGCCACCGAGGGGCAGACGGTGCGCCTGTCGCCGGCGCCGGTGCAGCCCATCGCCGCGGACGACGTGGCCGCGGCCGTGGCCGACGCGGCCCTCGGCGCGGCGCGCAACGGCACGCTCGAGATCGCCGGCCCCGAGCGCGTGGCACTGGCCGCGCTGGTGCAGCGCTACCTGCGCGCCATCGGCGACACACGCACCGTGGTGGCCGATGCGAAGGCCCCTTACTTCGGCGTCCAGCTCGACGAGCGCTCGCTCACGCCGGACGACGGCGCGCGGCTCGGCACGATCGGCTTCGAGGCCTGGCTGGCGGCGCGATGAACGTCGGCCGGGGCTACCGGCTGTCCGAGTTCCTGATCTGGACCCGGCGCGAACTCTACGTCCTGCTCGCGCTGGGCGTGGTGCCGGTGTGCCTGTACGAACTCGCGCAGTGGCGCTGGCTCACGGTGCCGTGGACCGTGGTCGCGCTGATCGGCACCGCCACGGCCTTCATCGTGAGTTTCAAGAACACGCAGACCTACGGCCGCACGCTGGAGGCACAGCAGGTGTGGGGCGGCATCCTCAACGTCAGCCGCGCCTGGGGGCTGATGAGCCGCGACTACCTGAAGGACGAGCGGCTCACGCGCCAGCTGGTCGACCGCCACCTCGCCTGGGTCACGGTGCTGCGCTATCAGATGCGCCGGCAGCGCGCCTGGGAGAGCACCGGCCGGCGCACCAACGCCGAGTACCAGCGGAACTACCGCGTGCCGGAGCAGGAGACCGCGCTCGAGGCCGAACTCGCGCGGCTGCTGCCGCCGGACGAGCTCGCCGCCGTGCTGGCCGCGCGCAACAAGGCAACGCAACTGATGTCGCACCAGAGCCGCGCGATCCGGGAGCTTTTCGAGCGCGGCGAGATCGTGATCAACTTCTTCATCGAGCTGGAGAAGGTGCTCAAGGAACTGCTGGACCACCAGGGGCGCAGCGAGCGGATCAAGAACTTTCCCTACCCGCGGCAGTACGCGATCATCAACACCTTCTTCATCCGCTTCTTCTGCGTGCTGCTGCCCTTCGGCCTGCTCAAGGAGTTCGATGCCCTCAACGCCATCGCCAGCGGCTGGATGAAGAGTCACATGGTCTGGCTCGTGATTCCCTTCAGCGTGATGATTTCGTGGATGTACACCACGCTGGAGCAGGTCGGCGCCAGCACCGAGAACCCCTTCGAAGGCGGCGCCAACGACGTGCCGATCGCGCAGATCAACCGGATGATCGAGGTCGAACTGCGCCAGCTGCTGGGCGATGCCGACCTGCCGCCGCTGCTGCGGCCGAAGAACAACATCATCCTGTGATGGCGCTCGGCGCGGGCCGGGGCGGGCGCCCGATTTGTCCCTAAACTTTGGGCCATGCACATCCTCGCCCGCGTTCTCTCCCTGGCCCTGCGCCGCCACGCCGCCGGCGCTGCGCCCTGGCTGCTGGCCGCGGCCGCGGCCCTGCTCGCGCCGGCCGCCCAGGCCCAGTCGCTGGGCTGCAACGGCTACCTGGTGAGCCGGGGCGACTCGCGCGTGTCGGTGCTGCAGAAGTGTGGCCAGCCGCTGGACCGGGAGAGCATCTGCGTGCCGACCTACCAGCTGGGCTGGGTGCTCCCCTCGCAACGGCGCCAGGGCCCCGACGCGCTGCTGCTGCCCCAGTGCGTGCCGATGGAAGACTGGACCTACGACCGCGGCCCGGGCTCCTTCCTGGGCATCGTGCGGCTCTACAACGGCGCGGTCGAATCGGTGCGCGACGGCGACCGCATGCGCTGATCGCACCGCGCAGGCGGCGCAGGCATGGCGCCGGCCTACGCGAAGTGCAGCGGCCTTCCCGTGGCGCGGCACCGTGCGCCGGACCACAGTTCGGTTCTTTGCCCGGACCGCCCCATGCCCGACCCCTCGCAGCCCCTCGCCCTCGAAGAAGGCGCCCCCCACCCGCTCGGCGCCACCTACACGGGCCGCGGCGTCAATTTCGCCGTCTTTTCGGCCCATGCCACCCGCGTCCAGGTCTGCCTGTACGACGAGGCCGGCACCACCGAGACGGCCTGCATCACGCTGCCCGAGTACACCGACGAGGTCTGGCACGGTTTCGTGCCCGGGCTCGAACCCGGCACCCGCTACGGCCTGCGGGTGCACGGCCCCTACGAACCCGAGAAGGGCCACCGCTTCAACCACCACAAGCTGCTGCTCGACCCCTACGCCAAGGCGCACATGGGCGAGCTCCAGTGGGGCCCGGAGCTGTTCGGCTACACCGTGGGCCATCCCGACGGCGACCTGAGCTTCGACGAGCGCGACAGCGCGCCCTTCATGCCCAAGTGCGTGGTGGTCGACTCGCGCTTCGAGTGGAAGCAGACCGACGCGGTGCGCGTGCCCTGGAACCAGACCGTGTTCTACGAGACCCACGTGCGCGGCTTCACCATGAAGCACCCGAAAGTGCCCGAGCTGTTCCGCGGCACCTTCGCCGGCCTGGCGCTGGACGACGTCATCGGCCCGATCAAGGAACTGGGCGTGACCAGCGTCGAGCTGCTGCCGGTGCAGATGTTCCTCAACCAGCCCTTCCTCACCGAGAAGGGCCTGACCAACTACTGGGGCTACGACACCATCGGCTTCTTCGCGCTCGACCAGCGCTACATGGACGGCCCGAACATCGACGAGTTCAAGCACATGGTCGACCGCTTCCACGCCCACGGGCTGGAAGTGATCATGGACGTGGTCTACAACCACACGCCCGAAGGCAACGAGATGGGCCCGACGCTCTCGTTCAAGGGCATCGACAACGCGAGCTACTACCGCCTGATGCCCGAAGGCGAAGGCACCGGC
>Ga0182008_10002087_pt1 | contig 12769 bp, 5 predicted proteins | sample Sormic07211129_1_FD_120482 | JGI IMG/M metagenome (GOLD analysis project Ga0182008, IMG submission 120482) | Rhizosphere microbial communities from Sorghum bicolor, Mead, Nebraska, USA - 072115-129_1 metaG | ecosystem: Host-associated > Plants > Roots > Rhizosphere | place: USA: Nebraska...
CATCCATACCGTTTGCCAAATGCCCGAAGTCGGTGTATAGTAAATATTAGCTGGATTTAACACCTGCTTTCCGTGAGGCCCATTGCCCTGATCGGTAGGATCAAAAACTTTGACAACAATCTCATTATTTCCTTCTTTTAAATTTGGTGTGATATCAAAAGAAAATTCAGTATACCCACCTGTATGCTTTCCTATTTCCTTTCCATTAATAAAAACAGTCGCTTCATAATCTACTGCACCAAAATGTAATAACACCCTATCCGTCCCGGATTCAGTCAGGGACCTCAGAGGTTTTGTAAATGTCCTTTTGTACCATAAATTCTGGTTTGGCAATAACGCTTTTTTCACACCCGACAACGCTGATTCGAGTGGATAAGGAACAAGTATTTGTCCATCATAGTTAAGCGGAATATCGCTGTCTTTGAGAGTAATGGCATAATCCCAAAGTCCATTAAGATTGGTCCATTGTCCTCTTATCATTTGTGGGCGCGGGTATTCTTTCAATGCATTTGTTGGTGAAACCTGCATTGCCCACTGGGTTTGTATGGTAACCGGTTGCATGTGATATTTTTGCTGCGCTTTTAAACTGGCGGTAAATAATCCAGGCAAAGCAGTGGCTACAAGCAGTATAATTATAGCTTTCATTTTATGTGTTTTTTATATGTTCTTAGTTCGTCTTTCCTTGTCTTATTTTGTTTTTTTTGGAGTATAAAATCCTTCTTTTTTGAGCCATAACAACATTGGATCAAGCCATTCATTAACAGGCAAACGTTGGGTAAATCCATGATCACCTTTTGGAAATAGATGCAGTTCAGCATCGACATTATTATTTTGAAGGGCTTTATAAAAGACAATACTATTGTTTACATCAACAATGCTATCATCACCTGCATGTGTTAAGTAAGTTGGAGGAGTATCAAATGAAACCTGCTGTTCATTAGAAAACATCCAGATCTGATTCTCTGAAGGATGAGTTCCTAAAAGACTTCCCCGAGAACCTAGATGTGTTAATTTACTATCCATAGTAATTACCGGATAAACTAAAATCATAAAATTTGGACGAAGGTTAGTTTTCTCTAAATTCTCGATATAGTTTGTTGTAAAGTGAGTCCCTAATGTAGATGCTAAATGTCCCCCGGCACTAAAGCCAATTATCCCTACAGCTTTTGGATCCAAGTTCCATTCCTTACTCCTTAGACGAATTGTTTTAATAGCCTGTTGGGCATCTTGTAATGGCCCAATACTTTTATTCTTCATCGTAATGTCCGACGGCAATCTATACTTAACAACAAATGCAGTGATTCCTTTTTCAATGAAAGCTTTTGCTATTGCCACCCCCTCTTCTTGGTAAGCTAAAAACTGATAGGCTCCCCCAGGAAAAATGATCACGGATGTTCCGGTACTCTTTTCTTTCGTTGGAAGATAGATTTCCAAAGTTGGCTGTTCTTCGGATTTTAAATCCACCTTTATGTTAGGTATACTATCCTTATAAAGCGGTATAATTTGCTGTGCATTGGCAGCAGCAGCAAAGCAAATAAAGATTAATAATATTGTTTTTTTCATAGTTTGCTTAATTGAAAATTCATTTTAAATGATTTATCGGTCAGATTAGAAGATTGTTGTACAGTAAATTTTTCGAGAACTTTCTAATTAAATATGCTTCCGCATCCAATCTGGTTCTGATTCTGCTTTCAAAAAATAGTTGAAAAATTCCATCACTTTTATACTATAATCTAATCGAAGCTTGGGGTCAACTATTGCGTGCTGTTCTTTAATATAATTCAGCCACCAAACCGGTTTTTGTAGTGATCTTAATGCATTAAAAAGTTGTATTGCCTGTCTTGTTGGTATCGCTCCATCATTGTTGTTTTGAAGCAATAACATCGGTGTATAAATATTTTTTACCCTTAAAAGTGGGGAGTTCTCAATATAAATTGACGGATCTTCTGCTAACGTTTTTCCCATTTTGGGTGCGCTGGTTTTAAAATATTCCTGGTAACCTAATCCTGAATCTGGCCAGATGTCATATGGAATACTCACTATTTCACAATCTGCTGCACCTGAAATGGCTGCTTTAAAGACATTTGTATGAGTAACAATATAATTTGTTTCTAGGCCTCCGAAACTATGTCCAGCAATACCCATCTTACTCGTATCCGCCCAATTGTATTGGCTTAAATGATTTACAGCCGATAAAATTGATGTAAGGGCACCTTGCCCAACTTTTCCTGGAACAGAATTCATATCGGGTAGAAAAACTAAATATCCATTACTTACTGCATAGGGGATGTTAAAATTCGCAGGTACCAACTCTACGCTTGGAAATGAATTAAGAAGGTTGCTTAATTCAATATAATACATAAATAGAATTGGATACTTTTTGTTCGGATCAAAATCTTCTGGTTTGTATAAAATGCCTGAATATCTATTTCCTGCTGAATCTGTATATGTGTGTAATTCAGATGTGAGCCAATTATATTCTTCCTGAGGACGAATATTCGATAGTTGTTTAAAAGATGCTAGATCATTACTATAATAGTAATTAGGAGCATTATTCACTGATTGTTTAAGAATCAGATAATTTTCTTCATTTGGGCTTTTTATGAAGTAGTCTTGGAGAAAACCGAAATAGCCTTTTTCTATATTTTTACTATAAAAGGGTCCCATGAAAAGCTTTTTTGGAACTTCCTTCGCCGTCAATGAGGTTCGGAAAAATCCAAGGTCCTTATTGTTAAGGTCAAATGCATACAGTAATAAAGATTTATTTGATCTGAAATTAATCTTTCCTTCTTTAAAGGGAATATTAAAAATAATTTGTTTGGCCTTTCCGATACCGTAGGTTATGTTTTGGGGATTACCGATTCCCAAAGGATCTATGGACCAAATATCATAACGGCCATTTATAAGAATTCGAGAACCACTATCTATCCAGCCAACTAAACCTACTGGATGGTCCTCAGGTGTAGCTGATGTGGCAGTTTGGTAAAATGTAAATGAATCATCAATCTTATTTGTAAGATTCTTTTTTTCGTTTGTAGTAATATTGTAAGATAGGTAATTGTTAGCTTGAGGGTCAAAGTATACAATGAACTTCCCATTAGGTGATACGGTTATGTGTTGCAATAAGCGAGTTTTATCTTTCTCAAATATTACCTTTTTGCCAGAAATAGTATTAATGAGAATATAATTTATTCTGGCACTAGGTATAAATTCCGCATCCTCTGGACGTCCAAAAGAGGATTTAATCACAATTAAAGAGTCTGTATCGGTGTTAAATGTTTCAGGAATGATTGACTCCTTTTCATTGATTAGTTTTTTTGATTTACCTGATTGTATGTCAACATTTGAAAGGAGGTTAACACTTGTTACATCGTATAGATTTCTATTTCCGTCATAAAAGCTCCTTAGATAGCTATCTTTGTAATTCCATATAATTAAATCCTCCTTGTTTTCATATGAATCATAACTGCCGGCAAGTCCCTCTGAGTAAAATATTCTTTTTCCATCTTTGCTAAATCTAAAATTTGCTGATGAAAGATTATAAGTAGGAAGTATTTTTAAGGATTGTGCATCAACAAGCTTTTTTGGGTGTTTATCATTTAATGAATAGTACCAGATTGAGTTTTCAGTGTCATTGTTTACAAGCCAACTAGTTTGTTTTTCGCCATTGTCGAATATAAAGTCAGAAATTCCACTGCCTTGGTAAATAGTTTCTAATGCTCCAGTAAGAAGATTTGCATATATTAGTTCTGATTTTTTTTCCGGTTTATCATTTTCTCGCTTTAATAGCATGGAGTTTCCAGTATTTCCAAATTTAAAATCCGAGATGTTATCAAATGAATTTTCTTTCCTGGTTTCTAGGTTTTTGACGAAAAGTCTATTTTCATTTGAAATTTGGTAAGTTAAAAATTCAGCCTTTTTTAGATCGGTTAGATTAAAGCTACTTACCTTGGGTATCTTCTGAATATCATTTGTTTTAAGTGAAAGGATAAATAAAGAATCACCGTTAACCACTCCAATTAGGTATTTACTGTTTGCGGTAAATTTTGCATTGGAAATGCCTTGAAATTCTTCTTTATGACTAGGGTTTTCTGTTGATTGCAATACAAAGGTACTGCCTCCAACTGGCTGATTGCTTATGGTGTAAAACGCAAATTTACCATCGTTGCTCAGACCTCCGTTGCCTACTGTTGCCCATTCCTTATAAGTTTCAAACTGAATCTTTTTCTTTTGTGCGGAGCTTCCTATCCAAATTAAGCCGAATATTAAGCCTAAGCCTATATTTTTTATATATCCTTTCATGTATTTGTTTTAATTATTCCTCTTATGCAAGATTTACATTGTTATAATCAACTTATAAGATATTTAGGAGAGTTAATTTCCTGTATTTATGATCATAGGAGTCTTTATCTCTGGATCAACCCCATAACCATTTTCAATACCCTTTTTCAATGCGGGAATGCCCCTAGTCATCCACTTGGGTGCTGGAGCATCTTTTAAATAATGATCTAAAAACTGTTTTTCCCGGATCATATAGTCTTCTGCATTTTCTCTATTCGTAACGCCATGCCCTTCACCATCATATTGTAGTAACCATGCCCTTTTACCTTGTTTCCATAATTGGTTAAAAAATGAAAGCCCGTCAGAAAAAGAAACCGCAATATCTCCTTCATTGTACATTAAAAGTAAAGGTGTAGTAACTTTATCAGCGGCTAGTTTCGAAGAGTATTTTATGTAGTCCTTTAAATTTGAGTACAAAGACCCTTTTATATTTTCTTGAACATTTTCAAAGAAATACGGATATTGACGTCCCTGGACTGGCAAACCATATTTTCCTATTGGATCGGTTGGCCCTGCCGTCGCTACAGCAGCCGCAAATATATTACTATGTGTAACGATAAAATTAGTCTCACCACCACCATGGCTATGTCCCATAACAGCCATTTTTCCGGGATCAATGTAATTTTTAGCAGCAAAATAATTGGCGGCACCCATAACGGAATTAAACGCTTCGGTATATCCAGTTCCTTCTACTATCGGTATGTCAGGTATGAAAACTAAATATCCATTACTTACATAAAAAGGTAAATTGGTCTTACCTGAATAAGTAACATAAGGAATTGAGAATGAGTTTAGATCCTCAGAAGAATACTGATAATAATTAAAAATAATTGGATACTTTTTATTTTTATCAAAGTTTTCAGGTTTATATAAAAGCCCTTGCCTTGTCTTTCCTTCTAAATTTTTAAATTCTACAAGCTCAACCGTTAGCCAATTATAATTCAATTCCGGCCTAACATTACTAATAGGTCGTACCTTTTTAAAATCTGTTGTTACAAAATAATTTAATGAATGAGTTGCGTTTGTTCTAGTGAATATAAATATATTTTTATCTTTAGCCTTAGCCAACGGGGCAGGAAAACAATGTGGAGCGAAATACTTTATTTTTGAATAGTCCTGTATATATCCTCCAAATGTTAACCTCCTTGGTTGGGAAGCATTTTTTATCGACGAAATACTGTAAAAATCATTATCCTTATTTTGATAATTAACGGATGTAAGAATTAAAGTTTGCTTTTTTAAGTCTGGTATTGTCAAAGAACCATTCTTATAATTAATGTCAGCGAATCCAAATGCAATCATATTTTGCCTCCCATACCCATTAGTAATATTAATTGGGTGTTCTTTTCCATTTAAATCAATTCTCCAGATATCATATGTATCAGAAATAAGAGCACAATTTGTCCCTTCAATGTATGCGAGCAGCTCAACTCGTGAATCCGAAAAGATACGCCTGATATCCGGGTTAGGAATTGGTATAAATTCAGTAATGTTTCTAAGCAAACCAGTCGAAATCTCGTAAGTAAAAAGATTAGGTTCCCCATCCTTATAACTTGAACGAAGAATCAATTTCTTTTGATCAAGTGACATTGGAGAGCCATCACAAAGTTCGTAAGGTAATTTAACCCTCTTACCAGACTGTAATGAAATCAAATAATCTGTAGGTCTTTCATCCTTAAATTTACTATTTCCATTAGAATAGCTAACGACGCCATACTCAATATTCAATCTTGTAAAACGTTCAAAATCTTTCGTTAATTGTTGTATTTTTCTTGATTTTATATCAGCTAATACTAAAAAGCTAAATCCAGCTGTAAAAGGATTTTTTACTCGATTTAGCTGCATTGTCATCGCAAGTGTATCTGTATAACTATATACGTCAACCCCTTTTTTTAATTCTGATATAGTTGGAGACATCTGGAAATACAATTGATCTTTATCAAAGCTTTCAATAACCATCAAAACAAAATCCTTCCAAGGAGATAGCATGCTTTCGTTGACAGCATCAATAGTTTCATTTTTTAATTCATCATAAACCCAAATCCCTCTTTTATCAATTTGGTTGTTTATAACAAACGCAACTCTATTCCCATCAATATTGAATACAAAACTGCTTATTTCACCCTTATTCCAAATTATTTTCGATTTATTTGTCGAAAGATCAACCCACGTTGCCGTTTCATATAAATGACCATTTTCTTCAACCAATTTTGATATGACGATCTTTTTACCATTTGGACTAACGATAAACTTATTTATTTTTTCAATAATTTTTTCTTTTTTAGAACTGATATCTCGGATATGTAATTTATGATCTGTTGTTATATAAACGAGTCTATCTATTAAACCATCGTTCACCAATTCAAATTGATCAGTTGCTGTAATAGTCTCCATCTTATCAGTTCCCAATTGCAAAATAAAAATATTGCCATCCGAATTTTTACCAACAATTAGTTTTGAATTACAAGAAAAGTGAACATCACTAGTTCCTTCCATTTTCTTTTCCCAGTTTCCACTCGTACTGCAAACATGGAGAGTTTCCCTCCCTTTCGTCTCATTAGCAACTTTATAAAAGGCATACTTACCGTCATTACTTATATTCGCTTGACCACTAATCTGAATCCAGTTATTTGTCTCACTCCAATAACTCATGTCCTTTGCGGCAAGCAAAGGCTTATTTTTATTTGTTATTTGTGCCATCGACACCGAATAATTGAATGCAAAAACTATTGCAAACAGATACATATACAATTTCATATTGTGTGTTTTAAAGTGTGTTAATACTTGATTCGATTACCTTCAATCTTATAGATGAAATTCCTTAATCATATCTAGTTAATTTTACAAGTCATTCAGATCAATTGTATCCAGGGTTTTGAATTAAGTTTGAATTCAATTTAATTTCTGATTGTGGAATAGGTAAAAGAGATTTATATGATGACCATGTTCCTCCTTTTAACGGAGTGATTCTTGACATAATCTCATTTATATTCCCTGTTCTCTTTAAATCAAACCAACGGTCACCCCATTCAGTAAATAGTTCCACCCTACGTTCCTTTTGGACGGCAGATAATGCCTGTTCTTTATTAAGATTAACAGATAAATTAGGTAACGGATTAGGGATTTGAATTGTCGCTTCAGCTCTGGATCTTGTACGCAATGCATTTAGATCTGCTATTCCACCGGAGATATGTTCCTGCTGAATTCTAGCTTCAGCTCGAATTAAATATTGTTCCGCTAACCTTAAAACAACTGTAAACTCCTTAGATTCACTCGGATCTCCAACCTTTACTTTGTATTTCAAGGGATAAGAATATATAGTGTTATTTGCATCAAATGTTCCAATCCAATACTTTTTCCGCAAGTCTCCTGGTTCGAAACTGTTCAATATATCATCAGATAAAAAAACAAAATTGATACCATTAGGCCCATCACTTGAATAGATATAAAAGTTTCCTTCCATAGTATTAACATTCGTTGATACCGGCTGTAATGACCAGATGGTTTCTGAACTATTTTTTAGAAATACGGAATTCAAATCTGAGAGAGAATATACATCAGATTTAGAAATAATCTTGCTCGACTCAACTTCTGCCTGCACAAACTTATTTGTATACAAATAAACCCTAGCTAACAACGCTGTTGCAGCCATTCTATTAGGCCTTACCCTATCTGTACTATTGTTAATTACGCTTCCATCCTTGTAATCGTCGTCCAATAAGCTTTGCGCTTGCTGTAAGTCCAAAATGATTTGTTCATAGGTTTTACTTACTTGATTATTTCCCTTAATAGAATTGATAGAATAATCAATTGAAGTTAGCAGTGGTACATTTCCGTAGATATTTACCAAGTAGAAATTATAAAATGCTCGTAAAAAATAAGCTTCACCTAACAAACGTTGTTTCACTGCAGGCGACAGACCCTGAGAAGCTGATATTCCTTCAATTGCAGCATTAACAACATAGATATAGGAATAAAGGTCAAACCAATAATTAGTAAGCTGATTCTTATAAAGCGAATTAAGATCATTCTGATAATACTGTTGTGCGGATATATTATTTTGATCAAACAAAGTCATATTATCAGCTAAAAGATCGGGGTACAACGATAAGTTTAAAGAAAATGGATTGTTCGACATTTTCGTGTAGATACCAGTTAAAACTGCTGTGGCATTACTATTTGTTGCATAAACATTTTTGTCATTGATACTCGTTATTGGAGCGTCAATTTCAATGAATTTTTTACAACTAAGCAGCAAGGATAATAACAGTATTAATGGATAGAATTTTATACTAAACCCTAAATTAATTCTAAGATTTAAAAAAGTTTTCATAGTTCTTTAATTAAAATGTTAATTGAAATCCAGTAGAGATTATCTTAAGTGGAGGAAGAATTCCCAGCCCCGTTTCAGGATCAAAATCTTTAGATTTTGTAATGGTAAATAGATTTTGTCCTTGAACATAGATTCTTATTTTGGTAGAATTCACCTTTTTTAAATTTATAGGAACTAAATAGCTGATCATAAAGGTCTTTAGCCTGATAAAGGATGCATCGCTATACGCTGCATCACTAGATGTTGCTAAATCGAAAGAATTAAACGAATTTACAGATGCCGATACTTTTTGAATATTACTGATATCACCATTTTGTTTCCAATGTTGTAATATGCTCGAGGGTTGATTGATTGCTATTCCTGGATATGCATTTCCAAATTTGAGGTTTGGACCTACCTGTTTTACAAATTGAAAGAGAAAGCTTAAGTCAAAGTTTTTATAAGTTAAACTATTGTTTAATCCACCAAACAATTTTGGCCCTAAATCGATAAGCTTCGTCCTATCTGTGCTATAGTCAGGTGTTGAAGTTATCTTACCATCAAAAGTTTTAAATTGGTAAAATCCGTTTTCTTGATTTACTCCTGCAAATTCATATACTTTAACAATATTCGTCGATTGACCAATGACATAAATATCGTTATATGCACTCTGATCTAAATTTTCGTAACTAATTAGTTTACTTTTCGGAAGCGTTAAATTTGCGGAAACTTGCCATTTAAAATTATCCCTTCTTATCGGCGACCCTTCAATACTGAACTCAAAACCGGAATTTTGCACTAACGCAGGAATATTTCTAATGACTGAGATAAATCCTGTCAGACTTGGTAATGGATAGCTTAATAATTGATTAGAAGATCTATTTCTATAGTAATTTGCGTTGAAAAGAATGCGGTCATTAAATAACCCCATATCCATTCCTAAGCTTAACTTTTTAGTCTCCTCCCATTGAATAAATGGATTAGATAAGCCCACTGGTAGTATGCCATTATTTTGTTGATAAGGCAAATTAACTGGATATAAACTATATAGACTTAAGAACTGGTAATCCTGAATTTGATCATTTCCTGTCGTTCCGTAACTAGCTCTGAATTTACCAAAACTAATTATAGAGGATTTATCTTTAAACCAACTTTCATCGCTAAAAACCCACCCTGCTCCAATAGAATAGAAACTATGAAATAAATTCTGCGAACCAAATCTACTACTGCCATCTCTTCTGGCACTTATATTAAGTAAATATCTGCTTTTGAAGTTGTAGGACAAACGGCTAAATATCGCATTATAACGATATTGACTTTGCATAGTGTTTCGATCAGACACTAAAGTGCCAGCGGCCAAACTTGTTTCTAACTGATCATCATTGGCATAATTTGATCCTTTGTAAACTGTTACACCAGATTTTGTGGATTGAAAAGACGATCCGAGTAGAAAATTAAATTCTCCAAATAAAAACTCTTTATCATAGCTCAATTGTGGCTCGAATATCCAGGAAGTAATAGATTTGTTTCCATAAATAGCTGTCCGCCTATTATCAGTAAATAACGGGGGAAAAGCTGCCTGAGGTGTTGTATTAAGTTCTTCAGTTTGCAAGCGATTATAGCCGAAACTAGTTTTAAAACTTAAATTAGGAAGAATTGTGTATCCTATTAATCCTTTGTTCAATAAGTTATCCGTTTTTACTCTGTACCTATAATTTTGCAAAAGATAGGCCGCCGGGTTATAGATAAAGGTAGATGAATTGGGACTTCCCGGTTTTGGTGCCCAATTGATTGTACCATCGGCATTGTACATATCCGGTGCATTTGGAGGTATGGTAAATGCAACACTTGTTAAATCTGTTGTAGGTAACCGATTATCATCTTGCAAATACCTCGCGCTTATATTAAACTCAAACCTTTTATCAGCGGAAGTATGATTAATACCCATGTTAGCATTCGCCTTAACGTTAAAAAAATCCCCAGGAAATACAGTTGTTTCCTTCGTGTATCCACCTCCTGAAAAAAATTGTGTTTCATTGTTCCCACCAGAAATTGTAGCTTGTAAATTTGTATAATGCGAAGTATTTCCGATTAATTTATCTTGCCAATCAGTATACTTTTTCTGGTCCCATACTCCATTGATATCGTATTCAGATGCCCTAGGTTGTCTGTTAGCATTTTTTATTGCTTCAAACCGCATATCGAGATATTGTTCTGTATTGAGAAGTTTCATCTTCTCAGTAATCTCTCCCCAACCACTTTGCATATTTATGTCTATTTTTGTCTTCCCCGCTTTACCTTTCTTTGTCGTAATCAGTATAGCCCCATTTGCAGCTCTAGAGCCATAAATTGAGGTTGCATCGGCATCTTTTAATACTTCAATACTCTCTACATCAGATGGATTGATATAGTTCAATGCGCTTCCTGTGCCTGTAAAGGCTCCATTAATACCTGAGTATAAATTCTGTGGTGCATAAGGTACTCCGTCAATAACGTAAAATGCTTCATTACCATTTTTTAAGCTATTTTCACCTTGAACCCTTACTTTAACACTGGCACCTGCAATTCCAGAAGTTTGATTCAAGTAGATTCCAGGAATCCTCCCCTGCATTGCCAAAAGTAGATTTGAGACAGGTTGTTTCGAGATTTCCTCTCCCTTGATTGTACCTACATTACCCGTACTTAATCTCCTTGTCGTCGTGCCATAAGCAATCACCTGAACCTCATCCAGCTTTGACAAGCTCTGCTCCAGCACCACATTCCCCATACCAGCTGAAGCACTCACCTCCTTCGGCAAATACCCCACAAAAGAAACCACCAACACAGCACCTTCCTCTACCCCCCTCAAAAAGAATCTCCCATCCTTATCCGTACTCACGCCCTTTCCTGTTTTCTTCACCTTCACGCTCGCGCCAGGAAGCGGACGATTCTCCGAATCCACCACCCTGCCAGAAGCGTCAATACTAGCCCAGCGATTAGCCAGGCGTTCCAGAAAGGTGGGGTCTTTAGGTTTTACAATCACTGTTTTGCTATCGATCGTATAAGTCAAGGGCTGTGCTGAAAAAATTTCCTTCAGCACTTCTTCAAGATCCGCGTCGTTAACTTTTATATCCACCGGTTTAGATTTAGCCAGGAGATTATCGGTATACACAAAATTATACCCGCTTTGCAATCTGAGTTCTTTTAACACGTCCTTTAATGGCGCATTTGATTTGGACAAATTGATCCTTTGTGCAAGGCCAGCTGCGCTGACTTGCATGAGAGTAGCTATTAATATTACGGTGGTTAGTCGCATAATAAGCCATATTTTATGGACATGCCTATAAGGCACACCCGGTTTAATTGTATAATTTTTATACATTAGTGTCGGTTTGGTTAAGCAAGCGTCTTATGTTTCGAAGCGCGGACTCTTGCTCATTGAGTTGATAAATTTATTTTATTGATGCCAAACATCAACCAGGGGTGTTCATAGCACTTCTGGTTATTTTGTTTTCTACCCTTGGTTTATGGGGCTTTTATCCTTTGCTTTTTCATTTTGGTTGTTGGTTAGTTGGTTAGTTGGTTAATAATCGGTTAGTTGGTTATTTCGATACATAGATGATCTTTCCTTCAATTTTAAAGTGTACACTCCCTGTTACTTCCAGAATCTGGAGCACTTTAGACACGTTTTGGAACTTGGAAATAGCTCCGCCAAATTTGTCTGTCGGTGTTGGGCCAACGTATACAATATCTACGTTGTACCATCGGGCTATCATGCGCATGATGTTTTCAATGCGCTCGCTTTCAAACATGAATTGGTTGTTCTTCCAAGCCACAGCAAGCTCAGTATTAACTTGAGTTACTTTAATTTGGTTATTAGCTAACGTGGCTTGCTCCCCTGGTTTTAAGAGCACCCCATCTCGACCCCTCGCGTCATCTCGACGATAGGAGAGATCTCTCGTCGCCGTGCTTCCCTCGAGATGACGGACGGAGACACTACCCTCCAATAGCGTGGTTTTGGTACCTGGTTCATCGGTATAGCTGTTCACATTAAAGTGCGTACCCAATACAGTAACCTCCTGATTTTTGGATTTCACTACAAAAGGTTGGAGTTTATTCTTAGAAATTTCAAAATAG